>Ga0196977_1000027_pt1 | contig 119568 bp, 79 predicted proteins | sample S3v_1013CmetaG_FD_148634 | JGI IMG/M metagenome (GOLD analysis project Ga0196977, IMG submission 148634) | Soil microbial communities from Anza Borrego desert, Southern California, United States - S3+v_10-13C | ecosystem: Environmental > Terrestrial > Soil > Desert | place: USA: California...
CGAGAAGTTCGTCGATACGTCGTCCCTCCTCATCGAAGACGCGCGCCTCGGCGAAGCGTTGCCGTTGATGGTGACGATGCTGGCGGGCGAGTCCTCCGACGACACGAGCGATCCGCACGATGACGAGGACCCGTCGCAGCTCTACGAGCCGGACAAGATCCGCTGGCGCAACCGCGAGACACTCGAAGCGCTCCTCGACGGACTGCTCGTACACGAGCGCCGCACCTGGTATTTCGAAAAGCAGCAGATTCGTGGACCGCGCTCCGTCGCGGCGCGGTGGCGTGAAGTCTTCGGTTCGCATTGCGTGTGGGCCCAGGAGCAGTCGACCGTCGATCCCGCCGAGCGCGTCGGCGACATCGTTTGCGATCTCAACCGCCTCGTCGACGGACCGATCCTCACATCCGTCCCGGTGTTGCGCGACGTGCGCGATTACCTCTCCGACGAGTTGCTGACACTGCTCGCATCCGATCAGACGTTCAGCGCTGAGGACCTGCAGCATCTCAACCGGCGCGTCCTCGACGACGTGTTCGGCGACGCTGTGCAGAGTGGTCCGGAGGCGAGACTGGCGAAGCAGATCGAGATCATTCATGCGAACGGGAACACGAGCGCGCTGTGCCTCTCGGGCGGCGGCATCCGCAGTGCGACATTCGGCCTCGGCGTGCTCCAGGGTCTGGCGAAGCGAAACCTGCTCGACAAGTTCGACTACATCTCCACGGTCTCCGGCGGCGGTTACATCGGCGGCTGGCTCTCGTCGTGGTCGCGGCGGCATCCGACCGGCATGCGCGGCGTGAGCAGCGATCTGGCGGCGGCGCCGACCGACAAGCTTTCGCCCGATCCCGCGCCGGTGCGTCATCTGCGCGAGTTCAGCAACTACCTCACGCCGCGCGTCGGCGCATTGACCGGCGACACGCTCACCGTCGTCGCGATCTACATCCGCAATCTGCTGTTGAACTGGGTGGTGCTCGTGCCGATGCTGATCGCCGCGCTGCTCATCCCGCGGCTCGTATTCGCGATCGACTTCGGCGACCTTTCTGCCGACGTCGTCACGACCGCGAAGGCGATGGCCAACGGTCTGCAGGGTCGCGACTGGCTCGGCATCGGCTCGTTTCTGACGCAGGTCTCGTCGACGCTCGACGCGTCATTGCGCGCGGTGAAGATCGGCTCTGGCGCGCGCGCCTGGTATTGGACCGCGATCGTCTTTCTGGCGGTGTCGTTCGCCTACCTCGGCTTCGCGCGACCGGCGGGCAACAAATATCGTGGGCGCCGGCACCTGCTGTCCTACGCCGGCATCGTGCCGCTCGTCGTCGCCGCCATTGCGCTGACTGCCGCGTGGGCACGGCATACGAGCGTTCCCGGCGCGAAGCCCGGCACGCCGTGGCCTGAGCTGCTCGTCATCGGTGCGATCCCGTTCCTCTCGGCGATCGTTTACGGCATTCACTTCGCGACCACATCCGCCGCGAGCCGCCGCGAAACACTCTTCGGTCAATTGCGCGGCCTGCTCACGCCGGGTCTCCGTTTCCGCGTCGAGCTGCGTGCGCTGGTGATCGCCGCATCCATTACCGTGGCGATGCTCGCGCTCATCGCGGGGTTCATCTTCCCGTCGCCCTCGCAGACGATGGAGTTCGACACCTTCCCGTCGCCGATCATGGCGTTCTCCGAGCATGCGCCGGTGGCCAGTCTCTACGTCGTGTTCGCGGTACCGCTGGTGCTGGGCGTTTTCTTCGTTTGCGGCGCGATCTTCGTCGGGATGGCGAGCCAGGTGAATCAGGACTACGACCGCGAGTGGTGGGCGCGCTGCAGCGGCCTGACCTTCGCGGCGATCGTCGGATGGGTGGTGTTGACGGCCACGGTCGTCTTCGGTCCGCTGCTGATTCACTTCGCGCCGATCCTGGCGGCAACGGTCGGCGGCGCGAGCGGCATCGCATCGTATGTGCTCGGCCGCTACCGTGCCGCCGCGGAAAGAAAGAAGACCGGCTCGTCGCAGGCCTTCGGCACCGCGTTGTCGCTCGTCGCGCCCGTCTTCGTCTTCGCGTTGCTCGCGTTCCTCGCCGCCGGCACGAGCCGCATCTTCCCGCCCAAAGTCAAAGTGACGGAGGGGACGGCGACGGTATTGAAGAACGTGACCTGGCAGTCGGAGCAGAAGCACGACGCCGCGCAGGCGGCCGCGCTGGGATCGCAGTTCCGCGGGCAGAACATGGCGTTGCGCGAGCAACCGCGTGTGCCGATGTTCGCCGGCGGCGCGCTGGAAGTGAAGACGTCGACGCCGGCGCGTCCGCTGATCAGTGTCGAACGTCTCAGCGCATGGAACCACCTGCGCTCGTTCGAAGACACGAATTTCGGCGCGGTGATGCTGCTCGTGATTGGGCTGCTGACGGTGACGGCGCTGTCGTCGCGCTTCGTGAACGCCAACAAGTTCTCGATGCATTCGATGTATCGCAATCGCCTCATCCGCGCCTACCTCGGCGCATCGCGATTGCAGCGCGATCCCAATCCCGTCACCGGATTCGATCCGCAGGACGACTTGCCGATGCACTTCCTGCGGCCCGAGTTTCTGTGGGTCGCTTCGTTCCGGGACGCGCGTGCGTTCTTCGATCAGCTCGATACCGACATGAAGCCGTTCGTGCAGCGCCTGCGCGACGAGGTGTACACGACTCGTAAGCGGAAGGACCTGCTGGACGACCGGGCAGGTGAGGACTTCGCGGCGGAGCTCGCGCAGGTCATCAACTACGTGATCGAGACGGTCGACCTGCGCGCCGAGCCGAAGCCTCCCGTGGTGCACGCGTCGGAGCTCGCCGCGGCGTGGCGGTCGCAGTTCTCCAGCGACATGCGCTGGCTGTTCGGCAACATCCGCAACCTGCGCTGGACGCGGCGTCCGCAGCCGATCCGATCGACGTGGTCGCACGCGAGGCAGTACGTAGTGGAGCGCTCGCGCGCGGTGACGCGCGACTTCGTGCGGCGCACGGCGTGGCTCGAGAAACTGACCGGCCGGCGCTTGTTTTCCGCGGCGCTCGAGGACGCGCCGCGCCCGCGTCCATCGTTCGCCGTATTGCGCCGCAATCGCAAAGACCTCGACGCCGCATTTCCCAGCACGCTGCATCCATACGATCAACCGATCGTGCGGCCACCCGATCTGCGCGACGTCGAACGGCTGCGGCAGATCGTCACGAAGCCGCGCCGAGCTCCGTCTACATTCGGCGAACGGCTGTACGTCGCGCTCGGCGATGACGCGTCGATCCTGCCGAAGCTGTCGCACTCGAATGCGCATCTGCGCGAGGCGATCGACGTGTTCGTGCGTGCCCTGAACATCATTCTCGAGCGTTTCGACCTGGAGTGGGAGACCGCAACCGGATTCGAGCGCGTGAGCTGTTATCCGCCGTCGTCGAAAGTCTTCCGCAAGAATCGCTACATCCTCGACCGGAATCTCATCGGCGCGATTCATCCGCTGCGCTCGCCGCGGCCGATGCACATCGTGAACATGGCGCTCAACCTCGTGCGCGGGCAGAACCTGGCGTGGCAGGAGCGGAAGGCCGAATCGTTCACGACCTCGCCGATGCACAGCGGCAGCTACATGCTCGGCTATCGCGATTCGTCGCGTTACGGCGATCCCTCGGGCATCACGCTCGGCACCGCCGTCGCGATCTCGGGCGCCGCCATCACGCCGAATCGCGGACAGAAGACGTCGACGCCGCTCGCGTTTCTCATGACGCTGTTCAACGTGCGCCTCGGGTGGTGGCTCGGCAATCCGGGCGTGCAGGGACAGCACACGTGGACGGCCGAGGGGCCGACGCCGTCGACGCGGCCGCTGATCGCGGAGGCGAGCGGCGATACGAATGATCGCTTCCCCTACGTCTATCTCTCGGACGGCGGCCACTTCGAGAACCTCGGCCTTTACGAGATGGTGCTGCGGCGCCGGCACTACATCGTCATCAGCGATGCGACGTGCGATCGCAGCTACGCCTTCGACGACCTCGGCAACGCCATCCGGAAAATCCGCACCGACCTCGGCATCCCGATCGACATCGACAAGATGTACATCTATCCGAAAGGCAGCGAAAAGCTCGGCAAATACTGCGCGCTCGGAAAAATTCGCTACTCGCGCGTCGACGCGAACGGCAAGGACGGACTGCTGCTGTACATCAAGCCCGGCGTCTACATGAACGAGCCACGCGACATCTACAACTACTCGAAGATGAACGACGAATTTCCGCACGAGACCACGATCGACCAGTGGTTCGGCGAATCACAGTTCGAGAGTTATCGCATGCTGGGCAGCCACATCCTCGATCAGATCTGTCACGGCGAGGCGGGGACGGCGCCGGATGACGACCCGCGCACAGTCGAGGCGCGCAACTGGTGCGCGAAGTCGATGGAAGACTTCTTCGATCGCGCGCTGGAGTACCTCGGCGATAAAACTCAGCCTGTCCTTTCTGCGCCACGCCGCGGCCGTCTCAGTCGGCGTGAGACCGAAGTGTCGCTGCTGACGGGGAGGTTCCTGCAGCTGTACGAAAAGGACGTTCCGGGGTCCGCGCCGCGCCCGCATCCGTGATCGCTTACAATCGGCGCTTCGAGAGATCATGTTCAAGGTCCAGCGTGCGCGCGAATTCTGTCTCGTTCTCGTCAAGCCGTCGCATTACGACGACGACGGTTACGTCATTCAGTGGTTCCGCTCCGCGATCCCGTCGAACTCGCTTGCCGCGCTCTACGGCCTCGCCCGTGACTGCGCCGCCCGCAACGTTCTCGGCGACGACGTCGAGCTCACGATCCATCCGTACGACGAGACCAACACGCGCATCCGGCCCGAGAAACTGGCGCGGATGATCGAGAAGGCGGGCGCGGGCGTGGTGTTCCTGGTGGGCGTGCAATCGAACCAGTTCCCGCGCGCGCTGGATCTCGCGAAGCCGCTGCGCGAGCGGGGCATCCAGGTGGTCATCGGCGGCTTCCACGTGTCTGGCACGATCAGCATGCTGCACGGCGTGGACGCGGATCTCGATCGCGCGCGCGCCATGGGCGTGTCGCTGTTCGCGGGGGAGACCGAAGGGCGGCTCGAGGAAGTCCTGCACGACGCCATGGCCGGCGCGCTCAAGCCTCTCTACAACTACATGGGCGATCTGCCGGGCATGGAAGGGGCGCCGATTCCGCTCATTACGGCATTGCGCGCGTGGCGTACCGCGGGAAGCGTAACCAGTTTCGACGCGGGCCGCGGCTGCCCGTTCCAATGTTCGTTCTGCACGATCATCAACGTGCAGGGAAAGAAATCGCGACGGCGCTCACCGGAAGACATCGAACAGATCGTGCGCGTGAACGTGGCGCAGGGATTACACAGTTTTTTCATTACGGACGACAATTTCGCGCGCAATTCCGATTGGGAACGGATTCTCGACCGGCTCATTCACCTGCGCGAGGTGGAAGGCATCAAGATCCACTTCATCATCCAGGTGGACACGCTCTGCCATCGCATCCCGAATTTCATCGAGAAATGCAGGCGCGCCGGTGTGCGGCGCGTATTCATCGGTCTCGAGAACATCAATCCCGACAGTCTCGTCGGCGCGAAGAAGCGGCAGAACAAGATCACCGAATATCGCAAGATGCTGCTGGCGTGGAAGGAAGCCCGCGTCATTACCTACGCCGGCTACATCCTCGGATTTCCGAACGACACGTACGAGTCCATCCAACGCGATATCGAGATCATCAAGCGCGAACTGCCGGTCGATCTCCTCGAATTCTTTTATCTGACGCCGCTGCCCGGATCGGAGGATCATCAGAAACTCGTGCACGCCGGCGTGCCGGTCGATCCGGACATGAACAAATACGACCTCAATCACGTCACCACCGCCCATCCGCGCATGTCCGCGGAAGAGTGGGAGCGCACGTACCGCATGGCGTGGGACACCTACTACACAAAGGAGCACGTCGAAGCTGTATTGCGGCGGCTGGTCGCAAAACGCGCCAGTGCGAGCAACGCCATCCTGCTCATGACGTGGTTCAAGGGCTCGATTCACATCGAAGACGTGCACCCGCTCGAGGCCGGCTTCCTCCGCTACAAATTCCGCCGCGACCGCCGCACGGGATTTGCGATCGAGCCGACGTGGCGCTTCTATCCGTCTTATGTCGTGGAGACGGCATCCAAACTCACGCGCTGGTTCTCGACGTACGCGAAGCTGCGGCTCATTTACAACCGCATCAAACGCGATGCGAAACGCTACGAATACATGGACCTCGCGCTGACGCCGGTGACGGACGCCGAGATGGACACGCTCGAGCTGTTCCACCACACCGAAGCCGCGGAAACGTTCACGGCGCGTGAACGGCGGCCCTCGGCGGGCGCGACCGCGTAAGGGGGAGATCTGGAGCGACGGGCTCTCAACCTTTCGATACTGGCGCTACGACGGGCTGAGAGCCCGTCGCTCCAGATCTCGTCCAGCTAGGCATCCCGGAAACTTTTCGCGCCCTGCCGGCTCCTTCCTTCAGGAGGAGTAACGCATGGCAAAGCGACCGATGGACATCGCGCGCGAGGTACTGCTCTGGGTCATCAGTCTGTTTCTCGCGTACGTGTTTCTGAACCAGGGCTACTCGAAGTTCTCGGACACGAGCGGGTGGGCGCGAGCGTTTCGCGTGTGGCATTACCCCGATTGGTTCCGCATGCTCATCGGCGGGATCGAAATGCTCTCGGCGTTGCTGCTTCTGTGGCCGAGGGTGGCTACGGTCGGCGCGGTTATGATCATCTGCGTCATGCTCGGCGCGATGGGCACACATCTCTGGTTCGGGCCGGCGCGGCATGTGACCAGCGAGATCGTTCCGCTGACGCTCGCAACGGTCATCGCATTCATGCGCTATCGGCGGTTGCGTGAATGAGGACGTAGCCGCCCTCGTCGAGCGCGCGCGTAACGGCGACGCGGCGTTCGCGGAGCTGGTCGGCCGCTTCGAGGAAGCGGCGTTCGGCTGGGCATTGCGCCTGCTGCGCGACCCGGAAGAAGCACGCGATGCTTGCCAGGACGCGTTCATCACGGCGTGGATGAAGTTGCGGCACCTGCGCGACGCCGCGGCGTTCGGCGGATGGCTGAGACGACTGGTCGCGACGCAGTGCAATCGCCGCTTGCGGCGGTTGCAGGTCGAAATCGCCGAAGAGCGGGAACAGCAGGATGCGCATTACGCGCGCCGCGAACAGCAACGGCTGATCGCCAACGCGCTTTCGCGCCTCAGCGAAGGTGAACATCGCGTCGTCGTGATGTTCTATTTTCTCGGCCGCACGCTCGACGAAATCTCGCGCATGCTCGACATCCCGCGCGGCACGGTCGGTAAGCGCCTCTACTCGGCGCGCCTCGCCATTCGAAAGAGGCTGCCCGCAACCATTCGCGAACAATTCATTCGGTTGCGGCCGTCACCGCAGTTTCTGCGGCAAGTGCAGGAAGGACTGTTCGACGAATACGCCGGCGAATACCGCTTCGACAAACGGCCCGAGCTGACCGTTCGCATCGCACGGGAGGGCGAGTACCTGGTCAGCTACGGCGGCGGCCAGCGCACCGTGCTCGCTTCGATCGGCGAGAACGCGCTCATTGCCGCCGCGTTCGACGCCGAAGGCCGCTTCGAGCGCGATCGCGCCGGACGGATCGTGCAGTTCGTCTATTACGAATTCGGCGCTCGGCTCGGCGTCGCGCGCAAGCTCTCAATCGATTCGCGCAGAGCCGCGATCTCCGCGCGTAACGCCGCAATCTCGCCTTCCGCTGCTTCATCTTCCGGAACGAGGAACCACGCCGCGAGCGACGCGGAGAACACGCCGAACAGACCAACGCCGGCGGTCATCAGGAGACATGCGACGACGCGTCCCGCCGTGCTGATCGGGAAGCGATCGCCGTAGCCGACAGTGGTGATCGTGGTGAACGCCCACCACACGGCGTCGCCAGCCGATTTGATGTTCGACTCCGGTGCCGTCTCGAAATGCAGGATCGCGGTGCTGGCGCCTAAGATGAGGAGGAAGGCGACGAAGGCCGCAGCGAAGGATGTTGACTGCCGCCGCTGCTGCAACATGACTTTGCTGAGCAAACGCGTCGCACGCAGTGCGCGCAGGATGCGCAGCAACCGCGCCACGCGCGCGAGACGTCCCCAGCGCGCGACGTCGAGCGTCGGAATCGACGAGATCAGATCGATCCAGCCCCACGTGCGCAAATACCGCCATCGATCCGGCGCGCGCCAAAGCGTGACGAAGAAATCGAGCAGAAACGCGGCGCAGATCGCCAGGTCCGCGTATTCGAGGATCAACTCGATCTGCGGGTCGAGCCGGAAGGCGTTCTGCGCGAGGATCGCGCCGAGCGCGACGATGGACAGCGCGAGCATGAACATCTGATATGACGGCAAGCCGCCGCGCGGCTCAGTTACGGCGAGGTCGGACATCGTGAGCTCCTTCCTTGGATCGACCAGAACGCCTCCGGCGGCCGGGGCCGACGGCCCCGGACCCCATCGGTTGGCTCAGCCTCCGCGACACAGTGTCGTTGATTGGGAGAGAAGTGTCGCGGAGGCTGGGCCAACCAACGGGGTCCGGGGCCCCGTGGCCCCGGCCGCCGGAGGCGCTCTGGCCGGTCTTAGCGGCGCGGACGGTCCACCATGCCCTGCTCGCCGCGCAGCGTCATTAGCGTGCTCGTTGCGTGCGCGACGATGTCGCCGTTCGCGTCGCGCACATCGCATGCGACCAGCCCGACGGTTTTTCCGCGTCGGATCACCTGCGCCTCGGCGCGCAGCGTCGTCTGCCAGACCGGCTTCAGAAAGTTGATCTTCAGCTCGAGCGTCGTGAACGACTCGCCTTCCACCAGCTCGCTCGCCCATGCCATCGCCAGCGCGCCATCGGCCAGGTCGCACAGGATCCCGCCGTGCAGTGTGCCCATCGGGTTGGCGTGTCGCCGCTCCGCATCCATTTCGAACACCGCGCGGTTCGGCGCGACCTCGACGATGCGCATTCCGATCAGCTCGCCGACTGGCGGCGGCGGGAGCTCGCCCGCGATCATTCTTCGCACGAGCTCGAGAAACGGTTTCGTCTCACTCATCCCTCACCTCGGCACCGCAACATCCGCGATGCTTGCATTCGGCAGCTTCACCAGTTCGCGTGGATCGAGCCGGATCTTGCTGGAGCGATTGCCGCCACCGACGATGATCCGCGGCCGCTCCATCACGCGCGCGTCGATATGAATCGGAATGTCCGGCGGCAGGCCGAGGATGGTGACGCCGCCGATCAGCATCCCGCTCAGCTCCGCCGTTTCTTCCGACGACGCGAACGAGAGTCGCTTCACGCCGGTGAGATCGCTGACTTTGCGATTCACGTCGAGCTTCGTGTCGGCGCGAACGAGACATGCGACGTAGCGCCGCGGCGTTGTCTTCAGCGCCACCAGAATCGCGTTGCACGCCTCCTCGGCGCTGATGCCGTAGTGCGCGCAGAACTCAGCCGTATCGGCGAGGTGCGGCTCGCAGGCGAGCACCTCGTGCTCCTGGATGCCGCTCGTTTCGAGCGCTTCGCGAACGCGGTCGTGCAGGATCGATCGATCAGTCATTGCAACGGCAGGTTTTACCGCACTCGGCGGGCACGTATTACGCATTTCTTTCACGCGGAGGGAACGAACCTATGCCCAACGCAATCACGATGTTGAAATCCGATCACGCGACGGTGAAGCGTTTGCTGCGCGAGCTGGCCGAAACCAGCGAGCGTGCGGTGAAGCAGCGCGAGTCGCTGGTGCTGCAGATCGAGCGCGAGCTCAAGACGCACGCGCAGCTCGAGGAGGAAGTGTTTTATCCCGCGTTCAAAGCGGCGGCGGCGAAGACGGATGCCGAGGAGCTGTTCTATGAGGCGGCCGAGGAACATCACGTCGCCGACATGGTCCTGCCCGCGCTGAAAGCGGCCAACCCGAAGTCGCACGAGTTCAAGGCGAAGGCGAAGGTGCTCAAGGACCTCATCGAGCACCACATCAAGGAAGAGGAGCAGCAGATGTTCGCCGTCGCGCGCCAGCTCTGGGATGAAGACCAGTTGCGCGAGCTCGGCGACATCATGCAAGCGCGCCGCGATTCGATCGAAGCGATGTGGAACAGCGCGTTCCTCCGCCCGATGAAGAAGCTGCAGAGCGCCGCGCACAAGATGTTGCCGACGAAGGTGAAGACCGCCAAGGCCAACGCCATCGGCCGCGCCATCGATCTGGGCGAAGCGAGAGAGCGGTAGCGTCCGCTCAAGTAGCCTTCTCCCCGCAAGCGGGGCGAAGGCTACGCGGGCGACATTTCGATCACCACCCGCCCGCGCACCCGCCCGGCGAGCAGCTCTTCCGACAACTCGAAGACGCGGGATAGCGGCTCCTTGCCTGACAGCTCCGCGAGCTTCGCAAAGTCGACGTCGCGCGCGAGGCGGGACCATGCTTCGAGCCGTCGCGCGCGCGGCGTGCGAATCGAGCTGACGCCGAGCAGCGAGACGTTGCGCAGGATGAGCGGCCATACGGCCGCTGCGAGCTCGTGTCCGCCGGCCATGCCGCAGCACGCGATCGCGCCGCCGTACGAGGTCTGCGCGAACACGTTCGCGAGCGTCGTTCCGCCGACGGTGTCGATGCCGCCCGCCCAGCGTTCGGATTGCATCGGCGCGCCTTGTTGTGCGAGCTCTTCGCGCGCAACGATCGAGGTCGCGCCGAGTCCGCGAAGGTACGGCTCGAGCTCCGGTCGACCCGTCGATGCGGCGACGCGGTAGCCGAGGCGCGAGAGGAGCATCACGGCGATGGAGCCGACGCCGCCCGCGGCGCCGGTGACAACGACTTCACGCTCGTCCGGAAGGACCTCGTTGCGCTCGAGTGCGAGCACGCAGAGCATCGCCGTGAAGCCCGCGGTCCCGAGCTGCATCGATTGTTCCAGCGACATCCCGTCGGGCAGCGGCACGAGTGCATCGGCCCGCACGCGCTCGCGTTGCGTGTAGCCGCCCCATTCCGATTCGCCGAGTCCCTGACCGACCGCGAGCACCTTCGCGCCGGTCTCGATGTCGGTGCCGGCGAGGTCGATGCCGAGGACCATGGGGAAGCGGCGCACGATGCGGCCGCGGCGCGTGACCGCGAGCGCGTCCTTGTAGTTCAGCGATGAATACGCGACGTCGATCGTGACGCCGTCATTCGGCAGGTCTTCGTCGGTGATTGTTTCGAGTGCGACGGTGTTCTCGCGCGCGACGAGCGCCTGGTACGTCACTTCTTCACCGTCTTCGCGACGTACTCGCGGATCCGCGCGATGGTATCGGGCGCCGCCCAGAGCTCGCGCACTTCGTCGTCGAGCTGATTGGCGAAACTCCGCGCGCGATGGATGGTGCGATCGCGCAGTTGCCGCTTGGCGAGCTCGAATGCGCGCGGCGGCAGCGCGGCGAAATGACGCGCCATTTCCTCTGAGCGCTCCGGCAGCGACTCCGAAACTTCGTCGATGATCCCGTAGCGCAGCGCTTCGTCGGGCAGGAACGTGCGGCCGGTGTACATCAGCATCTGCAGATGCTGCGGCGGAAGCGCGAAGCGCACGGCCTCGATCACGCTCGGCGGAAACGGCACGCCGACGAGCAGCTCCGGGATGCCGATGCGTCCATTACCCGCGGCCATGACGCGATAGTCGCCCGCGAGCGTGAAGATGCAGCCGCCTGCGATCGCGTGACCGTTCACCGCGACGATGAGCGGCTTCGGAAGCGCGAACAGCTCGAGCAGCATGCGCGAGAGTGCGGGCACGAACCGATCCGCGTATTCGCGTCCGCCATCGGCGAGGCGGAACAGATCGACGCCGGCGGAGAAGATCGAGCCCGTGCCGGTGAGGATGACAGCGCGCGTGTCGGATGCGGTGACTTCCGCGATCGCCCGCGCCAGCCCTTCGACGAGCTCGAGATCAAGGGCGCTGGCCTTGCCGTGCGCGAGGCGAAGCGTGGTAATGCCGTTCTGTTCAGTGAGATCGATCATTGGTACCTCGGGTTCCTCGGGTTCCTCGGGTTCCTCGGAGTTCCTCGGAGGGGATTTGTCGGCGATGTCCCTTCGAGGGACCCGAGGGACTCCGAGGAACTCAATCTTGAAGCATATCTTTCGCGATCGCGCTCGGGTCGTCGCCGGGCGCGAACTTTTTCTGCACGCGACCATCGCGATCGATGAGGTAGATGCTCAGTGTGTGATCGACGAGCGGTCCCGCGGCGGAGCCGGAGTCGCGGATCTCATACTTGGCGCCGAGCTGCTGCACGACCGCGTCGATCTGCGCCTTCGAGCCGGTCAGGCCTTTGGCGGGAACGGCGCCAAAGTAGGAGAGGTACTCCTTCAGCACCGCGGGCGTGTCGCGCGGATCGACGCTCACGAAGAGCGTTGGGATGTCGCGCGCGGCGGGGCCGGCATCGCGATACGCGCGCGCAATCTTCGACATCGTCATCGGACACGCGTCCGGACAGTGCGTGTAGCCGAAGAAAAGCAGCGCCCGTTTGCCGCGTAGCGATGAGGAGCGGAAGGGGCGACCGTCGTGATCGATGAGATCGAAATCCAATCTGGAGCGACGGGCTCCTAGCCCGTCGTCGTGCGGGTCGACGGGCTGAGAGCCCGTCGCTCCAGACGGCGTCGCGGCGCGCACTTGCGCGGTCGCCACTTTTACCGAACCGTCATCGAAACGCAGGGTCAGCTCGAATGTGTCGCCGGCGTTCAGATCGCGCGTGAGATCGATGAGCATCAGGTGCGATCCACCCGGCTGCAACTGTTCCGTCGTGCGCGGGGCGATGTCGATGCGATCGACTTTGCGCATCGACATGTTCCCGCCGTTCACGCTCATTTCGTGAATTTCGACAACGCGCGCCGCGGGAGTGGTGGCGCCGATGAGCGCGACGTTCTTGGTCCCACCATTCGTGATGCTCACGTACGCCGCGGCGATCTGCCACACCGCGTTCGACGTCGGCGTCCACGCATCCGTCACAGTGATCCCGCGCGGTGCGCGTGCGAGCTCGTGAATGTATTCGGCGATGACCATGCGCTCGCGTTTCGGGATGTCGGGATACGCCGGCATTCCTGTGCGCCCGTCGGCGACGCCGAAGAGGATCGTGCCGGCGATGCCTTCGATCGTGCGCGGTCCGCGATACGCGGCCAGGTCGCGCAGGTCGCGCGGCTTGGTGTGCGAGAGCGCGGCCGCGGGACCTCGTCCATCGCCACGCTCGCCGTGGCACGCCGCGCACCCATACGCCAGGTACAACTCCCGTCCGCTCGAAACCTCGGCGCCGGGACCGCAGCCTGCGAGAACGAGAGCAATCATGGCGATGGCGGCACGCATTGCGGCGCGCATGATGCCACGCGTCACCGCACGCCGTCGCGAAGCTCCATGACGTGCGCTGCTTTCGCTTTCGTCGCACCGACGGTCAGCGTGGGATCGGTGAAGGCGATCGCGCCCAGCGACAGCGCGGTGCGCGCCGCATTGAGCGCCGTGCGCAATTCGCTGATGTGCACCGCCTTGAGGCGCGTCGCGGTGGTGATGGCCGGATCGGTGAAGGTCGCGGCGCTCAGTCCCGCGAATGCGCGCAGTGCGTTGACCGCCGTGCGCACCTCCGTCAGGTGGGTCGCGCGAATCACGGTCACGCCGGCCGCGAGCGGATCGTTCGTGAAGAGCACGGTCGTTGCCGGATCGGGTGCGCTCAACGGGCCGAGGTTTGCGGCGGCGTCGCGTCCCCGGACTTTGTAGAGATACGAGGTGTTCGCCGAGACGGTGCCGTCGATGAAGTTCGCCGACGCCGGTTGGCCGATCAGCGAGTACGCGCCGTTGTTCGTGCTGCGGAACACGTCGTAGCCGACGGCTCCGCTCAACGCGCTCCAGGAGATCGTCACGCTGTTCGTTGCAGTCGCGGTGGCGGCGATGATCGGCGCGACGAGGGTGACGGTATGCGTATGCGGCGGCGACGTGCTGGCACCGTAGTTCGCATCGCCGTTGTAGATCGCTGTAATCGTGTGCGGGCCCGAAGTGAGTGCCGACGTGTTCAGCGACGCGGTACCGCCGGTGAGCGATGCGGTGCCGAGCGTCGTGGAGCCGTCTTTGAACGTGACGTCGCCGGTGGGCGTGCCGGGGGGAGTCGGCGTCACGGTGGCCTGCAGCGTCACCGACGTGCCGGGTGCGGACGGATTCGGCGAGCTCGTGACGATCGTCGCGGTCGCGCCGACGATCACATTCGCCGAGCCGGTGACGGACGCCGTGACGGTGTCGGTCGCAACGACCGAGCGGCTTCCGGCAGTCTGCAGCGTCACGCCGTTCGTGAACGTGCGGACGCCGTTATCGGCCGGAACGAATGTGTAGTCGCCCGGCAGCGTCGCCGAGCCGTCGCTCGACGTGAAGTGAATCGTCCCGGTGTATCCGGTGGCGATATGCGAATTCGCGTCACGCGCAGTGATGGTGACGTTGAAGGGTGTGCCGGCCGGCGCGTTCGCAGGCGCCGTGACGACGAACGACGCAGCGTTTCCTGCGACGAATGCGACTGTAGCCGTATCGGTGATCGCAACGCCGTCGATCGTGCCGGAGATCGTTGCTTCTTCGAGCGCCGTTGAAGAGGTGAGCGTGGCGGTGTACGTGCCGTCGTTGTGATTGACGGGCGTCGACAATGCGCCGGCCGTTGTCGACAGCGCGAGCGCGCCGCCGCCGGTGGTGAGGTTCACGCCGTCGGCGTCTTTGTATTGAACCGTGATCGTGGAAGTCGACGCGCCGTTCGCGACGATGCTGGCCGGAGCCGCCGTAATCGTCGACGTCACGGGCGACGCTCCGACCGTGATGTCGATGGTGCCGACAATCGCGCCGGTCACGGTGTCGGTGGCCGTGACCGTATGGCTACCGAGCGAACGCAGCGTCACATCGAATGCGTACGCGCCTTCTCCCTGCGCGAACGTGTGATCCGCCGGCAGGGTCGCGTTCGGGTCGTTGCTCGTGAAGTGTACGGTTCCGGTGTAGCAGGGGACGAGCGCGTTTGCGCCATCGAGTGGCCGTACCTGAAGCGATGCGGTAGCCGCGGAGATCGATGACGATGGACCGGTGATGCCGAGGTGAGTCGTGCTGGTGGTGCAGAGCGCGTGAAGCTCGTTGCCGGTGGCGGTGGTGTTCGCGGCAAAGTAGAGCAGGTTGCCGATCGCGGCCAGCGATTGCGGCGACGAACCGCCGCTGCCCGGTTCGAGATCGCCGGCGACGAGCGTGCCCGCAGACGTGCCGTCGCTCACCCAGAGCTCATCGCCCACGTACGGATTGCTCGCGCGGAAATAGAGTTTGCCGCCGGCCGCGACGAACGATGTCGGATTCGACGAGCAGGCGCCCGCGCAGATGTCCTTCACGCGCTGTGTTCCACCTTCCGAACCATCCGACTTCCAGAGCTCGACACCGGACATACCGTCGTCTGCAGCGAACAAGAGCGTGCCGCCGATCATGAGCGCGTTTGCCGTCGTGAAAGACGGGACGCCGCTGCCCGCGCCAGCGTGAATGTCTTTCACGAGCGTCGTCCCGCCCTCAGTACCGTTCGTCTTCCACAGCTCTGCGCCGGACGAACCGTCGTTCGCCGCGAAGTATCCACTCACAACGACGCTCACGCCGTCGCCGCCGGCCGCGTTGATGTCCTTCACGCGCACCGTGCCGCCGCTCGTGCCGTCGCTGGTCCAGAGCTCGTCGCTGCTCGTGCCGTCGGCCGTGAAGTACAGCTCGCCCGCGACGTTGCTGAGGTTGCGCGGCGACGACGAGGCGGTGAGCGTGGCGATGTCGCGCACCATCGTCGTCGAGGCGCCGTCGCTGCTCCAGAGCTCGCGGCCGAAATTCGGATCCGTCGCGGCGTAGTAGAGGGTGCCGTCCAGGTCGATCAGTTCCGCGGGCGACGACGATCCTGGATTCGGGTCGCTCACCATCACCGTGCCGGCCTCAGTGCCGTTGCTCGTCCAGAGCTCGAGGCCGTGAGCTCCGTCGTCGGCGGCAAAGAACAACGCGCCGTTCGACTTTGTGAGCGACGACGGATTCGATCCGCCGCTGCCGTTGATGTCCTCGAGGAGCCCCGTACCGGCGAGCGTGCCGGTCGTCGTCCACAACTCGGTGCCGGCGCCGGAGGTGGTCGCGGAGAAGAACGTCAACGTGTTGACGGTCGTGAAACCGGCCGGTGACGAGGACGCGGAATTCGGCTCGAGGTCATCGAGCCGCTGCGTGCCGCCCGTTGTGCCATCGCTGACCCATGGCTCCGCACCGCCAATGGGTTCGTCCGCGCGGAAGATTGCGCGGCCGTCGGGCGTCGCGGTGATCTGCGCCGGCGAGGAGTGGCCGGACGCGTTGATGTTCCTGACGAGATAGGGCGCGATCGCGGTCTGTCCCGGCGGACCGACCGGCGTGATGGTGATTGAAACCGTCGCCGCCGATGACGTGACCGTGCCGTCGTTCACCGTGAACGTGAAACTGTCAGTGCCGCTCTCGGTTGCATTCGGCGTGTAGGTGAGCGCAGGCGCGGTGCCGGTGAGCACGCCCTTCGTCGGCTCCGTGGCCACCACGAACGTCAACGGGTCCGCATCGACATCGGACCCGGTCAGCGTGATCGAGAGCGGTGCGCCTTCGGATGTCGTGACGCTCTGACTGTTCGCGATTGGCGCGTCATTCTGCGGCGTGATGGTCATCGAGACCGTCGCCGCGGATGACGTCGCGGTGCCGTCGTTCACCGTAAACGTAAAACTGTCGTTGCCGTTCGAGTCAGCGTCCGGCGTGTAGGTGACATTCGGCGGCGTCCCGGACAGGTCGCCATTCGTCGGTGAATCGACGATGCTGAACGTGAGCGTGTCGCCGTCGGGATCGGTGCCGGCAAGCGTGATCGATTTCGGCGTGTCTTCGTCGGTCGTCACCGACTGCGGCGTGGCGGACGGCGCGTCGTTCTGCGGCGTGATCGTGATCGAGACCGTCGCCGCGGATGACGTAACCGTGCCGTCGTTGGCGGTGAACGTGAAGCTGTCACTGCCGGTCGTGTTCGCGTCGGGCGTGTAGGTGACGTTCGGCGGAGTGCCCGAGAGATCACCGTTTGCCGGTGAATCGACGATGCTGAATGTGAGCGGTTCGCCGTCCGGATCGGTTCCCGCGAGCGTGATCGGTTTCGGCGTGTCTTCATCGGTCGTCACCGATTGCGGCGTCGCGGACGGCGCGTCATTCTGCGGCGTGACCGTGATCGACACAGTGGCCGCCGCCGACGCGACGGTGCCGTCGTTCACCGTGAACGTGAAGCTGTCGCCGCCGTGGTAATTGGGATCCGCCGTGTAGGTGACATTCGGCGGCATGCCCGAAAGATCGCCGTTCGCCGGCGACGCGACGATGTTGAACGTGAGCGAGTGGCCGTCGACATCGGTGCCGGCGAGCGTGATTGCTTTCGGCGTGTCTTCGTCCGTCGTCACCGATTGCTCAGTGGCGGAAGGCGCGTCGTTCTGCGGCGTGATGGTGATCGACACCGTCGCGGGTAGCGATGTTTCACCGCCGTCGTTCACGGTGAATGTGAAGCTGTCGGCGCCATTCGCATTCGCGTTCGGTTGGTAATGAATGTTCGCGGCGGACTGCCCGGTCGTTCCTGTCGTTGGCGGCGTCACGATCGTGTACGTGAGGGTGTCGCCGTCGACGTCGGTTCCGACGAGCGTGATGTCGAGCGCGACGTCTTCATTCGTGGTGACGGATTGCGGATTCGCCGTCGGCGTGTCGTTCACCGCGAAGACGGTGACGGAGACCGTCGCCGCGGCCGAGGTCGTGGTGCCGTCATTGACGGTGAACGTGAAGCTGTCGGCGCCGAAGTAGTTCTCGTCCGGCGTGTACGTCACATCCGGCGCCGTGCCGGACAGATCGCCGTGATCCGGCGGCGTGGCAATCGCGAACGTCAGCGAGTCGCCGTCCGGATCGGTGCCGGTGAGCGTGATGGGCGTGGGCGTGTCTTCATCGAGCGTCACCAACTGCGCGTCCGCCGTGGGCGGATCGCTGACACCATTGATCGTGATCGACACCGTGGCGATGTTCGAGTTGACGCTGCCGTCGTTTACCGAGAACGTAAAGCTGTCGGCGCCGAATGCATTCGCGTTCGGCGTGTAGGTGAGGTTCGGCGCGGTGCCGCCCAGCACACCTTTCGTCGGATTGCTCTCGACGGAGTACGACAGCGAGTTGCCGTCGACGTCGCTGCCGGCCAGGGTGATGTTCGTGGCCGGGTCTTCCTCCGTCAGCGTCACCGACTGCGCGTTTGCGACCGGCGCGTCGTTGAGCGGATTGATCGTGACGGAAACGGTGGCCGTGTCCTGCGCGCCGAAAGGATCGGTGACGCGGTATGTGAAGCTGTCGCTGCCGTTTGCGTTCGGATGGGGGTTGTAGAAGAGGTTCGGAATGCTTCCGCCGACGGATCCTTTCGAGGGTGCCGAAAGGATCTGCAGATTGAGATTGTCTCCATCGGTGTCGGACGCGTCCGCAGTGAAGAAATGCACCGCGTCTTCATTCGTGGAGATCGACTGATCGTTCGCAACCGGCGCGGCGTTGGGGTCATACCAGAACATCCCGAAAAAACTGCTGCGCAGGTTTCCGGTGAACTGCGGGCCGTTCGATCCCGAAATGTTGTAGACCGATTGAGCCGACACCCACGAACCGTTGTTCGCCTGGCCGCTGATCGTCGCGCGGAATGAGTTGTTGAATTGGTTGATGGGCAGCACCGCGCCGGGGCCGCTCACGCCGACGCTGCTCGCGGTCGTCATGGCCAGCGGCGACCCGGCCAATGTCGTGACGGTGACGGTGAATCGGACGTTGTACGTAGTCGAGGTGCTGGCCGGATTACAGAAGCCGGTGAAGTTCGTGAAGCAGGTGCGCGTGAGATATGGATACGGCGAACTGCCCAGCCACACGGCCACGCCGCCCGGCAGGTTCGACGACGTGGCGTCGAACGTGAGATTCGTTCCGGTCGCGCCGTTGAGCCACAGCCACAACTGCGACGGATCGGGCGCCCAGTAGAGCGACCGGAAGTTGCTCATCATCAGGTTCTGATAAATGAATTGACGCGAGGAGCTGATCTGCTGGCCCGTGCCATTGTCGCCGGTGTCGGAGAAGATGACGCCGCCGGGAGGCGGGTACGTCGGACCGGTGATCGCGGCGCGCGCGTTCATCGCGCACACGACGAGCACGAAAACGCAAGACCGCAATAATGCCCGCCGGGCGTGAATCACAGCTCTCCCTCGATTGAGTGTGCTCAGAGTAGGCTTCGTCCGACACGAAATCAACGGGGCGGAAAGGGAAGACGGGCTGATCCGCGCTCAGTGCAGTGCGCGCAGCGTCTGTTCGAGGGCGCTGATGATGCGTTCGCCGAGGGGTGTGGGGTCGGCGTGCTGGCGAACGATGGCGAGGCTTTTTTCGTTCGTAGCCAGCACCTCGCGCCGGCGTTCGTCGAAGCGCCGCTCCCGCGCGATCGGATGCCCTGACTCCGCGAGCACGCGATGCATCACCGAGACAGGAACGAACGCGTGCAACGCGAGCAGCACGCCGAGGAGCGGACGGAGGTCCGGTCGCACGGGCGATTGCGTCCAGCAAGTCTGTCCGTTGCGCAACACCGGATCGAGCCACGTCGCCACATTCAATTTCGTGTGCTGCGACTCATGCACGATCGCCTCGGCCATCGTCAGCGGGTCGGGATGCAGCGAGAGGTAGGCGATGCCCGGCGCCTCACGGTACGACGCGGAGACGTGTCGCTCGGCGTCGTACCCGACCGGCACGAGCCGGCGCATCACGCGCCGAAATTCGTTGAGCCAGGCCGGCAGCGACTGCGCGATCAGGGCCAGCGCCTCTCGAATCGAGTGCTCCCATTCTTCGATCGCACGGCCGCCGAACGACAACGCGTTGCCGCTCTTGTCGGGATGCGCCTCGATCGCGGCGAGCGGATTGGTGTCGTGCAATGCGAGCTGCACATGGCCGAGGAGTGAAATCGCGGCCTGCTGCGAAGGGCTGCCGTTCCAGACAGCGCCCGACGCGAGCTCGATCGTGATCCCCGCGGGGTTGATGAGAATCGCTCGCGCCGAAGGATCGAATGTGGCTACGCGATCGCCGATGACCAGCTCGCGAAACGGCGCGTCCCACAGAAAGTTTTCGGACGACGTTCCGAGCGCCGCGAGCAGGTTCGGCGCGAAGCTCGGAACCGGCGCACGACTCAGTACGAACGGCAGTACATCCGGAGAGCCGATCGCTTCGATCACCGCATCGGGACGTTCGTGCAGGAGTATTTGCAGCCAATCGCGCAGCGCCGCGACGCGCGCATCCGCCGGCGCGTGGAAGAGCGTGCGGATCGCGAGCAGGTGCACTTTGCGCAGGAGCGCGACGGCCTCGCCCGGCTCGTCGCGAGGGATGGTGAGGAAGCCGGCGTACTGCTGCACGCCTATAATGATGCGCCTCCATGCAACATCGTGATGCTGGCCCCGTGGCGCTTTACAGCAGCCGCTCCGCTGCACACGATTGGCTAACGGGCGTCGAAGGGAGTTGGAAGGAAGCGATGCGCGCCATTCGCGCCGCGCCGGATCGCGAAGTCGAAGTGGCCGTCACGCGTCCCACCGCTCCGCACCTCCCTGAGACCATCGAGCTCGCCGCCCGCCTCCGTGTCCGGCGAGCGACCATTCGCATGCCGCGCTGGTCCGAATTTCGCGCGCTCGATGCAGTGACGCTGCAACCGCGACTGGCATTGGCAGTGCCGTATGTCACCGCGGCCACACGAGTGCCCGGCATCGACGTGACGATCGTCGGATTTCCGGCGTGCATGGTATGGAGTGCGGCAGCAACGCTGCCGCTTTCCGAAGCGGCGGCTACGCTGCCGCACTCCATAGATCGCGTGTTCTGCGCGCGTTGTCCCGGGCCGCACGCCTGCAACGGCGTCGCACGCGAGTACGTGGAGCTGTTCGGCTGGAACGAGCTCGAAAGTGATGGCGAAGAATCGGCGGCCGCTCCACGTGGACCATCCGTCGTTCCCCCTCCGCGTGCAGGACGCGCACCGGCCACGCGCCTCGGCGCGATGCAGAAGCAGTCACAACGCGCGTCCTTGCATGGTGATCCACTCTGGCCCCGCGTCGGAGAACTCGTGCCCGACAGCATCCTCGTGCAGTTCGATCGCGATACGGCGAGCCGCGTCCTCCGTCAGCGGCTGGTGCGCGCCGCGCAGGAAGGAGCACCGCTGCTGCGCATCGCCTCAGAGGCGACGTTCTCGCGCAGTGATTCACCCGATCTGCTTCGCGACGCGGGATCGTTGTCGTTCGCGCGCGTGGAGCTGGCAGGCGACGCGCGCGGCTTGCGCGCGTTCTCGAACGGACAACTCGCAAGACTGCAGTTCGCGACGCGTATCGGCGTACGGGTCTTCGATGAGAGGGACGAACATGAGGCGCGCGAAACATTGCGGCGCGTGACGGAGCTCTCCGGCGTTCCGACGTTCACGTTTGCCGTGCGCAGCGAGGCTCCGCATCGCGCGGAATGGCTGTGGGGCGATCGGCGCTACACGTCGTTCACGCGCAGCGAGTACGACCCGGTCGGAGACACGCCATGACGCAGCTCACCCTCGACGACATGCTCGAGCGCGAGCGGATCGCGAACCGGCGCAAGCACTGGGTGCGCGCGGTCACGGCGTGCAACAGCAAGTGCATCTTCTGTCTCGACAGCCACACGCCGCGCAACGTCATCATCCCCGAGGAGCAGGTGCGCGTGGAGATCGACCGCGGACGGCGCGAGCTCGATGCGGACAAGGTGATCCTGTCGGGCGGCGAGGCGTCGCTGCACCCGGCGTTCGCAAACCTGATTCGTTATGCGAAGGCGGCCGGTTATGACCGCGTCCAGACCGTCACGAACGGTTACAAATTCGCGGAGCGTAGTTTTTACGAGGAATGCGTCGACGCGGGACTGGGCGAGATCACATTCAGCCTGCACGGCGATACACCGGAGCTGCATGACCGGCTGACGCAGACCGAGGGGGCGTTCGAGCGGTTGATGAAAGGGATGATCCGCGCGGTGCGCGATGGACGCGTCATCGTGAATGTCGACGTGGTCATCAACAAGCAGAATGTTGCGGTCCTCGATCGCATCGTCGAGCTCTGCATCAGCGTCGGAGTCACCGAGTTCGATCTGTTGCACGTGATTCCCGAGGCGGCTGCGTTCGAAAATCGGGATGAGCTTTTCTACGATCCGACGGAACACCTGCCGACGCTGCACAAGGTCTTCCGTCTCAATCGACATCCGCGATACGTGATCTGGACGAATCGTTTTCCGATCGCGTTCCTGGAAGGATTGGAAGATCTCATCCAGGATCCGCACAAGATGTTCGACGAGGTGAACGGCAGGCGTTATGCGATCCGCCGCTACCTCGATACCGGTACACCGCTGCATTGCCGGCAGCAGGAGCGGTGCGTGCACTGCTTCGTGGAACCGTTCTGCACGACGATGGATCGGGTGATCGCGGCGCAGAACGAAGAGACGTGGGATGTGTGGTGGGTAGGCCGCGGAGCTCACGACCACGTCCTGCCGTTCGGCGCCCATCTCCTCGGCATCGAGATCGACTCGTTCGATGAACTGCCGGCGGTGCCGTCGTACGTGAAGGTGAAGGATCCGGTCCCTTCACCTGGTGAGGGGGCCGGTTCGCTCTCGCGAACCGATTGCGTGTTCGTTGCCGATACGCCTCAGCATCTCGAAGCGTGGCTGCCCTCCGATGCACAGATCGAGATTCACCTCACGCGCGACACCGCCGCCTGGATGCTCGAACATCGCGACGCGCTGAGCGGCAACGTGCGCATCCATCAGCCGTCGTACGAGCACATGACCACTGCCGCCGCGCGCGATGTTCGCGAGCCGCGCCGTTTCTTCGAGCAGCTCGGCGTGCGCGTGCGCGTGAGCGGCCTGCCGGCGTGCCTCGCGCCCGGGATGGAGTTGCATCCCGGCCTGAGCATCCTGCGCCAGACCATGTTCGACGCGGACAGCGGCCGCATCGACATCCGCGAGCTGGCGCGGCATCACATCACTGACGGTTATCGCGGCAAATCACTGCGGTGCCGCGAGTGCAGTCTCGACGCGCAGTGCGACGGCATTCCGATCAACATGATTCGCGATCAGGGCCTGCGGCTCGCGCAACCGATCGCCGGCGCGAAGAGCACCCAACCGCCGCTGCCGAGGCTCGCGGACGGGAAGCCGCCGGAGAAAACGGCGGCCAGCCTGCCGAACTTTCCGCCGGCACCCGCGTTCACGACGCCCGATCCGCTGCAGGTCATCGCCGACGAACAACGCGCGGCGCGCGCGCGCCGTCGCGATGCGGAGCGGGTCTGATGGCCAACCTCGGCTACCTTCAGCTCACGCGCAACTGCTGGCAGCACTGCCGCTTCTGCAGCAATCCGCCGACCGGGATCGAACTGACGGACGCGGAGATGCGCGCGATGATCGACGAGCTCGTCGACCGCGGCTACGACGGCGTGATCCTCACAGGCGGCGAGCCGACGCTGTCGCCGCTCCTGTTCGCGGCGCTCGAATACAGCGCGCAACGCGGGCTTTACAGCCGCATGATCACGAATGGCCAGCGCCTCGCCGACCGCGCGTTTTTCGCCGAGTGTGTCGCGCGAGGTCTCTCGCACATTCACGTGTCGCTGCACAGCTACCGGCCGGAGGTGCACGACTTCATCACGCAATACCCGAATGCGTGGTCGACGCTCGTCGCGTGTCTCGAAAACGTTCCGGCCATGGGGATCACGGCCGACATCAACACGGTCATCAACGCGTACAACAGCGATCATCTGCACGAGACGGTGATGTGGGTATGCGACCGCTTCCCGTTCATCGGCCACTTCGTCTGGAACAACATGGATCCGGACGGCAACCGCGCCGCGCAGAACCCCGACTGCGTGCCCCGTCATCACGAGTTCCAGGTCTCGCTCGAACTGGCCATGGAGTACCTGCACCGCACCGGCCGCACGTTCCGCGCCGAGCGCGTGCCGCTCTGCTACATGCGCCGCTTCGCATGGGCGTCGACGGAGACGCGCAAGATCGTGAAGGAGGAAGAACGCTGCGTGCGCTTCCTCGATCGCAAGGGGATGACCGATCAGTACGAGTTCCTGCACGGCAAGGGTGCGGCGTGCGATGCGTGTTCGTTCGATCCGATCTGCGCCGGCATGTTCTCGATGGACCGGACGTACGACGAGCGCGAGCTTTCGCCGGTATTCGACGATCCGCTGTCGGTCATCCGCGCCGTCTTGCGCCGCGAGCCGGCCGACGATTTGCTGGCGCGCATCGAGGCGCGGCGCGGCCGGCGCTCGAACGAGCAACCATCGCCCGTCGCGCGCGACGCCGTGCGCACCAGTCCGCTGTTCACGCCCGGTCCGAACGCGGGGATGTCGATGTTCGACGAGCAGTTCCCGCTTTCGCGGTAAGAGGAGTAGGCTAGATGCCGTTCCACGCAACTTGCGGAGGCCTCTGATGCATTCACGAAGGTCACTCCTGGCACGATTCGCCGCCGGCGCCGGCGCGTTGCTCCTTCCTCGCTCTCTCTTCGCGCGACCGGCCACCGATCTCATCGCGCCATTCGGCATCGGAGACACGTTGCCGCTCGGTTGGTCGATCGCATCGATGTCACCGCTCGTGAAAAGCGCTTCAACGCTGACGCTGCAGCATGTCGACGGCCGCAGCGCACAAGTGAGCGTGCGCCGGCGCGGCGCGAATGCGATCGGACTCGCGCAGACAGCGAAGCTCGATCTCGTCCTCCTCAACGGCGGCGCCGGCGTCGCCCGCACCGACGAAGACCTCGGACGCGTGATCCTCGGACTCGCGGCGGTGGTTCGGGAACACGAACATGCAGGTTGATCCGGCCGAGACGCAGCTTCGCTATGCCGTCGGCGATCGCGTAGTCGTGCTGCGCGTCGACGAGACGCTGTATCCGCTCGACGCGATCTACGGTGCGGCGTACATCTTCATCGACCGCTGCTTCGTGCTCCTCAGCCGGCCCGCGGATCAGCAGGTCGACGTGCGGCTGAAGACGAAAGAAGCGGCGACGGAAGCGGAGCTCGAAAAGCTCGCGGGGGAGTTCGCGAACGAGTTGCTGAATCAAGCCCTGCGGCACAAGCTCGCGGTGGCGACGATGCCGATCCGCGAGCAGTACATGTCGCGCGCGTTCTTCGTGCCGCGCGCGGCGCCGCCCACGATCGATGCGATTCTCGCGGAGCTCGATGCCGAGGAGCTCGCCGGTGGAGTCGAGGTGCAGGTGCCATGGAAGCAGCGGTGACGACGCTCCGGTTCTCCGCGTCGCTTTACGCGGAAGCGGCGATCGCCGCGGCGGCCGATGCATACGCGCAGCTGCTGCGCACGTCGGTCGCGCAGGAGAAGAGTGAACTTGCCGTGACGCTGATTCCGCTCGACGGAGTCGAGCTGACCGACGACGTGCTCGATCACTTCGGCAATCAGGTGCTGCACGAGACGATCACACGCCGCCCGCGCTCCGGAGCGACGGGCTCTCAGCCCGTCGGATCGGCTGGACGGGCCGAGAGCCCGTCGCTCCAGCATGACGGTACGCCCGAGATCGCGGCTGACACGCTCGCGTACTTCCGCTTCGGGCAACTCGGCGAGCGCGCCATTCTCTCGAACGACGCCGGCGAGTGGCACCTCATGCCGCAGCCGGAGTTCGACCAGTTCGTGCGTGGACAGTTGCCGGCCGATCACGCGCAGATGCCGATGCTGCGCGCGAAGGGATTTCTGCGCGATGGTTTCGACGCCGACGCGTTCGCCGAGAAGTTCCGGCGCAAGAAGGCATTCGTCGGCCAGGGCCCGCATCTGCACATCGTGCTGACCACGCTGCGCTGCAATCAGAGCTGCCGTTACTGCCACGCCTCGCGCACGTCGATGGACCGGGTCGACACCGACATGACCATGGAGACTGCGAAAGCGGTCGTCGACCTGGCCATGCAGACGACGTCGAATTACGTGAACTTCGAGTTCCAAGGTGGCGAGCCGACGGTGAACTTCCCGGTCCTGCAATACATCGTCGACTACAGCCGCGAGCGCAACCGCACGCTGGGCAAGGTGCTCGAGCACTCGGTCGTCACGAATCTCACGCACATGACCGATGAGAAGGCGGACTGGCTGGTCGACAACAAGGTCATGGTGTGTACGAGCCTCGACGGGCCCGAGGAACTGCACAACTGGAATCGGACGTGGTCTGGTGGCGGTAACGCCTGGGGCGATGTCGTCCGTTGGATCCGCACCCTCAACGAACGTCATATCGCGCGCGGCCACGATCCGCGCTTGTGGCACGTCGATGCGCTGATGACCACGACGCGTCGTACGTTCGATCACTGGAAAGAGATCATCGACCTCTACGTCGATCTCGGCATCCGCAACATCTTCTTCCGCCCGCTCAACCCATACGGCTTCGCGGTGAAATCGTGGAAGACGATCGGCTACTCGGTCGATGAATATCTCGATCTCTACATGCGCGCGCTCGACTACATCATCGAGCTGAATCGGCGGGGAATCGAGATCATGGAAGCGGGAGCGGCGCACTTCCTGGTCAAGCTGCTCACGCCGGACGATCCGAACTTCGCGGACATCCGCTCACCCGCCGGCGCCGGCAGCGGCGTGCTCGCGTACAACTACGACGGGCGCATCTTTCCGTCGGACGAGGCGCGCATGCTCTGGGCCATGGGCGACGACATCTTCGAGCTCGGCCGCGCGGGTGAGAGTACGTACGAGGAGATCGTCACGCATCCGACGGTGCGCTCGATCGCGCTGGCGTCGCTGCAGGACACGCTACCTGCGTGCGCGACGTGCTGGAACAAGCCCTTCTGCGGGATGGATCCCATCGACAACTACATGGTGCACGGCGATCTCTTCGGGCAACGGCCGCTCTCGCCGAACTGCCGCGAGTCGTACAACATCGTCGCGCGGCTCATCGAAAAGCTCGCCGCCGATTCCACCGGCGAGATCGAGAAGATCTTCCGCCGCTGGACCGTGCGACGGCTGCGCAGCGGAGAGCTCGAGGACATGAGGAGCTCAGCATGATTCCACTTCGCAAACGGCGACCGACCGATTTCCTCCGGCCCGATGAGGTCGAGCAGACCGTGCGCACCGCGTCGATCTCGAGCAGTTCGGTCGGCGAGACCGAATTCGCCATGCCGCAGCACGCATCGCACGGGTCGCACGGGTCGCACGGCTCTCACGGTTCCCACGCGTCGCACGGCTCGCACGGCTCGCACGCATCCCACGGCAGTCACTTCAGTTTCTGAGCGCGCGCATGCTGATCCTCATCGTGACGCGGCAGTGCGATCTGCGATGCAGCTACTGCCCGACGGTGAAGGACGGCTGGCCGGTGCTCAGTGCCGATGACGCGATCCGCGCCATCGATCACTACATCGCGATCTGCGGCGGCGGCGAGATCAAACTCTTCGGCGGCGAGCCGCTGCTCGAGCCTGAGATCGTGTCGGCAATCGTCACTGACGCCGCGTCGCGCGCGGAGATCACGCGCATCACGCTGTGCACGAACGGCACGCATCTCACGGGCGATTGGCTCGACCTCCTGCAGCGCACGCCAAAGCTTGCCATCGCACTCTCCATCGATGGAGCGGCCGAGGATCATGACCGGTATCGGCGGACACCGGATCGTGCGCGCGGGTCGTACGACGCGATCGCGCCGCTCCTGCCGCGTTTCACCATCGCGCCGCGCCTGTACGTGACGCAGGTGGTTCCTCCCGGCACCGCACATCGGGCCGCAATCAATTTCCACCATCTCTTCGATCTCGGCTTCCGCCGGTTCAAGATCCTGCCCGCGCTGTACGTGAACTGGTCCGACGCGCAACTCGCCGCGTTGCGCGGCGCGCTGGCGGAGATCGCAGCGGTCATCGTCGGCGAATGGCGCGCCGGGCGTTATGCATACGTGCGGAATCTCTTCAGCCGCTCGACGATGCCCGCGTTCAATCGCGCCATGGTCGTGGACGCCGACGGTGCGATTTTCGCGTCGGATGCGGTGATCACGAACATTTCCTCCGGCATTCGCGAACGATTGCGCGCCGGCGCGATCACGGCGCTGCCGACGCTCGCCGAGCTCGAAGCGACGATGGAGGCGGCTGGGGAGATCGTGGCGTCGCTGTACCCGGAACGCACGCGCCAGTCGACGCATCGCGCGGAACAGGAACTGCGGCGGTTCTGCCGTACGCTCGCGCCGGAGTTCGTCAGCGCTCGAATGTTGCGGACTTCACCCGTCGCGCCGGCTGTCCTTTCGGCGCCGCGAATTGCTCCAACACGTGCTTCGTCGGGCTGACGATCCGCAGCATCACGCTGTGCACCGTGCCTTCCGGATCCGCAGGCAGACGGAACTCCATCGTCTGCTCGTCCGCGTTCCATTCCGCGGGCGCGGTCGTGACCACGCCTGACTTCGGGTCGAGCTCGAGAGCCCAGAACACCGCGTTCGTGCGATCGAAACCGAATAGCGAAAACGCCGCGAGCGCGGCGGGAATGTCGGTCTCCTCGCGGAGTACGGATGAGCCGAGGAAGGGAGCTCGGGTTGCGGTGCCGGTGATGGTTGCGCCGTCTTTCGAGACCGCGACGCGCCATTTGCCTTGCAGCGTTTCGAGAATCTTCGCCGCTTCCGGCGCATCGAGCTTTGGCGGAGGGGCGGCGAGCCTTTCCGCAACCGCGGCCGCGAGCTTGTCGCCGGTGAGCTCCGCTTTCGCCAGCGCGGCCGTCAGCAGCTCCGCTCCGCGCTCGATCGCATCGGTCCGCGGATGATCACCGACATAGAAGATGCGCGATCCCGCGATGCCGTACGTCACGATCTCACTGTTCGCGACGCGCACTCGGACGTAGATCGCGTCGGCGTGCCGCCGAACGCTGGTCACGACGGCGTCCTCTCCGAGTTTCGCGCCTGCTTCGATCGGCCCGAGCCGTTCCTTCGCGCTCGCGGTCAACGCGACCAGAAGGAATACGGCGGAAACGATTCGCGCGCGCACTCGTTACCTGCCGAATTTCATCCAGAGCACCAGACCATGCACCGCGATCACGAAGACCGGGATGATCAGCGCAAACATCGCGGCGACCGGACGCCCGCGCAGATCGCCGTTGCTCTCGAGCTCCGGACGCGCCGGCGCCTCATCGAGCACGTATGCGCGTGACGGATCGTTCGGATCGTACAGCAGCGGTTCGGTTGATTCGTCTTCGAGGCGCGCGGTGTCGCTGGTGCGCGCTTTCGCGATGTTGCGGCGGCCGTCGCGCGAGGTGAACTCGAACTGCAGCTCGAAGACGCGGCGGTCGTTGATGGTCATGTTCGTCGGCTCTTTGCCGATCAGCTTTCCCTGCGCGAGCATCCCTTCGCGCAGGAGGCGATTGCGCTTGAAGGCGGTGCGCGTCGCAGGGATGAGCAACACGAGGCCGATCAGCGGAAAGATGTTCACCAGTGCGACGGCCGGCCCGAAGATCGCGCGGCGCATGCCTTCGATGCGCGAGCGATGCGGGTCGTCTTCATCGTATTCGACCGTGACCTCCTCGCCCGCCGTCACTTCGTCGCCGCTGCTGTACGCCGTGCCGCGATACGTCTGGCCCGCGACCGAGAACTCGTAATGATTGGCCTTCACGTTGACGTCGTTGACCGAAGCGCCGGTGCTCTCGACGCTGGTCACCTTCCCGTCCGCCATCGCGATCGAGCCGCGGAACGTCGCGAACGAAAAGTCCGCGTTGAGCGTGAAGACCCAGAAGAAGATCATCCCGAACCCGAACACGAGCCAGCCCACCTGCGACAGCCCGTTGAAGAAGTTCACGACCTGCAGCGAGAGCGGAACGCGGCGCGGGGCGGGGGCGAGCGTGATTTGCATGGCGTGAATATAACGCCGTGGGGCCAGCCTGGAGCGACGGGCTGAGAGTCGTCGCTCCAGAGTCCGTCCGGTTCCCTTTCGCGCTGCGTCCCCGTCTAATACCCACCATGCGGAAGATCTCGCTCCTCATTTTTGTCGCGCTCGTCACGTTGCTCGCCGCTGCGGGGGCCGTCCCGCCGCAGGAGGGGCCACGGGCGTACGACGCGATGCGCGTCGAGGCCGAGAAGCATTACGCGGAGAAATCGTTTGCGCGCGCGAATGCGATTTACGCCGAAGCAGCCAGGCTCCAGCTCAGCGAAGACGAAAAACGCTGGGTGACGTTCCGCATCGCCGACACGGCCTGGCGCGCGGACGCCGCCGCTCCTGACAACGACCCCACCAAACGCGACGCTGCGCGCACCACACTCGAAACCCTCGCGCGCGTCGAACCACGCGACCGCGTCCGCGCCGAAGCGAACGAATCCCTCGGCGACTACTACAACACCCATCCGTGGGTCCGGCAGCCGTACCAGTCGCAGCGGTTTTACGTGGAGGCGCTGGACTGGTGGGCGGGCAGTGACGACCTCACATATGCGCGCAAGCGTTACCTCGCGATGGTCTGGAAGATGGCGGATACGCGCTACGGCATGACCGCGCCGCGCCACGTGGTCGTCAACGCGGTGAAGATCGCCGAGAGCACCGACGATCGCGCTCGTGCGCGGTACCTGCTCGCGCAAAGCTACCTGACCGAGGGTACTCCGTCCGGACGCGAGCGCGCGTTCGAGCTCTTCGCGGAAGTCGTTGCGATGGGCAGGCAGACGGACTGGTACGACGACGCGCTGTACCAGTGGGCCGCGCATCTCGTCGACGACTATCCGAAAGCGCTCCGGCTCTTCCGCCGCCTCGTTTCAGAGTTCGCGCAGTCGGAGAGCGAGTGGGTCGACAACGCGCGTAACGCCATCGACGAGATCACGAACGTCGCCGTGACCGTCGGCAGCGGCGACACGTTTCTCCCGGATTCCGAACAGGAAATCCTGCTCGGATGGCGCAACACGAAACAGATCGAGCTGACGTTGTACGCGATCGACCTTACGCGCGACGCGAAGTGGAACGAGCGCAAAGGATGGATCGAAGCGATCGCATTCGAAGGCCGTAGTCCCGCGAGGCGCTGGACGTACGAGACGAACGACACGGGCGATCACCGGCCGGGCAGCACCACGCTCGAGATCACGCCGAAGCTCGCCACCGGCGCGTACGTGCTCACCGCGCGCGCCGGCAGCGCATCCAATCGCACACTGATTCTCGTCACCGACGCGCACATCCTCGTGCACTCGGTGGGCGGGCGCGCGCACGTGTTCGTCTCCGACGTCGAGACCGGCAAGCCGATCGCCGGCGCGACGGTGCGCGTCACGGGCAACGGCCGGCGTGCGATTGACGTGACGGGAAAGACGAACGCCGAAGGCCTCGCGGACGTCGCGCTGGGCGAGGGCGGCTCGCTCCTCTTCACCGCGGCCGCCGGGGCGCGACAGGCGTATCACCCGACGTGGTCCTACGGCCGTTCAAACGACGGGAGGGAACGGCACTGGCGCATTTACGCATTCACGGATCGACCCGCCTATCGCCCCGATGAAACGATGTATTGGAAGATCCTCGCGCGCGTGCGCGACGACGACCGGTGGGAAACGCCGGCCGGTGAATCGCTGGCGTACGAGATCGTCGGACCGCGCGGCGAGAAGGTGTCGAGCGGCACCGCGAAGCTGAACGCGTTCGGCAGTTTCTGGTCCGAGCTCGCGCTCACGCCGTCGATGGCGCTGGGCCCCTACACCATCAACTTCAAATCCGGCGATCGTCAGGCCGCGAGCGCGCAGTTGTTCCGCCTCGAGGAGTACAAGCTCCCCGAGTTCTCGGTCGCCGTCGCCACTCCCGAAGGCACGCAATACCGCCTCGGTGACACGATCGAAGCCACCATCGACGCGGCGTACTACTTCGGCGGCCCGGTTGCGAATGCCGAAGTCGAGGCAGTCGTGTATCAGCAGCCGTTCGTGCGCTATTGGAATCCGTGGCGCGTGTACGACTGGTACTGGCACGACTTCATGCCGCGCATGCCGGAGTCGGTGATGACGCGCGAGACCCTGCGCACTGATGCGACCGGCCGCGCGATCCTGCGCATTCCGACGCCGCGCGACGGCAATGACATGAGCTATCGCATCGAAGCGCGCGTGGTCGACGCCTCGCGCCGCGAAGTGCGCGGTGAAGGGAGCGTGCGCGTGACGCGGCAGCGCTACACCGTCATGGCGTTTCCGGAGCACTTCATCCATCGCCCCGGCGATCCGGTGTCGGTCAAGTTCCGCGCCGTCGATGCGAATGAGAAGCCGGTGCGCACGACCGGCACCGTCGTCGTGACGAAGCGCCGCTGGAAAGACCGCAGGTACATCGACGAAGAAGTGATGACCACGAAGCTCGACACGGACGTCGACGGCGAAGCCACGTTGACGTTCACGCCGAAGACCGTCGGCTATTACTCGGTGAAGTGGACCAGTCCGGACGGCGAAGGCAACCGCGTGCGAGACATCGTGACCGCGGAGACGACGGTGTGGGTCGCGGATCGCAACACGACCGACATCGGCTACTACCAGACCGGCGGCGTGCAGCTCATCATCGACAAAGAGGCCCTGCGCTCCGGCGAGACCGCGAACGTGATCGTGGTAACGCCGTCCAGCGGGCGGTGGGTGATGTTCACCTCGTCCGCGACGACGATTCACAACACGCAGATCCTGCATCTCGACGGCACCGCGAAGCTCGTGCAGTTCCCGATCGACGATCGTCACGTGCCGAACTTCTTCCTCACCGCCTCGTCCGTGTTCGATCGTCAGCTCGCGACCGACTCGGAGCGCGTGGTCGTGCCGCCGGTCGAGCATTTCCTCACGGTCGAGGTGAAGTCCGATCGCGAGCAGTACGAGCCCCGGCAGGAAGGGACGCTGACCATCACCACGCGTGACGTCGACGGCAAGCCGGTGCCGGCGGAAGTGGCGGTGTCGCTGTCGGATGAAGCGGTGACGGCGATTCAGGCCGATCTCGCCGGCGATCCGCGGCGCTTCTTCTTCGGCGATTCGCACGGGCAGCACCTGGTCGTGTCGGGCAGCGCGCAGAACCAGCGATACCGGCGTCTTTCCGAAGAAAAGGCAGTCGAAGAAAGAGAGGCGAAGGAGCAGGATGGTGCGGTCGGTGCGCGCGTGAGACGGGAACGCGGCGATCTCGCGGCGACCGCCGCCGGCTATGCGGTCGGTGCCGTTTCGGAGTCGATCACGGTAACTTCCATGGCTCCGCAAATGGCCCCGCCTCCGCCTCCGGCTGTCGCGGCCCCAGTGGCGCCGCCCTCGCCCGAGGTTGCGAACATGAAGATGGCGGTGGGGATGGTCGGTGGTGCAGCAAGTGCGCCGAACATGGAAGTGCAGGTGCGCAGCGATTTCCGGTCGACCGCGCTCTGGAAACCGGATGTGGTCACGGACGCGAACGGCACGGCAACCGTGAAGGTGAAGTTCCCCGAGGCGTTGACGACGTGGAGGGCGACGGCGCGCGCGGCGACGAGCGGGTCGTCGTTCGGCATGGGCAGCTCGACGTCGCGCACGAATCTGCCGCTGCTCGTGCGGCTGCAGGGGCCGCGATTCTTCGTCGTCGGCGATCGCGCCACGATCTCCGGCGTCATCAACAACAACACCGATGAAGCGATCACGGTCACGCCGGCGCTCGAAGCGGAAGGCCTGACCGTGAACGGCACCGTGCAACCGTTGCGCGTCGAAGCACACAGCGACGCGCGTGCGGATTGGATCGTCACCGCGGAACGTCCCGGCACGGCGAAGCTGCGCGTAACCGCGCGCGGCGCGCGTCACGGCGACGCGATGGAGAAATCGTTCGTCGTGTACGAGCACGGCATCGACAAGCTCATCGCGCGCTCCGGAAAGATGCGCGGCGATGAAACAGTGGTCCGTCTCGAGCTGCCGCGCGAGCGCCGCGCGACCGACCTCACGGTGCAGATCGCGCCGAGTCTCGCGACCACGATGCTCGACGCGCTGCCATACCTCATCGAGTTTCCGTACGGCTGCACCGAGCAGACCATGAGCCGCTTCCTGCCGGCCGTGGTCGTCGCGCGCACCCTCACGAAGCTCGGCCTCGATCCGAATGAGCGCATTCCGAAGAAGAACCTCGACGCTGTCACGGCCGCCGGCATGGCGCGGCTGTACGACATGCAACATGGCGACGGCGGCTGGGGCTGGTGGAAGGAAGGCTCGAGCGACGACTTCATGACCGCGTACGTCGTGTGGGGCTTCGCGCTCTCGCGGGAAGCAGGGCTGCGCGTCGATACCGGCGCTGTGAATCGTGGCGCGACATGGCTGCAGAGCCGGCTTGCCGAGCGTCGCCGCGATCCGAACGATCAGGCGTGGATGCTTCACGCGCTCGCGGCGTGGAACGGCTCGAAATCGAGTGCGGCGGAACGGACCGCGTACGACAACATCTGGACGAATCGCGAGAAGCTCTCCGCATTCGGCCGCGCGTTGCTCGCGCTCATTGCGCACCGCTACGCCGATACCGAACGCACGGCGATCCTCGTGCGCAATCTCGAGGACGGCGTGAAGCTCGAGCGCGCGGTGGACGATGAAGCGGAGTCGCTCGGCACCGCGCATTGGGGCTCGTCGCAGCGCTTCTGGTGGCGCTGGCACGAAGGTCCGGTCGAGACCACCGCGTTCGTGTTGCGCGCGCTGGTGAACATCGACCCGAAGCATCGCCTCGTGGAACCGGCCATGAACTGGCTGGTGAAGAACCGTCGCGGCGCGCAATGGAACAACACGCGCGACACGGCGGTGTCACTGCTCGCGCTCAATGACTATCTCGAGCGGAGCGGCGAATTGCGCGGCAATGTCACGTACGAGCTCATGGTGAACGGGAAGGTCATCGCCACGAAGAGCATCACGGCCGCGGAGGTGCTGCGCGCGCCGAGCCGCTTCTCGATCGACGACGCGGTGTTGCGCGAGACGACACAGGAGATTCGTATCCGCCGCACGAGTGGCACCGCGCCGTTGTATTTCGCGGCCGAGGGCCGGTTCGTGTCGCTGGAGGAGCCGGTGAAGGCGGCCGGGAACGAGATTTACGTGCGCCGCGAGTACTTCCGCCTGCGCGAGCGGCCGACGCTGCTCAAGGGCGTCTTGTACGACAAGGTCCCGCTGCGCGACGGCGAGTCGATCAAGAGCGGCGAACGTCTCGAGGTGTTGGTGACGGTCGACTCGAAGAATGACTACAGCTACCTGATGTTCGAGGATCTGAAGCCGGGCGGATTCGAGGCCGTTGCGCTGCAGAGCGGCCAGCCGCTGTATGCGACGCAGTCGAAGACGCGCGCGTCGACGTATGTGTATCAGGAACTGCGCGACCGCAAGGTGGCGATGTTCATCGACCACCTCGCGCAGGGCGTGTGGGAGATCCGCTATACGCTCCGCGCCGAAACCCCGGGCCATTTCCACGCCCTCCCGCTCCTCGGCCAGGCGATGTACGTGCCCGAGGTGAAGGCCAACGGCGACGAGGTGCGGGTGGTGGTGGGGGAGAGATAAAGGGCGCCATCTGGGTTTACGATTGCGCGACGATGAAGAGTGCTTTCTTGATGATCCTTTGTGCGGCCGCCGTGTCGTGCACGCACACGCCGCCCTCGTCAACCCCATTCACGCTCACCAGCTCCACCTTCGCCGAAGGTGAAACATGGCCCGATCGCACCATGCTGAACGCGCTCGATTGCACCGGCCCGAACATCTCTCCGGCGCTCGAGTGGCGCAACGCGCCGGCAGGAACGCAGAGCTTCGCGATGGTGCTCGATGACTATGAAGCGCGCGGCGGCGACGGCTTCGTGCACTGGGCCGCGTACAACATCCCGGCGCACGTGACGTCAATTCCGGAAAACGCGGGTGCGAGCGATCCTGAGCTCGAGGGCGGCGGCCGCAACGCGTACAACGATTTCCTCAAGCGCAGCTACGGCGGTCCGTGTCCGCCCGAAGGTCCGCCGCACAAGTATCGCTTCACGGTCTACGCGCTCGACATGCCCTCGATCGACGACGCCGGCACGCCGATGACGTGGCGCAAGCTCCGCTTCATCATCAAAGGGCACGTGCTCGCGCAAGCGTCGCTCACGGGACTACGCGGGCGTTAGTGCCCCTCATCCGGCCTTCGGCCACCTTCTCCCCGCGCGGCGGGGAGAAGGCGACATAGGCGCCTTCCCCTTGTAACCTTCTCCCCTCCGCGAGGGGAGAAGGTGCCCGAAGGGCGGATGAGGGGTTCAACACCGCGTCACCGTCACGAGCGTCACGTCATCATTCGTGACGTCGAGCTCGCGGTGAATCGCGTTCGCCGACGCGCCCACGCGGCGCACGATCCGGCGCAGGCCGCACACGCCGAGCTCCGCGCCGTCGCGCGTCGACTCGGTCACGCCGTCGCTGTAGAGCACGAGCGACTCGCCCGGCTCGAGATGTGTTTCGTACGAGCGCCACGAAGCCTTCAGGAGAATGCCCAGGAGCGGACCGGTGGAGGCGATCTCCTCGATGGTGCCGTCGCGCCGCACGACCAGCGGCGGGCAGTGACCTCCATTCGCGATCGTGAGGCGGCCATCATCGCGCAGGTGCGCGACCACCGCGGTGGCGAAGCGATTCTTCGGCATCAGCGGCAGCAGGAACTCGTGCAGACGCTGCATCGTGCGCGACGGATCGCACGCCGTCTCCGCGCACGCGATGATGCGCTCCTCGAGCTCCTCCTGGATCATCGCCATCACCACTGCGGCGGGCAGTCCCTTGCCGGCAACGTCGCCGTGCGCAATCCACAAGCGATCCTCCGCGCGATGCGTCACGTAGAAGTCGCCCGTGAACGTGCGCGCGGGACGCGAGACCGCCTCGATCCGTGCGGGCGTCAGGCTGCGAACGGCTGGCAATGCAGACATGGGCGGAATCCTTTCTCCTTCGCCTGGTCTGCTCCCCGAAAAGGGACGCGGTTTTCCTCGCGGATACGTTTCGCGTCGCGGCAGGTGGGGAAGCAGACGATCTTCGTGGTGCGCGAGCCGATGTAGCGGACGCCGGTTTTCGACAACTGCTCGAGTGCGTCGACGTCGACGCCTTCGCGCCGCAGCAGCTCCCGTTTCATCGGACTGCCGAACGCGTAGTTGCCGACGCCGCCCGCGGCCGGCACGACGCGATGACACGGCACCACCAGAGGCACGGCGTTCTTCGCGAGGATGTTGCCGACGGCGCGCACCGCACGCGGACGGCCGATCTGACGAGCCACCCATTCGTACGTCCGCACTTCGCCGCGCGGGATCTTCGGCAGCAGGCCGAGGACGTCGCGTTCGAGGTCGGAGAGGTCGTCGCTCCAGTCGACGCGCGGCTTGTCGACGCCCGCTCCTTCCAGCGCGGACACGACCTGCTTGCGCAGCGCGTCGGGCAGCGTTCCTGATTTGAGGCAGCGGTTGTAACGCTTCGCGTGTGCGGCCGAAAAGTCTTCGTACGAGCCGCTCAGCACAAGCCGCAGGCCCTGATTCGAGAACGCCACCCAGACATCGTCGACACGATCGTACGAATCGGCAATCTCGTCTTTGCAGGAGCGAGGCGGAACGGCGACGAGCGACTTCACCTGCGTCGCGAGCATGCCGACGTCGGTCAGCGACTCGTCGCAACTGCGGCAGGTCTTGAGGTGCTCGTGCACCGAGCCCTGCTCGTCGGGCGGAAGCTCGCCGGTGCGCAAGGCATCGACGCGAGTGAGGACAGATCTACACCGCATGGGTCACACCTCTCTTTTCGAGCGCGTCGCGCAGGAGCTTGAGCGACCGGAACACTTTCCCCCGCAACGACGCCTCGGATGTGCCGACCGTCTTGGCAATGTCGGCGTACGACATCTCTTCCATGAAACGGAGCACGATCAACTCGCGTGCGTCGAGCGGCAGGCCGGACATCGCGTGTCGGAGCAGCTCCGCGTCCTCCTTCCGCTCGAGCTCCGAGCCGTGCTCGCGCACGAACGGGCCGATGCGGCCGTCGTCGAATGACTCGAGCGGCTGCTCGAGCGCACGCGTCTTCGAACGACGCTTGTTGAAGCAGAGGTTGCGGACGGTCTTGAACAGCCACGGCCGTAACGCGAGCGCCGCACATCGCGCCTCGTCGTACTGGCGGGTGAGCGCTCGATGTGCGCGCAGGATCGCGTCCTGGACCACCTCCTGCGCATCGAACGTGTTTTGCAGGATCCCGTACGCGTAGCCGTAAAGCGCAGGCTCGAACCGATCGATGAGCCGCTCGAGCGCCCCCGGCTCGGACCGGTGTACGGCCACGGCGAGGTTCTCCTCCGCGGGCTCCATGCGTCGTGCGGCCTCGCCGCCGGTCCACGAGTTCTTCATGATCATAAGAACACCTCGTGTGGGGGGTTCGTTCGCGGCTTTATCGAGTCTCAGAGTCGCAGAGTCTCAGAGTCTCAGAGGGGATTTAGCGCTGACGACCCTCTGAGGCCCTCAGACTCTGCGACTCTGAAACTCTACCCCGCTCCTGCTATCGTCCGGTCGATGTCCGTTCTCCTCTCCGCCGAATCACTGACGAAGTCCTTCACCTCGCGGCCTCTCTTCGAGGGGTTGTCGTTCACCGTTTCCGAAGGCGATCACGTCGGCCTGGTCGGTCCGAACGGCTCCGGCAAATCGACGTTGCTCAAGATCCTCGCGGGCGTCGAGCAAGCCGACTCCGGCACGCGCGCAATCCGCAAAGGCGTGCGCGTCGGCTACGTGTCGCAGGATCCGGTGTTCGCTCCCGGAAAGACTGTCGAGGAAGTGTTGCTCGATGCATTGCGCGACGACGTCACGCTCGACGAGCACGAGAAGTTCGGTCGCGTGTCCATCGCCCTCGGCAAGACCGGCTTCATGGAGCGCGACGCACGCAGCGAGACGCTCTCCGGCGGCTGGCGTAAACGCCTGGCGATCGCGCAGCAGCTCGTGCGCGAGCCCGACATCCTGCTGCTCGACGAGCCGACGAACCATCTCGACGTCGAAGCGATCCTGTGGCTCGAATCAATGCTGAAAAGCGAGCCCGAAGCGTTCGTGGTCGTCAGTCACGATCGCTACTTCCTCGAGAACATCACCAAACGCATGCTCGAGCTCAATCGCGCGTATCCATCGGGACTGCTGCAGACCTCGGGCACGTACAGTGACCTGCTCGAAAAACGCGACGAAGTCCTGCGCAACGAGGCCGCGTATCAGGAGACGCTTGCGAACCTGGTGCGCCGCGAGATGGAGTGGCTGCGCCGCGGCCCGAAGGCGCGCACGACCAAAGCGAAGGCGCGCATTCAGAACGCGGAGCGGTTGATCGACGAGCTGGATGAAGGCCGCGATCGCGCGATGACGTTCAACGCCGACATCGAGTTCACGGCATCGCAGCGAAAGACGAAGCGCCTCTGGTCCGCGCGCGGACTGCGCAAGCGGATGGGGGAGCGGCCGATCGTCGACAATCTCGACATCCTGCTCTCTCCCGGCTCCCGCCTCGGCATCCTCGGCCCGAACGGATCGGGCAAGACCACGCTGCTGCGGATGATCATCGGAGAGCTGCAGCCGGATGCGGGCACGATCGAACAGGCCGATGGATTGCGCGTCGTCTACTTCGAGCAGAACCGCGAGAGTCTCGATCCGAACATCACGCTCAAGCGCGCGCTCGCTCCGGAAGGGGACACGGTCGTCTACCGCGATCGCGCCATTCACGTCGTCGCGTGGGCCAAGCGCTTTCTCTTCCGCACGGAGCAGCTCGAGACCGCGGTGTCGCGTTTATCAGGTGGTGAAAAAGCGCGCATTGTGCTCGCGCGCCTGATGCTGAAACCGGCCGATCTGCTGGTGATGGACGAACCGACGAACGATCTCGACATCCCGACGCTCGACGTGCTCGAAGAGTCGTTGCTCGAGTTTCCCGGTGCGCTCGTACTGGTCACCCACGACCGCTACCTGCTCGATCGCGTAGCCACGCGCATCCTCGCGCTCGACGGCAAAGGCGGCGCCGAATATTTTGCCGACCTCGCGCAATGGGAAGCGTCGCGGACGGAAAAATCACAGCGCGAAAAAATACCAGCCAGCGAAAAGACATCGCCGAAATCCAAACGCCTGTCCTACATCGAGCAGCGCGAATTCGACGCGATGGAAGCGACGGTGCTGGCGGCCGAAGAACGATTGGCGACTGCGAAGCAGCGCGCCGAGGATCCGTCGATCGCGGCGGACGCAAACGCGTTGCAGACGCGCTATGCGGAGCTCAGCGCGGCACAGGCGGAAGTTGACCGCCTGTACGCGCGTTGGGCCGAGTTAGAAGCGAAGCTGACTGGAGCGACGGGCTCTTAGCCCGTCGACACGAGAATCGACGGGCTGAGAGCCCGTCGCTCCAGAATTACGCCCGTCGCCGTTCGCGATACTGCGGGCGCGATGCCGGACGCGCCATCGGCGCGGGATGAAACGCGCGCAAGGGCGCGGACTCCGTGTAATCGAAGCCTTCGGCGCGTTTGCGCGGCACGCTCTTCTTCGTCATCCGTTCGACATCGCGCACCGATGACTCGTCCTCGGGCGTGACGAAGCTGATCGCGTCGCCGATCGCCTGCGCGCGGCCGGTGCGGCCGATGCGATGGACGTAGTCCTCGGGATGCATCGGAAAGTCGAAGTTGATGACGTGCGAGATGCCTTCGACGTCGATGCCGCGCGAGGCGATGTCGGTCGCGACCAGCACGCGGCACTTGCCGCTCTTGAACGCGTCGAGTGCCTGCGTGCGCTGGGCCTGGCTGCGGTTCGAGTGAATCGTGGCCGCCTTGATGTTCGCCTGCGTCAGCTTGCGCGCGATCTTGTCTGCGCCGTGTTTGGTGCGCGAGAAGATGAGCACGGAGTCGAGCGACTGATCGCGCAGCAGGTGCACGAGCAGGTCGACCTTGCGGCTCTTCGCGACGGGATACAGAAGCTGCGTGACCGAGTCCGCGGGATTGGAGCGGCGGCCGATCTCGACCGTCTCCGGATTGCGCAAAAACTCCGCGGTGACTTTCTCGATGTCCTTCGACAGCGTCGCGGAGAAGAGCAGCGTCTGGCGCTCGCGCGGCAGAGCGTTCACGACACGGCGGATCTGCGGGAGGAAGCCCATGTCGAGCATGCGGTCGGCTTCGTCGAGCACGGCCACTTCGACGCCGTGCAGCGAGACATGACGCCCGCCCATCAGGTCGATGAGGCGGCCGGGAGTGGCGACCACGATGTCGACGCCACGGCGCAGAGCATCGATCTGCGGACGTTCGCCGACGCCGCCGAAGATCGTGGCGCAACGGATGCGCATCGTCTTGCCGAGGGCGCGGACGTTCTCGTCGATCTGGGCGGCGAGCTCGCGCGTGGGTGCGACGATGAGCGCGCGCGGATGGCGAGCGGGAGCGGATTTCGAGAGACGCTCCAGGATTGGCAGGACGAACGCGGCCGTCTTGCCGGTGCCGGTCTGCGCGATCCCGATCAGGTCGCGCCCGGCCAGAACGGGCGGAATGGCCGCCGTCTGAATCGGTGTCGGCACGGTGTAGCCGACGTCAGTGATGGATTGCAAAAGCTTCGGACCGAGTCCGAGTGTGTTAAATGACATGCGGGTCGGACAACGAGACATGGCGGACGATTATTCTCGACAGGTCAGAAACTTACGCGCAGGTGGCTCGCCGTTTGTAACTTCGCGTGCGCACTCGTCTGGCTGCCGTCCTCATCGTTGTCGTCTTCTTCGCCTGCACGACTGACCGGACGCGCCGCGGCTATCTACGCGAGAACGCCGCGCGATTCACCGAGCCGCCGGCAAGACCGGTGATCGTCGTGCCAGGCTTCGGCGTGAGCCGTCTCTTCGATCCCGTGACCGGCCGCTTCGTCTGGGGCACTGCGCACGCGATGGTGCAGCGGCGCTACGCGGACGATCTCGAGTTGGACGCGACCGATCGGCTCGTGCCGCGAGGATTTGTTGGATCGCGTGGGCCGATCAATATCGCGTGGCAACTCACAGAAGCGCTGCGAAAGTACGGCGGGTATACGCGCGATCGCGATCTGTATGCGTTCGCGTACGACTGGCGGCGCAGCGCGCGCGACAATGCAAATGAGCTTGCGAAGTTCATCGAGAACGTGCGGCGCGCGCATGGCGGGACGAAGGTCGATCTCGTTACCCACTCGGCCGGCGCGCTGGTGGGACTCGCGTACGTGAAGCTCGTCGCGCGTGACGATGTCGAGCATCTGGTGCTGATCGCGCCGACGCGGCGCGGCGTCGCGGACGCGTTCCGTCTGCTCGTACGCGGTGAGCAATTTCTCCGGCGTTCGTTCACGCCGGCGATGGCAGCGACGTGGCCGAGCGTGTACGAGCTGCTGCCGGAGGACGAGAAGTTTGTCATCGATGCGCATGGCAACGCGGTCCCCATCTGGAGCGACGGGCTCTCAGCCCGGCGGGATCGCGCCAGGAAACGACGGGCTGAGAGCCCGTCGCTCCAGATGGCCGCGCGACGCTTTCGCGATGAGCTGCGCGACTCGCCGCTTCCGGCGGATGTGCAGATGACGATCATCGCCGGCGACTGCGTTCCCACGACGCGACGCGTGCTCGCGCGCGACGATGGCACCTACGCGTTTTATCGCGAGGAGCTGCGTGAGAACGAACGCGCACTCGAATCGGCGATGTTCGAGCCAGGCGACGGCACGGTGCCGGTCAGCAGCGCAACCGCCGGCGAAGACGCGTTGCTGTTCTGCGATGGTCATCAGGGAATCGCGAGCGATCCGAACGTGCATCGCGCGCTGATCCGCGTCCTGCGAACTGCTACTCTTCGGCGATGAAGCGAACCGCGCTCTGGTTCCTCCTCATCGCAATGACCATCGAAGCCAAGCCCCGCGCCCGCGACCTCGGCATCCCGTTCGACGGCACGCCCGGAGGCCTCAACGCGATCACCGACGTCGCCGGCGTCGAGGTCGGCCACGTCACGTTGATCTCCGGCAGCGGCAAACAGGCGGTGCGCACCGGCGTCACGTCGATCTTCCCGCGCGGCAAAGCGTCGAATCGCCGCGTGTTCGCGTCGTGGTTCACGCTCAACGGCAACGGCGAGATGACCGGCACTACCTGGCTCAAGGAATCCGGTCTCCTCGGCACTCCGATTCTGATCACCAACACGCACAGCGTGGGCGTCGTGCGCGACGCGGTCATCGAATGGAACACGCGCCGTCCGTCAATGACGGAAGGGTACTCGGGCGATTTCAGCCTGCCGCTCGTCGCCGAAACGTGGGACGGATTTCTGAACGACATCAACGGCTTTCACGTGAAGAAGGAGCATGTGTTTCAGGTGCTCGAGAACGCCGCGGGCGGCGCGGTCGCGGAGGGCAACGTCGGCGGAGGCACCGGTATGGTCGCGCATCAGTTCAAGGGCGGCATCGGCACGTCGTCGCGCGTGCTGCGTCCGGAGAACGGCGGCTACACCGTCGGCGTGCTGGTGCAGGCGAACTACGGGCGCCGCGATCTGCTGCGCATCGCCGGCGTCCCGGTTGGAAAAGAGATCGCCGATCTGCTGCCGTCGCGTGGACAAAACGCCGATGGCGCAGGCTCGATCATCATCGTGGTCGCGACGGACGCGCCGCTGCTGCCGCATCAACTCGAGCGCATCATCAAGCGCGCATCGCTTGGTCTCGGCGTCGTCGGCGGACGCGGCGAAGATTCGTCCGGCGACATCTTCGTCGCGTTCTCGACCGCGAATCCGGAGGCAGCGATGACGGAGGGAGTGGCGAAGCTGGAGATGCTGCCGAACGAGCGCATCAATCCTTTGTTCCGTGCCACGGTCGACGCGACCGAGGAAGCGATCATCAACGCGATGGTGGCCGCGGAAACGATGGAAGGGCTCAACGGCAACAAGGTCTTCGCGATCCCGCACGACCGGCTGCGCGCGGCGCTGAAAAAGTACAACCGGCTAGGCGAGTGACATGAGGTGCTCGGCGAAGACTTCGTTGAACAGCGCACCGGGGCGGCGCTCGCGAATCTGTTCCACGACTTTCGGGCCCGGCATCCCCAGCTTGTGCAGGATGCGGCCGGCGACCAGCGCGGAACGGTTGTAGCCCATGCCGCAGTGCGAGAGCACGCGATGTCCGTTCTCGATGAGGTGCGCGCCGAGACTGGCGATTGCGGTGAGCTTGTCGAGATTGGGCAGGTCTTCGTCGTAGATCGGAAAGTAGACGTAGAGGCAGCCGTTCGGATGCGTGGGGATGCATTCGTCGAGACCGCCCTCCATGTCCAGCACGGTGTCGATGCCGTACGACGTGATGATGTCCCAGTCATGAATGACCGGCGAGATGAACAACATGCCGGCGTCATCGACCGGATGGAGTTTGGTGAGGTCGAGCAGCACTGGGGAAGGATAAACCAGTACCTCGGAGTACCTCGGGTACCTCGGAGGGGATCAGAGCCGGTGATGCTTTTCCCCTCCGAGGAACTCCGAGGTACCCGAGGTACTCCGAGGTACTCGTCTACGCGTGCACGCCCGGCGCTTCGCGGCCGGTCTTCTCGACGTACTCCACATACGACCCGCCGTACAGCAGCGGCCGATCGTGTTCATCGCCCGCGAGCTCGAGCACGCGATTGGCGAGGCCGCGCAGGAATGTGCGGTCGTGTGACACGAACAGCATCGTCCCTTCGAACTCGTGCAGCGCTTCGACGAGCATTTCCTTGGTGGCGAGGTCGAGGTGGTTCGTCGGCTCGTCGAGCACGAGAAAGTTCGGCGGATCGAGGAGCATACGCGCCATCACCAGCCGTGATTTCTCACCGCCGCTGAGCGAACGGATCTTCTTGTCGACGTCGTCGCCGGAGAATTGGAACGCGCCGAGAAGATTGCGCAGCGTGCCGATGCTCTCGAGCGGGAAGTCCTTCTGCATCTGTTCCCACACCGTCAATTCGGCATCGAGCAGATCGAGCGCCTGTTGCGAGAAGTAGCCCATCTTGAGGCTCGCGCCGAGACGGACGGTGCCGGTATCGGGCTCGAGCGCGCCGGAAATCATCTTCAGCAGCGTCGACTTGCCCGCGCCGTTTTTGCCCATCACGCACCAGCGCTCGCCGCGACGCACGTGAAAGTCGAAGCCGTCGTAGATCGTGCGCGCGCCGAACGACTTCGACACGCTCTTGAGCGCGACCACGTCTTCGCCGGAACGCTGTGGGCTGCGGAAGTCGAACTTCACCGCCTTGCGCTTCTTCGGCAGCTCGATGCGCTCCTGCTTTTCGAGCATCTTCACGCGGCTCTGCACCTGCGCTGCTTTTGCCGCGTGTGCGCTGAAGCGATCGATGAAGCGCTGTTCCTTGGCGAGCTTGGCCTGCTGCCGCGCGTACGCTGCTTCCTGGTTGGCTTCGCGCTGCTCGCGCTCGCCGACGTAGAAGTCGTAGTTGCCGGAGTAGGTGATGATGTCGCCGTCGTCGATCTCGATGACCTTCGTGACGATGCGGTTCATGAAGTCGCGGTCGTGCGACGTCATCAGAATCGTCGACGGAATGCTCTTGAGGAAGCGTTCCAGCCAGACGATGCTCTCGATATCCAGGTGGTTGGTCGGCTCGTCGAGCAGCAGCACGTCGAACTTGCCGAGGAGGATCTTGGCCATGGAGACGCGCATCTTCCAGCCGCCGGAGAGCGCGCCGACGTCGCCGTCGATCTGCGCGTCGACGAAGCCGAGGCCGTGCAGCACTTCGCGCGCGCGCGCTTCGAGCTCGTAGCCGCCCTGGTGCTGATACTCCTCCTGCACGGTGCCGAAGCGCTCGAGCACTTTCTCGTAGTCGTCGCGCGTGTGATCGCCGATGGCGTGCTCGAGCTCGATCAGCTCGTGGTGCAGATCGCCGAGGCGGCCGCTGCCGGCGATCGCTTCGTCGAGCACGGAGCGTCCGCTCATCTCATCCACTTCCTGGCGGAAGTAGCCGATGGCCAGCTTCTTGGGCACGTTGACCACGCCGTCGTCGGCCGATTCCTCGCCGATGATCATCCGGAAGAGTGTCGACTTGCCGGCGCCGTTCGGCCCGACCAGACCTGCTTTCTCTCCCGGATTGAGCTGAAACGACGCCTCGACGAAGAGGATCTGCTTTCCGTACTGCTTGCTGACGTTTGCGAACGAAATCATGCGGGCGGCGGAACATGGGACGACCCTGAACTCTTCCGAACGAACGCGGCCCGTGCTGGCCGAAGGACCGGTAATATCCCTCCTTCTGTCCCGATCCGGCTTGCCATTCCACCTCATCGCGCATAGGTGTGCGCGCGCGCATGCGTAACCGGCACAGCACACTTCTCGCGTTGAACGATCCGCGGCTTGCGCGCTACCTGACGGCCGAAGACGAGGCGGCGCGGGGGAGGGAGCTCGAACGGATCCTGCTGCACGAGGTCCAGCCGCGCGTCCGGTCCGTCCTCGGCGCGTTTGCGCATGGGGAGCGGCCGATCGACGTCGAAGACGCCGACGACATCGTCGGCGTCGTCACGTTGCGATTGCTGCGCAAGCTGCGCGCGGCGACGGTGCTGGAGGAGGAGAGTCTGCAGAGCGTCGAGGCGTACGTGACAACGCTGACGAAAAACTCGGTGCGTGACTTTCTGCGGCGCCGCTCGCCGGAACGGGCGCGGATCAAGGCGCGTCTACGTCATCTTTTTCTGCAGGATCCGCGGCTCGCGCTCTGGAATGCCGAGGGGCTGACGTTGTGTGGCCTTGCCGGATGGAGCGGGCGCTTCGACCACGAGACGAATCGCGAGACCATGCGCGACGCGATCGATTCACTCGACGTCCCTCCCGAGGCATTCATCGCAGGATTGCTCGCCATCGGAAAACCGGTGAGGCTCGGCAATCTCGCGGCGGCGCTCGCCGGAGACCTCGACGTCGCGCCGGCTGCCGCCGACGAGCCTCGCGCGCCGCAGCGTGATCTGCTCGAGGCGCGGCAGTATTTGCAGGTCCTGTGGCGCGAGATCCGCGATCTTCCACCCCGCCAGCGCGCGGCGTTGCTGCTCAATCTTCGCGAGCCGGGCAGCGGCAACGCCGTGACGCTCTTCGTCGCGGTCGGCATCGCCACGCTGGACGAGATCGCGGTCGCGATGGAGATGTCGCGCGCCGAGCTCCGCGCAATCTGGAATGATCTTCCTTTCGACGATCTCCGCATCGCCACGCACCTCGGCGTCACGCGGCAGCAGGTGATCAATCTCAGGAAATCCGCGCGCGAGCGCCTGGCGCGGCGCATGGCCGGCGCAAGCCGAGGGAGAGGGAACGCATGACACATCTCACCACGGCCGATTTCGCGCGCGTGCGCAGCGGGGACATGTCGGCGGACGATGCGGAGGCGCTCGGCCGTCACATCGCGCAATGCAATGAATGTGCGGCGAAGGCAACGGAGACGCTCGAGCTCGATGACGTCGCGGATGCTTTCGCCGCCGCGTTCACGATGGAGGACGAGCGCGTCGAAGCGCCGCGATTGCCGCGCCGCACATTCTGGTGGGCCGGCGCCGCGGCCGCAGCAATCGCGATCATCTTTTTTCTCCTGCCGCGGCCCGATACACCGTCGCTCCCTCCGCCAGGCGCGGTCACGCGTACGACGACGGCTCCGGCGGCTCCGTCAGCAGTCGATGTTCCGGTGCGCCCCGCCGAATGGGATGCACTCGTGGCACAGACGCGCCGGACAGGAGTGCTGCCGTTTCCACCGGAGATCCGCGAGCTCGGTCTGGTCACGACGGTGCGCGGGGAAACGCCTCGAGCCGGCGGCGATGACGTGTGGCCTGCCGCCACCGCGATCGACGACGTGCGCCCCGCGCTTCGCTGGCCGGCGACGAGCGGCGCGCGCTACACGGTCACGGTGATCGCCGATGGTGAGGAGATCGCGCGCAGCCAGCCACTCGAAGTCGCGCGCTGGCGCGTGCCGTCTCCGCTACCTCGCGGGCGAATGTACCGGTGGCAGGTTGCGGTGGAGGGGGGAACGGCATCGTTCACCATCCCGCGACCTCCGGCGCCGCCCGCGATCTTCCGCGTTCTGTCCGCCGAAGAGCACGCGGTGCTGGAGCGCGCGCGTGCCGAGGCGGGTGACGATCATCTGCTGCTCGCGTTGCTTTACGCGCGGGTTGGCGTCGCCGACGAAGCGCGGAAAGAGCTCGCCGCTTATGAGAAAGCGACAGGAGATCCGTTCGCCCGGCGGTTGCTGGAGCAGTTGCCCGAAACGCGATCGCACGGTGCCCTATGATCCAGTGCGTGAGATCGGCGCTCCTTTTCCTCGCCATCACTCTGCAAATCTCCGCGACGGCGGCGCCGGAGATTCCGGCCGGGCCGTTCGTCGAGACGTTCGTCTCCGCTTTCGTGCGCGATCGCATGATCGCTCTGCGCGACATCGCCGGCACGCCCACGGCGGCCGGCGCGACGTGGGGCGATCAGAACGACTGGCTCGATGGCTACCACTGCTTTTCCTTCACGCGGTACGAATGGTCGATCCGCGAACAAAAGAGTGACCGCGCCATCATCGACGTATGGCTCTACGCAACGGCGGTAACGGCGGGTGCGCAGCGCGTCGAAGTCATCGTTCCTCGGCGATGGCGGCTCGATCTCGCTTTGCAGAACGGCGTCTGGAAAATGCTCGGGTCACAGACGCGGGAAACGGAGCTCGCGCGCGACGCAATCGCGCGCAAAGAGGCCGATCCATGGCAGTGCTTCCTGCAAGAGCGCGATGTCGACCCTGAGGTATTTCTCGTCAAGATCGCGCGCAACAATACCGGACCGGGTCCAATGCTGGAGTGGGCGGTCCGCGAAGCGCGCCGCATCAGTTCCCCCTTTCATCGTGCCGATATCTTTGGAGCCGCCATCGGCGCTCACAATGCCCCTGATCCCGCGCGCGCGAAGGCGCTTGCGCAGGAAGCACTGAGTGCCGCACGGGAATCAGGCGATGACGATGCGCTCGCGCAGGCACATCTCGATGCCGGCATGCAGGAGTGGAACGCCAGGAATGACGACGTCGCACTCGAACATTTCGCCGCGTCCGCGGCATTCGTCGATCGCGTTCGCGATCCTCGGGCCTCCATCCGCTCGAGCCACCTGATCGGCGTCATCAACAACGGCCGCAACAATCATCCAGCCGCGCTGGCCGCCGGTGAGGCGACCTTGAAGAGTGCCACCCGCTACGACTGGGAGGCGGGCATGTGCAGCTCGCGTTTCGTGATCGCGAACCTGCACACGACGGTGGGGAACCTCGAGGTGGCCGCCGAATCCCTCCGTGGCTTGCTGCGGTGCTCGGATGAGCGCGGCCACAATGGAACGGCGACCAACGCATTGCTGAACCTCGCCGCGGTGCTCGACCAGATCGATTCAAGAAATGACGTGACGCCTCTCTTGCGACGCGCACTGGAACTGGCCCCGGGATGGGTCACCGACGAAGTCGTCTCGGCGATCCACCTGGCGCTGGGCAACGATCTCCTGCCCGATCCGAAAGCTGCGGATGAGTATCTGATCGCATTGGAGCTGGCCCGCAAAGTCGACGACACGCCAGGGATCGTCAATGCGCTTCGGCGGCTCAGCCGCCTGCGGTATGCACAGGCGCGGTTTCAGGAAGCGCTCGAACACGCCGACGAAGCGTTGCGGGCGAGTACGCACAAAGGCACTGTTGGCGCTACGGCTGGCGACGCAGTTCAAGTCGCGACGATCCTCATGGCGCGCGCCCGCGCCTTGCGTGCGCTGGGGAAGACCGGCGAAGCGGAGGTCGCACTGCGGCAGGCTGTGAAAGACATCGAGAAGCAACGCGAGGCGTTACCGGCACACGGCGCGATCCTCACAAATTTCCTCGACGAATACGCCGCGGTTTATCGCGAGCTCGCGGAGCTGCTCTTCGACGCGAAACGAAACGACGAAGCAGCCGTGGCCGCGGATGCGGTGAAGGCGCGCGCTCTGCGCGATCTTCTGGCGGCGGGCAAGGTCGATTTCTCTTCGCGAATGACGGAAAGCGATCAAGCGGAGGGCGCGCGGCTCGAACGGGAAGCGGAGCGGCTCAATACGCTCATCCTGCAAGCGCCGGCTGGAACCGATGCGCGTGCGCAGCTCGAGCGCCAGCGGGAACGCGTGCGGCTGGCCATCGAGCAGTTCGCCACGGCTGTATCGCTGCGAAGACCGGCGCTGCGCGCACGCGCAATCGCGGCGGGCGAAAATCCATTGCAATCGACAGCGGTCTTACAGTCGGAGCTCATCCTCCACTATCTCGTGACCGACGACCGAACCATGCTCTTCGTCATCCGGCGGGGCAACGTGAAGTCGCACGTCATTCCGATCGGACGCGAAGAACTGGGGAAAAAGGTCGACGCGCTGCTCGCAAAGATCGCGTCACGCGACCTGCGCTCTGCGAGTGACGCAAAGGCGCTGCACGAGCTGCTGCTCGGGCCCGTCGCATTTTCCCCCGCGGATGCAACGCTCTGCATCATTCCGGACGACGTATTGTGGAACGTTCCGTTTCACGCCTTGCGCGGGAACGACGGCCGGTATGTTGTGGAGCGCGCCGCTGTTCATTACGCGCCCTCTCTCGCCGCCCTTGCCACGCCGAACGCGGCGCCATTGTCCGGCGGCGGCCGCGTGCTGGCGTTCGGCAATCCGACCATTGCGGACGCGACCACCCGGCGTGCGCGTTCGCTGGTACGTGACGTTCGACTGGGAAATCTGCCGGACGCGGAAGACGAAGTCGCCGCCATCGGCGGTATGTACGGCGCGGGTGCGCGCGTACTGACTGGACCGCGCGCACTGGAATCGACCGCCAAGAAGGAAGCCGGCGAATACGACATTCTCCATTTCGCGGCGCACGCGATCGCGGACAATCGCCAGCCGCTCTACTCCGGCGTAGTGCTGGCCGTGACGGGGGACGACGGCGAAGACGGGATTCTTGAAGCGCGCGAACTGATGGAGCTCGATCTGCGGGCGAGGTTGGTGGTGCTGGCGGCATGTTCGACCGGCAGCGGGAGAATCCGCGCGGGGGAAGGCCTGGTAGGACTGTCGTGGGCCTTTCTCGTCGCAGGGTGTCCGCGCATGGTCGTGACGAAATGGGAAGTGGACTCGGTCAGCACGAAGACGATGATGATCGACTTCCATCGCCGCCTCCGCGCCGGCGACAGTGCGCCGGCCGCCCTGCGCAAGGCACAGTTGCGCCTCATGAAAAGGCCGCGTTTCGCGGATCCATTGTATTGGGCTCCGTTCATCGTGCTGGGAACGCCGTAATCACTCTTCTTACGCCCCGTTGGTAATATCCCTCGTTCCATTCCGTCTGTGATGACCCGCCGCCGGCGGCGTCGCTACTCTCGCCGCACATTGGTCGCAGGCTGAGAGTCCGCTCCCACCAGAACAGCGTCCTGTATTCAGAAAGGCAGAGCCATGCTTCGTTTTCTGTCGTGCATGTTGTGTGTATTTCTCGCGTCCGGCATTTTTGCGCAGGTCGCCGTCGAGCTCGATCCCGTCGGTGCCGAAGGGCAGGGGCGCACTGGGCCGGGAGAAGAGCCGGCGGCGCCTCGCGTGGTCGAAGAACAGAGCACGAAAGCCCGCGCCATCACCGCACTGAATGACACTGGACCGAACGGCGACCTGTACACGACCAGTCCGCCCGCGCCCGCGACGACAGGGGTCCTGCTCCAGGCGAATTCCGGTACTCCCGACGTGTACATGAAGCTCGGGACGACCACGAACACCAGCGACTTCGCGGTTTTCGACAGCGCCAATACCGCACATTTCCGGATCTTCGGCGATGGCCGCATTCTTCTGGGCAAGGACGCCGGATATCACGCGGGCTACCACGTGCAGTTGAAGTCGTCCTTCGACGACATTGCCGCGTTGAACGCCTGGTCTCACACCACGGTCGAAGCCAACGCAGATCAGGAAGACACCGGCGCATACATCCTCGGCTACCAGAACGTCACGGCGGGTGTCCACAACACCGGCGGGACATACGGAGCGCGCATCCGCGGCTGGCTGTTCGGCGCCGGTGAAGTCGATGACGTCTATGGCGCGTATGTACAGGCAGGCCTTTACCCGAGTCCGGCCGTGAACGGGAAAGTCAATCGCGCGTATGGCGTGGTACTGGACCTGGCCCGGAACCAGGGGACGCTCGTCAAAGGCTACAGTCTCTACATCCGCGACGTCCTGGCGGATGAGGGCTACGGCATCTACCAGCTCGGCACGAACGACGTCAATTATTTCGGTGGCCGCCTCGGCATCGGTACGGTTGCGCCGGCGACGAAACTTCACGTCTTCGGCTCGACCGAGCAATTCGCGCAGATCGAGACCGGAGCATCGCAGAGTGCGGGAATCCGGCTCAAGAACCCGTCCCGCCAGTTCCAGCTGTACCTCGACGGCACGGACAGCAAGTTCCATATTCGCGATACCGCCGCAACGACGGACCCGAACCGCATCACCATCGACGGCGCGGGCAATGTGGGAATCGGAACCACTACGCCGACGGCCACGCTCGATGTCGACGGGGCGATGAAAGTGAACGGCAACATCGTCGGCCCCGGCCTGTCGAAGCCGTCGTCCATTACAGGCTTCAAGGTCATTGGCGCTGTCTATCAGGACGTCGCGGAATGGGTTCCGGCAACGACGGATCTCGCCGCGGGCACTGTCGTCGTGCTCAACCCGGAACGGACGAACGAAGTCATGGCCTCTCATGGCGCGTACGACACCAGCGTCGCGGGCGTGGTTTCGGAACAGCCAGGAATCATCCTCGGCCTGGAAGGGGACGGCAAGGAACAGATCGCGACCACAGGCCGCGTGAAAGTGCGCGTCGATGCGCGCAGTCACCCGATTCGAGTCGGTGATCTTCTGGTGACCAGCGAGATTCCGGGCGCGGCGATGAAATCCGAGCCGTTCGAGATCAACGGCCGCCGCTTTCATCAGCCCGGAACGATCATCGGCAAGGCACTCGAGCCGCTCGAAGGCGCAATCGCCGAAATCCTGGTGCTGCTCTCGATGCAATAGCCGCCGGGAGCGAACCGCGCGAAAAAGAGGCCGCAATGAAATCGGAACGGACGTTCATGAGCCGGCTCGCCAGAGCGGCGAAACGGATGGTTGTTGGCTGTACAGGAGTGGTCGTCGCAATCGCGGCTGCTGCAGACGTGTCGGCTGTCCAGATGACTGTCGATACACAGGGCATCGAGTTGCGCGATGTCACCTCCGGCGGCGAGGTGGTGCTGTTCACGGCTTCACTTGCACAGCACCGCGGATCGTTGCGCCGGATGAGCGAGGTGCAGCGCATCGCGGACGACGATGGCGACGGCCGCATCACGGTCGCAGTGTCGAAACCATATCCGCTGCAGACGATTTGCGTCGCCGTGGATCTCGCGTCCGGACGTGCGGTCATTGCGACGCGCGTGGGATACGAGCCCAGGCGCATCGATTTCCCATCAGAGCTGCGGAAAAAAGATGCGGTGGGAATGCTCGGCTTCGACGGCCTCGAGCGCCTCGGCGCCGAAATGTTGATCGTCCGGCCGAAGTCGGGAGCGTGGAGACTGCGCGCCGCGGAAGGCGGGGCAGAGGACGGAGATCGGCTCAATGACGGGAAATTGATGTTGCTCAGTAGCGACGCGATCCCTGTCGGGCCTTCCGGCAGCGCTCCCCGACACCTCAAGAAAGGCGATGTCGTGGCGGTGATTGACGGCGGCCGCATGGAAGTCTTCCTGACGGAGATCGACAAGTGAGAAAAATTGTCATTGCCGTTCTCCTTCTCCTCGCACCGTTCGTGATGGCCCAACGCCCGCCGGCGACGGAACTCGGATTCAAGCCCGAGCGGACGTACGACTTCGGCGGCGTCGACAACGTCAATGTCCTCAATGGCAATGTCATCGTGAATATCCCCCTGGGGCTGACCTATCCGGTCGCGGGCGACCTCTCTTATGGCCTCAGCCTCGTATACAACAGCAAAGTGTGGGATTACGCGACGGTTTTCGAGAACACGCAGGAGTATCTCTATGCGAAGCCCGGCCTGCGGTCCAACGCCGGCCCGGGTTGGCGCGTCAGTATGGGGCGCCTGCTCGCGGATGGTTTGCCGGGCGCCCAGCACGCTGACAACGGCTGGATCTACGAAGGTTCTTCCGGTGATGAACATAAGTTCGGCGGCGAAGACCCGGGCGCAACGGTGCTCCACAGCATCGGAGGGGCATACCTGCGGATGATCCGCGAATCGTCTACGAGACGGCGCGTCGAATTTCCGGACGGTGCGAAACACACGTTCGAGTACGAGCGCGGCAAATGGCGTCTGAAGTACATCGGCAATCAATTCGGCGACAATGTAGGCGTCACTTATCTGTACGACGGCTCCGATCGAACGACGAGCTGGACCATTTCGGATCAACACGGACGGGTGCACACCGTCCACTTCGTTCATCACGTGGCATTGGACGACAGCTTCGACGATGGGATGAACGTGTCATCGATCGTCTATGAGGGTGTTGGCGGTGCGACCTATACCATCACCTTCAACTACACGGATACCATCGTGGCCTACGGTTGTGGTCACAGTTACATCGCCCCCGCACCCGGCGCCCCGGCCGGCACCACTCTCAATCTGAAGCTGTTGACCAGCGTCAGCCTGCCCGACGGCAGCATTTGGGGGCTGTCGTATTTTACGGCGGCCGAAGCGTCGGCGTGCTCTCAGGGTCTCGTGAAAAACCTCACGTTTCCCACGCGTGGAAAGATCGAATACACCTACCAGATGTATACGCTCAATGACGACGCGTGCGGCGGAGGCGGCGTTGACGCTTCGTCGCCGGGTGTGGCAACGCGGACGATCGACGGAAACGTCTGGAAGTATCTTCTGACCCGGTCCGCCCCTGTCTGGCCCGCAGGCGGTTCTCCCGGTTTCCCTCTGGACTGCGGTCAATATCCCGAGGGTGGCTCGATTCCCCCGAGTGCGTCGTATCGGTGGACACGGACCAGCGTGCTCAGTCCCCCGGATGCTTACGGCCTCCGGACGCGAAGAGATCATTACTTCAATCTCTGGACGGCTCCGGTGACTGGATACGACCCCCTGTTCAACGCGGACGATCCGGCGCTGTTCGAGTTTGCTGAAGCGGCGGCGCCGGCATGGCCAGGCCTGGCTGCCGCGCGGCTCGTTCCCGCCGAGGAGACGGCGGTCGATGTTTCCGCGACAGATGATGGAGCGATCCCGTCGTTCGCGAACCGTTCGCTATCGGAGCTGGTCTGGAGCGGATGCAGTGAGACGGGGAGTTGCGCCTCCGGAACGCTCCTTCGATCGATTTACAAGCGCTACAAATATCTCAATCAGCGGCTTCCGGTATCCGAACGCGAACGGTTCGAGGACGACGACGACTGCAATGGCCAGACATGCTGGGTACAGACCGATCGATCGTCGTTCGATTTCCTCGGTCATCATCGAACGATCGTCACCTCGAGCAATTATCCGGGCGACAGTCTCCGCACGACCTATACGGGTTATCCGGTCTGGACGACGGCTCAATTGATGAGCAGCACCACTCCATGGGTGCTGAACACGTATACCGAACAGACCCGCACCGCCGGAGCACAGACGTTCAAATCGACGTTCTGGTTCGACGGCTTCGGACGGTTACGCAGGACCCGTAGCTTCGCGGGCGCATCTGAGCAGCCGCATGACATCGTGACGGAGTACATCTACTCGGGCGCGAATCTCCTCACCGAGACGAGCTACGGCGGCGATGGCGGTGCCCTTGGGACGTCGACCGACCTCTCCACATTGAGCCTCGGTACCCCACGCTACAAGAATCTCCACACATGGTCCGCCGGCGTGCTTGCGCAAAGCCGGTATGTCGATCCGGCCAGCGGCGCCGGCCTGTCATTCCTGACGCTCGACCTGGCCATCGATTCGTCGACCGGACTGGCAACGGCCGGTAAAGCGGTCGACGGCGTCGCGACGACGTCGTATGAATACGAGCCATGGGGTCGATTGAAAAAGATGACTCCTCCCGGCCAGACGCCGACGCTGTTCACATTCACGAATGCGACGGCATCGGCGTTCGCGAAGGTGGAAGCGCGGCGGAACGCCGATCCGGCGTCGGCGAACGACGACATCTCCATCGTCTATCACTACGATGGGATGGGACGGCTCGTTCAACAGAAGGAACTGATGCCCGGAGCAACGCCAGCATGGACGTTGCGCGCCACAACTCTCGATGCGCTGGGCCGAGTCGACAAAGCGCACACGGCCCGAAACACGAGCACTTCGGACTATGACACGGCCGTCGCCGGAACGCCCGCGACGACCTACCGGTATGACGGACTGGGGCGGGTCACACAGATCACGATGCCCGACTCGTCGACGAGCACGTCATCGTATGTCGGGGAGCGATTGAAATCGCGAACGTCTTCGATCGCCACGCCGTCATCCTCCACTACGGCAGTGCAGGTGACCGAGGAGTACGACGCATACGGCCGGTTGGTGAAGATCACTGAACCGTCCGGGCCGACCACCGCCGCTGCGCCTCTCGGAGCCGACGTCGTGACCGAATATCGTTACGATGCCGCCGACCACCTCGTTTCCGTAAAGATGAAGGCGCCGGACGGCGTCATCCAGGACCGTGTGTTCGATTACGACGGCCGCGGGTTCCTGCGCTGGGAATCGCAGCCCGAATCGGGAATGAAGTCGTATGCGTACGACGCCCGCGGGCATGTCGTTTCGAAGACCCACGGCGCCGCCGCCACTCATTTCGATCTCAACTACATTTACGACTCGGCGGAACGACTGGTTCGGATCGACGCCCGGAATCCTTTCTTCGATCCGGCCGACCCGGTCAACTTTCCTCAGTTCCGGGTCCTGAAGGAATTCCAATTCGGCACGAGCAACGATGGTACGGATTATCGAAACGGAAAGCTGATCAGTGCGACCCGCTACAACTACGACGACGGAGACTCGACGTACAAGATCCGCGACGAATATCGATATGACAGCGTAACGGCCGATCCGGAGGAGGGAATTGTCGCTTATGACAATCCGGCGGGCTGGCTGCGTTCGAAGAAAACGGTCATCAGCGAGACCACCTGGTTCGGAAATACGGTCCTCAAGCAGGTCGAGCAGTCCGTGGAGCGCGACACGAACGGCATGCTCAAGACGGTCCGCTACCCCATCTGCAACAACTGTGGCGGCACGCCGACCGGGCCCTCGCGGAGCGTGCAGTACACGTATGCGGCCGGGCGGCTGCAATCCGTTCCGGGATACATCGACAGCCTGTCCTACTGGCCGAACGGTATGCGAAACGTCCAAGCGCACAGCAACGGCATCGCGGACACGCAGACGGTCGGCGCGATGGATCGTCCGACACAATTGAAATTCGGGACCTACGACCACTGCGTACGTCCGGTCTTCACCACGCATCCGGTCAATGCGGAGGTGCCGTCGACGCCTGGCGCGACCGTGCGTCTGACGGTCCTCGCCACGGGGAGCCCGACCTACGAGTGGTTCAAAGACGGCGTGCTGGTTGGAACCGGGTCGTTCTTTGATGCCGGCGTCGGCGAGTACTCCGTCCGCGCCCAGAATTCGTGCGGATTCGTCCTATCGCAGACGGCCATCGTCACGACACAATGCGTTGCGCCGGCCACGGGTGTCATCACCGCATCCGTCCAGCCGGATGGGTCGTGGATTCTGCGCCCGAATCCAACGGCGCGTTCTCCGCGATCGTTTGCGTGGCGCCGCATGCCGGAGCCCGAGACCATCGCGACGACCGAAACGCTCACGGTACCGGCTCTGTCGGAAACAACGACATACCGGCTCACGATCGAGGATGGTTGCGGGTCGAGCTACTCGGAAGTCACGATCAAGATCCGGTTGGCGGCACCGCAGGGACTGACAGCGAGTTGGAGTACCTCGACGCCGGGCCGGATCGTCGTTGACTGGAACGCCGTCGCTGGTGCGACCGGCTATGTCGTCGAGCGTCGGTCCGGCGCTGAATGGACCGTCATCGGAGGACCGGCAGCGCCCAGCTTCATCGACACGACCGTGGTTGCGGGCCACACCTACGCCTATCGCGTCTATGCAAGCGCGGGTACGAACGAGTCGGATCCCGGCGTGAGCGATGTGGCTACGACGAGAACGTTCACGGAGCCGGTGGAAGGAGGATCCGCGGATAACGTCACGGCCGTCACGGAGATGCTCAATGCCGTGAACTCCGTGCGCGCCGCAGCCGGCTGGCCCGCGGTCACGTGGACGAACATTCTCGCGGCCAGTGATCCTGTTCCGGCGCCCGGCCAGTGGATCACTGCACGGCAGATCGTCGCGTGTCGCATCCGGATGAACGAAGCGCGGCTGGCGCTGGGTGCCGCGGTTCTTTCGTTCCATCCGCCCGAGCTCGATCTGCTCGAGATCCGGGCGGCCTATATCCGCGACGTGCTTCGTGCAGCGTGGTAATTCAAGGAACGACGATGATGAGAACGTGGATCGCAATTCTGTTGTTGTCGTCGCTGATCGCCGCGCCTCGCGCGACGGCCGATCAGCCGGACACTCTGCCGGCGGACATGGGCAAATATCTCGTGGTCTTGTGGGAATCCGGAACGCCCGTTCCCGGAGGAAAGACGAAAGACGGGAAAGAACCGGATTTTGCGAAGCTCGGAGGCCGGCTCCTCTATGAAAAAGACAACCGGCGCATAATCCTGCTGCCGCTGGCCGCGGCCAGGCAGTTGCGCAAGCACGAATCGGTCGCGTATCTGCAGCGGCTCTGGACGGAAGGTGAATCGCTGAAGGGTTGGAGTGAATCGTATCCGAACGATGATCGCTTCACGGTCCAGACGGACGGCAGTCTGACCTGGGGTCCGAAAGCTTACGCCTACGACGGCAGCGGAAACATCACGGCCGCGGGCGGCGATCATTACACATACGACACAGGCGGCCGGCTGATCGAAGCACAGGTGAGCGGCAAGACCGAAAGGTACAAATACGATTCGTTCGGAAACCTGCGCGAAAAAGGTGTGGCCGGAGCAACGCCTGACGTGATCGCCATCGAGAGCGGGACGAACCGGATCGAGGGTGCGGGCTACGACGTCGCGGGCAACGTCATGACCCGCGGTGGTCGATGGGAGTACGAGTGGGACAGCGCCGGAATGCTGTGGCGCATTCAGAAGCAGACGGGATCGCGCCGCATGCTGTATGACGCCAGTGACGAGCGGATTGGAACGATCATCGATTCGGTGCTCTCGCGCTGGCAGATCCGCGACGTGGACGGGCAGATCATCCGCGAATACAAAGGCGACCGGAGCGGCGACAACCTGTACTGGTTCTGGGAGCAGGACCACGTGCGCGCCGGCGGGCAACTCGTGGCCGGCGCGACGCAGGAGTGGACCTTCGGCGGCAGCATGCCAACGTATGGAGGCGAGCGCCACTATCACCTGGACCACCTCGGCAGCGTGCGCCTGGTGACGAACCATGCCGGCAAGAGCCTGAGCGAGCACGATTACTATCCCTTCGGTCTGGCCAAGACGCTCACCTACCAGGAACAGATCAACCTCGGCGACCCGCACATCGACGGCATGCGCTTCGCCGGCCACTGGCGCGACTTCCTCGGCCTGCTGAACGTCGAGAACACGGAATACCTCGACTACATGCACGCGCGCTACTACGATCCAAGACAGGGACGGTTCCTGTCGGTCGATCCCGTTCTAGGCGATCCTGCCGAACCACAGACGTGGAATCGATACGCGTACGCGCGCAACTCTCCTCTCGTGTTCACCGATCCGACGGGCGAATTCGTCAATCTCGGCGCATTGACGGCGGACGAGCGTAACAAGTTGATTGCGGGTTTGAACGACTTCACCGGCAACACCTATGATGTGGACCCCCAAACGAACTATCTCCGCCTGGTTTCAGTTGGGCAGAACTCCTCCGCAACAGCGACAACTTTTGTGAATGGTCTGATCGGCTCCAACAATGCGTACAATGTGACAGCAACCACGAAACCTGGCGACAGTTGGTATAACGTTGCGCAAAACAGGATTGAGCTGGATTTCAGCTCTTTCGACGGCGCGGATTACAATGGTATCGACCCGCGCACGTTCAATCTCGGCTCGACAGCGATCCATGAGTGGAAACACCAGACGACAGGCCTGGTTGACACACCCGACGGCCAGAGAACGACGCCGACGCCTCAAGACACGAGTTGGACGGGTCCGATCGTTGACGCCGTAAATGTCATGAGGAGTGAGCGTGGTCTTCCAACACGCGCGGCGTACTACTCCACGCCAGTGCGGCCGCCCGGGTTCGCGGGACTCTTGGGAATTGGGCAGCCGCGCAGCGGCCTCAGATTTTTTGATCCACAACGTGGACGTGTTGTGCAGGTGATCAGAAATGTTCCGTAAAAGAGTAGCCGCAACGGTCGTCCTTCTTGCAGCATGCGGGTCGGTCCCTCAGTCGTCCGCTCCGGTGGAGTTGTTCGTAAACTACACATCTGGTGGCGCTTGGCCGACAGGGGTGAGCGCCCGCCTTCATGAGGATGGCACCTTGACACTGGGTGACGGTAAAAGCCAATTGCGCCGCCGCGTGTCACGGACCGGCGCGGGCTTTACACAGGTAAGCGCAGCCCTTGATAACGAGCTGTTTCTGAACGAACTCCGCATCGCCGCTGTGCCGACAGCAGAATGGCGTTCCTCCGGGTCTTGGATACGAATCGAGCGCGCAGGGACTGTCGCGTTGACAAAACCGCCGGTCGAAGCACCTCACATTCGAGCGGTTCTGACCGACATCAACATCCTGTTCGAGAAGACGTTTGGCGAGCGATACCAACCTGTCCCGCTGGATTAGCAGGTCTAACGTAGGTTGTCTGTCGGGCTTACAAACACGCCGCGTGCCTGCACTTCCCGAATGAACCCTTCCCGATCTTCCGGCGAGAGCAGAATCTCGTCTTTCTCTCCGTTCTTGGTGAACTCGACCCGCACGCGCTGCAGCGAGAGCGCGGGTCCGGACGTTGGATCGTCGGTCAGCGTCATGTTGCTGATCGAGGCGATGGGAATCGTCCAGTGCAGCGGGCCGCAGCGCACGAAGAGCGTGCCGTCGTCGTCGATGCGGTAGTACGTCGCGGCCTGCATCCAGATCACGCCGCCGAGGATCGCGGCGTTGAAGAGGGCGACGAGAACGGACCCGAGCGTGCCGTCGATGAGCAACACGATCAGCGCGCCGAGCAGCATCACGTTCGTGATGGCGAAGATGATCTTGAGCCAGAGGTCGTAGCGCGAGCGGAAGATCAGGACGTCGTTCCCTCCGGCTCCCATTGCAACGCATCGGCGCGCAGTTTTTCAAGCGATTTCCAGTGGCGCTCGATGGCCGCGCGGCCGGAACGGGTGATGGACACGGAGGTTGTCGGCACTATTCCCGGATAGCCCTTCTCGATTGCGATCAGTTCGCCCTCCTCCAGCTTCGCGAGGAAGAGGAAGTCTGCCGAGCGGCACACCGAAAGTGCCGTGAGGATGGACAGGCGCGCGGTCCGAGGACGCGCGTCAATTCGAGGTGAGGAGACTGCCGAGGACGTACGCCGCGCCGACCGCGCCGAGTCCTCCGCCGCCAGTCGACCGACGGTACGGCAGGATTCCGGCGCCCCACACGGGACCGGTCAAAAAGATCGGGCCTTTCCACACTGCGTCGATGAGGAGCGCCAGCAGCATCATCGGATAGCCGAACGACCACTTCCAGCGTTCGCGCCGCTCGTGAGGCTGCCCATGAACATGGCCGTAGGTGCGGTCGTAGTAACGCGCGAACGCGCCGGAGACGATCCATCCGACGGCGATCACCGCACACAGGAACGCGAGACGCGCGCCACTGGATGGCAACATCTGCCGCGGCACGAACAGGGCCACGATCAGCGCCAGTCCCAGCGGACCCAGCGCAGGCCCTGCCAGAAGAAGAAGTGTTCCGTGCGCTCGATGGCGCGGCGGCGATGCTCGTCCATGCCCATGACCTTAGGCGGGTTTGTAGTGCAAACCAGCCCGCATGTCAGGCAGCAGACATCGCCTGACGCAACGCCCTTGCTTCGGCCAGCAGCACCGCGACGGCGTCGTCGAGGTCAGGCGGCGGAGCTTCGTGTACCTCGTCCGGGTCGCCGAGGCCGGTGTCGCGTTGGCGGCGGACACCTTCGCGAACGAGGTCGCGGATCTCTTCCGCGTTGTCGACGCCGCGAAAGTAGGCGACATGCATCGGCTCGCCGATCTTGCCTTTGCCATGCGGTTCGGCTGACCCTCCGCCACCACCGCCCGCGGTTTTCACTTCGACGTCGGCGATGCCGAGGAGGCGCTGCAGCGGGCCTTGCTGGATGGAGATGTTCTGGATGTTCGCGAGAGCGATGGTCTTCTCGCGAATGGTCATGATCCCTTCGCGGATGCGGATGGCGCGGTCCGAGAGCATGTACCAGCGCAGTTCGAAGTCGTAGCGGACGATCACCCAGCCGAACACGAAACGCGCGGCGACGGCGATGATGCCGAAGATCTCGCCGATGCGCAGCAGCCAGATGAACGGGCGCGGCAGGTCGGTCTGCGAAATCCGCGCGACGAAGAAGATCGCGAATGCGAGGCCGGCGATGGCCAGCAGTTGCGTGCCGGCCCATTGCAGCATGCGCAGCTTGAGAAAATTCGGCGCGGCGCGGAAAACGCGCGGCGGCGAGCCGGGAGGCGCGGTCGGCTCCGGCGGCACGCGCAATGCGTCCAGAATCGTTTCGCGCGCGCTCATCGGTGCAGGTGTTCGCGGATCGCGCGAAGCTCGGACGCGACTTCGCGCAGAGCCGACGCGAGATCGCTCGGCTGCGCGCTGACTGGTTGTGCGCTGGTAGCCGGTGTCCGCACGCCGCGCATGCGCGAGTAGAGAAAGTCGCGCACCTCTTCGAACTCGTGCAGGCCTTCGATGGTCATCTCCGCCGACGCGCTCGCGCTCGCGGTCTGGATCTGGATGCGCGCGAGCCGCAGCCAGCGCTCGAGAAGGTTGCTGGTCAGGTGAATGTCCTGGATGCGCGCATACGTGAGCATGATCTCGCGGCGGAAGAGAATCCCCCACTTCATGGAGATCCCCTCCTCGTCGAACGAGTACTGCATCGTGTGATAGCGGAAGTACAGGTAGATCAGCGGCACGAAGAACAGCGGCCCCGCCAGGAACGACGTGAGGACGTAGTACTTCAGCAGCTCAGGCGAGGGACGGCTGACGGCGAAGATCCGCGATTGGAGATCCACGTGACGATGCTACACGACGGCCCCCTCATCCGGCCTTCGGGCACCGTTACCGCTTCGCTTCGATCGTGTCGCGGTTGAGCCTCATCTCGAACGACTTCGGCTTGCCCTGCGCGTCGAGCGCGAACACCACGAAGGTATCTGCCCATTCATAGACGCGGTCGTGCCAGCGGATGCGGAAGGTGTCGTAATGCCAGTGCTCGAGATCACCGCTGTTCCCCTTTGCGAACTGCAGTGTGAGCTTGCCGTCGGTATGGCGAATGACCATCGCGCCGTGCAGTTCATCGTTATATGTGCCCGCATAATCCTCGAGCGGCCGCGATGGCTTCGCGTCGCGCACGCGCGCTTTCTCCATCTCCTCGCGCTCTTTGAGCGAACGCTCGACGCTGGCGAGTTGCGCCTTCAATCCTTCGCCGGCGGAGTCGACCAGCGGATTGCCGAGAAGCGTGTCGAGGATGCGTGTGGCGAGCGCCCCGTGCAGGAACGGTGCGCCCCACGTGTTGATCATCACGCACAGTCCGATGTTCTGTTCGGGCAGCAGGGCCATGTAGACCGGCATGCCGTTGGCGTTGCCGCTGTGCCAGAACATCTTGTGACCGCGGAAGTCCATCACCTGCCAGCCGAGTGCATACGCGCCGAAGAAATGCACCCCGCGCCCGGCGCGCATTTCTTTTGTCGTCGGGATGATCATCTGCGGCTCGTGCATCTCCTGCATCGCCGCTGCGGAGAGAATGCGTTTGCCTTCCCACATCCCATCGCCGAGTTGGAAGAGCAGCCATCTGGCCATGTCTTTGGCCGTCGAGTTGACCGCGTTCGCCGGAAGGACGCTCATGGCCTTGTTCGCGCGGATCGGCGTCTGCTTCGTGTCGATGAAGCTGTGTCCGTCGGCGTGATTCGCGCTGACGTCGTGCTGCACACCGACGGTCGAGTCGCGCATACCGAGCGGTTCGACCAGTCGCTTGCGAATCAGCTCGACGTACGGCACGCCCGCGGCGGCCGCCGCTGCTTCGCCCGCGGCCGCATAGCCGACGTTCGAATAGACCATCTGCCCGCCGCGAAACGGCTGCCGGTCCCGCAAGTACTTCATCCGCCCAAGCACCTCGGCTGAATCGAAGTCGGCGAAGACGAACGACCAGTTGCCTGCTTCGACGCCGAGGCGATGCGCGAGCAGATCGCGGATGGTGGCGTTCTGCGTGCGATAAGGATCGCGGAGCTCGAAGCTCGGCAGATGCTTCCGCACCGGATCGTCCCAGCTCATCTTCCCTTCATCGACGAGCGAGGCGATCGCGGCGGCGGTGAAGGACTTCGAAAGCGATGCGGTGTCGAACACCGTGTTCTCGTCCACGAGCTCCGGCTTTCCGAGCGAGCGCACGCCGTAGCCTTTCGCGGCGAGCAGCTTGCCGTCCTTCACCACGGTCACAGCGAGTCCGGGCACGTCCCACTCCCTGCGCGCGTTCTCGATGTATGCGTCGAGCTCCGGCGGCAACTGCGCGTACAGAGTTGATGTCAAAAAACTAACACTTAAGATCAAAAAAAAGCATCGTTTCATTGCAAGGCCTCCTCCGCGGCAGAGCGGACTGCGATGTGCCGGTCGTCGAGCATTGATTTGAACAGCGTGCGATCGGCGCCGATCGCGTGGAAATACTGGACCGCGGGATGGCGTACCTGCCACGCGTCGTCGTCGAGTGCGCGCTTCATCGCGGGCTCGGCAGCGGGATCGGCGATGTGCGCCAGCGCATGCGCGGCCATGGCGCGAACGCGCCAGATGCGCTCGTCCATCAGCGGCAGCAGCGCCTCGGTGGCGCGCGCGTCGCCGGCGATGCCGAGGCCCCACGCCGCGTACGCGCGGATGCGCCAGTCGCCATCAGTCAACGATTCGATGAGCGGCGCGATGAGCTCACCGTTGCGCACGCGGCCGAGCGCCCAGCGCGCGCGGTCCGCCACGAAGTCGTCAGCGGAGCGGGGCGCGATGCGCGCGGCATCGTGCATCGTTGCGATCAGCGCCGCGTCAGGACCGGTCGCGGGAACGTTCGGGATTTCGTCGATGACGATGTGCTCGCTATGCGGAGGAGCGTACATGTCGCCGAGAAGATCGGGCTCGATGCCACGCGGTGTGAGGGCGGCGAGGAGCGGGGCGCACGCGATCGCGATGACGATCACGAAGAAACGCGAACCGCGCGTGGCGTGATGTGCACCGCTGTCTTCGAGAATCGCTCGGAGGCGAACTTCGAGCTGCGACCGCGTGGCCATCGGCAGTGCGTGCGCGGTGCGGCGGCGCAGCGAGCGTGCGATGTCGAGGATCGCGGTCGCGTAAGCGTCGCGCGTGATGCCCTGCGACAGCACGGCGTCATCGCAAGCTTGTTCGCGCGCGAGCGCCGCCTGCTTCGCGGAGATCCACGCCAGCGGGTGGAACCAGTAGACGGCGCAGACAATCTCGCCGATCGCGGCCTGCAGAGAGTCGCGGCGGCTGACGTGCGCGCGTTCGTGCGCGAGTACCGCGTCGAGGCGCGTATCGCTCCATTGCGGTGCGGACAACGGCAGGATGATCCGCGTTCCGAGCGTCACCGGCTGATCGACTTCATCGCTGATGAGCACATCGCGGAACGGCTTTGCGCGACGGACGAGCGCCACTGCGGAGGCCAGGCCGAAGCCGCGCCTGGCGAGGATCGCGGCGACGCCGGCGAGCCAGAGGATCGGGAGAATGTTGCGTGGTGTTTGATGCGGCGCGGAGGCCGGCGCCTCCGCTTTGGCAGCATACGGAAGCGGCGGCTGCGGCCGCCGCACTCCAAAGTCCGGGGCCGCGTAATTCACATTCACGTGCGGAACGACGTACGCGAGCAACGGCACGGTCAACGCCCCGAGCTGTCCCGCGACGAGAATCGCATGACGTGTGGCGGCGGCGGCTCGACGGAACGCCGCCGCGGCGCCAATCGCGAGGAGCAGCGCGAGCGTCGCTTTCAGGATGACGACGCTCATGCGTTCTCCTTGCGCCGCGCGCGCTCGACGATCGCGGAGAGGCGATCGATCTCGTCCTGGCTCAGCGCGCGGTCGCTGCCGAGCAGCGCCGCCATCGCGTCGATCGGTGAGCCGTCGAAGAAGGTCTGCACCACGTGTTTCAGCGCCGATTTCGCGGCGCGTTGTTTCGTGAGCGTGGGGATGTAGACGTAGCGGCCGCCTTCCTCCTCGTGCCGCACCTGTCCCTTCGCCTCGAGCGCGCGCAGCAGGCCGCGTACGGTGGTATAGGTCGGCGCATCGGGCAGGCGCTCCAGAACGTCGGAGGCGGTGGCGCGGCCGAGGTGGTAGATGACGTCGAGGATTTGCCGTTCGCGGCGGCTGAGGGGATCGGAAGCCATGTCAGTTTTTTGACATGGTGAGGCGCGAGGGCGGGATTGTCAAGAACGAATCGCAGCGAGCTTTGCGGTTTACCGCGCGGCCGCGACTGACGTCTGGCCGCGCGTGTCGCGCGCCGCCACGAAGTCGAGATGCGTCACGAACGACTTGAACAGGCGTTCGCTCGCGGAGGGCGGGCTCTGTTCCTTCGACAACTCGTCGACATGTGCGCCGGTGCGGAGCACCAGGTTCGGGTCGCGGGTGAGCATTTGGATCAACATCTCGGAGACCGCGAATTGCTTCGGCAGGGTGATGTCGCGTTTCTTTGCCGCGTCTGCGATCGCTTCGCGCGTTGCGGGGGCGAGCTCGCGCAGGGAGCCGACCAGAGTCGTTTCGATGCGGCTGTTGCCGGGTGTGATCACCGTGACGTTGTTCTTCTTCGGATCGAATTCATCGGTTGCGTCGATGATGCCGCGCGTCGCCGGGAGGAAGAGCTTGTCGCCCGGATCGCGGTTGAGTGCGCGGTAGATCTCGGGGCGCAGCAGGCGGCCGGAGTTGCACGCGCTGAGGACGATGTAGCGGACGCCGACGGGCTCGAGCATTTCCTGCAGCGCGGCCACGGAGATGTACGAGCGCGCATCGTCGGGCTTCTTGCCGACCTGCAGCTTGAGGCCGTGGCCATTCGTGCCATGCGTCTCCAGGATCAACGTGCGGATTCGACGGCCCGGGTGGGAAGTGTTGTACGCGTGGATGTCGCCGAGGACTTCCAGCCAGTCCGCGCTTTCGAAGCAGGCGAAGCCGAGAGCTTCGAAGAAACGGCAGTTGTCCTTGACGCTGAGGTCGGGCGTGAAGACGACGCCGACGCTGGTGCCGATGTCGCCGATCTGGGCGACGTTCGCGGCTGGCCAGGCGCGGGCGAGTAGCGTCGAGGTCTTTTCGACCGCCTGCGCGGTCAAAGCAACGAAAAGCAGCGCGAAGAGGATCGGGGTGCGTTTCATGTCTCTGCCGGTCCGCTGTTTCATGAACCCTGCCGGAGTTGACAGGCGCGGCCGTAACCACACTCGCGCACGGCATTTGCGTGCCGTCTTTGCATGCAACGCACGCTGGGACGCTACACGCCGCAACTCTTCGCCATCCTCCGCATCATCGCCGGCCTGATGTTCGCCATGCACGGCACGCAGAAACTGTTCGGGTGGCCCGGCGGCAAAGAACCGGTGGCCGTGCCGCTGATGATTGCGGCCGGCGTCATCGAGTTGGTGGCCGGTCTCCTGATTACGATCGGCTTGCTCACCAGTTGGGCCGCGTTCATCGCCAGCGGCGAAATGGCGGTCGCGTACTTCAAGGCGCACGCGCATCCGATCTTCAGTTGGCCGCTGCTCAATCAGGGCGAGTTGACGGTGCTGTACTGCTTCCTGTTCCTGTACATCGCCGCGCATGGAGCGGGGGTCTGGAGCGTGGATGGTGCAAGACGCAGCGGGAGGCGGTAGCAAGGAGAAAAATTGACAATTGAAAATTGAAAAAATCGGAAGTGCCACTCGCGGCGGATAGAAATCGGAAGTGCCACTCGCGGCCCGATTTTCAATTTTCAATTTCCTCCAACGATGCCGGCCGAGCCGAGCTACTTCGTCAAGTGCCGCAACGCGCGTTTGAGCACGGCGGAGAACTCCGCGTCGCCGCCGAGCTCCTGTCGCGCTCTGTCGACGGAAAGCTCCGCGTCCTTCGGCCGATAGCCGAGGTTGACCAGGGCGGAGTGCACGTCGTCGTCGACGGAGGTGCGCGTCGGCACGGTCGGCGTCGCGGACGCTGCGGCCGGCAACACGATCTTGTCGCGCAGCTCGAGACAGATGCGCTCCGCGGTCTTCTTGCCGACGCCGGGGATCGAGGAGAGCTTCCGCACGTCGTTTTGCGCGATGGCTTCGGCGAGGTCGTTGGGATCGATGCCGGAGAGAATCTTCTGCGCGAGCGTCGGTCCGATGCCGGAGATCGAGATCAACTTCTCGAACGCGTACTTTTCCTCGGCACCCGCGAAACCGTATAGCGACAGCGCGTCCTCGCGGACGTGGGTGTACACCTCGAGCGCGACCTGCGGTTTCCCTTCGAGCCGGTAGTACGTCGAGAGCGAGATGTGCAGCTCGTAGCCGACACCGCCCGCCAGGACGAGCGCGCGCGTGGCGTCGAGTTGTTTGAGCGTGCCTTCGATGTACCCGATCATTTCCTGCGCCAGCGCGTGCCACCCGCGCCATCCTCGAGGATGATTCCCTTCGCGAGCAGCTCATCGCGAATGCGATCGCTTTCCGCGAAGTTGCGCGCCTTGCGCGCCGCGTTTCGCGCGGCGATGAGCGACTCCACTTCGGCATCGAGCGTCGCGTTGCGTTTCGGGAAGATGTCCAGGACCGGATCGATCTTCTGCAGCGCCGCCTGCAACCCCGCGGCGTCGCCGGCGGCGATACGTCCGGCGTCGATGGCGGTGTTCGCGTCACGAATCAGCGTAAACAACGCGCCGAGTGCACCGGCGGTGTTGAGGTCATCGTCCATCGCTTCCTGGAAATCGCCGAGGAAGCGGCCGATGAGCGCATCTCCTTCTTCGTCCGCATGCGCCGCGTCTTTCGGCGCCGAGGCGGCGACTTCCTCGAGCCGGAGCAGGAACGATTCGATGCGCGCGATTGCACTCTTCGCGTCATCGAGCGATTGCGTCGTGAAGTTCAGCTTCGTGCGATAGGGGACCGACAGCAGCGCATAACGCAAGACCAGCGGGTCGTAGTTGAGCTCCTCGATCTCGCGCAATGAATAGATGTTGCCGAGCGACTTCGACATCTTCTGCGAGTCGACATTGAGATGTTCGCCGTGCACCCAGTAGCGAACGAACGGTTTTCCGGTCGCACCTTCGCTCTGCGCGATCTCGTTCTCGTGATGGGGGAAGATGAGATCGACGGCGCCGGTGTGGACGTCGAACGTTTCGCCGAGGAGGTCCATGGACATGGCGGAGCACTCGAGGTGCCAGCCGGGACGGCCGTCGCCGAGTGCTGTCTGCCACGACGGCTCGCCTTCCTTCTTGGCCTTCCACAGTACGAAGTCGCGCGCCGATTCCTTCTCGTACTCGTCCGCTTCGACGCGGCTGAAATCGCTGGTGGTGTCGATCTCGACGTGCGACAGCTTCCCGTAATCAGGCAGCGTGGAAACGCGAAAGTACGTCGAGCCTTCGGCTACATACGTGTGCCCGCGGCGCGTGAGCTCTTCGACCAGCGAGACCATCTGGGGGATGTACTCGGTCGCGCGCGGATAGTGGTCGGCAGGACGAATGCGCAGCTTCTTCAGGCCGGCGTGGAACGCGTCGATGTACGGCGCGACGTAGGTGAAGATGTCCTGTCCCGCCGCGGTGGCGTTGCGGATGATCTTGTCCTCGACGTCGGTGATGTTCATGACCTGCGTGACGCGCAGGCCGCGGTACTGCAGCCAGCGGCGCAGCAGGTCGCTCCAGAGGAACGTGCGCAGGTTGCCGATGTGCGGATCGCCATAGACCGTCGGTCCGCACGAATAGATCCGCGCCTCGCCTGGGCGGAGCGGAATGAACGTCTCTTTTTCGCGCGACAACGTGTTGAAGAGGCGGAGATCGGACATGGCCGCTGGAGTATAACGGCGGCGCCATGCTCACGCGTTCCGCCTTCGCCGCCCGCTTCTCCAGCCGCGCCATCTTCGGAATGATTCACCTCGGCGCGCTGCCGGGAGCGCCGCTGTTTGCGTCGCTCGACGAGGTCATCGAGCGTGCCGTGCGCGATGGGCGTGCGTTGCGCGACGGCGGATGCGATGGGTTCGCGATCGAGAACTTCGGCGACCGGCCGTTCACGCGCAGCCGCGTCGAGGCCGAAACGGTCGCGGCGATGACGCGCGTGATCGCGGAAGTCGTGCGCGAAGTGCGATTGCCGTTCGGCGTGAATGTGTTGCGCAATGATGCGCTGTCAGCGCTCGCGATCGCGGCAGCGACCGGCGCGGCGTTCATCCGCGTCAACGTGCACACTGGCGCGATGCTCACGGATCAGGGGATCATCGAAGGCGATGCATTCGCGACGTTGCGGAAGCGTGCTGCGCTCGCGCCCGACGTGCTGATCTTCGCTGACCATCTCGTGAAGCACGCCACGCCGCTGGCAGCTGTCGATCCGATTCAATCCGCGCGCGATCTGCGCCTGCGCGGGCTGGCTGACGCGATCATCGTTACCGGCGCGGAGACCGGTGCGTCCGCCGATCCGTCGCGCCTGCGCATGCTGCGCGATGCGATCGACGCGCCGCTGCTGATCGGCAGCGGACTGACGGCGCAGAACGCGCGCGATTTCGCCGATGCCGACGGCGCGATTGTCGGCACCTCGCTGCAACGCGATCGTGCCGTCGATGCCGCGCTCGTGGAAGCGGTCGTGCGCGCGTTCAAACGAGACGCCGGCGTTCCGCTTCGTGGCGCGATTCGCCCGCGGCAATGATCGCGTTGCGGAAGAGCACCGGTCCGATGAGCTGATTCACGATGATGGTGCCGAGGACGATGGTGCCGACCACGCGGCCCCACGGGGAAAAGTCCGCAAGCAGCAACGCGACCAGCGCGATCGCGACGCCTGCCTGCGGCAGGAGTCCGAGCGTCAGCCGGCGTGTGAACGTCGCATCCATGCCTGCGACGCGGCCTGCGATGCGCGCACCGGCGTAAATGCCGGCGCCGCGAATCATGGCCGCCGCGAGCGCAAACGGAGCGGTTCCAAAAAATGCGCCGAGCGGAATCTCCGCGCCGACGACGGCGAAGAAGATCGCGAACGTGGGCATGGCCACGCCGCTCGCCGCGTGCGCGAGCCTCTCGCCTCCGATCTCCGTGACATTCTCGAGCAGAAGGCCCGCCGTCAAGCCGATCAGCAGCGGGTTGAGGTGCAGTGCTTCTCCGGCCTCCGCCGCGATGAAGAGCAACGCAAACGTGAAGATGCCGCTCCGCGCGCCGATGCGGGACACGTACAACGCGAGCACGCCTCCCGCGACTGCGCCAGCAGCGATCGAGCCGAAGAGATGCGGCACGAGCAGCGCCAGTCCGCCACCACCGCTGCCGGGGAACACGATGTGGCCGAACGTGCTCGACAGCGCGTATGTCACCACGATGATCAGATCGGCGAGGACGACGATCGACAGCGTGGTCTCACTGAGCGGTCCGGCCGCTTTCGTCTCCGAAAGAATCCCCACCACCACTGCCGGCGAATATGCCGCGAGCACGTTCGCCGCAACGAGCGCCACCACGATTCTCTGCACCGTTGTGTAGCCTGCCGTCGCCGGCAGGATGTGCGTGATGCCGTAGAACAGCGCGAAGAGCAGCAGCGCCGCGGCGATCATCGTCAGCACGGAAGCGGTGCCGATCGCGCGCAGACGCGGCCGCAGTCGGCGCATGTTCAATTCGCATCCCGCGAGAAACGCGATCAGGCCCACGGCGGTGCCTTTCACCAGCGCAAGATCGGGCAGCATTTTGCGAGACACGAGTCCAATCACATCGGGGCCGAAGAAGATGCCGACGAGGATGTAGCCGGTGAGCCGCGGAATCTTTGCCGCGTCGCAGAGATGGGCGGCCTGCACCGCGACGATGAGCAGGAATCCGAACGCGAGCGCCGCGCCGGAACCGGTGATCGTCGCTCCCTGCGGCACGAAGGAGCGCGTCGCGTACGTGAGCGCCGCCACTCCGGCGATCGTCAGCAGTGCACGCGTGATCACGCCCCGGTCTCCTCGGCCACACGCAAGCGCACGCGGCGCTGATACGCCTGCACCGCCGCTTCGGTCAGCATGCTCCCGACAATCACCGCATTCACCGCCCAACGCACCGCCGGCGTGGCGCCGGAGCCGTCGATGGCCGTCGCGCTGAAGAGCACGACGATCGCGATCGTGCTCTCCGGCAGCAACGTGACCGCGAACGGTTTCCACGGCGGCAGTTCCGCATCGATCCGTGCCGCGGTGCGGACCGCCACGATCTTTCCGTACGCGCGTGACGCCGCGAAGACGATGCCGAGCACCCAGCCCTGCCATTCATCGGGACGCCACGCCGCGCCAACGACAAACAGGAAGAGAAAGTAGATCGGCCGCTCCACCTCGCGCAACGTCCGCACGATGCGCTCGCTGCGCTTCAGCGGAAAATTGATCATCACCGCACCGGCGAGCGCGCATACAACCGCCACTGCAAGCGCGAGGTAGCCGGCCATCCCCGCCGCCAGCGCAACACCACCGAGGAGCAACGCGAGCTCCTCGGTCTCATCGACGACGTTGCGCACCAGCAGAAAAATCGCGATGCCGAGCAACGCGCCGAGACCAAGGGTCATCAGGAACCAGCCACTTCGCGGGAGGTGCCAGAGCGTCACGGTGCGGTCGGGACGAAACATGATGGCCACGAAACCGAGCAACGCCAGCGCTGCGAGTTGATCGATGCGCGTCATCTCGATCACGAGATGTGTGGATGAGCGCCAGCGCCGCAGCAGCAATTCGAGATTCGCGGGCGCGCTCACCGCCGCGCAGGCCATGAGAATCAACGCGTCGCGCATGAGGCCTTTGCCCGGCACGACGCCGAGCCAGGTGAGCGTCAGCGAGCATGCGATCGCCGTGAAGAGAATCGGCAGCAGCGTGGTGAGCGCGATGACGGGAGCCGCGGAAGGGGAGAGTCGATCGAAGCGCCGCAGGTTGAGGTTGGTGCCGATCGTGAGGCCAACCCAACCCAATCCGAATTCGAACAGCGGGCGCAGATGCGCGAGCACGTCGGCCGTCAGCACGCCGAGCTCGCGAAAGAGAAGACCGAGGAGGAGGAAAGGAAAACCGGAGGTCGCGAGGACAGTGAGGCCGAAGCGACGCTCCCATCGTCTCACGCGGGGATGCGCGCCGAGAACGGCCAGCGCGGCGGCGACCGCGATGGCGATGACGACACCGGCTACGTGCGGAGCGTCCATGCTCCGACGCTATCACGCGGAGGAGCGGTTCCTCGGGGTTCGAACTCGAGGAACCGAACTCCGTCAGAGCACCCGTCGTCCCGTCGCGAGGCGGTAGATCAGCAGGATCAGCGCGATCACGATCAGGATGTGAATCAGGCTGCCGCCGATGTGGAACGCGAAGCCGCCCAGCCACAGGATGATGAGGATGATGATGATCAGCCAAAGTAAATTACCCATGGCACGGCGGAGTCTGCAAAACGTCGGCCCAGTCCGGTAACTGGAAGATCGTGCATACACCGCCTGTCGGGAATCCCATACACTGACGGCGAAACGCGCGGCCACGCTCGCGCGTCCCAACTCACGCCACGAGAAACGTTTGCGGTGAAATCGGAGGTCGCCTGCAGCCGCGATTTTCGTGGCACTCTGCTCGCCCTTGTCGAGCGGTACGTCCGCTCGCTCCCGGTGCAGCGGCAGGAGGCCCCAAGTGACCCGAACGATCCTCATCGCATTGACCGTCCTGATCGCCGCCGCGTCGGCCGCGGAAGACGCGCCTCCACCGCGCTTCTACATCGAGCGCATCGAAGTGCGCGAAGCGGCGCGTGTCTCGCCCGACGTCGTCATCGCCGAATCGCGTTTGCGCGAAGGGCAGGAGTACACCGAAGCGGACCTGCGCGACGCCGCATCGCGGCTGAGTCGCTTGCCGTTCCTGCTCTCGTCCGAGTTCGCGCTCGAAAAAGGCTCCGAGCGCGGGCGTTTCGTGCTCGTCGTCACGATCGCCGAAACGAAGCCGTTCTTCTACGCGATCGACTTCCGTCCGATCCTCCCGGCCGATCACACCGTCGAGACGGACTACAGCGATCGCATTGGTGCCGAGGACGGGACGGGGGCGCTGGGGGCGCGGTGGTTCGTAGGTCGCCGTGGCGCGCTGCACCTCGCGCTGATCACGACCGAATACGACAGCGCGTTCGCGCGCGACTACGGCGCTGTCGCCTTTGGCTACACGCAGTACGACTTGTTCGGCACGCGCGCCTTCGCGACGTTGAGCGTGAAGCAGGTGATCGAGCAGAACGCGGGCTCGATCTCGCCGCAGCTCGTGGTCGGCGTGCCGCTCTCCGCGAATCAGACGCTGACCGTGGAGCTCGACCAGACCAGGTTCGGCGATGACGTGGCGAACGTCCGCAATGAGGAGTTCGCGTTGCAGCGCGGGCAGCGCATCGTCGGCGCGACGTGGTCGTACAACACCACCAATCGACCGTTCCTCCCGACGCGCGGCACGCTCGTGAGCGTGCGGCCGCGCGCGAGCTGGAGCGACTCCGCGACGTATCTGTATGTCGTCAGTCCCACCAATCCGACACAGGATTTGGAAGTCGTCGCCGATACGGTGCACGCGCGAGCGGCCGAGCTGACCGTGAAAGGCGCGCAGTACTGGGAGCTCTCGGAGCGCACCTCCGTCTCGGCCGGACTGGAAGGGGCGTGGACGCACTTCCAGGCGGAGAGCGACTTCTACGGCGACCGCAGCGACCACGTGGTGCGCGTGGTGTTCCGCGGCGGTTACTCGTACAGTCTCTGGGACGCGGCGCGCATGAAGACGGGCGACTCGCGCCTCGAGCTCAACGCGCGCATCGGCAGCCGTTCGATCGATTACTACGATCTCGGCTACACCTCTCAACAGCAAATGTCCGCGAGCTGGGTCCGGCGCAGCTCCTGGGGCACCCTCCGCCTCGGCGTGGGGTACGCATGGTGAGACGCGCAGGAGCCCTCGCGTTGTCTCTGCTCTTCGCGACGATGGCGCGCGCGCAGCAGCCGCAACTCGCGTTCAGCGTACAACCGGGCGGCGTCGTCGCGGCCGCGCTGCCGGTGTCGATCCTCCAGGATGCGACGGTGCGCAAGCAGCTCCGCAGTGGATTGACGACGACGTTCCTGATCGTGGCGCGGCAGCGCGATACGCGTGCGGTGACCGGCGCGCGCATCGAAGTGCGCTATGACCTCTGGGACGAAGTGTGGATCGCGCAGAAAGTGGAGCTGAATCGCAGGGGGGAGCGGCAACGTCTCACATCGCTCGACGCGCTCGAGAAGTGGTGGCGCACGCCAGTGCGTCTCCTCTCGACGAAAGCCTCGCGTGTCACGGTGCAGGTCGACTTGTCGGTACTGCCGTTCTCCGCGGCGGAGGAAGAGGACGCGCGCGAGTGGATCTCGAAGTCCGGCGGCGTCGGCACGGAAGGCGGCAGCGGCGGCCTGGTCGATGCCTTGATCGGCACGACGCTCAGCGCGAAGCCGCTGACGTCGTATCGTTGGAACGTGGAGCTTGCGCTGCAGTGACGCCGACTCGCTCGCTGCTGGCCGTGGTCATCACGATCGCGGCGGCGACGCTGCTGTTCTGGTTCGTGCTGCATCAGATCTCCGGCGTGTGGCTGGACGTCGCGCTACGTCCCGAAGTGCGCGCCGCGCTGGAGCAATCGCGCGAGGATCAGAAAGCGCTGCGGCAACTCGATCCCGCGCGCCGCGCCGAATATCGCAAGCGCTTCGATGAGACGCAGAAGCTGATCAACCGCATCGAAGTGCTGCGCATGAATCGGCAGGCCATGCTGCGGCGGTTCGAGCTCGCGCTGATGATCGTGTTCGCGCTTGCCGCCACGGCCGCAGCCATTTTGTTGTGGACTCGCTATCGGCGCGCGCAGGAGCGGGAGCGGCGCGAATATCTCGAGCGCGTGACGTCGCTGCAGGAGACTGCGCGACGTCACGCACATGAGATCAAAGGCCCGCTCACGGCGGCGCGGCTGGAGCTGGAGCGTTATGCGGATCTCGTCACCGCGGACGCGAGTGCCGATGAACGCGCGCGCGCACAGGAAAGCGTGTCCGAGGAGTTGGAGCGGTTGGCGCGATACACGCGCGAGTTCTCCTCGTTCGCCGGCATCGGGAAGCCGGTGCTGCGGCGTGAATCGCTCGGGCAGATGATCGAAGAATTCTGCACGACGTTCGCGAACGCGTGGGCGGGGATGGAACTCAACGACAGCGGCGGCGACGCGGTGGTGTGCGTCGATCGCGACATGTTCCGCCAGGTGCTCGTCAACCTTTGCTCGAACAGCGCGCGCGCCGGCGCCGCATCGATGCGATTCATGATCGTGCGCAACGGCCCGGTGGTGCTGCTCGATGCGCGCGACAACGGCAGCGGCATCCCCGACTCGCTGCGCGCGCGCGTGTTCGATCCATACGTGACGACGCGCAGAATAGGGGAAGGGATGGGACTCGGTTTGTCGATCTCGCGCAAGGTGATGCTCGATCACGGCGGCGATCTCGTGCTGGCGAGCACGTCGTCGTCAGGGACGACGTTCAGAGTCGTGTTCGGAGCGGCCACGTGCGCGTGAAGGCCGGTCCCGCGCCTGCAGCGCAACGACCAATCTGGAGCCACGGGCTCTCAGCCCGTCGGCACCTTCGACGGGCTGAGAGTCCGTCGCTCCAGATCGCGATCGCCCGCCGCAGGCGCGAACCCTCGACGGAGGCAACATGCAACTGATTCTCGTCGTCGAAGACGACGACAAGATCGCCGCGAACGTCACGCTTCGGCTGCGTGAGGAGGGCTACGGCGTCGTCGCGTTCCGCACAGCGGAAGACGCACTCGCGCATCTGCGCGATGCGACGCGCGTGCAGCCGGACATGGCCATGGTCGACGTCCGGCTCCCCGGCATGAGCGGCATCGAGCTCGTGCGCATTCTCGGCGACGCAATGCCGCCGTCGATCGTCATCTCCGGCGAAGCCTCCATGGCCGAAACCGTCGAAGCGATCCGCCTCGGCGTCCACGACTTCATCGACAAGCCATTCAGCCGCGAACGCCTTCTGAAATCGGTGCGCAATTGCCTGGAGCACGCGGCGCTGCGGCGGCAGGTCGGCGAGTTGCGCGCGCGCGGGCAGGAGATCGTCGGACAGTCGGAAGCAGTGCAGGCACTGCGCGCCGCGATCGAGAAGGTCGCGCCGACGGAAGCGCGCGTGCTCATTCGCGGCGAGAGCGGCACCGGCAAGGAACTGGTCGCGAACGCGCTGCACCGGCAGAGCCGTCGCGCACAGCGGCCCTTCATCAAGTTGAATTGCGCGGCGATCCCCGCGCACCTCATCGAGGACGAGCTCTTCGGCCACGCGCGCGGCGCTTTTACGGATGCGAAGACCGCGAAGCGCGGCCTGTTCGAGGAGGCGGATGGCGGAACCTTGTTCCTCGATGAGATCGGCGACATGGACGCGATGCTGCAGTCGCGGTTGCTGCGCGTGCTCGAGGACGGACGCGTGCGGCGCATCGGCGAGACCACGGATCGCGCGGTGAACGTGCGCGTCCTCGCCGCCACGCACCGCGATCTACAGGAGCTCACGCGCGACGGACGTTTTCGCGAGGACCTTTTCTTCCGGCTGGCGACGGTGCCGATCGACGTTCCGCCGCTGCGCGAACGTCGCAGCGACGTGCCGTTGCTCTTCGCGACGTTCCTGCAGCAATCGTGTGCGCGCAATCAGCGCGTATCGTTGTCCGTCGACTCCTCCGTGCACGCGGCGCTGTCGGCGTATGACTGGCCGGGCAATGTGCGCGAGCTGCGCAACGTCGCCGAACGGTTATCGGTCTTCGGCACCGATCCGGTGACGCTCGATCAACTTCCGACGTCTGTGCTGACGCGCGGTGCGGGACCGGAAAGCGGCCTCGTGCGGATCACGGAAACGGCGCCGGTCATGCCCCTGCGCGACTTCAAGGCGCAATGCGAGAAGGAGTACATCGAGTCGGTGTTGCGGCGCACGAACTGGAATGTCAGCAAGGCCGCGCAGCAACTCGACATCCAACGGACGTATCTGCACGAAAAAATGTCGGCATTGGGCATCATTCGGCCGGTTTCCGGCTGAATGTGGTTTGTTATTTGAAGTAGATCCGGCCGTGGCGACGCCGAAAATCATCCTGGTCGAAGACGACGAGAATGTTTCGGCCCTGCTGATCCGCCAACTGAGGCGCGCGGGGTATTCGGTGGAGCACGCCGGGACGATGGCCGGCGCGCGCGAGTTGTTCCGCCGCAACGGTTGCGAAGTGGTGATCCTCGACCGCGGCCTGCCCGATGGCGACGGCATCGACCTCTGCCGCGAGCTTCGCCAGCAATCGCCGCACTGCTACATCATGCTTGTGACCGGCAACTCGACCGACGAGGCGAAGCTGCAGGGCTTCGAAGTCGGTGCCGACGATTACGTCACCAAGCCTTTCCAATTGGAGGAGCTGATCGCGCGAGTTCGCGCGGGCGTGCGCATCGTGGCGCTGCAGAAGGCACTGCTCGAAACGAACTCGCGGCTCGAAGAGTTGTCGCTGACCGACAGTCTCACGCGTGTCCCGAACCGGCGCGCGTTCGACGAGCGGCTGCAGGCAGCGTACGAGCATTCACGCCGCTATGAGCGCTCGCTGTCGCTGGTGCTGCTCGACATCGATCACTTCAAGCTGATCAATGATCAGCACGGACACGACGCCGGCGATCATGTGCTGCGCACGGTCGCGGATGTCATCGCCGACAACTCGCGCCACAGCGATTTCGTGGCGCGCATCGGCGGCGAAGAGTTCGCGGTGCTGCTGCCGGAGACGCCGCTGTTCGAGGCGATGCAGTTCGCCGAGAAGCTGCGCTGCAGCATCGCGGTGGCCCCCAGCGCGACGGGCCGCGTGACGGCGAGCATCGGCATCGCAAACGTGCCGCACTCGCAGATCCAGACCGCGGCCGACCTGTTCCACGCCGCCGACCAGGCGCTCTACCGCGCGAAAGCGAACGGCCGCAATCGCGTGGAGATCGAACGCCGCCGCGAGCTTCGCGAACCGCGCGTGCGCTGGCAAACCGAGGCCAGGAACGAGAAGTCGGCTAGTTGAGTACCTCGGGTTCCCTCGGGGTTCCTCGGGTTCCTCGGAGTGGCGGTGCTCATGCTCATCCGCTCGGAGGAACTCCGAGGAACCCGAGGAACCTCACTTCATGCGCGGATACGGATTGCTATGCACCCACACCTTCGTTGCCTTGCCATCCGGACCCATCTCGAAACGGTACGTTTCGCCGAGGGTGCCGTCTTCGCGGATGCGGCGGAAGGTGTGCTCGCCGGTTTTGCGCAAGCGCTCGAGGAGACGCATCGGCTCGGTGGTCGGGAGATCGACTGTCGCGAGGCCATCGCCCCACACGACCACCAGCGTCTCGCCATCCCAGGGGAACGCATCGTACGAGCCTGCGTATGGCGTGAGCGCGGTCGCGGCCGCATCCTTGTTCTTCAGCGCTGGCGTGACGATGTCGTACATCGCTTTCGCGTAGCGTCCGGTGTTTACGCCGCTGGCGTTGGCCATGACGATTACGCCGACCTTCTTCTCCGGATTGAGCTGGAACGCGGTGCGATAGCCGGGGCAACTGCCGCCGTGGCCGACGAACACGTTCGCGCCGTCCTTCCACGTCGCGAAGCCGACGCCCCAGAACGTCTCGAAGTCGGGATCGACGAAGTGGGGACGATACATCTCGCGCAGCGTGCGCGGGTCGAGGACGGGATCGCTGCTCGCGTCGCGCATGCGGAATTGCCACATCGCGAATTTCGCGAGGTCATTCACGGTCGAGGCGAAGCCGGCGGCCGGCGCGATGCCGCGCGTCTGGAACAGCGGCAGCGGCGAGCGCGTGCCGTCGCGGCGCCGCGCGCTGAAGCCTTGCGCGAGACGTTTGCCTTTCTCGTGCAGCGGGATCTCCGGATACGTCGAGTCGAGCTGCAGAGGCTGCAGGATGCGCTCGCGCACATATTGGTCGTACGGCTTGCCTGATTTCGCGCTCACGACTTCGCCGGCGAGCGTGAGGCCGAGGTTCGAATACTGGACGTAGCGATCGGCGGGATAGAGCGCTTCCTGCGCGGTGATGCGCTCGACGATTTTTTCGCGCGTCGGAAAATCGAACTCGCCGGTCCAGTACGGATAGTCGGACTCGCGCGGCAATCCCGACGAATGTGTGAGCACGCCGACGAGCGTCGCATCACGGCCGCCTTCGGCCGCTTTCATCGTGAACCACGGCAGGTGCTTGGCGATCGGATCGTCGAGCGCGACCTTTCCTTTGTCGCGCAATTGCATCACCGCGACGCTGGTGAAGAGTTTCGACACCGAGCAGATGCTGTACAGCGTATCGGCGGTCGCGGCGCGCTGCGTGGCGGGATCGGCGAGTCCACTGCCGCCGCTCCACAGTACCTTCTGATCGCTGACGATCGCGGCCGACATCCCGGGAATCTCGTCGTACGCGCGTTGCGCATCCATCCATTGCCGCGCCAGCTCGAGCGCCTGGGCGGGGGAGGGTGGGGCGTCGTCGGCGAGCGCGGCGAACGCCGCGGCGAGCATGAGAAGGACGATCGCGAGTTTTTGCATGGCTCGCGATGCTAGCCCACGTGGGGAGTCTTAGAGTCTTAGAGTCGTAAAGTCTTAGAGACAAAGCCGCGAGCGTGACGCGCGTCGTCTCTCCTCTAAGACTCTACGACTCTAAGACTCAGCGGAGCGACAGCGACGCGTCACTCCCCCTCGTTCGGATCCACCGTCGCGGCCGCCGTCAGCTCATCGGATGCTGCCGTGTACTCCGGCAGCTCGCTCGCGGACGCGGGAACGTACTGCAGGACGAGATCGCGCGTGTCGAAGACGGCGAGCTTGTCCATCAGGAACTCGAACTTTTTCTCGATCGCGTCGATGATCGGCTGCTTCGCCGCCACGTCGAGGTCCCACATCCGGCGCTTGAACGGACCGATCGCCTTTTTACGGGTCTTGTAGACGAACTGCTCGTCGGTCTCGCCTTCCTTGCGCTCGTCCATGCAGTTCTCGAAGCAGAACGTGCGGATGCCTTCCTTCATCTCCGCGGGCAGCGTCGCCGCGTCGAGGATCATGTTCTGAAAGCCGGTGGCGAGATGGATCTCCACCGCCTCGTTCTCCGGGAAGTTGTTGAAGACTTCCTCCGGCAGCGTCGACGCGCCGTGCTGCACCGAGCCGGCGATGCCGTACTCGTCGCGGCAGATGCGCGTCGTCTCCTTCAGCACGCCGAAGTCGATCTTCGCCTCGGCAATCGAGCCGTCCGCCATCGGTACGCCGCCGTGCGAAGTTCCGGTCTGCACCGAGATCTTGGCGATGCCGCGTTCGCCGTCGAGCAGGCGATTCACACCGTCGACGTACGCACGCACCTCGTCCGGCTGCGTGTTGTATTTGCCGACTTCGCCGATCTCGCCGCCGACCGAAATCTCGATGCCCTGCGGCTGCCGCGCGCGAATGTATTTCGTGAAGTGCGCGGTATAGGTGTAGTTCGTTTTCTGTTGTTCGTCGCGCGTCGGGAACGAAAGATCGACCAGCGTCGACGTGTCGATATCGATGTTGTAGAACTCCGCGGCGATCGCTTCATCGATCAGCGACTCGAGCGCCTTGACTTCGCTGTTCTTGCCGTCTTCCGTGGCCCACTTTTTCGCACTGGCCTGGAAGTGATCGCCCTGGATGAATACCGGTCCCTTGTAGTTCTCCGCGATCGCGGCCGCGAGCACACACGCCGCGTATTCACCCGGGCGCTGTTCGGTGTAACCGATCTCGGAGCGCGCGATCTCGAAGATGAACGGTCCGACGTTGTGCTTCATGGCCGCGCGAAAGAGCGCGCGTGCGACGTCGTACGTCAGCGCGCGGATGTTGAACGCCGGCACGGTGAAGCGGCGTTTCACTTCGCCGCGGCCGAGGGCTTCGTAGAGCGGGAGGATCGACGAGGGGATGGCGCCATTGCGCCGCGCCTGCAGGTGAATCTGTCTGCGCGCCTCGGCTTTCGCGTTGGCGTCGTCGCTGAACACGGCGGTGCGGATGAGGGCGTCGATGTTTTGCGTCATGGCGAGGGCGGACTTTAGCAAAAAAGAGTTCCTCGGGTTCCTCGGGGTTCCTCGGGGTTCCTCGGAGTTCCTCGGGGAGACAAAGACCCCGCCGAGGAACCCGAGGAACTCCGAGGAACCCGAGGAACTCCGAGGAACCCGAGGAACTCAGTTGTTCACGTGTCCGCGGATCGTCTCGACCAGCGCCGGCACATCGAACGGCTTCAGCACATGACCCGTGGCGCCGAGGCGCTTCACTTCGTCGGGACCGAGCGGCTCGCCGCTGACGATGAGGATCGGCACGGATGACAGCTCGTTTTCCGAGCGCAGCGCGCGCAGCACTTCATCGCCCGTCATGCCCGGCATGTTGCGATCGAGCAGGATCAGATCGGGCGTCCGCTTGCGCGCTTCCTCGATGGCCTGCTCTCCGCTGCCCGCCGCGATCGGCTCGAAGCCGAACTCGCGCAGCAGATTGCGCATGAGGAGCAGGATCGGCGGGTCGTCATCGACGACCAGGATGAGCGGACGTTGGGGGTGCGAGAACATTGGACGGCGCGCGGAGTGTAACAGACCGATTTGCATCACGCGGAAAACGATAGACTCTCGCACGCATGCCCATTCGCCACGATCGCAAAGTCAGCATCCTCGACGTGATGGGCCCGGTGATGGTCGGACCGTCGAGCTCGCATACCGCCGGAACCGCGCGCCTCGGCCGCGTCGCGCGCGAAATTCTCGACGAGGATCCGCTCGAGGTGCACTTCTATCTGCACTCTCCGCTCGCGGCCACGTATCGCGGCCACGGGTCGGACTTTGCGCTCGTCGGCGGCGCAATCGGACTCAACGTGGACGATCCGCGCATCCCCGAGGCGATCCGCATCGCCGAGCAGATGGAAGTGAAGATCGAATTCTCCGAGGAAGACCTCGGCGAAGTGCATCCGAACACGGTGCATATCCAGACGCGCGGGCCGAATCGTGAGGTCGAGATCGTCGGCTCGTCCGTCGGCGGCGGGGTCATCGAGGTGTTCAAGATCAACGGCTTCCAGACGCGATTCAAGGGCGATTCGCCGACGCTGCTGCTCTTCTATCGCGACCGGCCGGGCATGATTGCCGAGGTCGCGAACATCATCGCGGACGAAGGGATCAATATCGCCTCCCTCTACTGTTCAAGGAAGCAGCGCGGGAAGGACGCGTTCATGCAAGTGGACGTGGACTCGCCGCTGTCGAAGGCGGCGTTGCAGCGGATCTGCTCGCTGACCGACGTTGCCGACGCGCGCTACCTGGACCGGATTCCTTAGCAAACGAAACGATGATCGAATCATTCAAACACCTCGAAGAATTAGCCGTAGACCGCGACCTCGCCGATGTTTTTCTGAAGACGGATTCGGAAGAGCACGGCGTGCCGGCCGAAGACATCCTCGAAGCGCTGCGCAAGCGGCGCGAAGTGATGCGCGATTGCATCGTGCGCGGCAAGAGTGGCGGCGGCGAGTCGATGGGCAAGCTCGTCGGCAGCGAGGCGCGGCTGCTCAATGACGCCTTCCTGAAAGGGAAGACGTTTCTCGATCCGCTGACCGTGAAGGCGGAGATCTACGCGCTGTCGGTGATGGGCGAGAACTCGCGTATGGGCGTGATCGTCGCGGCGCCGACCGCCGGCGCGGGCGGCATCGTGCCAGGCATGCTGATGGCGCTCGAGGAAGAGCGGCACGTCGATCCCGAACGCACGGTGCGCGCGCTGGTCGTCGCGGGCGGCATCGGCTCGATCATCGCGCTGTCGGCGAACATCTCGGGCGCCGCCGGCGGCTGTCAGAACGAAGTCGGTGTCGCATCGTCGATGGGTGCGGCTGGCGTCGTATACATGATGGGCGGGGATACGCAGACCGCGATTCAGGCGGCCGCGCTCGCGCTGAAGAACACGCTCGGCCTCGTGTGCGATCCGGTCGGCGGGCTCGTTGAAGTTCCTTGCGTGAAACGCAACGCGCTGTTCGCGGTGCACGGGCTGACCGCGGCGCAGCTCGCGCTCGCGGGTGTGAAATCGGTGATTCCGATGGACGAGATCGTCGAGGCGATGGTGCGCATCGGGCGCGCGTTGCCTCGCGGTTTGCGCGAGACCGCGGAAGGTGGGCTTGCGACGACGGAGACGGGCCGCGCGATCGCGCAACGGTTAAAGGATGAGGCCAACAAGCGTCGCGCGGAACGGGCGGCGGAGCGGGAGCGGATGGCGCAGGAGAGAAAAGCGACTGGAGCGACGGGCTCTTAGCCCGTCGAACCGCTGAATGACCGACGGGGTGAGAGCCCGTCGCTTACTTCGAAGCGATCGTCCAGATTCCGATCGCGATGAAGCCCACGCCCGCGACGATCTTCAACGTGCGCGGCGAAATGAAGCGCTCGATCTGCGCGCCGACCAGCACTCCAATCGCGGCTGCGAGCACCAGCGCCAGCGCGGAGCCCGCGAAGATGATCCACTTATTCGATTTCGCGTCCGCCGCGAAGAGCATCGTGGCGAGCTGTGTCTTGTCGCCGATCTCGGCGAGAAAGACAGTGACGAAGACGGAGAAGAAGGTTTTCATGGGACTGAGTACCTCGGTTCCTCCGAGGTACTCAGGGATAGTACCCCTTGATCGTCTTCACCTTTCCCTCGGCCGTCCGCACCGTGACCTCGCGCCACTTGCCGCCCGACTTCACCTCCGCGCTCGGATAGAAGCCGAGCACGTATTGCGAGCGCAGCTCGTTCTGAATGTCCGCGTAGATTTTCGAGAGATCTTCGACGCGCTCGATGTAGTACGGCGTGCCGCCCGTTTCGGTGGCCAGGCGATTGAGCTTCGACTTCACGTCCACTTCGATGCCGCGGATGCCGAGCCCGATCGTGTAGATCGGCACGGCGGCGCGTTGCGCGTATTCGAGCGCCTGATCGAACGTGAACTTCGAGATCGTGTCCTTGCCGTCGGTGAGCAGCACGAGTGCTTTCTGACCCTTGACGCCGAGGAAGTTGTAGAGCGAATAAACGACGGCGTCGTAGAGCGCGGTCGATTCCTCGGGACGCATCTTCGCGAGGCCCGATTGGATCTCGCGGAGATCGCTCGACCACTTCTGAACGAGGTGCGGCGTGGAATCGAAGGCCACGACGAACGCCTTGTCGCCGCGCCGCAGCACGTTCTGGAAAAACGCGGCGCCGGCTTCGCGCGCGGTGTCCATACGCGTTTCCATCGAGCCCGAGTTGTCGACGGCCATGCCGATCGAGAGCGGCAGATCTTTCACCTGCTCGAACTTCGTGATCTCGACGGGTTGTCCCTCGTCGAGCACTTTGAACGCGGTCTGCGGCAGATCGTTGACCGGCTTGCCGTCTTTCAGCACGACCGTGGGCAGCTCGATGAGGTGCACGTCGATGACGGCCATGTAGTCGGGCGTGTTGACCATGACCACGTCTTCGGCGGGATCGACTTCCGGGTCTTTGAGCTTCGCCACGGCGCGCAGATAACCGACGCCTTCACTGCTCGGGATCTGCACGGTCTGCACGAACGGCGGGTCATACATCGTGGCCACGCGCGTCTCGTTCCAGTACAGCTCGACCGAGTCGAGATCTTTGCCTTCCGGAACGCGCACGTCGAGCTCCACGCGCGTCGCGCCGGACAGCTTCGGCGCCACGCGCGGCGAAGCGATGCGCACGCGGAACGGATCGGTACCGGTGTTGACGATGACCTCGTCGCCGGTGATCGGCTGGCCGTGCGAGTCGAGGGCGACGACGCGAATGCGCCGCGAGCGCGGAACGGTGCCGAAGTCGAGATCGAGCGTGTATGGCGGCACGCGCCGCGTCGCGACTTTCTTGCCGTCGAGCCAGAACTCGACGGCCTTGATGCCGCTGCCGCTGACCATCGTCTGGATGGTCTGCACGCCGCTGGTGACGCCGCCGGTCACTTCCGGCGTGAGCGGTACGATGCGCAGCGAAGCGCGCGCGGACTGCAGATCGTTGCTGATCGCTTCGAGCGTCGCGGTCTCTTCGCTCGGCTTCGCCGCGACGTCGACTTCCGGCACCTGCAGCGCCGTCTCGAGGATCGCTTGTGCGCCGCTGGCAGGATCGGTGACTTTCACGCGCGACATGTATGCAGCCGGGCGCAGCATGCGATCGATCACGATCGGAAACGTGTCCCCTTTGTAGTCGGCCGGGAAGTCGAAGCGATAGCGATAGCGCTCCCACATCTTCTCGTCGCGCAGCACTTCGCCGACGATGTCGATCGTGTATACCGCCGCCTCGCCGGCGGTGGTGGTTTTGAGTTGCGCGCGCGGTACGAGAATCGTGAGCTGCGCGTCGGTCTCGTCTCCGTCGCCATGCGGATACGCGACGGACACGGATGCTTCGAGCTTCGGCGCATTCGGATCGGCGAGGACGACGGAACGGAGGATGCGATTCACGTCCTCGCTGTTCACCGGCGGCGGCTCGAAGACCTTGTGAATGCGCATGGCCTCGACGCGCATCTGCGCGATCGCCGCGTTGAGCTGCTCGCCGTTCGGACATTGCATGGCGATGTTGTAAGGGCTGCCGCCGCGCGACTCGATGCCTTTGCTGAGGAGTTCCTGATACGCACTCTGGAAGTCGATCGGGTTCCACAACTTGTAGTCGTTGTGATGATTGGGGATGTAGAAAAGCAGGCGGAAGTCGCTGCCGAAACCAGGCAGGCGGTTGTAGAAGAAGACCTGCGTCGGCACGTAGTAAGAGGGGCATTTCACGTCGATGATGCCCGCCGGCGGACCATGCACGAGGTAGATGCGGCCGCGATCCGAGGAGACCTGGCCGAAGTTCTCCTTCACGAACTCGAGGTTGTTGTAATAGTCGGCGCGCGCGGCGTTGTTGGTCGTGCCGTTCGCGATGTCGCGGCGGCGCCAGAAGTCGTCGATGAACGCGTCGCGCTGCGGCTCCGTGTCGAGGCGCAGGAACGTATCGCGCTCGGTCGGAAGCATGATCGGCTCGACGTCGATCAGGAACTGGCGGTGCCTCTCGGCCGCCGCCGCGATGCGATCCTTCCGCTCCCGTTTCGTGAGCGGCTGCTGCTCGGCGAATACCGCCGGCGCGGCGAGCGACAGCATCAGCACGGCGATGAGCGTTTTCATGGGAAGTACCCTTTGATCGTCTTCGCTTTCCCTTCCGTGACCTGAACCGTGACCTCACGCCATTTGCTCCCCGGCTTCACGTCGGGCGAGGGGTAGAAGCCGAGGACGTATTGGGAACGGAGCTCGGCTTCGATGGCGTCGTAGACTTTCTGCAGGTCGCGGGCCTGATCGATGTAGAACGTGGCGCCGCCGGTCTCGCGGCAGAGCCGATCGAGCTTGTACTTCACGTCCGCATCGCCGGCACGGATGCCGATACCGACGCCGAAGATCGGCACCGCGGTGCGGCGCGCGTACTCGATGGTCTGTTCGTACGTGAACTTCGACGCGGTGTCCTTGCCGTCGCTGATCAGCACCAGCGCCTTCTGTCCGCGCACGCCGTGAAAGTTGTACAGCGCGTACACGATGGCGTCGTAAAGCGCGGTGGATTCTTCCGCGCGTAGTTTGGCCAGACCGGCGTGCAGCGCGGACACTTTCGTCGACCACTTCTGCACCATCTGCGGTTCCTTGTCGAAGGCGACGATGAATCCCTTGTCGCCTTTGCGCATCACCTTTTCGAAAAACTGCGCGCCGGTTTTCTGTGCTTCCTGCATGCGGTAGAGCATGGATCCGGAGCTGTCGATGGCCAGGCCGATCGAGAGCGGCAGGTCTTTCACGTAGTCGAACTTCGCGATCGTCACCGGCTGCCCCTCGTCGAGCACCTTGAACGAGGCCGCGGTGAGCTTGTCGGTCGGCTTGCCGTTGACGATGACCGTCGTCGGCAGTTCGATGAGGTGGACGTTCAGCTCTTCCATGTACGAAGGCGTGTTGATGATCACCACGTCTTCGACGGGCGGCGCGGTCGTGTCCTTCAATGTGGCGACGGCGCGCAGATACGCGGCGCCTTCGCTCGCGGGCAACTCGATGGTCTGCACGAACGGCTCGTCGAACAACGTGGCCATGCGCGTCTCGTTGAAGTAAAGCTCGAGCGACGCGAGCTCATCGCCATCCGGCACGCTCACGTCGACCTCGACACGCGTTTGGCCCGAGACACGCGGTGCGACGCGCGGCGAGACGATGCGCACGCGGAAGGGGTCGGTGCCGGTGTTGAGCGTGAGCTCGTCGCCGGTGAGCGGCTGATCGCGGTCATCCAGTCCAACCGCCCGGATGCGGCGCATCTGCGGCATGACCCCGAAATCGAAATCGAGCGCGAACGGCGGCGCGCGGCGCACCGCGAGCTTGCGCCCGTCCATTGAGAACTCGACCGCCTTGATGCTGCTGCCGGAGATCATCGTCTCGATGGTCTGCATGCCGCTGACGATCTCGTCGTTCGGCGGGATGATGCGCAGCCGCGGCTCCTCGGTGACGATCTCGTTCTTGATCTGTGCGACGGTGGGAATCGCTTGCGTTGTTTCGACGGGCCGAGAGCCCGTCGCTCCAGATGGTTCCGGGATTCCAGAGGTCTCCGGTGTGAAGATTTCCGGGACATTCAACGGTGTTTCGACTACCGCCTCGGCGCCCGTGTTCGCGTCAGTCACTTTCACGCGCGACAAATACTCCGCGGGCCGCAGCAGGCGATCGATGACGATCGGGAACTTCTCCGCCTTCGTCTCGGCCGGAAAGTCAAAACGATAGCGATATTTTTCCCACAGCTCGCCGTCGCGCAGCACTTCCCCCGCCACATCAATCGTGTACACCTCGGCGCCGCCGGCAACGGCGGGCGAGAGCTGTTCGCGCGGGACGAGCAGCATCAGTTGCACGTCGGTACGGCTGCCGTCTTTCGTCGGAAACGCGACGCTCACTTCGGTGGTGAGCTTCGGCGCGGTCGGGTTGGCGATGATCACCGACCGCAGCATCTTGCGCACGTCTTCCTGGTCGAGCTCGGGCGGCTCGAAAAGCTTCAACAGGTCGATGCGCGCCTGCACCATCTGCGTGATGGCCGCGTTGATCTCGCTCCCCTCGGTACACGAGAGCTGGATCTGATTGATGTACGCGTACGGGCTCGCGGAGAGCATGACCGACTCGCGTGCACGCGGTTCATCCGGGCCGCGCTGCGTCACGGAATCGGGCGCCACGAGCAGGTCTGCCAGCGCCACGGCGCCGCCGACGGGATTCCAGAGCCTGTAGTCAGTCTGGTGGCGCGGCTTGTAGAACATCAGGCGCGCGTCGTGGCCGAGGCCGGGGAGGCGAGGGTACTTCCAGATCTCGATGGGTTGGAGGAGGCGCGCGCAGTTCGTGCGCACGACGTCGACCGGCGGACCGTGCAGCAGGAACAGCCGCGCGCGATCGGAGTTCACGTTCTTGAATTGCTCTTTGACCAGCGACAGCCGCTGAAAGTACGCGTCCTTGAACATGCCGGACGTGCGATTCATGTGGTCGCGCCGCCGCCAGAACTCGTCGGCGAACGCATCGCGATCGCTGTCCTTCTCGAGCGAGAGAAACATGTCCAGCTCGGCGGGAAGCATGATCGGCTCGACGTCGTTCGCGAACTCCTGATGGCGGACCGGAAGTTTCTCGAGGCGCTGTTTGCGCTCGCGGCGCGAGAGCTTGCGGATGGCATCAGGACGCTCGCCATCCTGTTGCGGCTTGGGGTCTGGTGCTTCCTGACTGAGAATGGCTGCAGCGAATGCCAGCGACGACGCGACGGCTAACGCTTTGAGGTTCATCGGGTTCCTAGTGTGATGCGGATCTACCTCGACAACAACGCCACGACGGCCATCCATCCGGACGTGTTCGCCGTTCTCGCCACTTCGCTCCGCGACGTGTACGGGAACGCGTCGTCCATTCATCAGGAAGGCCAGGTTGCGCGCCGCGTGATCGAAGACGCCCGCGAGTCGGTCGCCCGGCTGCTGGGAGCGACCGCCCGGGAAGTCGTCTTTACCAGCGGCGGGACCGAGTCTAACAATGCCGCCATTTTTGGAGCCGTCGCGCAGGGAGAGCGTTGCGACATCGTGACAAGCGCGATCGAACATCCGTCCGTCGCCGAGGCGGTGCGCACGCTCGAGCAACGCGGATGCGCGGTGATGCGCGTGATGCCGTCGCGCAGCGGACTCGTCGATGCGGACGCGTTGATCGCCGCGATGACACCGGACACGAAACTGGTCACGGTGATGATGGCGAACAATGAGACTGGAGTGATTCAGCCGGTCGAGGCGATCGGCCGCGCGTGCCGTGAACGCGGCGTGCACTTGCACGTCGACGCGGTGCAGGCCGCGGGAAAGATCCCGGTCGACGTCGAGGCGATCGGCTGCGACACGTTGTCGATCTCCGCGCACAAGATGCACGCGCCGAAAGGGATCGGCGCGTTGTACGTGCGCCGCGGCTTGTCGATGAACGCGCATCTCGTCGGCGGCGCGCAGGAGCGGCGGCGCCGAGCCGGTACGGAGAATGTTCCGCTCGCCGCTGCATTCGGAGCAGCGGCGGCGTTGCCGAGTGCGGCCGAGGAGGTGCGCGCGCTGCGCGATCGCTTCGAGAGACGCGTGCGGGACGGCATCGTCAACGGCGTCTCTGTTCCGCGTTTGCCGAACACCAGCAACATCACGTTCAGTGACGCGGACGGCGAGGGAATCGTGATCGCGCTCGATCTTTCAGGCGTCGCGGTTTCGACCGGGTCGGCGTGTTCTTCCGGTCGCGTGGAGCCGAGCGCCGTCCTGCTGGCGATGGGATTGACGCCGGACCAGGCACGCTCGACGGTGCGTTTTTCGCTGAGCCGCTTCACGACGCAGGATGAGGTCGATCGCGTCTCGGATTTGCTTGCCGAACTGGTGCCGCGATGCAGGCGTGTTGCATCGCATCCTTAGTGCGGCTGCCTTTCTTTCCGTCCCGTCCGTGCTAACGTTTGTGCCCCGCACCAGCACGGAGGGTCCCAGCATGAAGTGCTCACGCAGCGCGTTCATTGCCCTTTCAGGCGTCGTCTTCCTCTCACTCTCGATCGTGCCGAACGCCGCGTCGGCTACGCAGCAACCCGAAGATCGAAAGGCCGTGATTCCCCAGGTGTGGGTCGATGAAGCTACGAGCATCTTCCACTCTCCGGCCTGCAAGCTCGCAACTAAGAAGATGGTGCGCCGTGCGCGAACGGTTGCGAAGATGCAGGGCATCAAGCCGGCAACGGAATGCGCGATGACAGACGCCGACGCGGCGAAGCAGTGGCGAGAGGAGCTGAAGAAACCGATCTCGACGATCACTCGGGCGGGAGGCTACTCCGTTGGCACCGGTACGTCTCAGCCGCCATCGATACAAAAGTCACCAGCCACAAGAAGGACTCCGGAGGTTGAACCACGCAGGCAAAGTGCTCCTCCACCGCCTCCAACATGGAACGAGATGATGGCTGCAAGTAACTGGACCGACGCGCCGAAAACGATTCGCGATCACTGTTCACGAGAGTGGCCCAACGATGCGAGGATGCAAACGTACTGCGTTGATCGCCAGATCGAGGGCCTGAATGCACTTCAGAAGAAGGAACCGTTCACGCCAGGGGAGCGCGTGACGCGTGTACAGTGCGCACGCGAATGGCCCGATGACTTCCGCATGCGGAAGTACTGCGAAGATCGCGCAGCGAAGTAATCCGCGTCGGCTTCCTTCCCGAGCGTTGATGATCACCGCCTCGCTAGCCCGCCCAGCCTCCTCTGATGTGTTCTCGATGCTCAATCCTCGTGCAATGCATTGAAGAGCACCAACGCGAGAGCGACGACACCGATTGCGGCCGCACCCACGAATAAGGCCTTCTTACGCGGATCCGAATCTTCGTATTTGAGCTTTCCCGACCAACCTTTCTCGCGCACGTAATTGTCAGGACGTCCGCGAAACGCGTCGATGATGGCTCGCTCGATGACATTGACGCGATCGGCAAACATCAAGGTCATCCAGTGCCGGTTCGTTGCTTCGCCATACTGATATGCGTAATCGCGCAAATGGCCGCTGAGGCCGGACGGCGGGACGGATTCACCGAATACCGGCGTCAGTCCCGGGTGCTCGTTCGACATGTGTACTTTCGTACGTGGCGTCTGCCAGTGTTTGACGTCGCCGCGAGCGGTCTTGACCGTCGACGGCAATTCCTTCGGGTACGACGGCCGGTTCTTGTGATCGAGATCGGCGCCCCAGCCGTTGATCTCGCGAAAATTAGCAGGCAGGTGTCTGGTGGAGTGACCGGGCGCCGGCGCCGGATCCTCTCCCCTTGTGCGTTTCGCCGGCCTGGACTGGCGTGCCTGTTCATCCGGACGCGTGGTCTTCTGTTCCCATGGCGCTTGTGGCTCCTGTGGTGCGAATGTCATGTCCGTCTCCTTTATGCCGCTTTCGGAATGACGACCGGCTTGATGCAGCCGTCCATCTTGCTGGTGAAGACGCGGTACGCCTCGCTGATGTCTTCGAGCGGAAAGCGATGCGTAATGATCTCGCTCGGTTTCAAGCGTCCGGCGCGAATGTGCTCGAAGAGGCGCGGTAGCTGGCGCTTCACAGGGCATTGATTGCCGCGGATGGTCAGCCCTTTGTTGAAGATGCTGCCCAGGGGCGCGAGGTTGTAGGGAGGACCGTAGGCGCCGATCAAGACGACGGTGCCGGCCTTGCGCACGGAATTGACCGCCCAATGGAACGCGACGGAGTTCCCGGCTTGTAATTTCAGCCGCTCGCCCGTCAAGGCCTGCATTACACTGCCGGACGCGTCGCAGCCGACCGCATCGATCGCCACGTCCGCGCCGATGTAGTCCGTGATCTTCTTGAAATAGACGACCGGATCCTTGAGGTGCGTGAAATTGACGGTCTCGGCGGGAGCCCAGCGGCCGACGAAATCAAGCCTGTAATCGAGATGATCGACCACGATGACCCGTCCGGCGCCCATCAGCCATGCCGAACGGGCTGCGAAAATCCCTACAGGACCCGCACCAAAAATCAGCACAGTCTGACCTTCCTCGATATCGCCGAGCTGCGCGGCGAAATAGCCGGTTGGGCAGGCGTCGGTCAGCATCAACGCGTCTTCGTCGTCGATGTCATCAGGAATGATTTCCGGGCCGAAGTTCGCGTAAGGAACGCGCACATATTCGGCCTGGCCGCCGTCGTATCCGCCGGCTGTGTGTGAATATCCGTAAATGCCACCGACGGCGGTCGCGTTCGGATTGACGTTGTGGCAATTCCCGGTCAAGCCGCGCGAACAGAAGTAGCAGAAGCCGCAGCACACATTGAACGGCACCAGCACTTTGTCGCCGGGCCTCAGGTTGCCGACCTCGGGTCCCACCGCTTCGACGATCCCGATGAACTCGTGGCCGAACGTCTGTCCGACGCGCAGGTCGGGCATCAGCCCGTGATACAGGTGAATGTCGGAACCGCAGACTGCCGCTCGCGTCACTCGCACGATCGCGTCGTTCGGATGCAGGATCTCGGGGTCCGGCTTGTCTTCGACTCGGACGCGAAACGGGCCTCTGTAGGTCATTGCTCTCATGCTTTTTCCTCCTCCCTGGCGCGTTGCAGTTAGTGCAAGGGAAGCGCCGTGAGATTTGCGCCAGATGCCGCATGCGCCAGCCCAATCGAGACGGGCGGCTCTCATGCGCCGGGAGGCGGCCGGGACGCGAATAGCCCTTGAATGCTGGTCGTTCTGCTGGCATTGTTGTGCCCGATTTAGGTCCATGCAGGAACGACCCATCCTTCAGGGCGATCTCTCGAAGATCCAGTTGCCCGACGTCTTGAGCTTCATGGCCATGATCCGCGAGAGCGGAAAGCTGGTCGTGCGGCGCGAGGCGTTCGAGCGGACGATTCAATGGAAAGAGGGAGAGATCGTCTTCGCCAGCTCGAACTCGCCCGAGCATTCGCTCGGCCAGTTCCTGCTGCGCAACGGCAAGATCACGCAGGAGCAGTACGAGGAGTCGAAGCGCCGCGTCACGCCGCAGTTGCGCCACGGAAAACTGCTCGTGCAGATGGGCGCGATCTCGCCGAAGGACCTCTGGTGGGGCGTCAAGAACCACGTGCTCGAAGTCATCTACTCGCTCTTCGGCTGGAAGGATGGCGACTTCGCGTTCTACCACTCCACGGATGAGGTGATGCAGGAGCGCATCGTCCTGCAGATCAACACACCGAGCGTGATCATGGAGGGGATCCGCCGGCTCGATGAGTCGGAGCGGATCCGCGAGAAGATCCCCAGCCTCGACGTCGTCTTCACGCGCGTGCCGGGAGCGGTCGGCGATCTGGCCGGTCTCGATCTGAGCGAAAGCGAGATCGGCGTCTACAACTCCATCGACGGCAAGCTGAACGTGCGCGAGCTCACCGGCCGCTCCGAGCTCACCGAGTTCGAGGTCACGCGCATTCTCTTCCAGCTCCTCTCCGCGCGTCTCATCGAGCAGGCGCAGGAGGAGAAATCGTTCCGTCCGGTCTTCCTCGATGTCGAAGACTCACCCGAGCTGCTCAAGGTCATCTCGACCTACAACGACATGTTCGGCCGCCTCTTCGAGTCGCTCGAGCGCACCGTCGGCGAGGATCAGGCGCGCGACATTTTCATGACCATTCTGCAGAATGCGGAGACCGACGATCTGTGGGCGGGCGTGTTCTTCGATCAGTACGGACGTTTCGACGAGAACATGCTCATCGCGAACATCTCCGAGCTGCCGTTCGAGAAGCGCAAAGCCGTGCTCGATGAAGGGCTGAACACGCTGCTGTCGGTGCAGCTCTTCGAGGTCTCGCAGCATCTCGACCAGGCCGGCAAGGTCGATGTGTTCCGCTTCATCTCCGATCAGAAGGCCAGCCTGGAGAAGGCGTCCGGCGTAGCCTGATATCCTCCGCGCCGCTCATGTGGCCCACGCTCGTAAAAATCGGCAACTTCGAGATCACGACCTTCGGTCTGATGATGTTCCTTGCGTTCATCGTCGCGGGATACGTACTGGCGAGGCAGTTTCGCCGCTACGGATTGAATGAGGACGTCGCCTCTTCCGTCGTCGTTGCCGGCGCCTTCGGCGGCATCCTGGGCGCCAAGATCTATTACGCGATTCTCTTCCGCGACTGGCATCTGCTCTTCGAGCGCGCCGGGCTGGTCTGGTACGGCGGCCTGATCGGCGGCTTCCTCGCCGCGTCGTGGATCGTGCTGCGTAACAAGGTCGACTACCTGACGGCGGCGGATGCAGCGGCGCCCGCGCTGTCGATCGGCTATGCGTTGGGGCGTGTCGGTTGTTTTCTCGTCGGCGACGACTACGGCGGTCCGACGAATGCGTGGTACGGAGTGGCTTTTCCGAAAGGTGCGCCGCCGACGACCGCGTTCGAGCTGCGCCGTTTCGGCGCGAACGTCGATCCGTCGATTCCCGATTACCAGGTGCTGAAAGTCCACCCGACGCAGCTCTACGAGACTTTCGCGGCGCTGTTGATGTTCGGCATCCTGATGTGGCTCAACAGACGCCCGCACCGCCGCGGCCTGGCTTGGGGCCTGTTCCTGATCATGCTCGGCGTCGAGCGTTTCCTCGTCGAGATCGTGCGCGCGAAGGACGATCGGTTCCTCGGCCCGTTCACGGTGGCGCAGTTGATCTCCGTGCTGCTCGTGATTGCGGGGACGATCTGGTGCGTTCGCGCGAAGCCGCCGCTGCGCACGTGAAGCGCTAAAATCGAGTCATGGAAACCGCCAAAGAGCAGGTCCAGCAGATTCTCGGAATGTTGCCGGAGGACGCCTCGCTCGAGGACATCCAGTACCACATTTACGTCCGCCAGAAGATCGAACAGGGGATCGCCGATGCGGAAGCAGGTCGTGTGGTGAGCCACGCTGAGGTCCAGCAACGACTCGCGAAATGGCTTTCGAAATAGCGTGGGCTGACTCCGCTGTCGCAACCCTCGTCGACGCAATCGAATACATCGCGAGAGACTCCCCGAGCTATGCAGCCGCATTTGCGGTTCGCGCTGAGCGTGCAGCATGGTCGCTGGCGAGCTTTCCGGAGCGCGGCCGGCGCGTACCTGAGTTCAACGACTCTGCTGTTCGCGAGATCGGCGTAGGTAGTCACCGCCTCATTTATCGCGTCACACGCAACCGGGTCCTTCTGCTCGCATTCGTGCATCAGTCGCGAGATCTAGCATCGCTTCTCGACGACAGCACGCAGTGACCTCAGGCCGAGCTTCGCGCCGAGGAGCGCAATCGTGAGCGCTGACTTAAGGAATGTCTCGGACGACGCGCCGAGGCATACCCTACCGGCCGCGACCACAGATCTGCACCGATGGATGTGCAGCCCCTCAGCGAATCCACCCAAGAGTGGAAAGCCGATGTATTGAGGTATTGACAGACACGTAAGGTTACCCCTAAGGTACGCGCTCTTCCCGAGAGAGATCCGTTTCAATAACTGTTTTACCAGGGTACCTACATGGCCAAAGTCTGCGGCCTTGCGCTTGTTGCGCTTGGCGTCTATGCGTCCACCATCATGGCCGCGCCTTCGCGCGTCCTCTTTCCGAAGAACCTCCACCTGACCCGTCAGGTCGAAGACCCTCTGACGAAAAAGACGATCACCATCGAGGAGTACTGCTCGGGAAATCGGGTCGTGTCGGTGTCGGGCGAGAAGACCGTCATCGCCGACTACGACAAGCAGGAGATCACGGAGATCGACCGCCGCGCCGGCACATACAGCATTTCGCGCTTTGACGAAGTCGCGACCGTCGCCACTTCGCCCGAACCCACCACCGAGAAAACGATCGGCACCGAGAGTGCGCGTGCACCGAAGCGCGATCGCTGGAAGGTCACGCCGCTCGGCGTGAAGGCCGCGGCGTCGCGTTCCCTCGATTCATTCGAGTTCGTCGAAGAAGGTCAGGCCGGACGCAAAGTCGAAGTCGGCATCGATCGCAGCGTCGCGCTTTCGCACGATGCCGTCGAAGTGCTCGTCGGCGCCGCGTATCCGAACCCGCGCCGCGAAGAGCACGAACCGCTGTTGCGCGCCGCCAGCGTGCGTGAGCCGTCGCGCGCGATCGCCGCAAACGCCGCCGACGACACGAACAGCGACACGGCGTACGGCCTGCCCGTGTCACAGGCATTCACGTACACCGACTCGGGCATGGAGATCACGTTCCGCACGACCATCACTCGCGTTGGCAGCGAACTGGTGCCCGCCGAGGTGTTGATCATTCCGCCGGCGGCACAGAGGGTGGAGTCGCCGGCTACGGCCGTGCTGCGGCAGTTGCGCGACCTCGACGATCCTGCCAACACCCGCCGCCCCTGATTTTCCTGAAGGGACTGAAATCTTGAGCCATCGCCGCCTTTCTACACGTGTCCTGTTGCCGATCCTCGCCCTGCTCGCGAGCGTGCCGGCTGCTGGCGACATCACCAAAGCCAGCCTCGAGATCCAGGGCATCGGACTCTCGGTCGTCCAGCAGGAGCCTCCGGTCACGACCCCGATCGATGTGCCAACCACGGTGCAGACGAAGTTCGGCGGCAAACAGAATGACGAAGCGCTGGCCATCGAAGGCTTGCTGGCAGTCGGCGACCTCACCGGTCCCGGCCTCGACGCGCCGCTCGAGCTGAGCACCGCGCCCGGCCACAAGTTCGAGATCCCGGGCCTCAGCCGCGAAGGTGTCTACACGCTCCAGAACGTGCGCCTGATGAAAGGGCGCGAGCTCCTCCAGTACGCAACGCCCTCCTCCGCGACGATCATCGTCGCCGATCTCTTCCAGACCGCCGTCGAAGTGAGACAGCTTTCGCCCGAAGAGATCCGCGCGCGCGGCATCGTCATCGACGCGCGCAACTTCGAAGTCTACGAATACACGCTCTCGTTCCTCATTCGCGGCGAAACCGTGAAGATCCCGTTCCCGGTGATCATCGATCCGCGCACGCGCGCCGTGCAGATGATGCCGATCATCGATCCGTATCGTCTGCCCGCGATCAACACCATCGGCGTCGGACGCTGGACGCCGCCGGATGTGGTGCCGATCGTCTTCGAAAACGACGAGCTCCCACCCGACGAGCGGCCCACACCAAAGCCGCCGCTCGAGCCGGGCGAGAAGCTGTACAAGCGGCCGCCGATCCCGGCGGCCATCGTCATTCCCAACAGCCTCGCCGTGATGCACCAATTCTTCGCCGTCGTCCTGTCGGTGCAGAACGGCGCGCCGACCGGCAGCACCGCGAAGCTCGAGAACCTCAGCGCGCGCATCAAGGTCCCGTCGCAACTGCGCACCGCTTCATCGATCCCCGCCGTGTCGCTGGGGCAGGCCGTGCCGATCGTCGACAAGGTCAACGGTCTCACGATCCTCGTCGCGCAGGCGAAGGGCGAAGCCGAATGGAGCGTCGAAGCGCTCAAGCCCGGTACTCACACGATCGAGATCGAGCTGAAGGCCACGCTCAAAGAAAACGGTCAGGAAGACGTGCCGCTCGTCGCGCGTCCGCGCGCATCGGTGGTGGTCCACGATGCGCGATTCAACATCGCGTTCTCGCATCCCGACGTCGTGCGCAAGAACATCGAGTACACGACCTACAGCTTCGTCACCAACACCAGCCCAGTCACGCAAACCATCCGCCTCGGCAACAGCGTGCCGCCGTGCGCGACCGCGGCGAACGCGAACGTCTGCCGCATCGACGGCGGCCTGTCCGACGAGATCACCATTCCATCGGGTGAGACGCGCATCGTCGAATATCGATTGCGCTCCGGCGTGACTGGAAAAGTGTTCGCCACCGCGGCGCACATCGACAGCGAGAACGCCGTCGCCACCGCGCAGTTGCACATGGGCGTGAGCGACACCGGCGTCCCGCTTTCGCCGGCCACGCTGATCATGCCGCACTACGCGCAGTACGTGAACGAGGCGCTCGTCTCCGAGTACCTGCAGATCCTCGGCCTCGGCTACAGCCTCGCGACGTCGTCGCTGACGCCTGCGACGGCGAAGCTGCCGCGCGTCATCAAGAGCGACGTCTATCGCCGCGCGGTCGACATCGCGCAGGCCGGTCAGGCGATCTTCCTCGCGAACGGCGCGGAAGGCGCCGAGTTCGGCGCGCTTGCGGGCATGTCCATCGACCTCCTCGGTAATCAAGCCGAGCTCAGTCAGTGGGACACGCTGCGCCGCCAGGAAAAATACGCACGGTTCGCCGGCGCGGCGGTCACGCGCGAGCTCGAGCGCACGGGCCTGAAGAACTCAGCGACGCTCGAGACTTTCACCGACAACTTCGGCAAGGCGATGTCCCATCGCGACGGCTACGTCGCCGCGCTCGTGCACGGAGCGGCGACACAGGCCCATGCGCGGCCGTACGCGTTGTCGATTCGCGGCGCGACGAGCGGACGCAGGATCGACATACCTGCCGAAGCGGAGAGCGGCTGGATCCGCGACCTGCCGTACGCGGAGCTCACGCAGATCAACGCGCCGCAGATCGGACGCCAGGGCGAGCTCGCGCTGGTCGGACGCTGGACGACCGAAGACCTGGAAGTAATCGTTACTCCCAATGTGAGCGGTCCGTTCCGCCTCGAGCTGCTCTTCCCGAACACGACCGACGGCTCGACGATGCGCGCGCACTTCGACACGATGGGCACGGTCGGTGAGCCGCTGCGCATTCCTCTGTCGCGCGGCATGACTACCGTGAATGCGCTGATGCTGAACGGCGGCATCGGCGCGACGACGTCGGCGGCTGCGGTGCCGCTCGAGCTGTTGCGCGTGGTCGGCATCCGCCAGGATCTGTATCTCGACGAGAACGGCCACAAGGTCTCGGTGCTCTTCAATCGTCCTGTCGCCGCGGGCGTGGAGCCCAAATTCCTGCGCGACAAGTTCCACGGCGAGATCGACTTTAACAAAGACGGCGTGGTGTGGCTCGATCAGCCGCGGCCGATCTCCGGCGCCGCGTTGCAGCAGAGCGCGCGCGTGATCGATCTCACCTTCGATCACGTGCTCACGACGAACGCGTCGTACACGATCGAGATCGATCCGCTCCTCGATCCCCGGTTGAACGCGCCGGCGTCATTCCCCGGCGAGCATGCGCCGAAGATCGACAACGACGCGCCAGCCGGCATCATCTACGGCAAGTTCGTGCGCGGCGACAACACGCCGCTCGCACAACATGAGGTCATCCTCTTCGCCGGTATCCCCGATCCGGAAAAGCGCGGCGGGATCTTCGAAGAGTTCGAAAACCCGCGGCGCCGCGTGCCGATCAATCCGTACATCCAGCCGCCGCAGATCGCCACGACGCGCGATGACGGTTCTTATCTATTCGAATTTGTCCGCCGCGATCTGGAAGCGGGCTTCAGCGGCAGCTTCCGCATGTGGGGACTCGCCGATGGTCTGACCAAGTACACCTACGTCGACGGCACCGTGCGTCTGCCCGGCCGCGTGCATCCGGTCACGCTGCAGCTTCTCGGCCGAGGGACGGCGGAAGGCGTCGTGCGGTACGACAACGGCGAGATCGCGAAGAACGCGAACGTCACCGTCGGCAGCACCGCGTTCGAAGGTGTGCGCTCCGCGGTCACGAACGACGCCGGCTTCTATCGCGTCGAAGATCTCCCTGTCGGACCGCTCGCATTCACCGCGACCGACGCCGCGGGCAACATCGGCTACGCGGCAGGCGAGATCGCCACGCCGGGTGAGATCGAACAGCAGGACATCTCCATCTATCGCCAGCCCGTGCCGAAGAACGGCAGCGTACATGGCGTCGTGCGTCGCTCCGACACGGGCGCGCCGGTGTTCGGCGCATCCGTCGGCGCGTTCAACAACGGCTATCCCCTCGGCGTCGTGCAGACCGATTCCGACGGCCGCTACAGTTTCGAGAAAGTACCTGCGGGATTCATCAGCATCGTCGCCGCCGAATGGACGATCTCGCGGCAGAGCGCGAACACCGACTTCGATCTGCGCGGCGATGAAGTGCGCCAGGTCGACTTTACGCTTTCGGTGACGCCGAACGAGCCGCTCGCCACCGTCACCGGCCAGGTGCTGCGCGAAGATCCGCTGTTCCCGGGCAACGCATCGAAGTACCAGAAGGTCGCCGGTGCGCTCGTGAAGATCTACGGCATGCGCATCGTGACCACCGATGCGGAAGGCCGCTTCGAAGTTGCGAACGTGCCGCTCACGCGCAGCGGATACGAGATCGCCGCGTACGATCCCGCGACGCGCCGCACCGAGCGCACCGTGTTGCCGATCCTCACGACAGCCGGTCCGAACAACATCCCGATCCTTCTGCGCGGCCTCGGCAAAGGAAAGATTCGCGCGAAGCTGCTCGATGCGCGCGGCGCCTCAGTCAATGGCTGCGAGATGCTCGTCAAGCAGGGCGGCGCGTACTACGTGATGTCCGAGGTTGGGGACGGCGTGTATGAGCTGGACAAGCTGGATGTGGGCGCGGAGTACATCGTGCGCACCGGTGCTGTGCCAGGACATTACGGCAAACAGGAAGCCGTATCCAACCCGATCCGCGTCGCGTTCGACGGACAGATCGCGAGCGTCTCGCTGCGTCTGCCCGGTCAGGGCAACGTGCACGCGCGCGTCAAAGGCATCTCCATTCCGAGCAATGGCGGCGAGCCGATTCTCACTTCGCTGATCAGCGAAGTGACGCTGCGCTACCGGTACTTCGACTCGGGAACGCTGCAGACCGAAGAAGAAGAGATCACGCTCTCGACGAACAACAACGGCCTGCCGGGCGACGCGGTCTTCCCGAACATCCCGGCCATGCGCGATTACTCGGTCGCGAGCGATCACCCGCTCGGACAGTCGAATGCGGGCGGACGTCTCGCGTTCGAAGGCGACCTCGGCGATCACACCCTGCTCCTCAGCAACCTCGGACACATCACCGGCGTCGTCTACGGCATCGACGGCACGACGCCCGTGCCGAACGCCCAGGTGCGTCTCGAAGACGGACATCAGGATCAGGGCATCGTCACCGCGGGACTGGACGGCAAGTTCGAGTTCCGCAACGTCGCGCCAAACACCGGCTTCCGCGTCGTCGCCGAATCGACGCAGGCCGGCATCTTCCGCACCGGTGAGCGCTACGGCTCGATTCCGCCGAACGGCGGCATCGTGAACACCTCGATCACGCTGATCGAGCGCGGACAGATCGAAGGCAAAGTCGTCTACGCCGCGTACAAGGTCTACGACCCGCTGCGTCCCGAAAACAACGTCGCGGACAACACGCCGGGCGATCCGAGCGACAACGCGCCGGTGCCGATGGCGCGGCTCTACATGCGCGAGCTCGACTTCCCGCGCCGCGACCTCGGCACGCCGACGCAGCCGCTCAACGCGGACCTCGGCGGACGCTTCGCGATCGACAACGTCTTCGTCGGCCGCCTGCGCGCGACCGCATGGTCGCCTGACAATCCGGATCTTCGCGGCGACTGGACCGCGACACTCGTGCGCGAGGGCGAACTGCTCACGCCGTACATCACCATCGGCGGCGGCGGCACGGGCGCGCTTGTCGCGACGGTGACGAATCCGAACGCGCAGAACGCCGTGGTCGAGAACGCGGAAGTGCAGCTCTTCCGCGGCGGCCTGTTTGATTTCGCGTCGACCGGCGTCGACGGAAAAGTGCGCTTCGAACAGTTGCCGGTCGGCCACTACACCGTCGCCGCGTATTCGAAGGCGCTCGGAAAATCAGGACGCGCGACCGGCACCATTGAAGTGACGGTGGACGGTGTTGCCGAAGCGCGGATCATGCTGACCTTCAGCGGCCAGGTCACTGGCCGCCTCACCGATCCGGAATCGTCGCCGGCGTATTCGCCGGTGCCGGGCTCGCACGTCACGATCCAGATGGCGGAGGGCTTCCAGCAGCGCTTCACCACCACCGGCGCGGGCGAGTACCTCTTCGAAGGCGTCCGCGAAGGCATGTTCTGGCTCGACGCGAAAGACACCACCAGCAACCGCCGCGCGAAAGCGAGCGGTCTGCTCAGTGCGGCCGATCCCGCACCGGTCGTGAACCTCGAGCTCGAACGCACCGAGACGCTGCACCTCGGCATGTACCTGCCCGACGACTTCGGCGCGAACTCCAACGTGCTCGCCGGACCGGTCGAAGCGACGGTCACGCAGCGCAGCGGTGACTTCTACCGCTCGATGCAGGGCAATCCGATCGAGATGCCGAAGCTCTTCCTCAACGAGGGCTACCAGATTCACATCCAGGAGCTCGGCGGGGAGCGCAGGGTCATCGACACCTTCGGCTCCTTCCCGAAAGGCAACTCCGCGAACCCGATCAAGATCACGTATCCCGCGTATGGCTCGCTCGAGGTCTACGTGCGGCGCGGCACCGCGCCGGTTGCCGATGCGCGCGTGAGCGTGCGCGTCAGCCGCTACGACACGCGCGTCTTCTACACCGACTCCTCGGGGCACATCATCGCGCACGGACTGCCGCTCAACGGCGAGTACTCGATCACCGCGACGACGCTCGACGGCTCGTCCGGCAGCACGAGCGTGAAAGTGCTGCGCACGTCCGTCGTGGCAACGGGCAACATCGAAGTCGGATCGCGCGCGACGCTGACCGGAAGAGTCATCGCCGAAGCCGGAGGTCCGTCCGCCGGAACTCCGGTCGTGATCAGTTTCTCCGGTGGTCAGCTCTCCGGCACCACCGACGATCAGGGCTACTACACCTTCGCCGGCGTCGCCACGACTCCGGGCGCGTCGCCGGTCACCCTCTTCTACTACGGACCCGACGGCAACACCCTCGGCGCGAAACAGAGCTTCCCGCTCGGCAATGAGTGGGCGGGCAGAGACGACTATCCGGTGCCGACCGTGCGCATCGATGCGACGCCGCCGGTGCTGATGAACATCGTGCCGGAACAAGGCGCCGGGAACGTGCCGCCCGACACGCATCTCAAGTTCGTCTTCAGCGAACAGATCGACGCCGCGACGATCAACAACGACCACTTCGTGTTGCAGCCGGCGGATGGCTCGGCGCGCGTGCACGCGACGTTCCTGTCGACGGCTGGCGCGAACAACACATGGATCGTGACGATGGTGCCGCCGGCGGCACCCGCGGGACAACAGTTCCCACTCAAGAGCAACACGCTGTATCGCCTCACGGTGTCGCAGCTCGTGCGCGACATGACCGGACATGCGGTCGGCACGAATCGCGGCCTCACATTCACGACAGCGGACTACGTCGAGCCGCGCGTCGTGTCGACGGTGCCCGAGGCGGGGACGCCGATTCCGGAGCAGATCACTTACGAGTTCCGCTTCAACGAGCCGCTCGATCCGGCGCCGTTCAACACGGGCGGCAGCGGACGCGTGGAGCTGGCGCGCATGTCTGATCGCGAAAAGACCGCGACAGTCCTCGAAGTAATCACGGGGAATGCGTACATCGATCCGTTCACCGGCATCTCGCTCTTCTTCGCGCCGAACCAGAACACGAAGCCGAATTCGTTCTATCGCATCAAGTTCTCCGGCGTGCGCGATCTGCAAGGGAACATCGTTCCCGAGCAGACCTATCGCTACGCCTCGTACGACACGTTCAAGCCGTTCGTGATCCTCACATCGCCGGTGCCGGATGGCAACGCGCTCGTGTCGGGACTCACGTACAAGCTCACGCCCGACATCCGCAATGCGACTGCCGACGGGACGCCCGCGCAGGACGTCGATCGCGTCGAGTACTTCCGCGTCGAGAACAACTTCGAGACGTTCATCAAGGCCGTGAAGAAGGCGCCGTTCGCGTACGAGTTCGTCGCGCCCGATGCGCCGGCCGCGGGTCTGCCGCTCGTCTTCCGCGCGAAAGCGTGGGACAGCTCCGTCAACGAGAGCGAGATGGTCACGCTCGAGTTGACCGTCAAGCCGAACCAGCCGCCGACGGTGGCGGTGGTGCTCGACCGTACCGCCGATGTGTATGCGGGTGAGCGCGTGAACGCCACCGTCACCACGACGGATGAAGTCCTGGACATCAACCTCCAGCTCGATTTCAAGGCCACGCGCACCGACGGCTCGCAGTACCGCAAGGTCGATCCGAAGACCGTGCATCGCGACAAGCTCACCGATCCGTGGCCGACTGCGACATTCCCCATCGATCTGCCGACGAACCTGCAGGGCGGCACCATCGCAACGTTCACCGCCATCGCCACCGACATGTCGGGCCTCAGCAACAACGCAACCGCGTCGCTGACTCTGGCGGTCGACAGCACGCAGCCGACGATCGTTTCGACAACGCCGGACGCGGGCACCGAGTTCTCCTTCGGCCAGACCTATCGCGTCACCGCGAACGTCACCGACATCGGCAGCGGCGTCTCCGAAGTCATCTTCAACGTCGATGGCGTCGCGCACGCCGTTCCGCGCAGCGCATCGCTGGATGGAACGTACACCTCGCCGCTCATCACCGTCACCGCGCACAGCGTCAACACGACCGTGCCGATCACGGTCACGGCGGTCGATTACAGCAACAATCGCCGCGAGCAGACGTTCGACGTCATCTATCTCTCCATCGACGATCCGACCGTGCCGTCGGGCGAGTGGCTCTGCCCGATCTCGAACGCCGTACTGCCGGCGAACGCGAGCAACTTCCCGCTCAAGCTGCGCTTCTACGCGACCGACGATGTCTCGGTGACGTCCGTGAAGTTCCGGCTGCCGGGCGTCGAGACGCTGGTCACGCCGGCCAGCGACAAGCCGAATGAATACGCGGCCACGGTCACCATCAACACGCCGTCGCCCGAAACAACCGACTCCTTCATCACCGCAATCGTCACCGACGCCGATCCGTCGCACACGCAGGAGTTCCGTCTGCGCTTGTCGTTCGTGACGCCCGACGTGACCATCAACTCGACCCAGGCGATCATCGCGGACAACATCGGGATCTATCAGGACAAGACCGTCCTGGTCACGGGCGTCGAAGGACGTCTCGTGCCGCACGTGCCGGTGCGTCTCAAGAACCTGCTCGTGCTCGACGGTGGCCGTGTCGACACGCTGCCCACCACCACCTCGATCGAGCGTCGTCTCGATCTCACCATCACCAACAACCTCTACATCGATTGCGCATCGTCCGTTGATGTCACGGCTCGCGGCTACCTCGCGTCGTACCAGGCGAACGGCGACGGCAGCGGCACGAGCAACAACAGCGACCGCGGACGCACCAGCGGCAACACCATCGACGGCGGCGCGAGACTCGCCGGCGGCTCGCATGGCGGCAGCGGCGACTCGCGCGGAGACGGCGTCACCAACAACACCTACGGTTCCTACACCGAGCCGCGCACCCTCGGCGCGGGCGGCGGCGGCAACCCCGGATTCGGCGGAGCAGGCGGCGGTGCCGCTGCGATCACCGGCGCCGAAAACTCGCGCTTCGTCATCGCCGGCGGCATCCGCGCCGACGGTGCGACCGGCCACGCACACATGAACTCGGGCGCCGGCGCCGGCGGCAGCGTGTTGCTGCGCGCGCAGGACGTCATCATCGGCCGCTCCGGCCGCGTCACCGCGAATGGCGGCGATCAGGTTTCGGGCGGCGGCGGACGCGTCGCCATCTACGCGACGCGCACGTTGAACATGCCGGACAACACCGTACAGGCGCGCGGTGGACGCCACGCCGGTCACGAGACCGTCGATCACCTCGACGGCGGTGCCGGCACGATCTACATCGCGCGTCCGGGCGATGTCGAAAACGAGCACGAGCTGCGCATCACGTCATTCGACGATCGTTACCCGGCCACCATCCACCAAACTCACGGCACGCCGATCGGCATCGGCAGCGGATCCGAGCTCGTCTTCCGCAACATCACTGTCGGGCCGCATGCGCTGCTGCGCATCGACAGCCCGTATCGCGTGACGCAGGCCGATGGCGTCTCGGTCGATGCGACATCGCTGCTCGTTGGTCCGGAGGATCAACCGCTTCTCAATTTCACGACCACACCGGCCGCTGCTGCGACCGTGTGGCAGAACGCGCCGATCTCGTTCACGTACGACGCCGCTGCCGACGATGGCATCGGCGAAGTGCGTGTGATCACGCCGGGCGCCGTCGATCGGATCGAAGGCTCCTACACGTGGCCTGCGACGGTCGGTCCGCGCACGATCAATCTCAACATTCCTCCGACCGCGCAGCCGGGACCGGTCACGCTGAAGATCCGCGCGCTCACGCGCAGCTTCCGCACGGTTGAGAAGACGGTCACGTTCGACGTCGCGTCCGACGCGGCGCCGCAGGTCGTCTTCGAGAACGTCACGCCCGACACCGACATCTACGCGGGCGGCACCATCGTAGTGAATGCATCCGCGAGCGATGACCTCGACGTGAAGTCGCTCACGCTCGCAACGAGCGCGGGCAGCGTGTCGTCCGCCGCGGCCGTCGAGCCGACGCCGCAGACGATGACGCGGCAGTTCTCGGTGGTCGTGCCGAAGACGCAGCCGAGCGGCACGAGCGTCGTGCTCACGCTCAGCGCGTCCGACGGCTTCCCGAGCCGTCCGCCGACGACAAAGCAGCACTCCATTCTCGTGCGCCGCGATGAAGTCGCGCCACAAGTGACGGTGGTCAGGCCGTCGCCGAATCAGGAGCTCAACGAAGTCTCGAACGGCACGTTCACGATCGAGGTGCACGCGACCGACGCCGCGGTCGGCGTGAACACCGTCGTCGCCACGTTCGAAGGAACGAACTATCCGATGCAGGCAGTGGCCGGTAATCCCGGCCGCTACGCAGTCAGCGTTCCGATCCCGCAGGTGGAAGGCCTGGTGCCGGTGGCGAAGACGATCAGCATCGCGGTCACCGACTTCGAGCCGAACACGACGCCCTCTTCGCTCACCATCTACATCGTCCCGCTCACCGATCCGAACGCGCCGAAGATGGCGTGGGTCTGCAGCAGCCCGAATGCGATGTACCCGGCCGGCATGGCCGTGCCGCTGCGCCTCTCCGCGGTCGGTTCCTCCACGCAGAACGGAGTGCAGCGCGTCGAGCTGAGCATCAACGGCGCGGCGCCGGCTGCCATGGCGTCGGCAGGGACGAACCTCTATCAGACGAACTTCACTATCCCGGTCGGCACGCCCGCCGGAACGGTCTTCAACCTTCGCGCATCTGCGTTCAGCACCTCGGGCGCGGAGGCGGCGTTGATCAGCTCCTTCAAGGTCGTGGCGGGAACGCAGATCGCGTCGGCGTACACGATCAGCGCAACCGATCTCTCACTCGACAACGGCACGATCATCGTGCAGTCGAACGGCGTGTTGACCATCACCGGTCCGCACACGTTCGCCAACCTGGTCGTTCTCGATAACGGCCGAGTCATTCAGAAGCATCGCGACATCAACTCCGCCGACACGATCACCGTGCAGTCGCTGTACGTCGCGTGCAACGGCGCGATCGACGTCACCGGATCGGGTTACCTGCAGGGAGCCTCATATCCGGGCGCGCGCCTGCCCGGAAGCCAGGGCGGCGGCAGCCATATCGGACAGGGCGGTTTGTGGGAGCAGCCGGTCGCGTCGTCGTTCGGCAGCATCTATCGTCCGCTCGAGCCGGGTGGCGGCGGCGGAAATCCAAACCTGAACTCCGGTCCCGGTGGCGGCGTCGTGAGGATCGCGGCAAACGCCGTGACACTCGACGGCGCGATCCGCGCGAACGGCGTCAACTCGCAATGGGACGGCGGCGGCGCCGGCGGCTCGGTGTGGCTCACCACGAACATCATCGGTGGCGCGGGCGCGATCGACGCGAACGGCGGCACCGCTGCAGGCGGCAGCGGCGGCGGTGGCGCGATCGCCATCGAATACAGCGACGGCGCAAGCAAGCTGCCGGTGCTGCGCGCCGCGACGAACACCTCGACGCACGCACATGCACGCGGCGGCGCGGGCTCCATCTATGTGAAGGGTCCGCAGTCGCTCTACGGCGACGTCTCGTTCAACAACAACGGCTACGTCGGTCAGCCGACGGACCTGCCGGCCTTCGGCATCGCAACGGTCGACTCGGTTCCGTCCGCGGGCACGATCGTGCTGCGTGCGCCGGCCACGGTCGCACCGCACTTCGCCGGTCACTGGCTGCGCGTCTATGCACCGGATGGAACGGAGCGCGGCACGTGGCGCATCTCCATCGTTGCGAACACGACGCGCGTCGTGCTCGAGAACCCGTCCACGATCACCACGATCCAGCCCGGCGACACCGTGCGTGGCGCGTATCGCTTCGATCGCATGACGCTGACCGGCGCGAAAGTGCAGACCGCCGATCTGGTCATCCTCGAGAATGCTGCATCGATCGACGCGACCTCGTCGCTCGTCACGGGCAACGTCGCTCCGCCGCCGATCGATCTGACCAAGATCTCATTCGTCAAGGGTGTCGGCGGCCCGCTGCTCGTCGGCGCGCCGGGCGCGGTTTCGGATCCCGATCAGCCGATCGAGATGATCGTGCGCAACACGGCGCGCGAGCCAGCCGCGCCGGTCATGAATGCGAATCTCGTCACATTCGGTACTGTCGGCGGCTTCTCCGTCCGGAAGGTTTCGAACGGACAACAATGGGGCAGCGCGATGGGAACGCGCGCATCGACACACTCCGCCTACATCTCCTGCCGCGCCTCGCAGACGAACATCCAGACGGACTGCGCGCTCCTCTCGGCCAACTCGGCGCGCAACTACGCGATCGGGATGTTCAACAACAGCACGTGGCAGATATGGGTGCACAACTCGCCGACTTCGGTTACTGGCGGTTACACGACGAACACCACGTTCCGCATCGAGCGCACGCCCGGAACTACGCGCTGGTTCGTCGACGGTAAGAAGGTCCACGAAGTCTCCGCCGACGGCACCCCACTGTTCCCGTACGTGAGCGTCAGGCATGACGGCGGCGAGGTGAACTCGGTCCACTTCAGCGTGGACACGAATCTCTCCTCGCGCGGATATGCCACATCCGACGGCTCATTCTCACTGGCGGTTGAAGGCCTCGCCGGCGATCCGGTCCTGCTCACCGCGCGTGACGGTCACGTCTTCCCGATGGAGACCGCTGATGTCGCAGTCGGCTCGATTCCCGCCGACTTTGGCGTCGCTTCGGTCTCGCTCGCGCCGAATCCGGTCACCGGCGGACGCACGTCCATCGGTACGGTGACGTTAGCCAGCGCCGCAGGCGCTGGTGGCGCGACGATCGTTCTCTACAGCAACAACGCCGCGGCGACCGTTCCGCAAACGGTCGGCATCGCAGCGGGACAAATTTCCGCGCCGTTCAACGTCACCACCACGGCGGTTACCGGTCCGACCGACGTCGCGATCAGCGCGGCCTGGGGCGCGAGCTCCGCAAGCGCGACGCTGTCGATCGCGAAGGACCTCAACCTTCCCACCATCACCGTCACCTCCCCGGTCGCGAACGCGCAGTACAACGAAGGCGCCACGGTTTTCATCCCCGTGCAGGCCACGGTCGTCGATGAAGACTCGGGCGTGAAGCGCGTCTTCGCGACGTTCAACAGCCAGACGTACGAACTGCCGCGCGACACCGCGAAGGGCGCGAACGTCTACTACACGCAAGTGCCTGCGCCGTTCGTCGACGGCACGCAGCCGGTTCCGTTCGACGTCGTCGTGAGCGCGGTCGACAACACCGACAACATCGCGGCCGCACCGGCCGTCCAGGTGCTCATCAAGCCGGTCGTCGAAGGTGGTATCCCGTCGATCAGTTGGGTCTGCTCGAGTGGCGCGACGTACCCGGTCGGCTATCCGGCCAAGCTGCGCGTGCTGGCGAAAGCGCCGATCGCGGCGAATCCGATTCACAAGGTCGACTTTGTGATCGACGGAACGAGCTATGCCGCGACGAGCGTCGGCGGCGACGCGTACGAGCTGACGTGGACCGTTCCGGCGGTCGCTTCGGGCACGACGTTCAACGTCAACGCAATCGGCACAACTGCCGCCGGCACTACGAACAACGTCACGGGTTGGGTCACGGCGATCGTCGCCGATCAGACGTTCACCGCGAACGCCACCATCGCCGCGACCGATCTGCAGTTCGAGAACAAGGTCATCGTCGTCACCGGCGGCACGCTCACCATCGCAGGCGCGCACACGTTCCAGCATCTCGCGGTCCTCGGCGGCAACGTCACGCATCCGGTCGTCGACAACAACGGCGACGGCGGTCTCGACGTGCGCGTCACCGGCGATCTTTACGTCGCATGCAACGCGACCATCGACGTGTCTGGCCGCGGCTTCGGCCCGGGCAAGATGTTCCCGGGCATCCCTCCCACCGGCAACGCCACTGGCGGCGCGCACATCGGCTGGGGCGGACATTGGGAAGGCGCGCAGAGCGAGCCGTATGGAAGCATCTATCGTCCGCTCGAACCGGGCGGCAGCAGCTCGCACGGCGGCTGGGGCGGCGGCGTGGTGCGCATCATCGCCGCGAACATCGGCATCGACGGCGTCATCCGCTCGAACGGGTTGTATACCGACTCCGCGGGTGCCGGCGGCTCCGTCTATCTCACCGGCGGCCGCGTCAACGGCGCGGGCCGCATCGAAGCCAATGGCGGCGACGGTTACTGGGGCAGCGGCGGCGGCGGCGCGATCGCGATCGAGTACACCGATCCGGCGAGCATCCTGCCCGTGCGTCAGGCCGCCGCGGGACCGAGCCACGGACACAATCGCCTCGGCGGCGCGGGTGCGATCTACACCAGGGGCGCAGGCGCCACCTACGGAGATCTCTTCATCGACGGCGAAGACCGCGTGCATCAGTGGAGCGGTCTCTCCAGCCTCGGCACCGGTACGGCGGCCGCGGGCAGCTCCGGCGCGACGCTCGTCACCGGCCGCACCAGCATTCAACGTTACTTCCGCGGACACTGGGTACAGATCTCCACACCGGCGGGAGTGGTCAAGGGCATCTGGCGCGTCGAGTCGATCAGCGGCGGCACGATCACATTCGAAACCGGAGCGACCGTGCCCGACGTTGCAGTAGGCGACACATTCAAGGGCGTCTATCGCTTCGACAACGTGACGATGCGCCGCATCGTCCTGCACTCGCCGGATCCGATCATTACGTCGAACGATCAGGTCATCGAGGGCAACGTTTACGTCCAGGGCATTGCCGCGAAGAACCTGATCGTCAAGGGCAGTCTCCTCGGACCGCCGCACACCCTCACGCCGATGACCATCGACATCGAGAATGAGCTGCGCGTCGAAACAGGCGGGCGTCTCGATCTCTCTGGCCGCGGCTTCGCGCCCGGCACCACGTACGCCAATACCGGCGGTTCCGGCAACGCCACCGGCGGCTCGCACATGGGCTACGGCGGCATCTGGGATGGTCCGTTCGGCGCGACGTACGGCAGTGTCTATCGTCCGCAGGAGCTCGGCGCCGGCAGTACACATGGCGGCTGGGGCGGCGGCGCGCTGCGCATCAACGCGCCGAAGATCGTCGTCAACGGCGCCATTCGCGTGAACGGTGCGCACACCGATTCCGCCGGTGCGGGCGGTTCGCTCTGGATCAAGGCCGGCCACATCAGCGGCACCGGCACGATCGAGGCGAATGGCGGCGACGGCTATTGGGGCAGCGGCGGCGGCGGCGCGATCGCAATCGAATACACCGATCCGTCGACGCAACTCCCGGTGCTTCACGCCACGTCCGGCCCTTCGCACGGCCACAACCGTCTCGGCGGCGCCGGTACGATGTACATCTTCCATCCGACTTCGACGTACGGAGATCTGATCGTCGACGGTGAAAATCGCGTGCATCAGAAGACCGAGCTGCCTGCGCTCGGCAATGGCACCGCGCAGGACGGCAGTTCCGGCGCGACGCTCGTCACGGCGCGCTCGCAGAACATCCCGACGTACTTCATCGGTCACTGGGTCGAGATCTACGACGCGAGCGGTGCACTCGAAGGCACATGGCGCGTTGCCACCATCAACGCGAAGACCGTTACGTTGCGGCCGAACGGCAACGAGACGATCTCCGTCGACCAGGGCGATCGCTGGCAGGGTGTCTATCGTTTCGACACCGTCGACTTCCGCGGAGTGGTGGTCGATAGCGCCGATCCGATTCGCGTAGTCGGCACGCAGATCGTCAAGGGCGTCGTCGTGACGGAGCGCGTCACCGCCGCGAATCTGCACATCGTGTCGGGCGGCACTCTCACGCATCACATGGGAGGCAGCCTGACCGTCAACGTCGACGGCGAGTTGCGTATCGATGCGGGTGGATCGATCGACGTCAGCGGCCGCGGCTACTCACCGGGCGTTACGCATCCGACCGCGTCACCGGCCGGCAACGCCAGTGGCGGCAGTCACATCGGCGTGGGTGGACAGTGGGAGCTCCCGCTCGGCACCACGTACGGCAGTGTGTACAGACCACAGGAACGCGGCGCAGGCAGCACGCATCATGGATGGGGCGGCGGTCTCATTCGCATCAACGCCACGAACCTCGTGGTCAACGGTGCGATCCGCGCGAACGGTCAGTCGAACGACGGGGCCGGTGCAGGCGGCTCGGTCTGGATCACGGTCGGCAAGATCAGCGGCACCGGCGGCATCGAGACCAACGGCGGCAGCGGCTACTGGGGCACCGGCGCCGGCGGCGCGCTGGCGATCGAGTACACCGATCCCACCAGCGTCATCCCCGGCACCGGCAGCGCCGGCGGTTCGAGCCACGGCCACAATCGCCTGGCCGGTCCGGGCACGCAGTACTTCAAGGGTCCGAACCACACGTACGGCGACCTGCTCATCCACGGCGCGAGCCGCGCGCACCAGTTCACACGCTTGCCGTCCCTTGGCAACGGTGTGGCGCAGTTCGGCAGCAGCGGACCGGTGCTCGTCACCGATCGCACCACCAACATTCCCGATTTCTTCGTCGGCCACTGGATCGAGATCTCCTCGCCGGCGGGAACGCTGCGCGGCACGTGGCGCGTGATGGCAATCGATCAGAAGACCGTGACGCTTGCGCCGAACGCGAACGAGACGATCACCATCTCGCAGGGCGACAAGTGGCAGGGCGTGTATCGCTTCGACAAGGTCACCATGGCCGGCGACGTTTATTTCGACAGTCCCGACCCGGTCCGCTCGACCGAGCACCTCATCCAGAACACCGTCTCCGCGGAACACATCACCGCCGACAAACTGCTCATTGCCGGAACGCTCACGCATCCCTGGGCGCCTGGTAAGACGCTCACGATCGAAGCCACGAGCGAAGTGCGCGTCACCGGCACGATCGATGTCAGCGGCCGCGGCTACGCGCCGGGCACGTCGTATCCGAACACCCGCCTCTCCGGCCATGCATCGGGGGCAACGCACTTCGGCCGCGGCGGCATTTGGGAAAATCCGCTCGGCGCCGCGTACGGCAGCGTCCATCGTCCGCAGGAACCGGGCGCCGGCTCAACGCACCACGGATGGGGCGGCGGCGTCATTCGCATCAAGACCGCGAACCTCATCGTCGACGGCCCGATCCGCGCGAACGGCCAGGCGAACGACGCCGGCGGCGCAGGCGGTTCGATCTGGATCACCGCCGGCAAGATCAGCGGCAGCAGCGGCATCGAAACCAATGGTGGCAGCGGCTACTGGGGCACCGGCGGCGGCGGCGCGCTGGCGATCGAATACGCCGATCCAACCAGCGTTATCCCCGGCATCGGTTCCGCGGGCGGTTCGAGCCACGGCCACAATCGCCTGGCCGGACCCGGCACGCAGTTCTACTTCCGCCCGACCTCGATCCTCGGCGATCTGTACGTCGACGGCGCGAATCGCGCGCATCAGGCGTGCGAGCTCCCGTCGCTCGGCATCGGCTCGGCAATGAACGGCAGCGGCGAAGCGACGATCGTCACCGATCGCGCGTCGATCGCGCCGTACTTCGTCGGCCACTGGGTCGAAGTGTCGACCGTGAGCGGGACCGTGAAGGGCATGTGGCGCCTCGCCAAGATCAACGGCAGCACCATTACGCTTGCTCCGAACGCGAACGAGTCCATTCCCGTGGCCGCGGGCGATACGTGGCGCGGCCTCTATCGCTTCGACAACCTCAAGCTCCGCACGGCCACCCTCACGTCGGCCGACCAGATCCTGATCACGAACCCCATCGACAAGGACGCCTCGTCGTCGGTGGTCGTGAATTCGGGACCGCCGCAGTTCCCGGCCGCGAAGCGCTCGCAGATCGTGGTCGTCAGCGCGCTCACCGGCGATGCAGTCACCGGTCCGTTCGGCGCGGTCACGGATGACGATCTGCCCGTCAAGCTCACGGTGACGAATACGCGCACGTCGCTGAAATTCACCGCGAACGCAAACGCCGACGGCTCGTTCCGCGTGCCCGTCGATGGTGTGCCGGGAGATACGTTCACGATCGTCGCCGAAGACTCGCACGCCGTGCCACTGTCGTCGCCGTCGTTCGCGATCAACGGCTCGATCGTCGAGACGAACTCGATCGCGACCTTCGCCGTGGATCCATCCACCGTCGCGGGCGGCACGACGACATACGGCGTCGTGCGACTCGCCGGCGCTGCGCGCGCCGCGGGCGCGACGATCGCATTGTCCTCGTCCAACGGCATCGCTTCGGTGCCCGCGTCGATCGTCGTCAAAGGCGGTCTCGCAACGGCGCAGTTCCCGATCACCACCTCTTCGCCTGCCGCGACGACCCCGGTGCAGCTCACCGCATCGATCGGCTCGAGCAGTGCGAACGCCACGTTCACCATCACCTCCTCGTCGTCGTCCGCCATCGCCGATCTCGTGCTCTCCTCGAGCACCGTCGAAGGCGGCACCAGCATCACCGGCACCGTCATCCTCGGCGCTCCGGCGCCTGCGGGCGGTGCAGTGGTGATGCTCAACTCCAGCGTCCCTCAGGCCGGCGTCCAGTCCACCATCGTCATCGGCGAAGGTGAGACGCAGGCCGCGTTCACCATCACCACCTCGAAGGTTGCCGCGGCTACGCGCGCCTCGATCTCCGCGACGTGGGGCAGCTCGATCGCGAAGAACCTCGATCTCACCGCATGCACCGCGATGACGACGGCCACGCCGCCGTCATCGACGAGCATGAACACGATGTGGTTCGATGACGCGTATCCGACCGGCGGCGTCGAGATCGGTGATGCGTCGTTCGACACCACGCAGGCCGCCGCGGGTGCGAAGTCCCTGCACTTCGGACCGCCCGTTTCGGTGCCCGCGCGTTCATGGACCGTCACGAACGCCGCTCCGCTCGCCGTTGCGCCGGGCGATCATCTCGTCTTCTACGCGCTCGTCAATCCGTGCAATCCGCCGAAGCAGATCCTCGTCGAGTGGAACGACGGCACCAACGCACATCGCGCATCGTTCGGCGAGAACCGCATCGGTGCGACGAACGTCGCGATGGTCGCCGCGGGCGCTGTTCCCGCCGGCGGCGAATGGCGTCGCATCGAAGTCCTCGCGCGCTCGATCGGCATCACCGCGACCAAGAACCTCACCGGCATGAAGTTCAGCGTCGAGGACGGTGAAGTGTGGTTCGACGCCGTCGGTGTCGCCACGTGCACGCTCGCGAAAGCAGCGAAACCTGCGTATCTCCCGAACGAGCGCATCTGGTTCGATGATGCGCTTCCAGGCGGAGCCGCTCCGCAGACGCCGTACGCATGGGACACGTCGCAGGTCGCCAGCGGCGCCGTCGCCGACGTCGTCGGCACACCCGGCAACACGGCGTTCACGCAGCACTACTTCATCAATGCCACCGAGACTCTGACGCTCAAGGCTGACGACATGCTCGTCACCTACGTCCTGGTCGATCCGTGCAATCCACCGCGGGAAATCCTGCTCGAGTGGAACGACGGCGGCTGGAACCGTCGCGCGTACTGGGGCGAAAACCTCATCGACTACGGCGGCATGCACACCGTGCAGCGCCGCCGCTTCGGTCCGATGCCCGAGGCAGGGAAGTGGGTCCGCCTGGAGGTCCCGGTCTCCTCGATGGGCATGACCGGGATGACGCTGAAGGGCATGGCCTTCACGATGTACGGCGGACGCGCGTGGTTCGATCGCATCGCCGTCGCGTCGCGCGTGAACCTCGCCCTCGGCAAGCCGGCCACGCAGTCGTCGAACTATCAAAACATCGCCGGCACGGAAGCCGGACTCGTAGTCGACGGCGATCTCACGAACTGGAACCACACCAACAGCGATCCGACCGGGTGGTGGGAAGTTGATCTCGGCGCGGTTCAGCCGATCGACAACATCGACGTCTGGGCCTCTCCGCACTGCTGTCCGGATCGGATGCAGAACTTCTGGGTGCTCGTCTCGGATGTGCCGTTCACGTCGAAGAACCTGGCCACGACACTCGCGCAGCCGGGCGTGACCTCGTACTACTACCTGCGCACGCCGGAGCGGCCGACGTCGTTCGAGATCAAACACAGCGGCCGCTACGTGCGCGTGCAGATCACCGGACACAACTACCTCCACTACTCCGAGGTCCAGGTATGGGCTCCGGTCACGCCCGAGGCGGTCAACCTCGCCAGTGGCGCGAAGGCGACGCAGTCGACGACGTACGTGAATGCATACGCCGCTGCGATGGCGGTGAACGGCAATTCGGGCGGCGACTCGATGTCCCATACCAATGAGGACACCGAGGCGTGGTGGCAGGTCGATCTCGGATCGGTGCAGCCGATCTCGATGCTCGACATCGACAACGCGTACACCAGCATCTACTGGCAACGCATGTCGAGCTTCTACGTGTTCGTGTCGGACGTTCCGTTCACGACCAACACCGTTGCCGGCACGCTCGCGCAACCCGGCGTCTCGGCGTACTACCGCGGCGGTGCCGCGTCGGCGTACCTGTACGACATCCGCCGCAGCGGCCGTTACGTCCGCATCCAGCTCACCGGAAAGAACTGGCTGCATCCGATGGAAGTGCGCATCTGGTCGCCGTCACTGGCCATCGGCTCACGCGCGAAGACGGCTCCGGAACACTGATGCAACGCTCAATGCTCGCCCCGCTTTTCGAAAGGAACACTCGCTTGATTTTCACTGCATCACACAGAAGTCTGTATCTGCGCGGCGTTCTGCTCGCTGTGCTCGTCTTCGTCTTCGGAGGCGCGGCCACCGCACAGCAGAGCACCGTCGCATTCAGCGAGAACTTCCAGTCGTACGGGAAGAGCAAGAAGCCGGCGGGCTGGATCGACACGAAAGTCGGTTCGCTCAACGCCAAGCCGCGCGGCTACTTCAAGACCCGCATCGATCCGACCCAGGACAAGAACGGCGCGAACATCGTTTACGGCACGCTGAAGTCGACCGGGCATCATGACGATCAAACCGATCCCGATGACGACGACGCGAACACGAACACCAACAAGCCGAAACGCGACGGCTACTTCGCGATCTATCAACCGAAGGTCTTCTCCGCGTCCGGACGTTTCGAAGTCACCGGCCGCCTGATCCGCGTCGGCGACCGCACCCGCGCCGGCCTCACTGTCCTCTCCGGCTATCCCGAGAAAGACAAGTACTACCTCATCAACGAAGAAGTCGCCAAGGGCGCCACACTTCCGACGCTGCGCCTCAGCTCCTTCGGCGCGGGCACGCCGAGCGGCGTCATCGACAGCAAGGTCACGCTCACGCCGGGCAAGTGGTATCGCTTCAAGCTCGCCACCGACAGCGTCGGCGGCACGACGTTCATCCGCGCGCGCTTCTGGCTCGAAGGCACGACCGAGCCTTCCACGTTCCAGATCGAAGCGACCGATTCATCCGCGAGCCGTCTCACCGCCGGCCGCTTCGGCATGTGGACCGGCGGCGGCGATCCCGACGACGACAACTCCGACAAAGGTGATGACGAGAGCGCGCCGCCGAAGAAGGGCGCGTACATCGACGATCTGAATGCGAAGTCGCCGGCCGACGTCGGCCTGCCGACGATCTCGTTCTTCGAAAGTGGCAATCCTCTCAGCACGACCACGCGCACCGACTTCGGCCGCAACGTCGCGGTCGAGATCCGCGTCGCCGACGAGCTCTCTACCGTCACGCACACCGCCACGATCAACGGCGCTCCGTACAAGTCGCTCGATCCGATCACCACCGAAGGCACGCACGTCATCAAGGCACGCGCGATCGATGCGGTCGGCAACGTCGCCGAAAGCGAAGTGCGCATCCTCGTCGACAAGACCGGCCCGGTGATCACGCTGCTCGAATCGGGTCAGCCGCTCGCCGACAACACGAAGTTCATGCGTCCGGCCGCCGTCGAGATCGTCGTCGCGGATGCCCTCTCCTCCTCGACGTCCGTCGCGAAGCTCGACGGCAATCTGTACACGTCGCTGACGTCCATCGGTACCGAAGGGCCGCACGTGCTGCTCGTCGAAGCGGTCGATGCGGTCGGCAACAAGACGCCGCGCCAGGTGCGGCTCGTGATCGATCTCACCAGGCCGGTCATCACGTTCCTCGAGTCGGGCAACGTCGTCAATTCAACGAACGCAAAGTTCAAATTCAATCCGTCCATCGAGATCAAGACCGTCGACGCGCTGCCGGTCGATCTGAAGGCGACGCTCAACGGCGCGCCGTACGATTCGCTCACTCCGATCACTGTCGATGGACATCACCAGATCGTTGCCACCGCCACCGATGACGCGGGCAACGTCGCCACCGCGACGCTCGACGTTCTCATCGACAAGGTCGCGCCGGTCGTCGATTTGCTCGAGTCGTCACAGACGCTCGATGTGACCAGGATCGCCACGTTCGCGCGCGACGCCTCGATCGAGATCAAGGTCAACGACGCGACCTCCACGGTCGAGTGGGCCGCGAAGCTCGACAACGCGACATACAACTC
>Ga0196977_1000028_pt1 | contig 114570 bp, 120 predicted proteins | sample S3v_1013CmetaG_FD_148634 | JGI IMG/M metagenome (GOLD analysis project Ga0196977, IMG submission 148634) | Soil microbial communities from Anza Borrego desert, Southern California, United States - S3+v_10-13C | ecosystem: Environmental > Terrestrial > Soil > Desert | place: USA: California...
TAAGCGCCGGCACCGAGAGCGCGAGTGGCGCCGCGGCCAGGGCCTGCAGCAACCGGCGGCGGGTTGGCGAAATCTTCTTCATGCGGCGCGCGCCCTGATCCAGCGGTCGATCTCCGAGACCGACTGCACCACGGCATCCGCGCCCCATTGCGACGGCGCCGGGCCGTCGCCCAGGTATCCGTAACCCGCGACGATGACCGGCATGCCAGCCGCGCGTGCGGCCTGGACGTCGCGTTCGTCGTCACCAATGTAGAGCGTGCGCGACGGTTCCACGCCGAGCTTGGCGGCAGCGAAGAGCAGGGGATCGGGAAACGGCTTGGGCCGTGGGCAGGTGTCCCCGCCCACGACGATCGCCGCGCGCTCCGAAAGGCCCAGTCCCTCGATCAACGGGTTGGCGAAGCGCTCGGCCTTGTTGGTCACCACGCCCCAGGCAACGCCCCCGGATTCGAGCGCCGCCAGGAGCTCGTCCATGCCCGGGAAGAGCTGCGTGCCGATGCAGAGGTTGTCCTTGTAGATATCGAGGAACTCGTCGCGCATCGCCATGTAGTCGGGATGCTCGGTGGTCATGTCGAAGGCCGAACAGATCATTCCGCGCGCGCCCTTGGAGACGTGCGGGCGCACTTTCACCGAGGCAACGGGCGCCAACCCGCGCTTTTCGCGCATCAGGTTCACGGTGCGCGCCATGTCGGGCGCGGTGTCGGCGAGGGTTCCGTCGAGGTCGAAGAGCACCGCGCCGATAGCGGCCTCACCCACGACGCGCGCCCATGAGGTAATTGACGTCCACGTCCCGGCCCAGCGCATAAACCTTGGTGAGCGGATTGTAGGTCATGCCGGTGAGGTCCCGGACCTCGAGCGCGGCCTCGCGGCAGTACGCGGCGAGCTCCGAAGGGCGGATGAAGCGGCGGTACTCGTGGGTGCCCTTGGGCAGCAGCCGCAGGATGTGCTCGGCGCCGACGATGGCGAAAAGGAACGACTTCGCGTTGCGGTTGATGGTGGAGAAGAACACCCACCCGCCCGGGCGCACGAGCCGGGCGCAAGCGCGCACGATCGAGGCGGGCTCGGGAACATGCTCGAGCATCTCCATGCACGTCACCACATCGAAGGCCGCAGGCATCTCTTCGGCGAGCGCCTCCGCGGAAACGAGCCGGTAGTCCACGTCGCGGCCGCTCTCGAGGCGATGCAGCATCGCGACCTTGAGGGGCTTTTCGGCCAGGTCGATGCCGGTCACGCGCGCGCCTTTCGCGGCCATCGCTTCGGCGAGTATCCCGCCGCCGCAGCCCACGTCCACCACGGACTTGCCCGCAAGGCCTTCGGCCATCCGCTCTATGTGCGCGAGCCGCAACGGGTTGATCTCGTGAAGCGGGCGGAACTCGCTCGTGGGGTCCCACCAGCGGTGCGCGAGCGCGCTGAATTTCGCGAGCTCCGCGGGATCGTGATTCACGCCTGCAGCCGTTTGCGCCACCACGTGGCCTTCTCCTTCAGGTCGTTTTCCTCGATGCCGCGCAACTGCCGCTGCTCGAGCCGCGGCTCGCCGTCCACCCACACGTGTGTCACGTGCTCGCGCCCCGCCGCATACAGAAGGTGCGAGACCGCATCGAAGAGGGGGAGGGTCTCCAAGGAAGAAAGTTCCACCGCGGCGAGATCCGCGGCCTTGCCCGGCTCGATCGAGCCGATGCGATCGTCCATGCCCAGGGCACGGGCGCCGTCCAGCGTGGCCATCTCGAGCGCATCGGCCGCGCTCACCACCGCGGCATCGCCGCTCGCGCCCTTGGCCAGCAAGGCCGCGGTGCGCATCTCGGTGAGCACGTCGAGGCGATTGTTGCTCGCGGCGCCGTCGGTCCCCAACGTCACGCGCACGCCGCGGGCGCGCATGTCGGCCACGCGCGCGATGCCGCTCGCCAGCTTGAGGTTCGACGAAGGGCAGTGCGCCACGCTCACGCCTTCGCGAGCCATCACGTCGAGCTCGGCATCGTCGTGGTGGACGGCGTGCACGGCGATGAGCCGCGGCCCGACGACACCCAGCTTGCGCAGGCGCTCGAAGGGCCGCATGCCATGCTGCTTCAGGCCTTCCTCGATCTCGCCGCGCGTCTCGTGCACGTGGCAATGGATCGGCAGGTCGAGCTCCTCGGCCAGCACGGCGATGCGACGCAGCGTTTCATCCCCGACGGTATAGGGTGCGTGAGGCGCGAGACTGAAGGAAAGCGTGGCCTCGCCGCGATAGGCATCGCGCATGGCGAGGCCTTTCTTGAGATAGCCCGCCGCATCGGCGGCATAGGCGCTGGGGAACTCGATCGCGATGATGCCCAGGCACGCCCGGATGCCGGCCCGCAGGGCAGCGCGAGCCGTCGCCTCGGGGAAGAAGTACATATCGTTCACGCAGGTGACGCCCCCACGAAGCATCTCCGCCGCGGCGAGCAGGCTTCCGTCGTGGACGAACTCGTCGCTCACGTGCCTGCCCTCGGCCGGCCAGACATGGTCCTTCAGCCACGTCATGAGCGGCATGTCGTCGGCCAGTCCACGCATCAAGGTCATCGCGGCATGGCAATGCATGTTGACGAGGCCGGGAATCAGCAGGTGCCGGTCGAGCCGCACGACCTTCCCCCCATCGAAACGGGCGAGGGCATCGGCGGTCGGCAATAGGGCAACTATCCGACCATCGCGCACGGCCACCGCGTAGTCCGCGAGCACGGCCCGGGGCATGACGGGCGCCACATGGGCGGCGCAGATCAGGGTGTCGACTTTTTCCATCGAGAAAGCATTTCACCACAGAGAGCGGGAAACAAGACCGGGGACAGACCCTGAACCAGGCAAAGGCGAAAACCAGGGTCTGTCCCCACCAGGCAAAGGCTTAACCAGGGGCTGGCCCAACAAACAAAAAGCCCCGCCGAGGCGGGGCTTTTCGCGGAGCAGGTGAAGCTTACTGGCGAACGCCCTTGAACTCGATGTCCACGCGGCGGTTCTTCTGGCGGCCTTCGGCCGTCTTGTTGGTCGCAACCGGCTGCGACTCGCCCTTGCCGATGGTGGTGATCTTCGAGTTCGGGATTCCCTTGCTCACCAGGTAGTCCTTGACCGCGGCGGCGCGACGCTCGGACAGGCGCTGGTTGTACGCATCGGAGCCGATCGAATCGGTGTGCCCGGTGGCGATCACGAGCTCGAGGTCCACGCCGCGCAACTTGGCCATGGCGTCATCGATGCTCTTGCGGCCGTCGGGACGCAGCACGGACTTGTCGAAGTCGAAGAGCGCGTCGGCCTGGATGACGACGGCCTGCCGCACCGAGGACGGCGCAGGACGCGCGGGCTGGGCGGGAGTTGTCGGGGCCGCGGGCGTTGCCGGTGCCGCCGGAGCGGAGGGCGCGGCGGGCGTGGGCGCGGCCGGGCGGGCGGGCGCAGCGGTACCGGCGCACTCAGGGAGCACCCGACCGGACGTGACCACGCACGCGCCTGAGCCGTCTTTCACGGCATTGCCGGCGCTGTCCTGGAGGTTGGGGGTGACGTTGGCGGTTGCGGAGCCGGCGGCGAGTGCGATCGCGCAACCGAGCGTCAGCCTGCCAAGCGAAGAAATGTTCATGTTCGGAACTCCCAAGAGGATTTGGATGGTTGTTTACCGCTACTTTTTTCTCTGAGGCTCACGCCAAAACTTGCTCGCGCCATCATACACAAAGGCCCCTCCGGTCCACAACCGAAAGTGGGGCTTTTCGCAACAGTAAAGCGCTCCACGGTTGTATTTTCACCACATGTCGATGGATCGCCCGAATCGTGGAAAGTGCCCTGCCGGTGTGGTAGAATTTCGCTTTCCGCGCTTCTGAAAAAATAAATAAAAACAAGAAGTTATCCCACCCGCTTGCCCTCATCGCCCCCCATGGAATCGTTCGCCAAGGAAACCCACCCGATCAGCCTCGAGCAGGAGATGCGCCGCTCGTACCTCGACTACGCGATGAGCGTGATCGTGGGCCGCGCGCTCCCCGATGTCCGCGATGGCCTGAAGCCCGTCCATCGCCGCGCGCTGTTCGCGATGCACGAGGTTTCCAACGACTGGAACAAGGCCTACAAGAAGTCGGCCCGCATCGTTGGAGACGTGATGGGCAAGTACCATCCGCACGGCGATACCGCGATCTACGACACGATCGTGCGCATGGCGCAGGATTTCAGCCTGCGCTACCCACTGGTGGACGGGCAGGGCAACTTCGGCTCGGTGGACGGCGACAACGCCGCGGCCATGCGCTACACCGAGATCCGCATGGCGAAGATCGCGCACGAGCTGCTCGCCGACCTGGACAAGGAAACCGTCGACTTCGGGCCCAACTACGACGGCAGCGAGCGCGAGCCGCTGGTGCTGCCCTCCAAGTTCCCCAACCTGCTGGTGAACGGCTCGTCGGGCATCGCCGTCGGCATGGCGACGAACATCCCGCCCCACAACCTGGGCGAGGTGATCGACGCGTGCCTCGCGCTGCTGAAGGCTCCCGACATCACGATCGAGGAGCTGATCAGGATCATTCCCGCGCCGGACTTCCCCACGGCCGGCATCATCTATGGTGTCTCCGGCGTGCAGGAGGGCTACCTCACCGGCCGTGGACGCGTGATCATGCGCGCGCGCACCCACGTCGAGGACATCGGCCGCGGCGAGCGCCAGGCGATCATCATCGACGAGCTGCCCTACCAGGTGAACAAGGCGCAGCTGCTCATCAAGATCGGCGAGCTGGTGCGCGAGAAGCGCCTCGAGGGCATCTCGGACCTGCGCGACGAATCCGACAAGCGCGGCATGCGCGCGGTGATCGAGCTCAAGCGCGGCGAGGTCGCCGAGATCGTGCTGAACAACCTCTACAAGCTCACGCCGATGCAGGAGTCGTTCGGCATGAACATGGTGGCGCTGGTGGACAACCAGCCCAAGCTGCTCAACCTGAGGCAGTTCCTCGACGCCTTCCTGCGCCATCGCCGAGAGGTGGTCACGCGGCGCACGGTGTTCGACCTGCGCAAGGCGCGCGACCGCGGCCACATCCTCGAGGGCCTCGCGGTGGCACTGTCCAACGTGGACGAGGTCATCGCGATCATCAAGGCGGCGGCCACCCCCGCGATCGCCCGCACCGGCCTCATGGGACGCACGTGGCGCTCCTCGCTCGTGGAGGAAATGCTCCGGCGCGGCTCGGCCGAGCAGTATCGTCCCGAGGCCCTGCCGCGCGAATTCGGGCTCGTGAAGGACGAATCGGGCTCCTCCGGCGGCTATCGCCTCTCGGATGTCCAGGCGCAGCGCATCCTCGAGATGCAGTTGCAGCGCCTCACCGGGCTCGAGCAGGACAAGATCCTGTCGGAGTACCGCGAGGTGATCGCGACCATCGAGGACCTCCTCGACATCCTGTCCAAGCCCGAGCGCGTCACGCAGATCATCGGCGACGAGCTCCTCGAGGTAAAGCGCGAGTTCGGCGACAAGCGGCGCAGCGAGATCGTCGTGAACGGCGAGGAGCTGCAGCTGGAGGACCTCATCACGCCGGAGGACGTGGTGGTCACGCTCTCGCACGCCGGCTACATCAAGAGCCAGCCGCTCGACGAGTACCGCGCGCAGAAGCGCGGGGGCCGCGGCAAGCAGGCGACCGCCACGAAGGAAGACGACTTCATCGAGAAGCTCTTTATCGCCAACACGCACGACTACGTGCTTTGCTTCTCGAACAAGGGCAAGGTCTATTGGATCAAGGTGTACGAGGTTCCGCAGGGCAGCCGCAACAGCCGCGGCAAGCCCATCGTGAACATCGTGCAGCTCGAGGAGGACGAGCGGATCAACGCGATCCTGCCGGTGCGCGAGTTTCCCGAGGACCGCTACGTCTTCTTCGCCACCGAGCAGGGCGTCGTCAAGAAGACCCAGCTCGCGGATTTCTCGCGCCCGCGTCCCTCCGGGATCATCGCGGTGGACCTCGACGAGGGCGATCGGCTGGTGGGCGTGGCCATCACCGACGGCAAGCACGACGTGATGCTCTTCTCCGACGAAGGCAAGGCCGTGCGCTTCGACGAGAACGACGTGCGCCCGATGGGGCGCGGCGCCCGCGGCGTGCGCGGCATGAACCTCGCCAAGGGCGGCAAGGTGATCGCCCTGCTGGTGGCGGAGGACGAATCCCAGAGCGTGCTCACGGCCACCGAGAACGGTTACGGCAAGCGCACGCCGATCGTGGAGCACACGCGTCACGGCCGCGGCACGCAGGGGATGATCGCGATCCAGACTTCGGAGCGCAACGGCAAGGTGGTCGCCGCCACGCTGGTCTCGGCCGACGACGAGATCATGCTCATCACCTCGGGCGGCGTGTTGATCCGCACGCGGGTGAACGAGATCCGCGAGATGAGCCGATCCACCCAGGGGGTCACGCTCATCAACCTGGACGAGGGCGAGAAGCTCTCCGGCCTGCAGTGCATCTTCGACCGCGACGACGAGAACGGCGAAAACGGCAACGGCAATGGGCACGGCAATGGAAGCGGCAGGGTCAATGGGAACGGCGTCGATGGCAACCCGGCCTGACATCAAGGCCGTGACTCGCATCTTCAACTTCGGCGCCGGGCCCGCCACCATGCCCGTGGAGGTGCTCGAGAAGGCCAAGTGGGAGCTGGTCAACTGGCACGAGGCCGGCATGTCGGTGATGGAGATGAGCCATCGCGGCAAGGAATTCACCCGCATCGCCGCGGAGGCCGAGGCCGACCTGCGCAAGCTCGCGGCGATTCCAGCCAATTACAAGGTGTTGTTCCTCCAGGGCGGGGCGACGATGCAGTTCGCCGCCGTGCCGATGAACCTGCTGCGCGGCAGGACGGGCGCCGACTTCGTGCATACCGGCGAATGGTCGAAGAAGGCCATCGCGGAATTCCGCAAGTACGCCACGCCAACGGTCGCGGCAACGAGCGAGGACCGCAACTTCACTTACGTGCCTAAGCGCGAGACCTGGAAGCTTTCTCCCGATGCGGCGTACGTGCACATCTGCAGCAACGAGACCATCGGCGGCGTCGAATACCACTTCACGCCGGATACCGGATCGGTGCCTTTGGTGGCGGACATGTCTTCCCACATCCTTTCGCGCCCCCTGGACGTCCCGCGTTACGGCCTCATCTACGCGGGCGCGCAGAAGAACATCGGGCCGGCGGGCCTGGTGCTGGTCATCGTGCGCGAGGACCTGATCGGGCAGGCGCTCAAGGAAACGCCCAACGTGCTCGATTACAAGCTGATGGCCGAGAACGACTCGATGCTCAACACGCCACCCACGTTTTCGGTCTATCTCGCCGGCCTCACCTTCAAGTGGCTGCTCGAGCGCGGCGGTCTCGCTGCCGTTGAGAAGGTGAATATCCGCAAGGCTGCGCTGCTCTACGACTACATCGACTCGCAGGATTTCTATTCCAATCCCGTGGCGAAGGAGGACCGCTCGCGCATGAACGTGCCCTTCCGCCTGCGCGACGACAGGCTCGACGCCGAGTTCCTGGCCCAGGCCGAAGCGCGTGGATTGTCGCAGTTGAAGGGGCATCGCTCGGTGGGCGGCATGCGCGCTTCCATCTACAACGCGATGCCGATCGAAGGCGTCGAGGCGCTCGTGGGATTCATGGAAGAGTTCCGCAAGAAGCACGCCTGAGGGCGCCACGCATGGGCGCGCCTCGCCGCATCGCCGTCTTCAACGCCATCTCCGCCAAGGGCCTGGAGCGTTTCCCGCCCGAGTCGTACACCGTCGGCAAGGGCCTTGCCGATGCGGACGCGATCCTGTTGCGCTCCCACGTGCTGCAGGAAGCGGATGTCCCCGCGAGCGTGAAGGCCATCGGCCGCGCCGGGACGGGGGTGAACAACATTCCGGTCGACGCCATGAGCCGGCGCGGCGTGCCTGTGTTCAACGCCCCCGGCGCCAATGCCAACGCGGTCAAGGAGCTGGTGCTCGCGGCGATCCTCGCCGCATCGCGCAACATCGTTCCTGCAGCCGCCTACGTCCAGTCGCTCGTCCCGGGACCGGACTTCGAAAAGAGGGTCGAGGACGGCAAGAAGCAGTTCGCCGGCCACGAGCTGCCGGGCCGCACGCTCGGCATCGTGGGCCTGGGCGCGATCGGCGGGCTGGTCGCCGACACGGCGATCAAGCTCGGCATGCGCGTGACCGGCTTCGACCCGCACATCACCGTCGACAACGCCTGGCGGCTCCCGGCGAGCGTGCGGCGCGCGGGCTCGATCGAGGAGGTGCTCAAGCACTGCGAGTTCGTGAGCCTGCACGTCCCGCTCGTGGACTCGACGCGCAACCTCATCGACGCGGCGAAGCTCGGGGTTGCCCGTCGCGGAATGGTCCTGCTCAACTTTTCGCGCGAGGGCATCGTTGACGAGGAGGCCGTGCTGCACGCGCTCGCGGAGAAACGCCTGCGCAGGTACGTGACCGATTTCCCGAGCGAGCGGCTGCAGGGAGCCGGCGGCGTGCTCGCCCTGCCGCACTTGGGCGCGTCCACCGAGGAGGCCGAGGAGAATTGCGCGCTCATGGTGGTGGACCAGCTGCGCGACTTCCTCGAGCACGGCAACATCCGCAACTCGGTGAACTTCCCGGCGGTGGAGATGGCGCGCGAATCGCCGCACCGCATCGCGATCGCCAACGCCAACGTGCCGAACATGCTCGGGCAGATTTCGACTACGATGGCGCAAGCCGGCCTCAACATCCACAACATGGTCAACAAATCGCGCGGCGAGATGGCGTACACGCTCGTCGACCTCGACAGCCCCGCCGCCCCCGAAGTGATCCAGCGCATCGCACGCATCCCCGGCGTCCTCGCGATCCGCGACATCCCTGCATGAGCTCTGAAGAGCTGCACCGCCTGCGCGAATCCATCGACCGCATCGATGAGCGCATCCTGGAGGCGCTGAACGAGCGAGCGCGCCTGGCGCGCGCGGTCGGCTCGCTCAAGGTGGGCCAGGCCTATCGGCCCGAGCGCGAGGCGCAGGTGCTTCGGCGCGTGAAGGAGCGCAATCCCGGCCCGCTCGGCGGGGAAACCGTCGCGTTGCTCTTCCGCGAGATCATGTCCGCGTGCCTGGCGCTCGAGCGGCCGATCACCGTGGCCTACCTCGGGCCCAAGGGCACGTTCAGCGAGCGCGCCACCCTCAAGCATTTCGGCCTCGCCGCCGACGCGCTGGCGGTGGCCTCCATCGACGAGGTGTTCCGCTCGGTGGAGTCCGGCGCCGCCGATTTCGGCGTGGTGCCCGTGGAGAATTCCACCGAGGGCGCGGTCGGCCGCTCGCTCGACCTCATGCCGCAGACGCCGATGCGCGTTTGCGGGGAGGTCATCGTGCGCATCCATCACAACCTCATGGCGAAGGTGGCGCCGAAGGCCTTCGACGACATCCGCCGCGTCTTCTCCCACGGGCAATCGCTGGGGCAATGCCACGAGTGGCTGAATGCGAACCTGCCGCGGGCCGAGCGCGTCGCGGTGGCGAGCAATGCCGAGGCCGCCCGTCGCGCCGCGGAGGAGGAGTTTTCGGCGGCGGTCGCGGGCGAGATGGCGGCCGAGCACTACGGCCTCACCATCCTCGCGGCGAACATCGAGGACGAGCCCAACAACACCACGCGTTTCCTCATCCTTGGCGACTACCAGCCCGGGCCCTCCGGGAAGGACAAGACCTCGCTCGTGCTCTCGGCGCGCAACCGCGCCGGCGCTGTCTACGAGATGCTGACCCCCTTCGCCAAGCGCGGCGTCTCGATGACCAAGTTCGAGTCGAGGCCTTCGCGTGTTGCCTTGTGGGAATACCTCTTTTTCGTGGATATCGAGGGCCATCGCGACGACCCGCAGGTGGCCGAGGCGCTCGAAGAGGTCGGCCGGATCGCGGGATACATCAAGGTGCTGGGGAGTTATCCGGTGGCGGTGCTATGAAACCGGGGGATGGGGCACGGGGGACGGGGGACCCGGGCAACTTCGCCATCGAGCGCATTGCGCCCGAAAACGTGCGCGCCATCGCGCCGTACGTGCCCGGCAAGCCGATCTCGGAGACCGCGCGAGAGCTGGGGATTCCCGAGGCGGACATCCTCAAGATGGCCTCCAACGAAAACCCGCTGGGGCCGTCGCCGCGCGCGCTGGCCGCGATCCGCAACGCCCTGCAGGAGCTGCACTACTATCCCGACGGCAGCGGCTTCGAGCTGAAACGGATGCTGTCGGCGCGCTTCGGCGTCACGCCCGAGAACATCGTGCTCGGCAACGGCTCGAACGACGTGCTCGAACTCGTGGCGCGCGCCTTCCTGCGGCCGGGAGAATCGGCGGTTTTCTCGCAACATGCCTTCATGGTCTATCCGCTGGTCGTGCAGGCGATCGGCGGGCGGCGCATCGAGGTGCCCGCGCGCGATTTCGGCACCGACCTGGACGCGATGCGGGCAGCGCTGGAGCGCGATACGAAGCTCCTGTTCGTGGCCAATCCCAACAACCCGACCGGCACCTTCACCCCGTGGGCGGAGCTCGAGCGCTTCGTCGAGCGCGTGCCGGGCAACGTGCTCGTGGTCTTCGACGAGGCGTACGGCGAATACCTGCCCGACGAGCTCGCCGCGCCGACGCCGGCCTGGCTCGCGCGCTTCCCGAACCTCGTCATCTCGCGCACGCTCTCCAAGGCCTACGGGCTCGCCGGGCTGCGGGTCGGCTATGGCTTCGCCCATGCGCAGGTGGCCGATGTGATGAACCGCGTGCGCCAGCCTTTCAACGTGAATCACCTCGCCATGGTGGCCGCCTGCGCGGCGCTCGAGGATCACGAGTTCATCGCGCGCAGCCGCGCGGTGAACGCGGCCGGACTGGAACAGCTGCGCCGCGGCGTAAATCGCCTGGGCCTCGATCACATCCCTTCGCATGGCAACTTCCTCACCGTGCGAGTGGGCGCGGCGGACGCGATCTATCGCTCGCTCCTCGCCCAGGGCGTGATCGTGCGGCCGATCGCGGGGTACGGCCTGCCCGAGCACCTGCGGGTGACTGTAGGCCTGCCCGAGCACAACGCCCGCTTCCTCGAGGCGCTCGAGCGCGCCCTGGGCCGGAACTGAGGCGGGCATGAAGCGCTTCCGGCGCGTGGCGCTGGTCGGCGTGGGCCTCATCGGCGGGTCGTTCGCCCTGGCGCTTCGCCGCGCGGGCGCCGTGGCGAGCATCGTCGGCGTCGACCGCGACGCGCAGGCCCTGGAGCGCGCTACCGCGCTCGGCGTGATCGACACCGCCGCGGAATCGGCCACCGATGCCGTGCGCGGCGCGGACCTCGTCGTGGTCGCCGTGCCGGTGCGCGCGATCGGGCCGGTGCTGCACGACGTGGCCCTGGCCCTCGACCCGGCGGCCGTTGTGACCGACGTGGGCAGCACCAAGTCGGACGTCGTCGCCACCGCGCGCGAAGAGCTGCGCGGACTGTTTCCACGATTCGTTCCGGCGCATCCCATCGCCGGACGGGAGGCGAGCGGCGTCGATGCGGCGACGGCGGACCTCTTCAAGGGCGCGCGCGTCGTGCTTTCTCCCACGCCGGAGACCGCGTCCGATGCGCTCGAGGGCGTGCGCGCGGCCTGGGAGGCGACGGGCGGGCGCGTGTGCGTGCTGGGCGCCGGGGAACACGACCGCATCTTCGCCGCCGTGAGCCACCTGCCGCACCTTCTTTCGTTCGCCCTGGTCTCCGAGCTCGCCGAGCGCGCGAATGCGAGCGAGCTCTTCGCCTTCGCCGCGGGCGGCTTCAGGGATTTCACCCGCATCGCAGCGAGCTCGCCCGATATGTGGCGCGACATCGCGCTGCAGAACCGCGCCGCGCTGCTGGAGGAGCTCGACCGCTACGGCGCGCGGCTCGCCGTCTTCCGCGAGCTGGTGGAGAAGGGCGACGGACCCGGCTTGCAGCGCCTGATGGCCGAGGCGCGCAGCGCGCGCCATGCCTGGGGCGCGCGCCGTGGCGCGCCCAACGAATAACATGGACTCGCTCGAGCTGCCGCCGGTACGCGCGGCGCGGGGAACGATGCGCCTGCCCGGCTCCAAGAGCATCTCCAACCGCACGCTGCTGCTCTCGGCGCTCGCGCGCGGCGCAACGACCCTCGACGGGTTGCTCGAGTCCGACGACACGCGCGTCATGCGCGATGCGCTCGAAGCGCTCGGCGTGCGCATCGAGTCCCTGGGCTCGCCGCTACGCGTCCGGGTCCACGGCGTGGCCAACGCTGGCGGGTTTCCCGTCAAGCGCGCCGAGATATTTCTCGGCAACTCCGGAACCTCCGCGCGCTCGCTCACGGGAGTGCTCGCGCTCGCCGATGGCCATTACACGCTTTCGGGCGTGCCTCGCATGCACGAGCGCCCCATCGGCGACCTGGTGGACGCGCTGCGACCCGCCGGGGCACGCATCGACTGGCTCGGCCGCGCGGGGTTTCCGCCGCTTGCGATCGCGCCACGCGAACGCGCGCAAGTCGCTCGGCTAGGCATCCGCGGCAACGTCTCCAGCCAGTTCGTCTCCGCCGTCCTCATGGCGCTGCCGTGGACGGGCGAGGCGTCGCGGCTGGAAATCGAAGGCGAGCTGGTCTCGAAGCCATACGTGGAGCTCACCCTCGGGCTCATGGAGCGCTTCGGCGTGGCCGTGCGCCGCGAGGGCTGGAGCGCTTTCGAGGTTGCCGCGGGATCCGGCTATGAGTCGCCGGGCGAGTTGCCCGTGGAAGGCGACGCGTCCTCGGCGTCGTATTTCCTCGCCGCCGGCCTGCTGGGCGGCGGCCCGGTCCGGGTCGAGGGCGTGGGGCGTGGCAGCGCACAGGGGGATGTGCATTTCACCCGCGTGCTCGCTGCCATGGGCGCCAGGGTGGAGCACGGCGATCGCTGGATCGAAGCGTCGGGGCGGCCTCCGCTGGCGCCCTTCGACCTCGACATGAACCTCATTCCCGATGCCGCGATGACCTCCGCAGTGCTGGCGCTCTTCGCGACCGGGCCCTGCACCCTGCGCAACATCGCCAGCTGGCGCGTGAAGGAGACCGACCGCATCGCCGCCATGGCGACCGAGCTTCGCAAGTTCGGCGCGACCGTGGACGAGGGCCCTGACTGGCTCAAGGTGTCGCCTCCGCGGGATTTCCTTTCCCCTTTCCCCGTTTCCCTTTCCCCTGTCGTCGTCGACACCTACGACGACCATCGCATGGCGATGTGCTTTTCCCTCGCGTCCTTCGGTCCGCGGCCGGTAGTCATCAATGATCCCGGGTGCGTGGCGAAGACATTTCCCCGGTACTTCGACGAATTCCGAAGAATCGTCACGTGACTGCCTGGAAGCTTCCCACCACAGAGACCACCGCGACCACAGAAGCTTATGAAAGACATGCGTTCATGATCTCTGTGGTGAATAAGATTTCTCCCTGCACATGACACCCCCTGTGATCGCCATCGACGGTCCCTCGGCCTCGGGCAAGGGCACCGTCGCCGCCCACGTCGCCCAACGGCTTGGCTGGCATTACCTCGATAGCGGCGCGCTCTACCGGCTGGTGGCGCTGGCGGCCCTGCGGGCCGGGATCGATGCCGGCGACGAGGTCGGCCTGGCGCGTCTGGCGGAAGGCATGGAGGTGGAGTTCGGCGTGGGCACCGTGCGCCTCGGGGGAGAAGAGGTCCAGGCCGCCTTGCGCTCGGAGGAGGTGGGGGTTGCCGCCTCCCGGGTCGCCGCGCTGCCGGCGGTGCGCCACGCCTTGCTAAGGCGCCAGAGGGCCCTGCGGCAGCCGCCAGGGCTGGTGGCCGACGGCCGCGACATGGGCTCCATCGTCTTCCCCGACGCGAGGCTCAAGGTGTTCCTCACCGCGGGCGTCGGGACGCGCGCCCAGCGGCGCTATAAGCAGTTGATGGAAAAGGGAATGTATGCCAAAATTGCGGACGTCGTGGAGGAGCTGCGGCGGCGCGACGAGCGTGACAGCACGCGACCCGTGGCGCCGCTAAAGCATTATCCCGACGCGTTTTTTCTCGATACGACGGAGATTTCCGTCGACGCGGCGGTGGAAACGATCCTCGCCCTGTGGCGGGAGAAGGCGGGCGGCCTCGGGCCGCCGTAGTTTTTTCAAGGGTGTCAGGGAGTTAGCGAAAGTTAGCACCTGGCGATGTCCAACAACGGCCTCCGGCCGTCCAACCAAGTCAGGCCCTCCATGTTGTCCCAAACCTCAACCAACCCCAGCACCGTCTCCGAAAACAGCTTCGCCGCCCTCTTCGAGGAGAGCCTCTCCCGCCAGGAGATGCGCATCGGTGAAGTCATCACCGCCGAGGTCGTCTCGGTGGACCCCAACGTCGTGATCGTGAACGCCGGCCTGAAGTCGGAGAGCACCATCGCGACCGACGAATTCAAGAACGACCGCGGCGAGATCGAAGTGAAGCCGGGAGACTTCGTCTCGGTCGCCATCGAGGCCCTCGAGGACGGCTTCGGCGCCACCAAGCTCTCGCGCGACAAGGCCAAGAAGCTCGCCGCGTGGACGAGCCTCGACGACGCGCTCGCCAACGCCTCCATCATCAAGGGCGTGGTCTCCGGCAAGGTGAAGGGCGGCCTCACCGTCATGGTGAATGGCATCCGCGCCTTCCTCCCGGGCTCGCTCGTCGACCTGCGCCCGGTCAAGGACACCTCGCACTTCGAGGGCAAGGAGCTCGAGTTCAAGGTCATCAAGCTCGACCGCAAGCGGAACAACGTCGTGGTCTCGCGCCGCGCCGTGATGGAAGAGACCGCCGGCGTCGAGCGCCAGCAGCTGCTCGAGACGCTCAAGGAAGGCGCGGTCGTGAAGGGCGTGGTGAAGAACATCACCGACTACGGCGCGTTCGTGGACCTGGGCGGCATCGACGGCCTGCTCCACATCACCGACCTCGCCTGGCGCCGCGTGAAGCACCCGACGGAAGTGCTGTCGGTGGGCGACGAAGTCACCGCCAAGATCCTCAAGTTCGACGCCGAGAAGAACCGCGTCTCGCTGGGCCTCAAGCAGCTGGGCGAGGACCCGTGGATCGGCATCTCGCGCCGCTACCCTCAGGGCACGCGCCTCTTCGGCAAGGTGACCAACATCACCGACTACGGCGCCTTCGTGGAGATCGAGAGCGGCATCGAGGGCCTGGTGCACGTCTCCGAGATGGACTGGACCAACAAGAACGTGCATCCCGCGAAGGTCGTGAGCCTGGGCGACGAGGTCGAGGTCATGATCCTGGAGATCGACGAGGACCGCCGGCGCATCTCGCTCGGCATGAAGCAGTGCATGCCGAACCCGTGGGAAGAGTTCGCCATGAACCACAAGAAGGGCGACCGCGTGAAGGGCGTGATCAAGTCGATCACCGACTTCGGCGTCTTCATCGGGCTGCCGGGCAACATCGACGGCCTGGTGCACCTGTCGGACCTCTCGTGGAACGCTCCCGGCGAGGAGGCGGTGAAGTCGCTCAAGAAGGGCGACGAGGTCGAGACCGTGGTGCTGTCCATCGACGTCGAGCGCGAGCGCATCTCGCTCGGCATCAAGCAGCTCGAGGGCGACCCGTTCGGCAACTACGTGACCACCCACGACAAGGGCAACATCGTCAAGGGCACGGTCAAGGCGATCGAGTCCAAGGGCGCGGTGATCCAGCTCGAGAACGACGTCGAGGGCTACCTGCGCGCCTCCGAGATCGCGCGCGACCGCGTCGAGGACGTGCGGGCGCACCTCAAGGAAGGCGACGAGATCGAGGCGGTGATCGTCAACATCGACCGCAAGAGCCGTTCGATCAACCTCTCGATCAAGCAGAAGGACCATGCCGAAGAGCAGGCCGCGCTGCAGAAGCACACCGCCGAGGCGAGCAGCGCGAGCGCCGGGACCACCAACCTGGGCGCGCTGCTGAAGGCGAAGCTGGGTGGGTCGAAGGACAAGGAATAAGGGAAGGCCGGTCCATTGAAGGGGGAGAATCGCGCCATGACCAAGTCGCAGCTCATCGAGCTGTTGAGCGCGCGCCATAGCCAGCTGGCACCCAAGGATGCCGAGCTCGCGGTGAAGACGATGCTGGACGCCATGTCGCAGACGCTTGCGTCGGGCAACCGCATCGAGATCCGTGGCTTCGGCAGCTTCGGGTTGAACTACCGGCCCCCGCGGGTCGGCAGGAATCCCAAGACCGGCGAGAAGGTGCAGGTCCCGCGCAAGTTCGTGCCGCACTTCAAGGCGGGCAAGGAGTTGCGCGAGCGCGTGGATTACCACGAAGGGTGATTGCTTGGCCTTTGCTGTCATCGGACGGCGGCCTGCGGGCCGCCGTTTTTCTTGCTGCGCTGCCAGGGCATTTCACGCCGATGGGCGCCGATGCCTCGCCGATACAACAGGCAGGTGTTGATCGTGCCCCTCGCGAGGGCCTGGAAGCGAAGGCACGAAAAACGTCTTCGGGGTATCGGCGGGCATCGGCGGGGCATCGGCGCCCATCGGCGTGAAATGCCGTACCAGCAATAGCCGCAAGGTAAAATCCCGCCATGCAAGCACTGGTCTGGATCCTGCGTTTCTTCATCGTCGTGGTGCTGGTGTGGTTCGCGGTGAAGAACTCGCAGCTCGTCGAGCTGAACGGCTTTCCCGGCCAGGTGTGGCAGGCGCCGCTCGCCTTCGCGCTGCTGGTCGTGTTCGTGGCCGGCGTGGTCATCGGGCTGCTCGCGTGGATCCCCACGGTGGTGCGGCAGCGGCGCGAGATCGCGCGGCTGAAGAAGCTCGGCGCGCAGCAGGCCGCCGTCGAGGCGATCACGAGCCCGGTGCCCGCGGCGCGCGAGCCCGCGCCGGGGTCGGACATCCATGGAATTTGAGTTCTGGTGGCTGCTGGCGCTTCCGGTCTTCTTCGGCATGGGGTGGGTGGCGGCCCGGATCGACATCCGCTCGCTGCTTTCCGAATCGCGCGCGCTGCCCTCGTCGTATTTCCGCGGGCTCAATTTCCTTCTGAAGGAGCAGCCGGACAAGGCGATCGAATCGTTCCTGCAGGTCGCCAAGGAAAATCCGCAAACGGTGGAGCTGCAGTTCGCGCTGGGCAGCCTCTTTCGCCGCCGCGGTGAGGTCGATCGCGCCATCCGCATGCACCAGGACCTGGTGAACCGGGAGGACATTCCCGCCGAGCAGCGGCGTGAAGCGTCCTTCGAGCTTGCGCAGGACTATTTCAAGGCGGGACTTCTCGAGCATGCCGAGCAGGTGCTGACCGGCCTGGCGCAGGCCGATGGCGGCGCGGGTCCCGAGGTGCACCGCCACCTGCTCGACATCTACATCCAGGAAAAGGACTGGGCGAAGGCGATCGACGCGGCGAAACGCCTCGAGGTGAGCGCGCAGCGCAACTACCAGCGCGAGATCGCGAACTACCACTGCGAGCTCGCCATCACCGAGCATGTCCACGGCCGCAACGAGCCCGCGCATGCGCGCCTCGATGCCGCCCTGGAGGTGAACCGGCGTTGCGTGCGCGCCAACCTGCTGCGCGGGGAATGGCTCGCGCGCGCCGGGCGCCACGAGGACGCGCTCGAGGCCTGGAAGTCGATCGAGTCGCAGGACCCCGCGTACATCGGGCTCGCCGCCGAGGGCATGGTGGAAAGCTACAAGGCCCTCGGCCGGTTGGGAGAGGGCCTGGCGCTGCTGCGGGGCCTGCAACACCGTTACCCGGGACTCGACCTGCTGAACGTGGTCTACCAGGCTACCGCCGAGCAGGAAGGCGACGAGGCCGCCTGGCGCCTGGTACGCGACGAGGTGCGCCGCAACCCGACGCTCGTGGGCCTCGACCGCCTGATCGACGCAGAGCTCGTTCGCGCCCCGGCCGAGCGGCGCCAGGACCTGCAGCTGATGAAGAACCTGGTGCACTCGCATGCACAGGCGCTCGCTGTGTACCTTTGCTCCAGCTGCGGCTTCAAGGCGCGGCAGTTCTTCTGGCAGTGTCCCGCCTGCGGCGGCTGGGAGACCTTTCCGCCGCGGCGCACCGCCGAGCTCGATACCGCCGGGCGCCACCTCGCGAGAATGCAGCTTGGCCAATAACGACCACCGACGCGTCATCGTGGCGCTGGATTTCCCCGATGCCGAGGCGGCGCTCGAGTGCGCCGCGCGCCTCGATCCGGCCCTCTGCCGGGTGAAGGTCGGCAAGGAGCTCTTCACCGCCGCGGGCCCGGATGTCGTGTTGCGCCTGCGGGATCGCGGCTTCGAGGTCTTCCTCGACATGAAGTACCACGACATCCCGAACACGGTGGCGGGCGCCTGCCGCGCGGCCGCCCGCCTCGGCGTGTGGATGCTCAACGTGCACGCGAGCGGCGGCGGCACGATGCTGCGCGCCGCGCGCGATGCGGTCATGGGCCTGGCCAAGCCGCCCCTTCTCATCGCGGTCACGGTGCTCACCAGCCTCGCCGATGCCGAGCTGCTGCAGGTCGGATTCAGCGGCACGGCGGCCGAGAACGCGGTGCGGCTCGCGGTCCTCGCCAAGGACTGCGGGCTCGACGGCGTGGTGTGCTCGGCGCAGGAAGCCCCCGCCATGCGGCGCGCCGTGGGCCGGGACTTCCTGCTGGTGACCCCGGGCATCCGGCCGTTCGCCTCCGAGGACGACCAGGCGCGCGTGGCCACGCCGGTCGAAGCGTTTCGCCTCGGCGCCGACTACCTCGTCATCGGCCGCCCCATCACGCAGGCACCCGATCCGCCCGCGGTCCTCCAATCCATCAACGATTCCCTGGCGAACAACAAGACATGAAGATCAGCATCATCGGAACGGGCTACGTGGGCCTGGTGACGGGCGCCTGCCTCGCCGACGTGGGCAACGACGTGCTGTGCCTGGACGTCGACGAGCGCAAGATCGCGCGCCTCAAGAACGGCGAGCTGCCGATCTACGAGCCGGGCCTCGAGCAGGTCGTGCGCGCCAACGTCGCGGCGGGCCGCCTCGCGTTCACCACCGACGTGGTCGAGGGCGCGCGCTACGCCCAGGTGCAGATGATCGCGGTGGGAACGCCGCCCGGCGAGGACGGCTCGGCGGACCTGCAATACGTGATCGGTGCCGCGCGCGGCATCGCGACCCACATGGACGGGCCGCGCGTCATCGTGGACAAATCCACCGTGCCCGTGGGCACGGCCGACAAGGTCCAGGCGGCGGTGGCCGAGGTCCTGAAGAAGCGCGGCGTGAACATCCACTTCGCGATGGTCTCGAATCCCGAGTTCCTCAAGGAAGGCGCGGCCGTCGAGGACTTCATGCGGCCCGACCGCATCGTCATCGGCGCCAACGATCCCGGCGCGATCGCCACGATGCGCGAGCTCTACGGGCCGTTCCAGCGCAACCACGAGCGCCTGCAGGTCATGGACATCCGCTCGGCCGAGCTCACAAAGTACGCCGCCAACGCGATGCTCGCCACGCGCATCTCCTTCATGAACGAGCTGGCGCTGCTCGCCGAGAAGCTGGGGGCGGACATCGAGCACGTGCGCGTGGGCATCGGCTCCGATCCGCGCATCGGCTACCACTTCCTCTACCCCGGGGCGGGCTTCGGCGGGTCGTGTTTTCCCAAGGACGTGTCGGCGCTGATCCGGACCGCGGCCGAGCACGGGGTGGAGCTCAAGGTCGTGCGCGCCGTCGAGGAGGCCAACGAGCGGCAGAAATCGGTGCTCGCCGAGAAGATCGTGCGGCGCTTTGGCGAGGACCTCGCCGGCAAGCGCTTCGGCATGTGGGGGCTCGCCTTCAAGCCGAACACCGACGACATGCGCGAGGCGCCCAGCCGCGTCGTCATCAAGGCGCTGCGCGAGCGCGGCGCGCAGGTCGTGGGCTACGACCCCGTGGCGATGCCGGAGGCGGGCCACATCTACAAGGACGATGCGGCGGTGTCCTTCGCGGCGTCCGCGATCGATGCCGCGAAGGGCGCCGACGCGCTCGTGATCATGACCGAGTGGAAGGCCTTTCGCAGTCCCGATTTCGACGCGCTTCGCCGGGCCCTCAAGTGCCCGGTGGTGTTCGACGGTCGCAACCTCTACGAGCCTTCGGTGGTTCGCTCGCACGGGCTCGAGTATTTCCCCATCGGCAGGGCTTCCCAGGCATGAGGCCACTGCCCGACTTCTCCGGCGTGCGCGTGCTGGTCGCGGGCGACGTCATGCTGGACCGCTACTGGTTCGGCGACGTGCACCGCATCTCGCCCGAGGCGCCGGTGCCCGTCGTGCAGGTGCAGCGCACCGAGGAGCGCCCGGGCGGGGCGGCGAACGTGGCGCGAAACGTGACGGCGCTCGGGGGGCGGTGCCACCTCCTCGCCGTGGTGGGCGAGGACGAGGCCGCCGGGCTGCTCGAGAAGCTGGTGCGAGACGAGCGCATCGACGCCTCCCTGCACCGGGACGCGCAGTTCCAGACCACGGTGAAGCTGCGCGTGATCGGCCAGCAGCAGCAGCTGCTGCGCATCGACTTCGAGCGTGCCCCCAGCCATGAGGTCCTGGCCGCGAAGCTGGACGAGTTCGAGCGTCTGGTGGGCGAAGCGCAGGCGGTCGTGCTCTCGGACTACGGCAAGGGAGGCCTCGAGCACGTGCAGGAGATGATCGCCATCGCGCGCCGCCGGGGAAAGCCCGTGCTGGTCGACCCGAAGGGCTGGGACTACGCGCGGTATCGGGGCGCGACGCTGCTCACCCCCAATCGCGGCGAGTTCCGCCAGGTCGCCGGCCAGTGGAAGGACGAGGCCGATCTCGAGCGCCGCGCGCAGCAGCTGCGCGGCGAGCTGCAGCTCGATGCGCTCATCGTCACGCGAAGCGAGGAGGGAATGTCGCTCTTCACAGCGGCCGGCGCCCACCGCGAGCACACGCGCGCGCGGGAAGTGTTCGACGTGAGCGGCGCGGGCGACACCGTGATCGGCGTGCTGGCGCTCATGGTCGCCGCGGGGGCAAGCCTGCCCGAGGCCATGCGCGTGGCCAACCAGGCCGCCGGCATCGTGGTCGGCAAGCTCGGCACCGCCGTCGTGCACCGCGAGGAGCTCGCGGCCAGCCTGGAGGCTTCCAAAGCATGAGCATCGTGGTCACCGGGGCGGCCGGATTCATCGGCGCCAACCTCGTGAAGGCGCTCAACGAGCGCGGCGAACGCGACATCGTCGCCGTCGACAACCTGGCGCGCGCCGACAAGGTGAAGAACCTGGCCGACCTCGACGTCGCCGACTTCCTCGACAAGCGCGATTTCATCGACATGGTGAGGGGCGGCCTCGATGGCGGTTTCCGCGCCGTGCTCCACCAGGGCGCCTGCTCCGACACCATGGAGTCCGACGGGCGCTACATGATGGAGAACAACTACGAGTACTCCAAGTCGCTGCTCGACTGGTGCCAGGAACGCGCGATCCCGTTCCTCTACGCCTCGTCGGCCTCGGTATACGGCGGCGGGCGCACCTTCGTCGAGTCGCGCGAGCACGAGGCGCCGCTCAACGTGTACGGCTATTCGAAATTCCTCTTCGACCAGGTGGTGCGCCGCCGGCTCGTCTCCGGCGGCTCGCAGGTCGCGGGCTTTCGCTACTTCAACGTGTACGGCCCCCGCGAGGCGCACAAGGCCCGCATGGCCTCGGTCGCATTCCACTTCTTCAATCAGTACCTCGCCGAGGGCCGCGTACGCCTCTTCGAGGGCAGTGACGGCTATGGCCCCGGCGAGCAGATCCGCGACTTCATCCACGTGGACGACGTCGTGCGCGTGAACCTGCATTTCCTGGACAATCCCGCGCTTTCAGGAATCTTCAACGTGGGCACCGGCAAGGCCGAGAGCTTCAATGCGGTGGCGCTCGCGACAATCAACGCGCTGCGGGCCTCCCGCGGCGAGCCGCCCGCCACCCTCGAGGAGCTGAGGGCAGGCGGCAGGATCGTCTACGTGCCATTCCCGGAGCAGCTCGTGGGCAAGTACCAGAGCTACACCCAGGCCGACCTGGCGGGGCTTCGCAAGGCGGGATATGCGCAACCCTTCCTCGACGTCGAGCAGGGGGTCTCGCGTTATGTGCGCGCGCGCCTGGCGGCGGGGGAGGGGCGATGAGCGCCCGGCTTGCGATTGCGACGGCCTTGGCCTTCACGGCCACTGCGTGCGCCGCGGCGGCGCCGGAGCGCGCGCCGGTCCGTGCCAAGGGCGAGCCGTTGAAGGAGTCGCAGGTAGTTGCGCTGCGCAACGCCGGCTTCGAGGAGCCCGCGCGGCCCGGGGAGAACTGCGCCATCCATTGGGCGTGCACCATGCACGCGGACCCCAGCGCGTTCAGCTTCCGGCTCGAGGCGGCGAGCCCCGCCCAGGGACGCCAGAGCCTGTGCATCGAGCGCGTGAAGCCCGAGCCCTGGGCGTTGGTGACCCATGGGCTGCAGGATCCGGCGTTGCGCGGGAAGCGGGTGCGGTTCTCGATCGCGTTGCGCGTCGATGCGGCGGATGGCAACGGCGCGGGCCCGTTCATCCTGGTGCACGGGCCGCAGGGCAACCTTGCGCACGACGAGCGCCTGGTCAAATCGACGCAGGGCTGGCAGCGGATGTCGGTCGACTTCGCCGTGGGGACCACCGCGCGCCTGGTAGAAGTCGGCGCCACCATGCAGGGCGGCGGACGCGCCTGCATCGACGACGCGCGCGTGGAGATTTTGGAAGACTGAGATGCGAGACACGCTGGAGAGCTTCGTCGGCAACACGCCGCTGGTCCGTCTGCAACGCATTCCCGGCAAGACGGGCAACGTCCTGCTCGCCAAGCTGGAGGGCAACAATCCGGCGGGGTCGGTAAAGGACCGGCCGGCGCTATCCATGATCCTCGGCGCCGAGCGGCGCGGCGAGATCCGCGCCGGGGACACCCTCATCGAGGCCACCAGCGGCAATACCGGCATCGCGCTCGCCATGGTGGCGGCGATGCGCGGCTACCGCATGGTGCTGGTGATGCCCGAGCACCTCTCGGTCGAGCGGCGCCAGACCATGGCGGCCTACGGCGCGCAATTCGTGCTGACCCCGGAGAAGGGCGGCATGGAGCTCGCTCGCGATACCTCGGAGCGGATGCGCGATGCCGGGGAGGGCGTGATCCTCGACCAGTTCGCCAACGCGGACAATCCGCTCGCGCATTACACCGGCACGGCGCCGGAGATCTGGCGCGATACGCAGGGGAAGGTCACGCACTTCGTGGCGACCATGGGGACCACCGGGACGATCATGGGTTGCTCGCGCTTCCTCAAGGAGAAGAACCCGGCGATCCAGGTGATCGGCGTGCAGCCGAGGGACGGCGCCTCGGTGCCCGGCATCCGCAAGTGGCCCGAGGCCTACCTGCCGAGGATATTCGAGCGCCCGCGCGTGGACCGCATCATCGAGGTCTCGCAGGATGAAAGCGAGGAGATGGCGCGGCGCCTCGCGCGCGAGGAGGGGATCTTCGCCGGCATCTCGTCGGGTGGCGGGCTCGCCGCGGCGATGCGGCTCTCCGACGAGGTGCGCGATGCCGTCATCGTGCACATCGTCTGCGATCGCGGCGACCGCTACCTCTCGACGGGCGTTTTCCCCGCCTGACGGTTCATCGCCTCCCCCGTCCCCCGTCCCACTTCATGGTCCCCATCCTCGTCTTCGACATCGAAACCGTGCCCGACGTGACGGGGTTGCGGCGCCTGTGGGACCTGGACGCCGAGGTGAGCGACGCGGCCGTCGTGGACCTGGCGAGCCAGCGCCGGCGCCAGGCCACCGGCAGCGACTTCCTGCCGCCGCACGTGCAGCGCGTGGTCGCCATCTCCTGCGCGCTGCGCAGCGACGAGGGCGTGCGAGTGTGGTCGCTGGGCGCCGTGGAGGAGCCCGAGCCCCAGCTCATCAAGCGCTTCTTCGACGGCATCGAGAAATACACCCCGCAGCTGGTCTCCTGGAACGGCAGCGGCTTCGACCTGCCGGTGCTGCACTATCGCGCGCTGGTCCATGGCGTGCCCGGCTGCTGCTACTGGGACCAGGGCGATAACGATCGCGAGTTCAAGTTCAACAACTACCTGTCGCGATTCCACACCCGTCATACGGACCTGATGGACGTGCTGGCGGGCTTCGTGAACCGCGCATGGGCGCCGCTGCACGAAATCGCGCAACTGTGCGGCCTGCCCGGGAAGCTCGGCATGGACGGCTCGCAGGTCGCCGAAGCGTTCGCGCGCGGCGAGGTCGCCGCCATCCGCGATTACTGCGAGACCGATGTGGCCAATACGTACCTGCTCTACCTGCGCTTCCAGCTGATCCGCGGCGCGCTCGACACGGCTGGATACGAGCGTGAAGTGGGCGTCTTCCGCGATTGGCTCGGCCAGCAGGCCTCTCCGCATTGGCTGCAGTTCCGGAAATTGTGGGAGCAGGCATGGCTGCGCTACCGCCAGCCCCCTGTCACTTGAAAGGTGTCCGCTCGTTCAACTCGTCGATGTACGCCGAGATATGGGCGCCTTCGCGCGCGAGGTACTCGTCGATGGCCCGCTCGAATGCCGGATGCGCGAGCCAGTGGAAGGAGCGCGTGGCCTCCGGCATGAACCCGCGCGCATGTTTGTGCTCGCCCTGCGCGCCGCCCTCGAAGAGCGCGATGCCGCGCTCGATGCAGAATTCCAGCGCCTGGTAGTAGCACGCCTCGAAGTGCAACCCGGGAATGTGCTCCATCGCGCCCCAGTAGCGACCGTAGAGCGCGCCGCCGCCGAAGATGTCGAGCGCCGCGGCGATCGGCCGCCCGTCGCGCTCGGCGATCACCAGCAGGAGGTTGTCGGGCATGCGCTCTGCGATGAGGCCGAAGAAGGCGCGCGTGAGGTATGGCGTGGAGCGGTGCGCGCGGTAGGTGCGCCGGTAGCATTGGACGAAGAAGTCCCAGTCGGCCGAGGTCGCATGGCGCCCGGTGCGGCGAACGAGCGTGACATCCGCCTCGGCCACGCGGCGGCGCTCCTGGCGGATCTTCTTGCGCTTGTCGCGCGAAAGGACGGCGAGGAATTCCTCGAACGAAGCGTAGCCCGCATTGCGCCAGTGGAACTGCACGCCGGAGCGCTCCATGAGGCCCAGGGAGCGCAGCGCGGCGGCATCCTCCGGCGCGGGAAAGAGCACGTGCAGCGAGGAAAAGTGCGAGGCCCTCGCGGTCGCGAGCAGCGTCTTCGCGAGTGCCTCGCGCGTAGCGGCATCGGCCGCGAGCAGCCGCGGCCCCGTGGCCGGTGTGAAGGGCACCGCGCAAAGCAGCTTGGGGTAGTACTCGAGGCCGTGGCGCTCGTAGGCGTCGGCCCACGCCCAGTCGAAGACGTATTCGCCGTAGGAGTGCGACTTCGCGTAGAGGGGCACGGCGCCGAGCAGCAGGCCGCCTTCCCACAACGAGAGGTATCGCGGTGCCCAGCCGCTCGCGGGCGAGGCGCAGCCGCTGGCGTGCAGGCTGTCGAGGAAGGCGTAGGACACCGTCGGATTGCCGCCGGCGAGCGCGTCCCAGCGCGCGTGGTCGATTCCCGCGAGAGACTCGAGGATGCGGATGTCGGGCAAGGAGGAAGGGACCTTATACTCGCGAGCTTCGTCCATCGATTCTAGTGCAAGCCCCATGAAGATCGCCGTCGCCCAGGTCAACACCACCGTGGGCGATTTCGCCGGCAACGCGGCGCGCATCCGCAAGGCCATGGAAACCGCGCGCGCAGGCGGCGCGAGGCTGGTCGTCGCTCCCGAGATGGCGCTTTCGGGATATCCGGCAGAGGATTTGTGGCTGCGAGACGACTTCTGCGACCAATGCACCGCGGAGCTCATGAAGCTCGCCGCTTCGTGCACCGACATGGGCGTCGTCGTGGGCTATCCGCACCGCGAGGGGCGCACCCGCTACAACGCGGCGGCGCTGCTGCGCGGCGGGCGCATCGAGGCGTTCTACTTCAAGCAGAAGCTGCCCAATTACGCTGTGTTCGACGAGCGGCGCTACTTCGAGCCCGGCAATCGCGCCTGCGTCTTCGAAGTCGAGGGACGGAAGGTGGCGATCACCATCTGCGAGGACCTCTGGTTCCCGGAGCCGGCGGCGCAGGCCAAGGCTGCCGGCGCGGAGATCCTCGTATCCCTCAACGCCTCGCCCTTCCATCGCTCGCAGCTCGCCGAGCGCTACACGCGCATGGGCGCGCGGGTGAAGGAAACGAAGCTGCCGCTGCTCTACGTGCACGGCGTGGGCGGCCAGGACGAGCTCGTGTTCGACGGCGCGTCCTTCGCCTTCGACGCCGAGGGAATTCCCTCGTACCAGGGGGAGACCTTCGTCGAGGCGGTGGACCTGGTGGAATTCAACGGCGGCAAGGTGAGCGGACCGATGGCGCGGCCGCATACCGAGGAAGAGGTTCTCTACGGCGCGTTGCTGACCGGGCTGCGCGACTACGTCGACAAGAACCGCTTCCCGGGAGTGATCGTGGGCCTGTCCGGCGGCATCGACTCGGCGCTCGTGCTGGCGCTGTGCGTGGACGCCCTCGGCGCCAAGCGTGTCCACGCCGTGATGATGCCCTCGCCGTATACGGCCGCCATGAGCATCGCCGACGCACGCGAGATGGCGCGCATCCACGGCTGCGAATACAGCGAGATCTCGATCACCGACATGTTCGACGCATTCAACGAGCGCCTCGCGCCCTCCTTCGAGGGCATGCCGGAGGATGCGACCGAGGAGAACCTGCAGTCGAGGATCCGCGGCACGATCCTCATGGCGCTGTCCAACAAGTCGGGGGCCATGGTGGTCGCCACCGGCAACAAGAGCGAGATGGCCACCGGCTACGCCACGCTCTACGGCGACATGGCGGGCGGCTTCGCGGTCATCAAGGACATCGTGAAGACGCTGGTGTATCGCCTCGCCAACTGGCGAAACGCGAGCGCGACGGTCATCCCGGCTCGCGTGATCGAGCGCCCGCCGAGCGCCGAGCTGCGCCACGAGCAGAGGGACCAGGATTCGCTGCCGCCTTACGAGGTCCTCGATGCCGTCGTCGAACGCTACATGGAGCGCGACCTGACGGCGGAGCAGATCGCCGGCGCCGGATTCGACCACGCCACCGTGCTCGAGGTGATCCGGCTCATCCGCGCGAGCGAGTACAAGCGTCGCCAGGCGCCGCCCGGCGTGCGCATCACGCCGCGCTCCTTTGGCAAGGACTGGCGGTATCCGATAACATCGGGCTTCCGCCCGAACAGCTAGAGCGCAGCGCCAACAATGAAGAAAATCGAAGCGATCGTTAAGCCCTTCAAGCTCGACGAGGTGCGCGAGGCGCTCTCCGAGATCGGCGTGACCGGGCTCACGGTCACCGAAGTGAAGGGCTTCGGGCGCCAGAAGGGGCACACCGAGCTCTATCGCGGCGCCGAGTACGTGGTCGATTTCCTCCCCAAGGTGAAGGTGGAGGTCGTGGTCGCCGATTCGCTGGTGGAGAAGGCGATGGATGCGATCGTGAAGGCCGCCCGCACCGGCAAGATCGGCGACGGCAAGATCTTCGTCTTCGATGTGGGGCAGGTGGTGCGCATCCGCACCGGCGAGACCGGCGAGGAAGCGGTCTAGGGGGCATTGGCTGCCTGGCCACTTGCTTGTAGGACACGACGTCGTCGAAAATGTCAGTAGGCTCACGCGGGCCTTTGCGGTATCCTTGCGGCCATCAAGGGGAGGGACCACAAGAATGTTGCTCGCCGCCTTCTACGTGTTCGCGATCGCCGCGATCATCCTGCACTACACGGGCCACCTGAAGCGCTGGAACTGCGAGTGGGTCCTGATCGTGCTCGCGATCGCCGTGTTCCCCGCCGTCCTCTTCCTCTAGCCGAAGCCCTCGGCCGGGCCGGGCGTTCGTCCTACGCCCCGCCCCGCATCCGTCCGATAACCCCCACGGCCCAGCGCCTTTAAGGTGTTGGAGTCGGTCGCCCATCGCGGCGACGAATCGGAGGATGCCCCATGAACCACAAGCTCTGGAACGCCACGGGCGCCCGCGTGATCGCGCTCACTTTCGTAATCGCCGGCCTGGCCGCATGCGGGGATAACCTCTCCGATACGCGCGCGGGTGCGCCGAGCGACAACCCCACGAGCCCCTCGGCGGTGGTGATCGGGCAGGCCCCGGCCGATCCTTCCAAGCCGACCGCGGACACCGCGCAGGTGACCCCGCCCGCGGGCGCGCAAGGCGAGCTCAGCAAGTCCCAGGAGAGCACGACGCGCCCCCGCGAAGGCGATAACCACTCCTACTCGACGCTCGACCCGATCACGAAGCAGAAGGCCGAAGGCGCGAGCGCCACCGAAATGGAAAGGAAAGTGCAATGAAGCCGGAAGATCGCAAGCAACAGGGCGGCCCGCAGCCCGGCCAGCAGCAACAGCAGCAGCCGCAGGGCGGCGAGGGCCAACAGTACGGCGAGGGCAACTACAAGGCGACCCGGCAGTACAACGAGGGCCTGAAGGAGCACGTCCAGCACCACGACATCGAGCGCGAGGCACGCGATGCCGCGCCGAAGAACGATGCCGAGGCGCGCGAGATGGAAGACGCCGAGCGCGTGGCGAAAGGAAAGTCGCGCGGCGAGGGCGGTTCTCCCGACGGAGAGCCCAAGCGGTAGAAACGCGGGGACGGGGGCGGGGGGCTAAAGCGTCCTCACCCCTGGTCCCTCGCTGTCGTTCCCAGCCTTTCGAGCGGGTCCTGCTTGTAGAACGCGCGCAGTTGCTCATATACCGCCGGATATGCCGGCGCGAGCAGCTCGGGCGTCTCGAAGAAAGCCTCGGAGCCCACGGCGAAGAATTCGCCGGGGCTCTCCGCCGCATAAGGGTCGATCGGCAAGGCATCGAGCGCCTGCTGCGCACGATGCGCGGGTAGCCTCTCGGCCGCATCGACGCGGGCGCAGAAGTCCGCGTACGCGGCGCTGAACGCGTGGCGCCATGCTGCCGCGCTCATGCCCTGGTGCAGTGGAGGAAATCCGTTGGGCTCACCGGAGCGCATGTCCAGCTTGTGGGCGAACTCGTGGATCACCACGTTGTACCCGGCCACGCGCGCCTCCTCGTCGGCCGTGAGGGCCACATCCTCGTATGAGAGCACCACGGGCCCCCCGAGCCACGCCTCCCCGCTCATCGCGTCGCGGGTGAGGTGCACCACGCCGGCTTCGTCCACGATCTCCCGCTCCGGGGCAAACTGGCTGGGGTACACGATCACCTCGCTCCAGCCTTCGTACCACTCGATGCCCAGCTCGAGCACCAGGATGCACGCCTGCGCGGCGATCTCGACCTGCATGAGGTCGCTCACCTCGAGCTCGTGCGTGCCGGAGAACTGCTTCGAGGCGATGAACCGGCCGCTCAGCTCCCGCAGCCGCGCTAGCTCGTCGCCGCGCAGCCCGCGCGTGAAGAGCCACGGCGCCGTCGCCTGTCGCCAGAGGGTGTCGTCGATATCGACGCTCGCGGCACCGGCCGCGCGGCGCAACCAGGAAAGCATCAGCCGGGCGCGTCCCCCGACTTGCGCACCGAACCGGATCCGGCGATGTGTCGCTTGATCGCGGGGTCTCCGTAGTAGCGCACGTCGCCGGAGCCCGCGACGCTCGCATCGAGCGCGCGGCGCGCCCAGACGATCGCATCCCCGGAGCCGGCGATGCGCACGCTCACGTTCTCGGCTTCGAATTTCCCCGCGCGCAGGTCTCCTGATCCCGAGATGCGGACCTCGAGCGACTGCGCCTTGCCGCCCAGCGACACGTCGCCGGAGCCCGAGATGTTCACGGCCATCCTGGAAGCGGTGAGGGCGGGCGCGCGCACGTCGCCGGAACCCAGGATCGCGATGGAATCGAGCATGCGGGCCTGCAGCGTCACGCGCAGTTCGGTCTTGAGCCGTGCCTGGAGGTCGCGCGAGCGCCAGCGGATGTGCAGCACGCCGTCTTCGACTGTAGTCTCGACCTCGCCGGCCACGTTGTCGTCGGCGGTCAGGGTGATGCCTTCGCGCTCGCCCTGGACGACTTCCACCCGCGCGGGGATGGCCAGGCGCAGGCCGTGGAAGCCGGAGACCTCGCGCGTCTGCGTCACGGGTGTGCCCGAGCCGACGAGGGGAAGGGAAAAAGCGAGGGGTGCGGCCAGCAGCGCGAGCGCGGCGAAAACGATCCTGGGAAACATCGGGTCCTCCTTCGTAAATGTTCGGCTTGGACGCGCGAAGGCGTCTACGCGGATTCGCCGATGCCCAGGTCGGCACGGATGGCCAGCGCCACCTCGAGCGCCCGTTCGGGCACGGCGTCGCAAACCGTCACATGGCCCATTTTGCGCCCGGGGCGCGCCTCGCGCTTGCCGTAGAGATGCAGGTGCGCCCCCGGATGGCGCAGCACCGCTTCCCAGCGGGGCTCGCCGTCGCGCCAGATGTCGCCCAGCAGGTTCACCATCACCGCAGGCGTGTGCAAGGACGGGTCGCCCAGGGGCAGCCCGCAGAGCACGCGGACCTGCTGCTCGAACTGCGAGGTGCGGCATGCGTCGATGGTGTAGTGGCCGCTGTTGTGCGGCCGGGGCGCGATCTCGTTCACCAGCAACCGCCCACCAACGACGAACATCTCGACCGCGAGGACCCCGACATATTCGAGGGCGTGGGCGATGCGCGTTGCGAGCGCTATGGCTTCGGCAGCGAGCGCTTCGTCGATGCGGGCCGGGGCGATCGTCACGTCGAGGATGCCTCCGGCATGCCGGTTCTCGGCCACGGGGAACGCGGCGATGGCGCCATCGTCGCTGCGCGCGAGGACCACGGAGATCTCTCGCTCGAGGACGAGGCGCTCTTCGAGGATGCACGGCAGGCCCTTCCAGGCTTCGAAGGCTCGGGCCAGCTCACCGGGGCTTTCGAGAATCGCCTGTCCCTTGCCGTCATAGCCGAAGCGGGCGGTCTTGAGCAAGGCCGGCAGCTTCACCGCGGCGAGGGCGGATTCGAAATCGGCGGCCGAGTCCACGACCGCGAAGGGTCCCACGGGAAAACCGCGCCCGGCGAAGAAGCGCTTCTCGCGCCGCCGGTCCTGCGCTACCGCGACGGCCGATCCGGCGGGACGCACGATGGTGCGCGCGGCGATGGCGTCGAGGGCCTCGGCCGGGGCGTTCTCGAACTCGGTGGTGACTGCCGCGCAGCTCGCGGCGAGCCGCTCGAGCGATGCCGGATCGGTGTAGTCGGTGTTCAGGTGCCCGGTCGCGAACTCCGCCGCGGGCGAATGCCGGTCGGGATCGAGGACGGTCACGCGATAGCCGAGCGTGCGCGCGGCCACCGTGAACATCCTTCCCAGCTGGCCGCCTCCGAGGAGGCCCAGCGTGGCCCCGGGACGGATCACCGTTCGCGCAGGCGCCGCGCCGGTGGACGCGACATCAGAGGACATCCGGAAGCTGCATCGCCGCGACCTGCTCGCGCAGCTTCTCGCGATATTCCGAGAGCTTGCGCGCGAGCGCGGGGTCGGTCGAGGCGAGCAGGCTCACCGCGAAAAGCCCCGCATTCGCCGCGCCAGCTTCGCCGATGGCGAACGTGGCTACGGGAATGCCCTTGGGCATCTGCACGATCGAGTAGAGCGAATCCTGGCCGGCCAGGTGGCGCGAAGGCACCGGCACGCCGAGCACCGGCAACGTGGTCTTCGAGGCGATCATCCCGGGAAGATGCGCCGCGCCGCCGGCGCCGGCGATGATGCACGCGAGGCCGCGTTCCCGCGCGCTCTCGGCATATTCGAACATCGTGTCCGGGGTGCGATGGGCCGAGACCACGCGTTTTTCGTGGGCGACGCCGAAATCGACGAGCACGCGCACGGCGTGCTGCATCACGTCCCAATCGCTCTGGGAGCCCATCACCACGCCGACAAGCGGTCCGTGTTCCATGGTCATCCGCTGAAAAAAGCTATTGAACCACAGAGACCGCGGAGACCACAGGCTCGCAGAGTCGAGCCCTCTCGTGGTCCCAGTGGTCTCTGTAGTTCATGGGTCAGTCGCCTGCCAGGGCCCGCGCGGCATCGAGCTGGCCGCGATAGGCCTCGAAGATCCGCCGCAGCGCCGTCGCCATGTCCACCTGGGGAGTCCAGCCCAGCTCCTCGCGTGTGTTGGCGATCGCGGGCACCCGGTTCTGCACGTCCTGGTAGCCCTGGCCGTAGTACTCCTCCGAGCGGACCTGTTCGAGCCTCACCTTCGAGGCGTTGTCGCGGTATTCCGGGTATTCGCGCGCCACGTCGAGCATCATCCCGGCCAGCTCCCGAACCGAGAAGTTGTTGGCCGGGTTGCCGATGTTGTAGATCCGTCCGCTCGCCACACCGCCGCGGTTGTGGATGATCGACATCAGCGCGTCGATGCCGTCGTCGATGTAGGTGAAGGTGCGCTTCTGGCCGCCGCCGTCCACCAGCCGGATCGGCTCGCCGCGCACGATGTGCCCGAGGAACTGCGTGATGACGCGCGAGCTGCCTTCCTTGGCGGTGTGGATCGAGTCGAGCCCGGCGCCGATCCAGTTGAAGGGCCGAAACAGCGTGAAGTCGAGGTCACCCTGCGAGCCGTAGGCCCAGATCACGCGGTCCATGAGCTGCTTCGAGCAGGCGTAGATCCAGCGCTGCTTGTCGATGGGGCCCAGCACCAGCTCGGAGGCGTAGGGATCGAATTCCGCGTCGTGGCACATCCCGTACACCTCGGAGGTCGAGGGAAACAGGATGCGCTTGCGGTGCTTCACGCACGTGCGCACGATCGGCAGGTTGGCCTCGAAGTCGAGCTCGAAGACGCGCAGCGGCTCGCGCACGTAGGTGGCCGGGGTGGCGATCGCCACCAGCGGCATGACCACGTCGCACTTGCGGATGTGGTACTCGATCCACTCGCGGTTGATGGTGATGTCGCCCTCGAAGAAATGGAAACGCGGGTTGCGCACCAGGTCGGCGAGGCGGTCGGAGCCCATGTCCATGCCGAAGACCTCCCAGTCGGTCTCCGCGAGGATCCGCTTGGAGAGGTGGTGGCCGATGAAGCCGTTCACGCCGAGGATGCAGATCTTCATGGGCGCTGCGCCTCGAGGATGTCGAGCCGCCGGCCGTCGCCGCAGCCCGCGTGCAGGCCGGAGTCGTCGTCGTGGATGCCCGGCGGCGCGGCACGCGGCGTGAGGCGCGTGCGCAGGATGCGCAGGGGCTCGCCGCGAAACATCGTGAACGCCCCCGGATAGGGCGGGGCCACCGCGCGCACCAGGTTGTGGATCTCGGCGGCGCTGCGGCTCCAGTCGATGCGGCCATCTTCCGGCGTGCGGGCGCCGAAGTAACTGCCCCGCGACAGGTCCTGCGGCGTGAGCTTCGCAGTGCCGTCGAGCAGGCGCGGCAACGAGCGGTGCAGCACCAGCTCCGCCGCCACCGTCACCTTGCGGAAGACATCGAGCGCCAGGTCGTCGGGCAGGATCGGCACCGCCATCTGGTCGACGATGGGCCCCGCATCAGGCTTGGCGGCCATGCGGTGCAGCGTGGCGCCGGTCTCGGCCTCGCCGTGCAGGATCGCCCAGTTCACCGGCGCGCGGCCGCGGTAGCGCGGCAACAGGGAGCCGTGCATGTTGAAGGCGCCGCGGGAAGCGAGGCCCAGCCATGCCTCGGGCAGCATGTGCCGGTAATAGAACGAGAAGAGGAAGTCGGGCGCCAGGTCCCGGGCGCGACGCAAGATCTCGTCGGACGGCCCCGCATCGCTCAGCACGTCCAGCCCGTTGTCGCGGGCGAGCCGCTCCACGCTCGCGAACCAGACGTTCTCGGCAGGGTCGTCACGATGCGTGACGACGAGATCCACCTGAATCCCGGCCGCGAGAAGCGTGGCGAGGCAGCGCACCCCGACGTCGTGGTAGGCGAAGACGATCGCGCGCGGGCTCACCGCTCGCGCGGCTCCGCGGTTTCGCCGCGCTGCTCGAGCACAGCCTGGACCACATAACGCGGGCGCTCGCGCACCTGCTGGTAGATGCGGCCCACGTACTCTCCCACCAGGCCAAGGCCGAAGAGCACCACCCCGATGAGGAAGAACTCGAGGATGTCCCGATCCCATACGACGAGCAGGCCGTCACCCTCGCCCAGAACGATGCGCTTGGCGATCACGACCACGTACACCGCCACGGACACCAGCGAGACGAGGATGCCGAAGATCGAGAACGCCTGCAGCGGCAGCAGGGAGAATCCGGTGACCAGGTCGAAGTTGAGCCGCAACAGCTTGTAGAGCGAGTATTTCGACTCGCCGGCGTGCCGCTCCTCGTGCTCGACCTCGATCTCGGCCGGATTGCGCGCATAGGCATAGGCCAGGGCGGGGATGAAGGTGCTCACCTCGCGCGAGGCGCGGATTGCCTCGACGATGTTGCGGTCGTATGCGCGCAGCATGCAGCCCTGGTCGGTCATGCGGATGCGCGTGATGCGCTCGCGCAGGCGGTTCATGGCGCTCGAGGCCCAGCGGCGCCACGCCGCGTCGCGTCGCACCCTGCGGATGGAGCCCACGTAGTCGTGGCCTTCGTCCATCCGCTCGAGCAGCCGGGCGATCTCCTCGGGCGGGTTCTGCAGGTCGGCATCGAGCGTGACCACGCGCTCGCCGCGGCAGAACTCGAAGCCGGCGAGGATCGCCATGTGCTGGCCGAAGTTGCCGTTGAAAAGGACGACCCGCGTCACGTCGGGGCGCTGCTGGAACTGCTCGCGCAGCAGCGCCGCGGAGCGATCGGCGCTGCCGTCGTTCACGAAGATCACTTCGTAGGCGCGGCCCAGGGCATCGAGCGCCGGATAGAGCCGAGCGAAGAGCGCGGGCAGCACTGCCTCCTCGTCGAAGACGGGAATCACGACAGAGACCGCCGGCACCGCGCTCATCGTGCGGCGCCCGATCGCACCACGCGGCGCACGGCGTCGAGCACGCGCTCCACGTCGCTCGCCTCCATCTCGGGGAAAAGCGGCAGCGAGACCGTTTCTCGCGCGATGCGCTCGGCCACGGGGAATTCGCCCTCGCGATGGCCCTCCCCGCGAAAGTGGCTCGCGAGGTGGATGGCCTCGTAGGAGATGCCGACCCCGATGCCCTCGGCGTGCATCGCGCGCACGAAACCCTCGCGCGTGATGCGAGCCTCCTCGAGCGGCAGCAGCACCGTGAGCATGTTCCAGCTGTGCCCCGGATTGGGCCAGGGCGGCAAACGCGCGGCGCCGAAGAGCGGCTCGTCCCGGAAGCCCTCGATGTAGAGCGCGGCCAGGCGTTCGCGTTTCGCGCACCACGCGTCGAGGTGGCGCAGTTGCTCGAGGCCCAGCCGCGCGGACACGTCCGAAAGGTTGTACTTGGCGCCGGGCCGGGGCACGTCGCGCGTGCCGTCGGGCAGGCGCACGATGCCGTGGAAACGCAAACGCTCGACCGCGGCGGCCTCAGCGGCATCGTTCACCACCAATGCGCCGCCCTCGATGGTCGTGAGGTTCTTGTTCGGGTGGAAGCTGAAGCAGGCCAGGTCGCCGCTCGCGCCCACCGGCCTGTCGCCCGAGCGCGAACCGAGCGCGAGCGCCGCGTCTTCCAGCACGCGCACGCCATGGCGGCTGCGAAAGTCCGAGAGCGCCTGCGGAGCGAGCGGGGCGTTGTAGTGCACCGGCAGCAGCACACGGGTGCGGGGCGTGACGGCGGCATGCGCCTGGGCCATGTCGAGGTTGCGGGTGGCGAGATCCACGTCCACGAACACCACGCGCGCACCGGTGCGGGCGATGACGTTGGCCGTGGCGAAGAATCCCTGGGCCGGGGTGATCACCTCGTCGCCGCGACCTACCCCGAGCATCTCGAGGGCCACCTGCATCGCCGCCGTCGCCGACGTGAGCGAGCGCACCGGCCGGCCCTGGAGATAGCCGCCGAGCGCCTTCTCGAAGGCCGCGACCTGGGGGCCGCTCGCGATCCAGCGGCTGCGCAGCGTGTCGGCCACCGCTGCGATCATGGCCTCGTCCAGGAAAGGACGCGCGAACGGCAGGTATGGGAGGTTCGACATGGGGGCTAGGACCGCGCCACCAGCCACACGCCCACGACGATGAAACCGATGCCCGCCAGCTTCTGCGCGCCCAGCGATTCGCCGAAGAGCGCCCACGCCGCGAAGGCGTTCACGACGTAACCCACGGAAAGCATCGGGTAGGCCACGCTCACCGGCACGCGCGACAGGGCCAGGATCCACACGACCACGCTCACCACGTAGCAGGCGAGCCCCGCGAGGATGGGCAGGTTCGCCATGCGCGCGCCGACCGGCACGATGTTCTCCACGCTGAAGGCGAACTCGCCCACGCGGGTCGTGCCCGCCTTGAGCAGCAGCTGCGCCGCCGCGTTCAGCAGCACGCCGAGCATCACGAGGGAGAAGGTGAGGGGGGTCAAGGCTTGCGAACCAGGACACGTCGCGGGTCTTCGTGCAGGCGCTGCATCGGAAGGCCGCGCGCGCCGAGGGCCGCGAAAGTGGCCGGGTTCATTATAGCCAGCGCCTCCCCGGGCCGCAGCCAGTCCTCGTGGAATGCCTCGAGGGTGGGGATGTGCGCCGTGGGCTCGGACGCGATGCCGCGCTCGAACTCGTCGACGTACGCGACCAGCGTGAGCGTGCGCCGCAGGTAGAACGGCACCGAGTGCTCGAAGTAACGCACGCTGTAGAGCCGCGCCTCGGGGCTCGCGTGCGCCGCCATCAGCGTGGCCACGGACTTTCCCGATTGTCGCGGCGAAAGCGCCTCGTATGCGTCCTCGATGCGGTCCAGCACTACGCCCATTCCGATCGCTATAGCCACCAGCGCGGTCCAGCGCCGTCCGCGCCACAAGGCTGCCGCCGCGATCGCGCAGGCGGCCAGCAACGCGAGTGCGGCCATCAGCGCAAGCGGCTGGGCATGACCGTACAGCTCGCGCGTCCAGGGCTCGCGCGCGCGCGACTCGATCTGCAGGGCCAGCGCGACGAGCGCCATCGCCACCAGCGTCATGGGCAGCACCTGCCAGGCGAGCTTGCGCGTCGGCGCATGGACGAGGTAGCGACCGATCACGAGCGCCAGCGGCGGGAAGGCGGGCAGGATGTACGCGGGCAGCTTCGAGCTGGAGATGCTGAAGAACGCGACGACCACGAATGCCCAGGCGAGGGCGAGCCGCATCTCGTTGGTCGCGCGCGGGTCGCCCGCGAGCCGCCAGCCGTGCGCGAAGGCCGAGGGCAGCGCGAACAGCCAGGGCAGGAACCCGACGGCCACGATGGGCAGGAAGTACCACCACGGTTCGGTGCGCCGGTGCGACGCGCTGAGGAAGCGTTCCCAGTGCTCGTGCACGAAGAAGAAGCGCGGGAACTCGGGATTCTGGTACGAGACCGCGACGAACCACGGCGCGCTGATCGCCAGGAAGATCACCAACCCGTACGCCCATTCCAGACGGGCCACCGGGCGCAGGTCGCGCCGCAGGACGCACAGGGCCAACAACGCCCCGGCCGGAAAAACGAGGCCCACCAGTCCCTTGGAGAGCACCGCGAGCGCCATCGCGGCCCATGCGAGGAGCATCCACCGCCGCCGCGTTGGCGAGCGGGTCGGCTCACGCTCGGCGAGCAGGTAGGCGCAGAAGGTGAGCGTGGTCCAGAGCGTGAGCCCGGTGTCGAGCGTGACCACGCCGCTCATCACCATGAAGTACGGGCTCGATGCCAGGGCGATCGCGGCGGCGAGGCCCGTTTCCCGGGTGCCCAGCCGGCGGCCGGTGAAGGCCACGAGCAGCAGCGTGGCGAGCCCGCACAGCGCCACGTAAAGCCTTGCCGCGTACTCGCCGTGCGGCAGCAACGTGAGCGATGCCGCGGTCGCCCAGTATTGCAACGGCGGCTTCTCGAAGTACTTGAGGCCATTGAGCCGCGGCGTGATCCAGTCGCCGCTTTGCGCCATCTCGCGGGCGATCTCGGCGTAGCGTCCCTCGTCCGGGTTGGCGAGCGGACGGTCGAGGTTGTCGATGCCGATCGCCACGACCAGCGCGGCGAGAATCCACAGCAGGATGCGGGTCGGGGGCCGGATCACGCTTCGAGCAGCACGACCACGGCGCCGCCACCGCCATGGATCGCGCGTGGCTCGACGAACGCCAGCACTTCCCCGCGGCGCGTGAGCAGCTTGCGGATGCGCCGCTTGAGCACGGGTTCGCGCCCCGGCGAGCGCAGGCCCTTGCCGTGCACGATGCGAACGCAGCGCTTGCCGCGGCGCCGGCAGTCCGCGAGGAACACCGCGGTCTGCGCGACCGCTTCGTCGCCGGTCAAGCCATGCAGGTCGAGGTGGTCCTGGATGACCCAGTGCATGCGCCGCAGCTTGCGCAGGATGTCGCGTGGCAGGCCGGGGCGCAGGTAGAGATGATCTTCTTCGATCTCGATGTCGATGGGGACCGAGCCGGAGTCGCGTGCTGGCGAGAACCGGGACTGTCCCCGGTGTTCATCGGTGAGCATGAGCAACTCGTGCAGCACCGCGCGCTCGTCTTCCTCGCGCTTGACGGGGATCGGTGCCGGCTTCTGGCGTTGCGGCTCGACGCGGTTCGCAGGCTTGATCGGCACCGCGCCGCGCACCGCCTCGCGGAAGAGGTGGTGGTCATCCCGTCCCCCGTCCCCCGTGCGTCCCTTGGTCACCCCTGGGTTTCCAGGTACTTGTCCGCATCCAGCGCGGCCATGCAGCCCGTGCCCGCGCTCGTCACGGCCTGGCGATAGACGTGGTCCTGCACGTCGCCCGCCGCGAACACGCCGGGAATGCTGGTGGCGGTGGCGTTTCCCTCGAGGCCGCCCCTGGTGATGATGTAACCGCCCTTCATCTCGAGCTGCCCCTCGAAGATGTCGGTGTTGGGCTTGTGGCCGATGGCGATGAAGCATCCCTGCACCTTGAGGTCCTTGGTGGAGCCATCGCCGGTATTGCGGATGCGCACGCCGGTCACGCCGGTCTTGTCGCCCAGCACCTCGTCGAGCGTGTGGTTCCACTCGATCGAGACCTTGCCCTCGGCCTGGCGGGTGAAGAGCTTGTCCTGCAGGATCTTCTCGGCGCGGAACTTGTCGCGCCGGTGGATCACGGTCACGTGGCGCGCGATGTTGGACAGATAGAGCGCCTCCTCGACGGCGGTATTGCCGCCGCCGACCACGCAGACGTCCTGGCCCTTGTAGAAGAAGCCATCGCACGTGGCGCAGCCCGAGACACCCTTTCCCATGAACGCCTGCTCGGAGGGAATGCCGAGGTACATGGCCGAGGCTCCCGTGGCGATGACCAGCGCGTCGCAGGTGTAGGTGGCCGAGTCTCCCACCAGCGTGATCGGCTTGTCCTTCAGCTTCGCCGTATGGATCTGGTCGAAGACGATTTCCGTCTCGAAGCGCTCGGCGTGCTTGAGGAAGCGGTCCATGAGCTCGGGCCCCTGCACGCCCATGGCGTCGGCGGGCCAGTTGTCCACGTCGGTGGTCGTCATCAGCTGGCCGCCCTGGGCGAGGCCGGTGATGAGCACGGGTTTCAGGTTGGCGCGGGCGGCATACACCGCGGCGGTGTAACCGGCGGGGCCTGAGCCGAGGATGAGGAGGCGTGAGTGCTTGTTCGTCATTCGGGGGAGGTGACCGTGCTGGGCGGGGGTGTCCAGCCGCCGATTATCGCATCCGGCCGGCCGCCCTATGTCCCTGAAATTAATGCTGTTAATGAGGAGCCAACCCTAAGCGTTTGACAAATAAGGCAATTCTGGGTATCTAGGCAGGATGGCCAGCTCCCCCAAGCGACCGGCCGGCAGCGAGCGCGCCATCGGGCTCAAGGCCGTGCCGTTTTTCCGCCAGCTCGACGACCACGAGCTGGAGACGGTGCGCGCGGTCAGCACCGAGCGCTCCTATCCGAAGAATGCGGTGGTGCTCACCGAGGGCGAGATGGGCGACTCGCTCTACGTGATCCAGTCCGGAAAGGTGAAGGTCGTCATCGGCGACGAGGAGGGGCGCGAGCTCATCCTCAAGATCCTGGGCCCCGCCGACTTCTTCGGCGAGATGTCGATGATCGACAAGGAGCCGCGCTCGGCTTCGGTCACCACCATCGAGCCGGCCACGTTCCTGGTGCTCACCCATGCAGCCTTCGAGCAGTGCATCGAAAGGGCGCCGCGCATCGCGAAGGTGGTGATGCAGATCCTCGCCCACCGGGTGCGCGAGGCCGACCGCAAGATCGGCACGCTCGCGCTCATGGACGTCTACGGGCGCGTGGCGAGCACGCTCCTCGAGCTCGCCGTGTACAACAACGGCAAGCTCGTGGTGGGGGAGAAGCTGTCGCAGCAGGACCTCGCCAACATGGTCGGCGCCTCGCGGGAGATGGTGAACCGCATCCTCAAGGACCTTTCGGATCGCGGCTTCATCTCCATCGAGTCGAAGGCGATAACGATCATCAACCGGGAGCTGCCGCCATCGCTGTAGCAGCCGACTCCCACCCGGGCAATCCACGCCTCGGACGGGCGCTGCGCGAAGCCGGCTGGATCGCGCTGCTCGCCGTCGCCGCCTACCTCGCGCTGATCCTCGCCACCTATCACCGTGCCGATCCGGGGCCCTTCTTCAGCGGCACCGGCGCCCCGGTCGCCAACAAGGGCGGGGTCGCGGGCGCCTGGATCGCCGAGGCTCTGCTCTATCTCTTCGGACTTTCGGCGTGGTGGTGGGTCGCGCTTGCCGTGTACGGCATCCTGCGCCTCTACCGGCGCGTGGAGGCGTGGGAGATGCTCAGCCGGCGCACTTTCGCGACGGCGCTGGCCGGATTCTCGCTGCTGCTTTGCGCGAGCGCGGCGCTCGAGGCGCTCAGGCTGCACTCGCTTTCGGCGGCCCTGCCGCTCGCGCCGGGCGGCGTGCTGGGGCGCGTCCTGTCGGATTTCCTCGGCCTCGCCTTCGGCTTCACTGGCGCCACCTTGCTGCTGATCGCGGCGCTCGCGGCGGGCTCGAGCATCTTCACCGGGCTTTCCTGGCTTCGCGTCGCCGAGGCCGTCGGCGAGGGCGTCGAGCTGGGTTTCATGTCGTTGCGAGGGTTGATCGATGCCCGGCGCGACCGCGAAAAGGGCAAGCTCGCGGCCCAGGTGCGCGAGGAGAAGGTCGAGGAGGCGAAGAAGGCCTTCGAGGAGCACGAGCCGATCCGCATCGAGATGCCGGCGGTGGTGGTACCCAAGAGCGAGCGCGTGGTGCGCGAGAAGCAGGTGCCGCTCTTCGCGGACATGCCCGATTCGCCGCTGCCGCAGCTCTCGCTCCTCGACGCCCCCGACACGCACATCGAGCGGCCCACCGCGGAGACGCTCGAGTACACCTCGCGGCTCATCGAACGCAAGCTCCTGGACTTCAACGTGCAGGTGAAGGTGGTCGCGGCCTATCCCGGCCCCGTCATCACGCGCTACGAGATCGAGCCCGCCGTGGGCGTGAAGGGCGCCCAGGTGGTGAACCTGGCGCGCGACCTCGCGCGAGCGCTCTCCGTGATGGCCATCCGCGTGGTCGAGACCATTCCGGGCACCTCGTGCATGGGGCTCGAGATCCCCAACCCGAAGCGCGAGGTGGTGCGGCTGGCGGAGATCGTGGGCTCCCAGGCCTACGCCGACATGAACTCGAAGATCACCATCGCGCTGGGCAAGGACATCACCGGCAAGCCGATGGTGGCCGACCTGGCGCGGATGCCGCACCTGCTGGTGGCCGGCACCACCGGCTCGGGCAAGTCGGTGGCGATCAACGCGATGATCCTGTCGCTGCTCTACAAGGCGACTCCCGGCGAGGTGCGGCTGATCCTCATCGACCCGAAGATGCTCGAGCTGTCGGTGTACGAGGGCATCCCGCACCTGCTGGCGCCCGTGGTGACCGACATGCGCCAGGCGGGCGCGGCGCTCAACTGGTGCGTGGCCGAGATGGACCGGCGCTACAAGCTCATGAGCGCGCTCTCGGTGCGCAACCTCGCGGGCTACAACCAGAAGGTGCGCGAGGGCATCGAGAAGAAGCAGCCGCTCAAGCATCCCTTTACGCTCACCCCCGACAATCCCGAGGACCTCGAGCCGCTGCCGTTGCTGGTGGTGGTGATCGACGAGCTGGCCGACCTCATGATGGTCTCGGGCAAGAAGGTCGAGGAGCTGATCGCGCGCCTGGCGCAGAAGTCGCGCGCGTGCGGAATTCACCTGATCCTGGCGACCCAGCGCCCCTCGGTGGACGTGATCACGGGCCTCATCAAGGCGAACGTGCCCACGCGCATCGCGTTCCAGGTTTCGGCCAAGGTCGATTCGCGCACCATCCTCGACCAGCAGGGCGCCGAGAGCCTGCTCGGCCAGGGCGACATGCTCTACCTCATGCCCGGCGGCGGGGTGCCGGTACGCGCCCACGGCGCCTACGTGGCCGATTCGGAAGTGCACCGCGTGGTCGAGGCGCTCAAGAAGCAGGGCGAGGCGCAATACATCGACGGGATCCTCGACGAGCCCGAGCAGGGCGAGATGAACGCCGACGGCGGCCCCGGTGTCCCAGGGGGAGAAGCGGATCCCCTCTACGACCAGGCCGTGCAAATCGTGCTGCAGAACAAGCGCGCTTCCATCTCCCTCGTGCAACGCCACCTGCGCATCGGCTACAACCGCGCGGCGCGCCTGATCGAGGACATGGAGAAGGCAGGGCTGGTGAGCGCCATGGCGTCCAACGGAAACCGCGAGATAATCGCCCCGAACCGGGAGAAGTAGATCGTCCAGGGCGCGGAGCAGGGGCCCCGCTTGCGGGGATGCGACCTGGACGATCGCGGCCGACGCGTCCAACCACCGTCGGGAAATCACCATAGGAGGCCGCCCGGAGATGATTCACCGCTTTGTTGCATCGATAGCCCTGCTGGCCGCCACCTCCACCCTCGCCAATGGCCTGGACGACTTCCTCGCCTTCAACTCGGCCACCAAGACCGCCACCGCGCGTTTCGAGCAGCAGGTCCTCGACCGCGGCGGCAAGGTGATCGAGCGCGCTGCCGGGACGTTCGCCTTCGCGCGGCCGGGCAAGTTCCGCTGGACCTACGAGAGGCCACACCGGCAGGTGCTGGTGTCCGATGGATCGAAGCTCTACATCCACGATCCCGACCTGAACCAGGTCACGGTGAAGCGCATCGACCGCGCCATCTCCTCCACCCCCGCCGCGCTGCTGGCGGGACGCGACGACATCACGAAGCTCTTCACCTTGCGCGATGCGGGGAGCGCCGAGGGCATCGATTGGGTGGAGGCGACGCCCAAGGCGCAGGACACCGGTTTCGAGCGGGTGAGGCTGGGGCTCAAGGCGAAGACGCTCGCCGCCATGGAGCTGCACGACCAGCTGGGTGGGCGCACGATGCTGCGCTTCACCGACTTGAGGGCCAACGCCCCCGTCGCGTCGGAGACTTTCGCGTTCACGCCGCCCAAGGGGGCGGACGTCATCGAAGACCGCTAGTCAGCCGCGGTAGGCCTCGATCGAGAGGGGCGCTTCGGTGCTGGCGGCGCGGGCGGCCAGCACGATGCCGACCAGGCTTTCCAGCTCGTAGCAGCGCAGCAGGTGCGGCCGCTCGCGGCGGATGTAGGCGCGAACCGCTTCGGCCTCGTCGGCCGCCCCGGCCACGGTCTCGGCGAGGGGGCGCTCCGCGCCATAGAAGATTCCCAAGGCCCGCAAAGCCATGGCCAGGGCCCCCGCGTCGATTCCCGCCGTGCTTTGCGCGACCTGCATGAAACCTCCAGCCGGGCGGCCAATAAGGCCATGCAGCGATCCTACGGCGGGTGCGGGCATAAGGAATAGTTAAACTTTCTTTCCGTTCGGCTAAGGAATTGCTAACCTGTGCGCCGATGCGTTCCGCCACCCTCCGACAGCTGCGCGTGTTCGCCACGGCGGCGAGGCACCTTTCCTTCGCCCGCGCCGCGGCGGAGCTGCACCTGACCGCGCCCGCGGTCTCGCTGCAGATCGCCGAGCTCGAGCGCCACGCCGGCCTGCCGCTCTTCGAGCGGCTCGGGCGGCGCGTTTACCTCACGCCGGCCGGGGAGGCGATGCAGCGCTCGAGCGCCGCCGTCCTCGCGCAGCTGCGGGCGCTCGAGGACGAGCTGGCAGCGCTCAAGGGCATCGACGGCGGGTTGCTGGACGTGGGCGTGATCAGCGCGGGCGATTATTTCTTTCCGGCGCTGCTCGCCACCTTCTGCGCGCGCCACAAGGGCGTGCGTGTGGCGCTTTCGGTATGCAATCGCGAGGAGCTGCTGCATCGGCTCGATCGCAACCAGGTCGCGCTGGCCATCATGGGCAAGCCGCCGGAGGACAGCGATTTCGACGCCGTGCCGTTCGCGCAGCATCCGGTGGTGCTCATCGCATCGCGCGCCCATCCGCTCGCGCGCAAGCGCCGGTTGTCGCTTGCCACCGTGGCGCGGGAAGGCTTCATCGCCCGCGAGCAGGGCTCGCTCACGCGCGAGATCATGGATGAGACGCTGCGGCGCGCGCGCCTCAAGCCCGAGGTCGCCATCGAGGTCTCGAGCAACGAGACGATCAAGCAGGCGGTGGCGGCGGGCTTCGGGGTGGCCTTTGCCTCCGCCCATGCCATCGGGCTGGAAGTGGAGTCGGGGCGCCTCGCGGTGCTGGACGTGGCCGGCTTTCCGGTGCGCCGCCAGTGGTATGTCGTCCACCGTCGCGGCAAGCAGCTTCCCGCCGTGGCCCGCGCGTTCGCCAGCTACCTGCAGGAGGAGGGCGAGCCCGGCATCGAGCGCCAGACGCCGGCATCGCTGCGCCGCTACTGGCGCCGCGCCTAGAATGGCGCCCATGGAGCGCGACCTTTTCCAGGCCTCGGGCGAAGCCTTCGTGCCGCTCGCCGAACGGCTGCGGCCGGCGACGGTCGACGAGGTGATCGGTCAGCGCCACCTCCTGGGCGAGGGCAAGCCCATCAACGTGGCGCTGCGCGCCGGCCGCCCGCACTCCATGATCCTGTGGGGCCCGCCCGGCGTCGGCAAGACCACGCTCGCGCGCCTGATGGCGAAGGCCTTCAACGCCGAGTTCATCAGCATCTCGGCGGTGCTGGCGGGCGTGAAGGAGATCCGCGAGGCGGTGGAGCGCGCGCGCCTCGCCCGCGACCAGTATGGACGCGCCACGATCGTCTTCGTGGACGAGGTGCACCGCTTCAACAAGGCGCAGCAGGATGCCTTCCTGCCGCATGTCGAGTCCGGGCTCTTCACCTTCATCGGCGCCACCACCGAAAACCCGTCGTTCGAAGTGATCGGCGCCCTGCTTTCGCGAGCCCAGGTGTACGTGCTGGAAAGACTCGAGGCGGGGGACCTCGACCGGCTCGCCGAGCGCGGCTTCGAGGCCGAGGGCATGGACTCGACCGCCGATGCCCGCGCGCGCATCGCGGAATTCGCCGACGGCGACGGCCGCCGCACGCTGAACCTTGTCGAGCAGGTGGCGCAGGCCGGCCGCGTCGAGGGACGCCGGGGCGTGGACGTGGACTTCGTGAACGCGATCGCGCAGCGCGCCGGACGCCGCTTCGACAAGGGCGGCGACAACTTCTATGACCAGATCTCGGCGCTGCACAAGAGCGTGCGCGGCAGCGACCCGGACGCAGCGCTCTATTGGCTGGTGCGCATGCTCGACGGGGGCGTCGATCCGCGCTACCTCGCGCGCCGAATGGTGCGGATGGCGAGCGAGGACGTGGGCCTTGCCGACCCCCGGGCCCTCGAAGTCGCCGTCAATGCGGCCGAGGTCTACGAGCGCCTCGGTACGCCCGAGGGTGAGCTCGCGCTCGCCGAATGCGTGATCTACCTCGCGATCGCCGCCAAGTCGAACGCGGTTTACGTGGCCTACAACGAGGCGCGTGCGTTCGTTGCGCAGGACGGCACGCGCCCCGTGCCCCTGCACATCCGCAACGCGCCCACGAAGCTCTTGAAGAACCTGGGCCACGGCAAGGACTACCGCTACGCCCACGACGAGCACGAGGGCTACGCCGCGGGGGAGAATTACTTCCCCGAGGGCATGCAACGGCCGTCGTGGTACCGCCCGACCGGCCGCGGGCTCGAGGCGAAGATCCGCGAGCGGATGGAGCACCTGCGCTCGCTGGACGAGGCGGCCCGGAAGAAAGCAGAATAGCCGCATGCGCTGCATCCGATCTCGCCGCTAGTCGTCGTTCCCGGCTTTCTGGGAAACCAATCCTCCTTTCCGACATCCATTGGGCTCCCGCCTGCGCGGGAGTGACCCCATGCTCGATATCCAGACGCTCCGCAAGGACCTCCCGGCCGTGGTGGCCGGACTCAAGCGCCGCAACTTCGACTTCGACGAGGGCGCATTCCATGCCCTCGAGGACGAGCGCAAGACGCTGCAGCTGCGCACCGAGGAGCTGCAGGGCAAGCGCAACACGCTCTCCAAGCAGATCGGAATGCTCAAGGGCAAGGGCGAGGACGCCTCGGCCGTGATGAAGGAGGTCGGCGGCATCGGCGACGAGCTCAAGTCGAACGAGGCTGCGCTGGGCGCGCTCCAGTCGCGCCTGGACGATTTCCTGCGGCGAATCCCCAACGTGCCACGCCCGGAGGTTCCCGAAGGCCGTTCGAGCGACGACAACGCCGAGGTGCGCCGCTGGGGCACGCCCCGCGCGCCGGGATTTCCGGCGAAGGACCACGTCGATGTCGGCGCCGCCCTGGGCGGCATGGATTTCGACACCGCCGCCAAGCTGTCAGGGGCGCGCTTCGTCGTGCTGAAGGGCCAGGTCGCGCGCCTGCACCGGGCGCTCGCGCAGCTCATGCTCGACATCCAGACGCGCGAGCACGGCTATACCGAGGTGTACGTGCCCTACATGGTCAACGCCCATTGCATCGACGGGGTGACCAACCTCGAGAAATTCCGCGAGGACGGCTTCCGGATCGAGGGGCGCGACGCTTTCCTCATCCCCACGGCGGAGGTGCCGGTCACAAATTTCGTGCGCGAAGAGATCGTCGACCGCGCGCGGCTGCCGCTCAAGTTCGCCTGCCACAGCCCCTGCTTCCGCGCCGAAGCCGGCAGCTACGGCAAGGACACCCGCGGCATGATCCGCCAGCACCAGTTCGACAAGGTGGAGATCGTGCAGCTGGTGCGCCCCGAGGCATCGGGCGAGGCGCACGAGGAGCTCACGCGCAACGCCGAAGCGATCCTGCAGCGCCTGGAGCTTCCCTATCGCGTGATGCTGCTGTGCACCGGCGACATGGGATTCTCCAGCGCCAAGACCTACGACCTCGAGGTGTGGCTGCCGGGGCAGGGGGCCTACCGAGAGATCTCGTCGTGCTCGAACATGGAGGCCTTCCAGGCGCGGCGCATGCAGGCGCGGTTTCGCGACGAGAATGGAAAGGTGCAGCCGCTGCACACCCTCAACGGCTCGGGCCTTGCCGTCGGCCGCACGCTCGTGGCGGTGCTGGAGAACTACCAGGAGGCCGACGGGTCGGTGACCGTTCCCAAGGCGTTGGTGCCGTACATGGGCGGCATCACGAAGCTGGAGCCGCAAGCTTGAACCACGGAGACCACGAGAGACCACAGAAACGGCTTGAATTCGATTCTTGCGCGATATCCTCCCTCGCGGGCCATCCTTGCTCCGTGGTCCCGGGGGTCTCTGTGGTTGAACGCCTTGACCCATGAGCACGAGATTCATCGTCGTTCGCCACGGCGAGACGCAATGGAACGTCGAGTCCCGCATCCAGGGGCAGGGCGACAGCCCGCTCACCGAAGCCGGCGGCGAGCAGGCGCGCGCCATCGCGCAGCGCCTGGCCCGTGAGAAGTTCGATGTCCTCGTGGCAAGTGATTTGGGCCGCGCCATGGACACTGCGCGAGCCATCGCCGAGCTGTCGGGCCATGCGATCGTCCCCGACCCGCGGCTGCGCGAGCGCAGCTTCGGCGTGGGCGAGGGCATGACCTACGAGGAGATCGACCGCGCCTATCCCAACGTCTTCTCCCGCACGGCCGAGGCCGATCCCGACTTCGTCATCCCCGTCGGGGAGAGCCGGCGCCAGTTCCACGACCGGGTGCGCGATGCGTTCGTCGCGCTCGCGCGCGAGCATCCGGGCAAGCGCCTGACCGTGGTCGCCCACGGGGGAGTGCTCGCGGGGCTTTATCGCCATATCCACGACATCCCCGTGGGCAAGCCGCACGTGGTGCCGATCGCCAATGCGGCCTACAACGCGGTGGTCTTCCAGGCCCCGGCCTGGGCGCTGGAGGCGTGGGACGAGGTGGATCACCTGCCCGCGGCGGTGCCCTTCGTCGAGAGCTGAGCCGGCGGCGCGGCGATCGCGGGCTCCGGGGCGCCGGCCGGATGCGGCAACTGCGGCGCGTCGCGCGGCTCCATGCGCGTGAGGATGTCGTAGTAGTTGCGCACGTTGTCCACCAGCTGCATCGCCTCGAAGCCCCGCGCGTAGCCGTGCTTGAGCGTGTTGAAGGTCTCGGCCTCGGACATGCGCGGCAGCACCTGGCGCACGTCCTGCCACTTGTCGGGGTTGAGCCCGCTCCTCTGCGCGAGGATGCGCGCATCCTCGAGGTGGCCCAGGCCCATGTTGTAGGCCGCGAGCGCCAGCCAGCTCCTGTCGGGCTCCTCGATGCGCGGCGACATGGCCTCCTTCAGCAGCGCGAAGTAGCGCGCGCCGCCGATGATGCTTTCGCGCGCGTCGAGGCGGTCGCGGATCTGCAGTCGCTGCGCCGTCTCCTCGGTGAGCATCATCAGCCCACGCACGCCGGTGGGCGAGGTCGCGTTGGCGTCCCAGTGCGACTCCTGGTAACCGATGGCGGCGACGAGCCGCCAGTCGACGCCGCTCACCGCCTCGGCCTCCATGAACCAGGGCTTGAGGCGGGGCAGCTGCGTGCCGATGCGCTCGAGCAACGTGCCCGAGTCGAGGGCCGTGATGCGCGCCGCATGGCCGTAATAGCGCTCGCTCAGGCGCTTCAACGTCCCGTCCTTCTGGATGCGCTGGAAGAAGGGCTTCGCCGCATCCAGGATGCGCTTCTTGTCGACGGTGCTCACGAGCCATGAATACTCGAGGGGCTTGCCCACGTTGAAGGCCACCTCGACTTGCGGGAAGAAGCGCCGCGCGAGCGTGAAGCGCGTCGATTCGACCAGCGCGTAGTCGAGCTTGCGCTGCGCCACGCGCTCCAGCAGGTCCGCGGTGGATGCGCCCGCCGGGAGCCGCTCGAGGTTCTGCATCTGCTCGGCCGGGCCGGCGAGAAGGTATTCGCCGACGCTGTCCTCGACCACGCCCACGCGGCGCCCGGCGATGTCCTTGAGCGTTCGCGGGCGCGGCTCGCCCACGCGGCCCACCACCTGGTGCTGAACCGTGAAGTAAGAAGGACCCCAGGCGAGGCCGCCGGGGAAATCGAAATGGCGCGCGAGGGCCGCGGCGGCGAGGTGAGCCTGTCCCGCGCGCAGCATCTGGTCGATCTTCGCCGGGTTGTCGATCACGACGAACTCGAGGCGCACGTCGAGCTCGCGGGCGAACATCGTCGCGAGGTCGTATTCGAAGCCCGAGGGCAGGCCCTGCGAGTCCTCGAAGTAGGTCGTGGGCCCGTTCACGGTGAGCACCACGAGCTCGCCCGATTGCGCGATGGGCGGCACGGGGCGCGGCGGTTGTTCGCATCCCGCGGCGAGGAGCGCCAATGCAACCAGCCAACGCCGCGCCGTGCTCATGGTGCGGGAGTTTACGATTAAACTGCGGCTGACATGCCCAAAGTCTTCGCGATCGTCCCGGCAGCCGGGCAGGGCACGCGCATCGGCGACGCCGTTCCCAAGCAGTACATCCCGGTCCGTGGCAAGCCCATGATGTTCCATGCCATCGAGGTGCTTGCCGCGGTGCCGCGCATCGAGTGCGTCTGCGTCGTGCTCTCGCCGCTGGACCGCCATTGGAAGGAGCACGACTGGAGCGGCCTTTCCGACAAGATCGAGCCCCTCTTCGCCGGCGGAGCGAGCCGCGCGCAGAGCGTGATGAACGCGCTGAAGGAGCTCGGCCCGCGCCTGGCCAGGGACGACTGGGTCCTGGTGCACGACGCCGCCCGGCCCTGCGTGCAGAAGGAGCTGGTCGAGCAGTTCCTCGACGAGGTCGGCGACGACCCCATCGGCGGGCTGCTGGCGATGCCCGTCGCCGACACGCTCAAGAGCGCGGACGAGAACCAGCGCGTGGCCGCGACGATCCCGCGCATCAACCTGTGGCGGGCGCAGACGCCGCAGATGTTCCGCAACGACCTGCTGCGCCGCGGCCTCGAGATCCGTCCCGACGCGACCGACGAGGCGCAGGCGGTGGAGGCGGTGGGCTACAGCGCGCCGCGGCTGGTGCAGGGCGAGAACAGCAACATCAAGGTCACCTTCGCCGAGGACCTGTTGCTCGCCGAGCTGATCCTCGAGCGACTGGGCCGGGTCGACCTGTGAGCATGCGCATCGGGCAGGGCTTCGATGTCCACCGATTGGTAACCGGGCGGCGCCTCGTGATCGGTGGCGTCCAGATCGCGCACGACAAGGGCCTGCTTGGCCACAGCGACGCCGACGTGCTGCTGCACGCGATCTGCGATGCGCTGCTGGGTGCGGCCGCGCTGGGCGACATCGGCCGGCACTTTCCGGACAGTGATCCGCGCTACAAGGGCATAGACAGCCGCGAGCTCCTGCGCCATGTGGGCGCGTTGCTCGCCGACCGGCGATTGCGCATCGCGAACCTCGATTCGACCATCATCGCGCAGGCGCCGCGCATGGCGCCGCACATCCCGAAAATGGTGGCGAACATCGCGGCCGACCTCGGGCTGCAAGCGCATTCGGTGAACGTGAAGGCCACGACTACCGAGGAGCTCGGCTTCACCGGCCGCGGCGAGGGCATCGCCGCTCAGGCGATCTGCCTGGTGGAGGAGATGGTCGAAGGCGGGGGCTGAACGTAGCGTCCCTCATCCCCGCCCTTACGTTGCCACCCGCGCAAGCCTGAATCGCGCCTCGGTCTTCCGTGGCTTGCCGCCCGGCGGGTCGACCGTCGTGAGCGTCTCGGTGTAGACCAGGTCGCCGTTGGGATCCCGGGCGAGCATCTCGTCCACCTTCTCGGTGCGCAACACGTCGCCCAGTCCGCTCGTGCGCTGGGAAGATCGCTCGAGCTTGCCACCCTTGCAGCGCCAGCGCGGCGAATCGATGGCGATCTCGACGATGTCCCTGCCCTCCGCATCGATGAAGCGCAGTCGCGTGCCACGCGCATCGTGAATGAGCGCCGCCATCGTCGCCAGGTGCGTGATCTTCGGGCGGGCCATGGGGGCGGAGGAGGCGAGCCCCTTGGGGCCGCCACCGGCCTCGCGGCGGAAGAGCTTGCCCTTGTCCTTGCCCTGGGTGAAGTTGCTGAGGTAGTCGGGCAGCCCGTCGCGTGCCGCGACCGACTGGTATTGGTATGTCCCGTTGAGGTTCTTGCAGTCGTCGGCGGCCTGGGAAAGCAGTGGACCGCAGAGGCCACAGAGACCGCAGAGGATTGCCTTGATGTTTGCCGTAGCCATGATGGAAGCGCCGTGAGTTCCGCCGCCAGCTTTCCCTGCTCTCGAGGTCCCGGTGGTCTCTGTGGTTCGCTCTTGCCTACCGGCGGAACTGCGCCAGGACCGACGAAGTCCACGTGAGCCGCTCGATCAAGGTGCGCAGGAATTCGCGGTTGAAGCGCAGCTGGCACCCCTCGGAGAGGGAGTCCAGGTGCGAAGCCTGGATCTTGAGCAGCTGCACCTCCGACACCGAGACGATCGAGGCCGAGCGGCGCGCTCGGTCGCCCGAGAGGTAGGCCATCTCGCCGAAGCAATCGCCTTCCTTGAGCACGTTGAGCAGCTTGCCGTCCTTCACCACCTTCACCTGGCCGGTGACGATGATGAAGAAGGCCTGCCCGACCTCGCCCTCCAGCAGCAGGTTCTGGTCGCGGGCGTGGGACTCCCAAACGGCGCCGCGCAGCACCTCCCAGAGCTCCGCGTCGCGGAACTCGCGGAAGAACGGCAGCGAGCGCAGCTTGTTGAACTTCTCCGTGGAGCTGATCTCGTGGGAGTAGCGCTCGAGCTGCGGGAAGGTGTTGGCGAGCTCGCTCGCCATGTCGAACCACGAGGCGTAGCGCACCTGCGGGTCCTTGTGCATCGCCTTCTTCACGATCTCGACCAGCTTCTCGGGCAGGTCGGGGCGCAGGGTCTCGATGGGGACCGGATCCTCGTTCAGGATCTTGTTGATCATCGTGACCGCATTGTTGGCGCGAAAGGGCAGCTTGCCGGTGAGAAGCTCGTACATCACCACGCCGAGGGAGTAGATGTCGGTCTGCACGCTGGGCAGCTCCTCGTTGATCTGCTCGGGCGACATGTACGCCGGGGAGCCGAGGAAACCGTCGATCTGGGTATGCGTCGCGTGCGAGATCTTCGCGGTGCCGAAGTCGCTGATCTTGATGTCGTCGCGCTCGCTCAGCAGGATGTTGGCGGGCTTGATGTCGCGGTGGATCACGCCGTTCTGGAAGGCGTAGTCCATGGCGCGGCACATCTTGAAGATCACGAGCACGGCCTGGCGCACCGGCAGCAGGTTGGTCTCGGTGCAGTACTTCTTGAGCGATCCGCCGGGGACGTACTCCATCACGATGTAGCGCTGGTCGCCCTCGACCACGGCGTCGTACACGCCCACGATGTTCGGATGGTTCAGCTTGCCGGCGAGCGAGGCCTCGTTGAGGAAGAGGCGCTCGAAGCGCTTCGCTTCCTCGGCGCCCATGTCCATGTCGGTCTTGGCGACCTTGATGGCGACCTTGCGGTCGTTGAACGTGTCCTCTGCCAGGTAAACCATGGCCGACGCCCCCTCGCCAAGGGGCGAGAGGATGTCGTACTTGCCGATCTTGCGGGGCCGTTCGGACACGCGGGCGCGTTGCCTCTCGCGAAGCCGTTGTTTTTATATGGCGAAGTCTAACCGATTGGCCCTAGCCATGGGCCGCCACGAGCGCGCGCGCGAGCCGCGTGAACGCCTCGCGATCGACTGCCACCAGCGGCACCGGCGTGCCCGTGGCGGCATCGCGGTAATTGCGGAAGAGGGACTTGCGGTAGGCGGGATCGTAGTGGCTCTCCAGGAGCTCGGCCACCAGCGGGCGCCAGTCGCCACGCTCGAGGCGAGACTTCCAGCCCTCGACGCGCTCGGCGCCGTGCAAATCTCGCAGCAGGTCGAGCTTCGCCGCGAGCCTCTCGGGCTGCGCCACGAAATGCGCGTATTCCTCCATCAGCAGCTCGACCCGCGCCTCGGCGCTCGCCTCGAGCCGGAAGCAGCGCGACTCGCGCATGCGCTGGATCAACGCATCGGGCACGCGCAGGTTGCCGACCTTCTTGCTCTCGGACTCGACATACACGGGCCCGGCGGGATCATAGGCCGAAAGCGCGCTCCAGATGGCGGTCTCGAAGGCCTTCTGCGTGGGCTGCGCGGCGCCGGGCAGCTCGCCCAGCACGGAGCCGCGGTGCGCGGCGAGGCGCTCCAGGTCGAGGACCTGCGCGCCTTCCTGCGCGAGCGCTTCCAGCAAGCGGCTCTTGCCCGAGCCGGTGGCGCCGCAGATGACGCGGTAGTCGAACCGCTGCGGCAGCTCGTCGAGGTCGGCCACCACCTGGCGTCGAAACGCCTTGTAGCCGCCTTCCAGGCGCTGCGCATCCCATCCGATCTGGCGCAGGACGTGCACGAGCGAGCCCGAGCGACCGCCGCCACGCCAGCAATAGACGAGCGGGCGCCACTTGCGCGGGCGGTCGGCGAAGCGCGTTTCGATGTGCCGCGCGATGTTGCGCGCGACGAGCGGCGCGCCCACGCGCTTCGCCTCGAAGGCGGAGCGCTCCTTGTAGAGGGTGCCGACGAGGGCGCGCTCGTCATCGTCCAGCACCGGGATGCTGAGAGCGCCTGGCAGGTGGTCCTCCCCGAATTCCGCCGGGCTGCGCGCGTCGAGGATGTCGTCGAAGGCCCGCAGGTCGGCCAGCGCGAGCGGCGTGGCGACGCGGGCATCCGGCCGGTCTCGGTGGAAGGGCAGATCGGTCACGGTCGCTTGCGCAGCAGTGGCTCGAGCGCCGGCCACACGTTGTCGAGGATGCGCGGCTGCGCGGCCGCCGCCGGGTGCAGCTGGTCGGGCAGGAAGAGCTCGGGCTTGTCGGCCAGGCCTTCGAGCAGGAAAGGCACCAGCGCCACGCGGTGTTTCGCTGCAACGCTTTGATACAGCTCGCGGAACCGCGCCGCGTAATCGATGCCATAATTCGGAGGAATCATCATGCCCACCAGCACCGGCTCCGCGCGGGCCTTGCGAGCCATCCCGATCATGTTCTCCAGGTTGGCGCGAATGCCTTCGACGGGCTGGCCACGCAGCGCGTCGTTGGCGCCGAGCGCGATCACCACGACCGCTGGCTTGTGGCGCTTCAGGTCCGCAGCCAGGCGGCGCAGGCCTCCGGCAGTGGTCTCGCCCGAAACGCTCGCATTCACCACGCGCCAGTCGAGGGCCTCGCGCTCGAGGCGCTTGGCCAGCAGGTGCGGCCAGCCCTGGTTGGCGGAAAGCCCATAGGCGGCCGAGAGGCTGTCCCCGAACACCAGCAACGTGCGCGCCGCGAGCGCGGGCGTGGCGAAGCCGAGCAGCAAGGCCGCGAGAAGCGCGCGGCAAAGCCGAGGAAGGTTTCTAGATGAATGCACTGAGGGAATCGGTCGCGCAAAGCGCGGAGCGGGCGCCGGCCGGAAACGTCATTGTGAAGGCCGAGGCCCTCACCAAACAAGTCGCCACGCCGGACCACACGCTGGTGATCGTGAAGGCGGCGACCTTCGAGGTGCGCTCGGGCGAGGCGGTGGCGATCCTGGGCGCTTCGGGCTCGGGCAAGTCCACCCTGCTCGGACTGCTCGCCGGGCTCGACGTTCCGACTTCCGGGCAGGCGTGGATCGGCGGCGAGCCGCTCTTCTCGCTCGACGAGGACGGCCGCGCGCGCCTGCGTGGGCAGATGGTGGGTTTCGTGTTCCAGTCTTTCCAGCTGCTGCCCGCGCTCACGGCGCTGGAAAACGTGATGCTGCCGCTCGAGCTGGCCGGCGGCCCCGACGCGGTGGGCCGCGCGCGCATCGTGCTCGGGCGCGTGGGGCTGGGCGAGCGCCTCGGCCACTATCCGCGCCAGCTCTCGGGCGGCGAGCAGCAGCGCGTCGCGGTGGCGCGGGCGTTCGTCACGGAGCCGCGCGTGCTCTTCGCCGACGAGCCGACGGGCAACCTCGATTCGACGACAGGTGAGCACATCATCGACCTGCTGTTCCAGATGAACCACGAACGCGGAACCACGCTCGTGCTGGTGACGCACGACGCCCACCTGGCGAAGCGCTGCGACCGGCGGCTGCACATCTCGGCCGGCGAGATCACGCACGAAGATTGAGCCCGCTGATGGAAGCCGTGTTCGTTCAGATGCCCTGCCCTTGGCATGAATAACCTCCGCCTCGCGATGAGGATGCTCCGCCGAAACTGGTCGGCCGGAGAGCTGCGTGTCCTGCTGCTCGCGTTGCTGATCGCGGTGGCGAGCGTGACGACCGTCGGATTCTTCGCCGACCGCGTGCAGGCGGCACTCGACCTTCAGGCCAACGAGCTGCTGGGCGGGGACCTGGTCGTCATCGCCGACCACCCGGTGCCGGGCGAATTCGTGGACGCCGCGAAGGCACAGGGCCTCACGGTCGCGCAGACGCGCACGTTCCCGAGCATGGTGTCCGCGGCCGAGCGCGGGGTGAGCCTCGCGGAGATCAAGTCGGTCACCCACGGCTTCCCGCTGCGCGGGAAGATCCGCATAGCCGATGCCGTGGGCGCGCCCGACCGGGAGGCCGCGAGCGCTCCCGAGCCCGGCACGGCGTGGATCGCGGTGGCGCTCGCCGCGCGCCTGGACCTCAAGGCGGGCGATACGCTGCAGGTGGGGCGCGCGCCGCTCAAGGTCGGGGCCATCGTCGTGCGCGAGCCCGACAGCGTGCTCGACTACTTCGGGATCGCGCCGCGCGTGCTCATGAACGAGGCGGATATCGCTTCCACCGGCCTGGTGCAGCTCGGCAGCCGCGTGACCTACCGCTTGCTCGTGAAGGGCGATGCCGGCGCCGTGCAGCGCTTCCGCGAGAAGGTGGCCCCGAAGATCGGCCGCGGGCAGCGCATCGAGGGCGTGCGCGACGCGCGTAGCGAGGTTCGCGCGGCACTCGACCGCGCGCAGCGTTTCCTTGGCCTCGCCTCGCTGCTTTCGGTGGTGCTCGCTTCGGTCGCCGTGGCCCTCGCCGCACGGCGCTTTTCGCAGCGGCAGCTCGACGCGGCCGCGATGATGCGTTGCCTCGGGGCGTCGCAATCCACCATCTTCGGCCTGCATGCGTGGCAGTTCCTCGCGCTGGGCGCGGCCGCCTGCCTGCTGGGCAGCCTGGTGGGGTACGCCGCGCAAGCGGTGCTGGCGAGCTGGCTCACCTCGTTCCTCACCGTCTCGCTGCCACTGCCGGGGCCGATGCCCGCCGTGCGCGGCGCGGTGATCGGCCTGGTGCTGCTGCTGGGCTTCACGCTGCCGCCGCTCATCCGCCTGCGCAGCGCATCCACCTTGCGCGTCCTGCGCCGCGATCTCGCCGCCGCCGAGCCCGTGAGCCTGGCGGCGTTCGTGCTCGGGCTCGCCGCGCTTTCGGGATTGATCCTCTGGCAGGCGGGAGACCTCAAGCTGGGCGCGATCGCCCTGGGTGGCTTCGCCGGGGCGCTGCTCGTCGCCGCGCTCGCCGGTTATGGCCTCATCCGCCTCGTCACCCGGCTGCGCAGCGCGGCCGCCGGCCCCTGGCGGTACGGCCTCGCGAACCTGCGGCGACGCACCGGTGCGAGCCTCGTGCAGATCATGGCGCTCGGGCTCGGGCTCATGGCGATGCTGATGCTCACCCTGGTGCGCACCGAGCTGGTGGTGAAGTGGCAGCAATCGCTCCCGGCCGAGATGCCGAACCGCTTCGCCATCAACATCCAGGACGACCAGCTCGCGGAGGCGAAGCGCTACTTCGCCTCGATCCAGATGGCGACGCCCGACCTGTATCCCATGATCCGCGGTCGGCTCGTGCAGATCGGCGAGCGCAAGGTGCGCGGCGCCGATTACTCCGAGCAGCGCGCGCGGCGCCTCGCGGAGCGCGAGTTCAACCTGTCGTGGCTGGACAAGCCCCAGGCCGACAACGAGATCGTCGGCGGCAAGTTCTGGGAGCCGGGCACGACGTCCCGCGAATGGTCGGTCGAGGAGGGCATCGCCAAGACGCTCGGCATCAAGCTGGGCGACACGGTCACCTTCGAGATCGCCGGCAGCGCCTTCACCGCCCCCGTGACCAGCATCCGCAAGGTCGACTGGGACTCGTTCAAGCCGAACTTCTTCGTGATCGGCAGCCCGCCGTTGCTGAAGGAGTATCCGGCGAGCTGGATCACGAGCTTCTACCTGCCCGCAGGGCGCGAGGAGGTGGTCGGCGGCCTGGTGCAGCGCTTCCCCAACGTGAGCGTGATCGACCTGTCGGCCATCATCGCGCAGTTCCAGAAGATCACCGACCAGGTCTCGCGCGCGGTGGAGTTCGTGTTCCTCTTCGCCATCGCGGCGGGGCTCGTGGTGCTTTTCGCCGCGATCAGCTCGACGCAGGACGAGCGCATCTTCGAAGGCGCGATTTTGCGAACGCTCGGCGCTTCGCGCCGGCAGCTCGCGATCATGCAGCTCGCGGAGTTCCTGGCGATCGGCCTGCTCGCCGGCACCATCGCGGCGGCAGGCGCCGTCGGCACCGCGGCCGTGCTCTCCGACCGCGTGCTGGGCGTCCCCTACGAGGTCAACTGGCTGCTGCCCGTGGTGGGGCTGCTGGTCGGCGCCGTCGGAGTCGCCCTTGCGGGCCTGCTGGGCACGCGCCGGGCGGTCGATTCGCCGCCGCTGCAGACGATACGGGCGGTGACGTGAACCGGGGTCAGACCACTTAGTCCGTTTGTGCGGCGCAACAAAGCGGACTAAGTGGTCTGACCCCGGTTTATCTCGCCGGCGGATGCTTCGCGATGAAGCGCGAGATTCGCGGAGGCTCCTCGCCCAGGTGGAAGGAGTGGCGCATCGCGTGCAGGCGCTCGTCCATGGCGGTGAAGCGGTCGAAGCGGCGAAGGTAGTCGGCCCAGGTGTCGCAGGCGAAGTACTCGACGAAGCGTCCGGGGCGCTGCACGTCCTCGAAGAGGCCCCACGACACGGCACCCTGCCGCAGGCGCGCGCTGCGGCTTTCGGCCATGATCGATTCGAACTCGCCACGCCGCTGCGGATCAATGAGGTATTCGAGCGTGATCATCACCGGGCCGTCGCGCGGCTCGAGCGGCATCGCCGGCACCGGCTCCTGCCACGGGTGCGTCGGGGTGTGGTCCTCCTCCTGCTCGCCTTCGAGCACGCGCCTGCGGGTGACGAACAAGGCGAGCAGCATGCTCGCCGAGCAGGCGATGAGGCTCGTGCGCACGCTCGTCGACTCCGCCAGGCGCCCCCAGATGAACGCTCCGACGGCGGTGCCGCCCATGATCGCCATCTGGTAGATCGACATGCCGCGGGCCCGCACCCAATCGGGCAGGGCGAGCTGCGCGGCGACCGATACCGAGTTGGCGGTGACGATCCATGCCGCGCCGCCGAGGAACATCGCGGGCAACGCGGTCCAGACGTGATCGGAAAGCGCGATGACGAGGGTGGCGATCGACTGGCCCACCGATCCGCGCAGCGCCAGCTCGTCGCGGTTCCAGCGATGGCGCAGCCTGGGCAATTGCGTCGCTGCGACGATGGCGCCGAGGCCCAGGGCGGCAAGGAGGAACGTGAATATGCCGGCGCCGCCGTCCATCATCCGCTTGGCCACCAGCGGCAGCAACGCGATCAAGGCGGTCGCGTGCAGGAAGAAGGAGCACGTGACGACGATCGCATCCTTCATGCGGCGCGACTCGCGGACGTACTGCCAGCCCAGGCGCATGGCGCCGAGGAAGCGCTCCCCGGGCAGCACCGAAGGCGGCTTGCCGACGCGCTTCCAGCGCAGCAGCACGAATGCGCAGCCGATCGACAGCGCGCAGTTCATGGCGAAGACGTACTCGCTGCCCGCCGCGGCGATGATCGCGCCGGCGACCAACGGTCCCACGATGCGCGAGACGTTCACCGCGATGCCGTTCAGCGCGAGCCCGAGGGGCAGCTGCTTGCGCCCGAGCAGCTCCGGCACGATCGCCGCGTAGACGGGCCAGCGCATCGCGAGGCCGATGCCGTTGGTGAACACCAGCAGCAGTAGCAGCGTCGGCGTGAGGCCCACGGTGATCGAGACCAGGTAGAGGATCGCGGCGTTGGTCGCGACCCACACCTGCGTGACCATGAAGTAGCGGCGGCGATCGACCAGGTCGGCCAGCGCGCCGCTCGGCAGCCCGAGCAGGAACACCGGCAGCGAGGAGGCCGTGGTCACCATCGCGATCAAGGTGGCCGACGTCGTGAGCGAAGTCATGAGCCAGGCGGCGGCCACGTCGTTGGCCCACATGCAGACGTTCGATGTCGCCCACACCAGCCACAGCATGCGGAAGGTGGGATTGCGCAGCGGCTCCCAGGGCGATTGCGGCCCCGGGGGCGGCGTGGGGACCGCGGGCGGCTCCTGCGGAGTGGCGATGTCCTGGACGCTCATCGAGGCGGCGCGTTGCGGATGTGAGAGTATGCACCGCGATGGCGCTCCTCCCGGCGAACCTGCACGCCTCGCCCTACCTCCTGCTCAGCCTCACCTCGCTTTTCTGGTCCCTCAACTGGGTGATCGGGCGCGCCATGGTGGGCCACGTTTCCCCATTCGCGCTCACCTTCCTGCGCTGGAGCGTGGCCGTGGCGGTGATGATGCCGTTCGCGCTGCCGGTGATCCGCGCCCACTGGCCGGCCGTGCGGCGCAGCTGGAAGGAGATCGCCTGGCTGGGCTTCTGGGGCACGGGGCTGCACAACGCCTTCGCCTACGTGGGGCTGCAATACACCACGGCCACCAACGGCGTGATCCTCAACAGCTCGATCCCGATCATGATCATCGTGCTCGGCTGGTTCGTGTATCGCGAAACCATCACGCGCCTGCAGGCTGCCGGCGTGGCGATCTCGCTCGTGGGCATCCTCGCCATCGTCGCGCGCGGGGATCCGGCGGCGCTCGCGCAGCTCTCGCTCAACAAGGGCGACCTCATCGTGCTGGTGGGCATGGCCTTCTGGGCCGCCTATACGGTCTTCCTGCGCATGAAGCCCGCGGAGCTTCCGGGGCTGGCGATGCTCGCCTGCTGCGGCAGCGTGGGGGTCGTGCTGCTGTTTCCCTTCTTCCTTTTCGAGATGGTCTTCCTCGGCGGGCGCGTGGAGCTCACGTTCGGCACCATCACCGCGATGCTCTACGTGGGCATCTTTCCGTCTTTCGTGGGCTACATCTTCTGGAACCGCGGGGTGGCGCTGGTCGGGCCCAACGTTGCGGGGATCTTCGTGCACCTCATGCCGGCCTTCGGCGCGCTGCTCGCGTGGTTCTTCCTCGACGAGCGGATCTACCCCTACCACATCGTCGGCATCGTGCTCATACTCGTGGGCATCGCGCTCACGACGCGAGGGCGCCGGGCGGACCCCGAGCCCGGGCCCGAATGAGCTGGAGAAGGACGATTCACCACAGGTGGTCTCTGTGGTCTGGGTGGTTCTTGACTCTGCGGTTCATTCCCGGCCTAACCAGGAGTGGTGAATGGAACTGATCCTCTGGCGCCACGCCGACGCCGAAGACCCCGGCCCGAAGGGCGATGCCGCCCGCGCGCTCACGAAGAAGGGCCGCAAGCAGGCCGAGCGTATCGCCGCGTGGCTCCATCCGCGGCTCGAGGGTGAGTGGACGGTGCTTTCCAGCCCGGCCGTGCGCGCCGTGCAGACGGTGGACGCGCTGGGCGCTGCCTACGAGACGCGCGATGCGCTCGATACCTCCTGCCGCGTGGAGGACGTCCTGCGCGAGGCCGGCTGGCCCGGAGGCGATCGCGTCATCGTTGTGGGCCACCAGCCGACACTCGGTGAGGTCGCCGCGCGCCTGCTGGGCACGACGGAGGAGATCGCATTTCGCAAGGGGGCCATCTGGTGGTTCGCGACCCGCGATCGGGAAGACCGCCGCGACACCGTGCTCAAGGTCGTGATGGATCCCGAAATGCTCGAGGAGGGTGCAAAATGAAGGCGTCCTCCCCCGCGACCCCACGCCCATGAAACTCACCCCCGAGCAGCTCGCGCAATTCGACCGCGACGGCTACCTCTTCTTCCCGTCGCTTTTCACGCCCGAGGAGATCGGCACGCTCACCGACGAGGTGCCGCGCCTCTATGCCATGCAGCGGCCGGAAAACGTGCGCGAAAAGGGCCGTGATGCGGTGCGCACGAATTTCGCCGCGCACCTGTACAGCGAGCCCTTCGCGCGGCTCGCCCGCCATCCGCGCATGGTGGAGCCGGTGATGCAGGTCTTCGGCGAGAAGGTGTACATGCACCAGTTCAAGATCAACGGCAAGGCGGCCTTCGACGGCGACGTGTGGCAATGGCACCAGGACTACGGCACCTGGAAAAACGACGACCTCATGCCCGAGGCGCGCGCCATGAACGTGGCCATCTTCCTCGACGAGGTGAACGAGTTCAACGGCCCGCTCATGTTCATTCCCGGCAGCCACAAGCAGGGCGCGCTGCCCGCGGGCCACGACACCAGCACCACGAGTTATCCGCTGTGGACCATCGACAAGGACACGATTTCGCAGCTGGTCGCGAAGGGCGGCATCGTCGCGCCCAAGGGACCGCCGGGCTCGATGATCCTCTTCCACGGCTGCCTGGTGCACGCGTCGACCTCGAACCTCTCACCGTGGAATCGCGTGGCCGTGTACCTGAGCCTGTGCGCGGTATCCAACCACATCCGCCGCTTCAAGCGCCCCGAATACATCGCGCACCGCGACTTCACGCCGATCGAGTGCCTGCCCGAGGACTGCCTGCTGAAGCCTTATCCCGTGGAGCTGCCCTGGAAGGACGGCACGCCCGAGAGCGCGCTCAGGTCCGAGATCGCGGCCTGAGCCGCCGGTGATCGCAATGCGCCCGAGCCAGGGTCAGGTGAGCTTCACCGTGAAGCGCAGCCCGACCGATTGCCACTGCTCGCGCTCCTCCTCGAGGGCGAGTGCCACGAGGCTATGGTCCTCCAGCCAGGCCGCATCCACTTCGAGCCGGTAGCCCTCGTCGCCGGCGGCCTGCAGGCGCAACGCCGGAAGCTCCATGTCGCGGCGATTGCGATAGAAGATCACCGCAAGGCGAAGGCACAGCGCCTGCGCCGCCAGGCGCGGGTCGTCCTCGAACGCGGCGCGCATCTTGGCGAGCTTGCCGCGCTGCGCCAGCACCAGGTTCGAAAGCCACCCCTGTTCCTGCCGCGAAAAGCCCGGCATATCCGCGTTGGCAAGGATGTAGGCCGAATGCTTGTGGTACGCGCCCTGGGCGATCGAGATGCCGATCTCGTGCAGGCGCGCGGCCCAGACGAGGAAGTCGTCCCAGGCCGCCAGGTGAGGCACGCCGGCTCCGAGGTCGGCGCGAAATTTCGTCGCGAGGGCTTCCACGCGCTGCACCTGCGCGGCGTCCACGTGGTAGCGGCGCGCGAACTGCTCGACGGTCACCTCGCGGATGTCGCGATGGTGCACCCTTCCGAGGAGGTCCCACAGGACGCCGTCGCGCAACGCGCCCGAGGCGACGGTCATCTCCTCGATGCCCAGCTCGTCGAAGACCGCCGACATGATGGCCACGCCGCCCGCGACGACGGGGATGCGATCCTCGCGCAACCCGATGAGCGAGAGCTTCCTGAGCTCCCCGGCGATGAGCAGCTGCTCGCGCAGCCACGTGAGCCCGCCCGCCGTGATGCCGCCCGAGGCGAGGTTGTTCTTCTGCAGCACGTCGGCGATCGATCGCGCCGTCCCCGAGGAGCCCACCGCCTCCTTCCAGCCTTCGCGCTGGAAGCGCGCGGCCAGGGTCTGCACCTGCTCGCGTGCCGCGAGCTCGGCGCGCTTGAGCGCCTTCTTGTCGATGCGCCCGTCGGAGAAGAAGCGGTCGGTGTAGCTCACGCAACCCATGTAGAGGCTTTCCATCTCCTTCGCCTTGAGCTTGTGGCCGATGATGAATTCCGTCGAGCCTCCACCGACGTCCACGACCAGGCGGTTGTGCGCGGCGAGCGGAAGCGAATGCACGACGCCCACGTAGATGAGGCGAGCCTCCTCGCGCCCGGGGATGACCTCGATGGGAAATCCCAGGATCTCCTCGGCGCGGCGAAGGAAGGGGGCGGAGTTCTTCGCCACGCGCAGGGCATTGGTGCCGACCACGCGCACGCACTCCTTCGGCATGCCGGCCAGGCGCTCGGAGAAGCGCTTGAGGGTGGCGCAGGCGCGCTCCTGCGCCTTGTCGTCCAGGTGCTTGTCCGGCGAGAGCCCGCTGGCCAGGCGCACGGTTTCCTTGAGCGAGTCGAGCGGATAGACCTGGTCGTCCACGACGCGGCCGATCGCGAGATGGAAGCTGTTGGAGCCGAGGTCCGCCGCGGCGAGGGTGCTATATTCGTTGGGCAAGTGCGATGTACGTCCGCTGCGCGGTTTGGTCGCAGTATGCCACCCGGATGGACCTCGCCGCGCCGCCACGAAAAAGCCCCGAAACGCCGCCAAGGTCGATGACCCGCAAGACCAGGACGCCGCCCAAGCGGCCGACGCGCCATACGCCGGGGCACTTCCTCAATCGCGAGTTGCAGGCCCTCGAGTTCAACCGCCGCGTCCTCGCCCAGGCCGAGGACAAGGCCGTGCCGCTGCTGGAGCGCCTGCGCTTCCTCTGCATCGTCTCCTCCAACCTCGACGAGTTCTTCGAGATCCGCCTCTCGGGGGTGAAGGAGCAGATCAAGCTGGGAGCCGCGGCCGCCGGGCCCGATGGCCTCAAGCCGATCGCGGTCTTCCGACAGGTGGCGGCGCGCGCGCAGGGCATCGTCGAGCGCCAGTACCGCCTCTTCAACGAGGAGATCCTGCCGGCGCTCGCCAAGGAGGGCATCCGCTTCCTGCGCCGCTCCGAGTGGACGCCGGGCCAGCAGGAGTGGATCCGCGACTATTTCTTCCGCGAGATGATGCCCGTGCTGACACCCATCGGGCTCGATCCGGCGCATCCGTTCCCGCGAGTCTTCAACAAGAGCCTCAATTTCGCGGTGGAGCTCGAGGGACGCGATGCCTTCGGGCGCGATTCGCGCGCCGCCATCGTGCAGGCGCCCCGGGTGCTGCCGCGCGTCATCAAGCTGCCAGGCAACGTGGCACAGGGCCCGGACGATTTCATCTTCCTCACCTCGGTCCTGCACCAGCACGTGGGCGAGCTGTTCACGGGCATGAACGTGCTCGGCTGCTACCAGTTCCGCGTCACCCGCAACTCCGACCTCTTCGTCGAGGAGGAGGAGGTGAAGGACCTGCGCCAGGCGTTGCAGGGCGAGCTGCCGCAGCGCCACTTCGGCGATGCCGTGCGCCTGGAGGTGGCCGACAACATGTCCGAGGCGATGACGCGTTTCCTGCTCACCCAGTTCGGCCTCGATGGCGACGACCTGTATTCGGTGGCCGGCCCGGTGAACCTGGTGCGCCTCATGAGCATCCCCGACCAGGTCAGCCGACCGGACCTCGAGTACCGCGCGTTCACGCCGGGATTGCCCAAGGCGCTCGCCAAGGGCCGCGACATCTTCCAGACGATGCGAAAGGGCGACGTGCTGCTGCACCGCCCCTACCAGTCGTTCACGCCGGTGATCGACCTGGTCCGCGAGGCCGCGCGCGACCCGCTGGTGGTCGCCATCCGCATGACCGTCTACCGCACCGGCACCGACTCGATCTTCATGCAGACCCTGATGGAGGCGGCGCGCGCGGGCAAGGAAGTGACCGTGGTGGTGGAGCTGATGGCGCGCTTCGACGAGGAGGCGAACATCAACTGGGCGGCGCAGCTGGAGGAGGTGGGCGCGCACGTGGTTTATGGCGTCGTCGGCCACAAGACCCACGCCAAGATGACCCTGGTGGTGCGGCGCGAGGCGGGCAAGCTCGTGCGTTATGCGCACCTCGGCACCGGCAACTACCACCCCCGCACGGCGCGCCTCTACACCGACTTCGACCTGCTCACCTGCCGCGAGGACATCTGCGCCGAGGTGAACGAGGTCTTCCAGCAGCTCACCGGGCTGGGCAAGGCCACCAAGCTGAAGCGCGTGTGGCAGGCGCCCTTCACCATGCACCAGAAGGTGCTCGAGGCAATCGAGGGCGAGATCCGGCACGCCAAGGCGAAGAAGCCCGCGCGCATCGTCGCCAAGATGAACGCGCTCCTGGAGCCGCAGATCATCGATGCGCTCTACCGCGCCTCCCAGGCCGGCGTGAAGGTGGACTTGATCGTGCGCGGCGTGTGCGCGCTGCGCCCGCAGGTGAAGGGGCTGTCGGAGAACATCCGCGTGCGCTCCATCGTCGGGCGATTCCTCGAGCACACGCGCGTCTTCCAGTTCCGCAACACCGAGCCGCAAGTGTGGCTATCGAGCGCCGACTGGATGGACCGCAACTTCTTCCGTCGCATCGAGCTCGCCTTCCCCGTCGAGGATGCGAAGCTGCGCAAGCGCATCGCCGCCGAGGGGCTCAAGTCCTACCTCGACGACAACGTGCAGGCGTGGGAGATGCATGCCGACGGCTCCTACAAGCGCATCAAGCACGGGCGCAGGAAGGCAAACAACGCGCAGGCGACCCTGCTCAAGGCCCTGGCGGTCTAGAGGGGGTCCGGCTGAAACCCGGGACGGACCTGGAATTCACCCTGGCGAGCGAAGCGTGAATTCCAGGTCCGTCCCGGGTTTCAGCCAGCCAGCTTCCGGTATCTCGCCATGTTGCGGATCGCCTCCTTCCGGTGCCCGAGCTCCTCGTGCAGGAGGGCCAGGTTGTAGAAGGCATCCGCGAGGTCGGGATCGGCGAGCAGCGCCGCCTCGTAGGCCTTGATCGCCTCGCGCGGCCGGCGCAGGTCCTGGTACAGGACGCCCACGTTGAAATAGAGCACCGGGTCGATCACGCCCAGCTTCACGGCATCGCGGTAGGCGCGCTCGGCTTCCACCAGGCGCCCCGCCTCGTGCAACAGGCGGCCGAGGTTGATGCGCGCGTCGAGGTGCGTGGGATCGGCCGCGATCGCCTGCTGGTAGGCGCGCATGGCGGCGTCGGGATCAGGTCGCTCGAGTTGCACGCCCCGATCGAACCACGACTCGGCGCGCTCCTCGGCGGTGGGCTCGGGGCGCCGCTCGATGACCGACAACGCGCCGCTCGCGGGGTCGCCGCCGAACTCGAGCAGGTATTGGCCGGAGTCCGCCCTCCAGCGCGCGCCGCCTTCGCGCACCACGACCTGGTCGGCGACCGCGCCGATGGAAAGGCCCGAGAGCGGCATCGCGGCGGGCAGGTGCTTGCGCAGCTCGCGCATGGCGCGGGTGATGCGGCGCTGGGGAATGCGCGACTGCACCAGCGACTGCGCGGTGCGCAGCACGATCAGGTCCTGGAACGAGAATCGCAGGGTTCCGCGCCAATCCTTCTCGGGCGCCACGAACCCGGCGCGCACGAGCGACTGGATGGTCGCGCGCGAAAGGCCGAGCAAGCGCTCGACGTCGCGGACGCCGTACGGACGGGGAATGGGGGACGGGTGAGGGATGGGGGACAACCCCGTTCCCTCAGGCCTTGTTTCGAGCCTTCTTGGCTGCAGGCGCCGCCGCGACGGTTTCGGCCACCTTGGCGCTCTTCGGCCCCTTGCGCTCGGGCGCCGCCTTCCCGGCCTCCGCCGCCTTCGCGCTCTTCGCCGGCTTCTTCTCGAGGCTCGCGCGCAGCGCCTCCATGAGGTCGATCACCTGCGCGCCGATCTCGGGCTCGTCGGTGAGCGAGATCTCCTGGCCCTCGACCTTCTTCTGGATCGCAGCTTCGATGCGCGTGGAAACCGTGTCGGTGTACTGGCCGGGATCGAAGCGGTCGGTGGCCTGCTGCTCGATCAGCATCTGCGCGAGCTTGAGCTCGGCGTCCTTCACCTCGGTCTCGGGGATCTCGATCTCCTTCATCGAGCGCACCTCGCCCGCGTAGAGGAGCTGCTGCATCACCAGCCCCTCGCCGGTCGAGCGGATCATCACGATGTACTGCTTGCCGCGCGCGGCCCAGCGGCCCAGGGCGCAGCGTCCGGATTCGCGCAACGCCTTGGCGAGCAGCGCGTAAGGCTTGGCGCCACCCTTGTCGGGCGCGAGGTAGTAGGCCTTGTCGTAGTAAACGGGGTCCACCGACTCGAGCGGGACGAACTCGGTGATCTCCGCCATGTGCGTGCCGACTTCCTCGAAAGCCTTGAGCTCCTCGGGCGTGAAGAGCACGTATTGGTCCTTGGCGAACTCGTAGCCCTTCACCATGTCCTCGCGCGGCACGACGACTTCTTCCTTCACGCAGAGGTACTGCTGCTTCAGCCGCGAGCCGCAACCCTTGTGCAGCATGTTGAAGGAGATCGACTTGCTCGACTCCGTGGCCGAGAAGAGGCGCACGGGGATCGAGACCAGGCCGAAGGACACGGTGAGCGAAGCGATGGAGCGTGCAGCCATGGAGACCTCCGAAGGTTTTCCGCGCGGATTGAGATGTCACCTTCAAATTCGCGGGGAAGCCATTGTAATCCAAGAAAAATTTACTGTCCAAAACTCGCCCGCCACTTCCCTGTCACAGGCATCACTTTCGACCACCCCGAGGAGTGTTGCGATGAGGAAGACCTTGCTGGCGGCCTGTGCGTTGTTCACCTCGGCGATGCTCGGCGCGAACGCGCAGGAGATCATCCTTCCCCCCGAAGGCGAGGACCCGCGGCCCAACGCCGAGCGCGATGCGCCGCAGCCGACCAAGGCCGGGACCTGCAAGGGCAATGCCTGCCGCCTCAAGGTCCGCGTGAACGGGCAATGCCAGATCACCATCGACCAGCAATGGGCGATCGTGAGCGGGCGCCACGTGCAGCTGCTTTGGGAAATCCTTCCTGCCGGTTATTCCTTCCCGGCCGAAGGCGGGGTCGAGTTCAAGGACAACTACAACCCGATGTGGCGCGAGGAGTTCTACGACGGGCGTCGCGTCTCGCCGCGCGTGTGGCAGTGGATCGACGCGAACAACATGCCGGACGTCTTCCGCTACACGGTGCGCGTGGTGAACGATCGCACGGGCCAGGTCTGCGAGATCGATCCGGGGGTCGTCAACGACTGGCCGTGACGCTTTCGCGCGCGGGTTTCGCCGCCGGCGAGGCGGGGCGCAACCAGGCCGCCGCTTCGCGCAACGCCTGTTGCGCATCGCAACGCGCGCCGTCGGCCTGGGCAGCGCGGAACGCTTCCTCGCCCGCGGCGGCCCGCGCGGCGGCGACATGCGGCTCGAGGAAGCGTGCGTCGGCGGCGTCCCGCCGCAAGCCGCTTCGGCGCGCCTGCGCTTCGGCCGTGCCGTAGTAGCGCGCGGCGCGCCGCCAGTCCCCGCGCCGCGAGGCCAGGGCGGCGCAGACATCGAGCAGGCTCTGCGCGGCCAGCGCCGAGCCGGTGGCGGCCGCCAGGCGCAGCGCGTGCTCCACCGGCTCCAGCGGCTCCTCGCGCGCGCCCTCGTCGATGAGCGTCATCGCCAGGTTGACGAGGCCGATCGCCTCGACCTCGCCATCGCCGATTTCGTGCGCTAGCCGGACCACTTCCTCGTGGAGCTGGCGCGCGCGCCGGGCATTGCCGCCGACGCGGTGCGACATGGCGAGCGCGTTGAGCGCGCCGGCGAGCGACCGCTTGTCGCCGCTTTCGCGGGCGAGCGACACGCCCTCCTGGAAGCATTGGCGCGCAAGGACCACCTCGCCATCCGCGAGCGCCGCCATGCCCAGGGGCTGCAGCACCGCCGCCACATAGGCTGGCCCGAGCCGTCGTGCGATCGCGAGGCTCGCCGCGAGGTCCTGCCGCGCTTCGCCATGCCGGCCCAGGAAATAGCGGATCTGGCCGGTATTGAAGAGCGCCTGCGCGCGGTCGGCCTCCGCCGCGCCCAGCCCCGAGCGGTCGAGCGCGTCGTGAATGAGCGCCAGGCCCTCGCGCGGCAAACCTCGATTCATCCAGTAGAGCTTGAGCGCGTTGGCGAGGCGCAGGCCCGCGATGGCCAGCTCCGGGCGGCTTCCCGCCCATTGGTGCGCCGCGAGCAGGTTGTGCCGCTCGGCATCGAGCCGGGCGAGCCACGTGGCCTGGTCGGGGCCGCCCAAGCCGGTTCGGGCCTCGCGCGCGAAGCGAACAAACTGCTCGAGGTGGCGATCGCCGAGGGCTTGCATCTCGCCCGCCTCGGCGAGGCGCTCGTGCGCGTATTCGCGCACCGCCTCGGCCGTGCGCAAGCGCTCGTCTCCGGGCTCGGGCATCACCAGCGATGCGTGCGCCAGCGCGTGGAGGGCCTTGGCGACCGCGGCGCGATCGAGCGCGCCCAGCGCACAGACCTCCAGAGCATCCTCGCGCCGGAATCCGCCGGCGAACACGGCGAGGCGGCGCAGGACCACACGCTCATCCCTTTGCAGGTGCTCGTGGCTCCACTCGATCATGTGGCGCAGGATCGTTTCGCGCGGAGGGGCGGGGACGCTGCCGGTGCGAGCCGCGAGGCGCGACTCGATCCCCACGGCGATTTCGTGCAGGGGCATCGATCCGGCGCGCGCGGCGGCGAGCTCGATGGCGAGCGGAATGCCGTCGAGATGGCGGCAGATGCGGGCGACGGAGCCCGAGTTCGCGGCGGCGAGGTTGAAGCCGGGAGCCACGGCGCGCGCGCGATCGGCGAAGAGGCGCGCGGCAAAGTAGCCCGTCGCGGGGTTGCGCCGGCCCGCGATGGGCACCGAAAGGCCCGGCACGAGGAAGAGCGCCTCTCGCGGAATGCGCAGCGGCTCGCGGCTGGTTGCCAGCACGCGCAGGCCCGAGCATTCGATGAGCAGCCGCCGGGCGGCGAGCGCCGCGCCCTCGATCACGTGCTCGCAGTTGTCGAGGATGAGCAGCCGCCTGCCCTGCGCGATGTGGTCTGCCACCGCTGCACCCAACCGCTGGCCCTCGTCCGCCCGCACGCCGAGGGCTGCTGCCACGGCCCGCATCACTTCGCGCCCTTCGTGCAGCGGGCCCAGCTCCACCAGCCAGGCGCCTTCGCTGTACTCGGGCAAGCTCTCGGCCGCCGCGTGCAGCGCGAGCCGCGTCTTGCCTACGCCGCCCATGCCGAGCAGGGTGAGGAGGCGGTTCTGCCCCAGGAGCTTGCGGATCTCGCCGATCTCGCGCCCGCGGCCGATGAAGGAGCACAGGGACTCCGGCAGGTTGTTGGGCGTGTCGTCGAGGGAACGGGGCGGCGGAAAGTCGCGCCTCAGTCCCGGGGCTGAAAGCTGGTAGATGCGCTCGGCGCGGCACAGGTCGGCCAGGCGAACCACGCCGAGCTCGAGCAGGGCGGCATCGGCGGGCAGGCTGCGGGCCGCGAGGGCGGCGAATGCCTCCGAAAGCAGGCCCTGCCCGGGTTGCGCGATGGCGAGCAGGCGCATCGCGCGATTGACGGCCATGCCGTGGATTTCGCCGCCGCGCCGCTCGATGGGCCCTGCGTGCAGCGCGCATCGCGCGTCGTCTCTCCCGCGCAACAGCGCCACGGCGGCCGCGACCGCTTGCCTCGCATCGGCATACACGCCGTGCAGGCCGGCATCGCTGAAGACGAAGGATGTTGCCTCGCTGCCGTCGTGCATGCCGCCTGCCTCCCGCTGGCTCTTCGCAGCGGTAGACCGGGCTTGGCGACGGAAATTTCCTTGTCCTACACCTTTGCCTTGCGCAGCGCCTTCTCGAGGCTTTGCTTGCGCGCGAGCACGTCGGCCCAGCGATCGCCCGTCCGCGCGAGGCGTTCGGCGGCATTGGTGATGCGGAAGTCGAGCGGGTGCGCCCCGGCAAGTTCTTCCCAGGCAAGCGGCATCGAAACCGGGGCCCCGGCTTCGCCGCGCGGAGAGTAAGCCACGTTGAGCGTCTTGCCGCGAACGTTCATGTTGTAGTCCATGAAAATCTTGCCGGTGCGCTTGGGCACGCTCCACTCCACCGTGACGTCCGCGGGGTGCAGCCGCACGAGGTGGCGGCCCACCATCTCGGAGACATGGCGGGCGGCATCGAAGTCGAGCGTGCGCTCGATCGGAAGGAATACGTGCAACCCGGTCTTGCCGGACGTCTTCACGATGGGCTCGAGGCCCATGCCGTTGAGGAGCTCGCGCACCTGGAAGGCGACCTCCTTGCCCTTCTCGAACGCGACCGTATTGAGCTCGGGCTCAGCGCCCTTCGCTTCCTTGCCGGAGTAGATGTACGGGTCGATGTCGAAGAGGACGAAATCCGGGTAGTTGAGCACCGAGGCCTCGAGCGACTCGAGCGAGCTCGCGTAGTCGGTGGCCTTCGACTTCGCGTCCGCGGCCACCTTCGCGCGCGAATGCCAGACGTGGTACTCGAGGGTGCCCGACTGCGCGAGCCAAAGCAGCGTGGGCAGGTTGTTGCACAGCAGGTACTCGTGCTGCTCCTCCTTGTGGCCGGAGAACACCGTCACGCTTTCCACGAAGGCCGGGCGGGCCTGTTCCCAGTGCTTCTGGAAGAAGCGCTGTCCGCGGATGCCGTCGGGCATGCGGATCATCGTGAGCGGCCGGTCGGCGAGATGGGGCAGCATGAAGGGCGACACCTGCGCGAGGTAGCGCAGCAGGTCGCGCTTGGTGAGCGCTGGCTGCTGCAGCGCGGGATCGGCGGGCCAGTAGATGCGATCGAGGTTGGTGAGCTTGATGCGATGGGGGCCGACGGCGAGGGTGCAGGCGGCCTTGGCGATGTCGAGTTGCCGCAGCACGATCGCGACGTCACCCTCCGCCTCGGCGCAGGGCCGGGGAGGGGCTCGCTGCTCTTCCTTCACCGATTTCGCTTCCATGTCCTCCCGCAGCCGCACGAACACCGGCGCGCGCAGTCGCCCATCGGGCGTCCAGCTGTGGAACGACACCTCCGCCACGGCTTCCGGCCGCGTCCAGAAGGTGGGCCCGTTCAGCTCCGGCTGCTCGTCGAACGGACACTCCTCCTGCCGCAAGGGCAGGAGGCGGGCCTTCAAATGCTCGAGCGCGCGGTCATCGAAGCCCGATCCCACGTGCGATGCGTATCGCAGCTTTCCCTTCTCGAAGCGGCCCACGAGCACCGCGCCCAGCGCCGAGCGCGAGCCCCTGCGGTGCGTGTAGCCGCCGATCACGAACTCGCTCGTGGTGACGGGCTTGACCTTGAGCCACGCCTGCGAGCGCTTGCCGGACTCGTAGCGGCTGTCGCGGCGCTTGCCGACCACGCCTTCGAACCCCGTCGACAGCGCGGCCTGGTTGAGCTCCACGCCGTCGGTGGCCGCGTGCACCAGCCGCACCAGCGGCGTCGGCATGAGGCACTGCGACAGGTAGCGCCGGCGATCGTCGTAGGCATGCCCGCGCAGGTCCACGCCGGCAAAGTGCAGCAGGTCGAAGCAGAAGAGAACGGCGGTGCTCGCGCGATCCTGCATCGCGTGGAAAGAGGGCTTGCCGCCCTCGTCGAAGGCCACGATCTCGCCGTCGAGGATCACGCCGCCCGCGGCCTGCTGCCACAGCTCCTCGGCCACGCGCGGGAAATCCGCAGCCATCTCCAGGCCGTTGCGCGAGCGCAGCCTCACGCCGTCTTCGCCCACGAAGGCGAGCACGCGGTAGCCGTCGAGCTTGGGCTCCCACATCCATCCGGGCTTGTTGAAGGGCGCCTCGGTGGAGTCGGCCAGCATCGGCGCGAGCTTGGCCGGCATCGGCACAAGCTTGCCCGCGGGAATGAGTTGCTCGGCGGGCATCCGCCGTGCCGGGAGGGCCTTGATCTCCTCCACCGCCGCGCCGCAGAGCACCGAGCGGTCCTCGTCGGTGACCGGCCGCGCGCGCACGAAGCGGTCCTTGTGCTTGATGAGCAGCCACTGGCCGGCTTCCTTCATCTTCACCAGGGCGAAGGAGCCCTTGAGCTTGATGCCGCGCAGCTGGAACGAGAGCTTGCCCGCGGCCAGCTCCTCGCGCACTCGCCTCTGCGCCTCGTCGCGATCGTGGAACGAGAGCACGCCGCCCTCGTCGGGCGAATAGACGCCGCAGTCCCAGACGATCATCTCGCCCGCGCCGTATTGCTTCGGCGGGATGATCCCCTCGAAGGTGGCGTATTCGAACGGATGGTCCTCGGTCTGCACGGCGAAGCGCTTGTCGGCGCGGTCGAGCGACGGCCCCTTCGGCACGGCCCACGAAAGCAGCACGCCGTCGCACTCGAGGCGCAGGTCGTAATGGAGGCTCCTCGCCGCGTGCTTCTGCACCACGAAGAGCAGGGGACCCCGACGCGCGGTGGCGAGCCTGGCCGGCGGCTCCGGTGTTGCGTCGAAGCTTCGCTTCGCCGAGTATTCGCGCAAGGAGTCCCTGGCCATGGCGAATTCTAAGGTCCTCGCGGGTGCGAGCGGCTATTCCTTCAAGGAGTGGAACGGCATCTTCTATCCGGAGAAGTGCAAGCCGGGAGAGATGCTGCCCTTCTATTCCGAGCGGCTGCCGACGGTCGAGATCAACAACACCTTCTATCGCATGCCGAAGGTGTCCATGCTCGAGGAGTGGGCCCGGTGCACGCCCGAGCGCTTCCGCTTCTCCATCAAGGCCTCGCGGCGCATCACGCACATGGCGCGGCTGAAGGCCGGGAGCGCGGCCGACTCGGTGGATTACCTTTACAGGAACCTCGAGGCGCTCGCCGCCAAGCGCGGCCCGGTGCTCTTCCAGCTGCCGCCCAACATGAAGATGAACCTCGCGCGGCTGGAGGAATTCCTGGCGCTCCTGCCCGACGGCCACCAGGCCGCGTTCGAGTTCCGCAACGACGAGTGGTTCGACGACGGCGTCTATGCGGCGCTGAAGGCCAAGGGAGCCGCCCTCGTCCTTTCGGAGCGGGAAGACGCCACGCCGCCGCCGATGGTCGAGACCGCCGACTGGGGCTACGTGCGCTTGCGCCTGGAGGACTACTCGGAAGCCGACCTCGACGCGTGGGCCCAGCGCCTCAACGCCACCGGCTGGAGGGAAGTGTTCGTGTACTTCATGCACGAGCCCACGGCGCCCGCGTACGCGCAATCCCTGATGCGGCTGGCGGCGGGCTGATGCGCACGCTCGCGATCGCCCCGCCCAACGCGCGGGCGGCGTACGTGTTCGCCCACGGCGCCGGCGCCGGCATGGCGCACGCGTTCATGACCGCCTTTGCCGAGGGTCTGGGCGAGCAAGGCATCGCGACCCTGCGCTTCGATTTCCCGTACATGGAGAAAGGCTCGAAGCGTCCCGATGTGCCGGCGGTGGCGCACGCAGCGGTGCGCGAAGCGGTGCAGGAGGCCTCGCGGATCTTTCCGGGGCTCGCGCTCTTCGCGGGGGGCAAGTCGTTCGGCGGTCGCATGGCCTCGCAGGCGCAAGCGAAGTCGCCGCTGCCCGGCGTGCGCGGGTTGGCCTTCGTGGGATTTCCGCTGCATCCCGCAGGCAAGCCCGGGGTGGAGCGCGCCGCCCATCTGGCGGATGTCGCCGTGCCGATGCTCTTCCTCCAGGGTACGCGCGACGAGCTCGCGCAGATGGAGTTGCTACGGCCGGTGGTGGGGTCGCTCGGCGAGCGTGCGACGCTGCGCACGTTCGAGGCAGCCGATCATTCCTTCCACGTGCCGGCGAGGACCGGAAGGCAGGATGCGGAGGTGATGCGGGAGATGGTGCAGGCGGCGGCGGAGTGGATGCGAGTTGTCGCCCCCGCGTAGGCGGGCGCGACAAGGCCTACCAGAACTTCCACCAGCTCTTCTTGTTCACGCCTTCGCGCGCCATGCGGTCATTGGGGAAGTTCTTCGCCAGGACCTTCTTCGCGTCGTCGCGCAGGTCCGGCATGTTCATGCGGTCGTAGGCCTCGACCATGATGTCGAGCGCCTCGCGCTGGATGGGCGAGGTGGGAAACCGAACCAGCGCATCCTGCGCGCGGTTGGCCGCGGCGAGCCACGCTTCGCGCGCCATGTAGTAGCGCGCCACTCGGATCTCGTGCCGGGCGAGCGCCTCGATGAGGTAGGCCATCCGGTCGCGCGCGTCGTTGGCGTAGCGGCTCTCGGGAAAGCGGTTCACCAGCTCCTTGAAGCCCTCGAAGGATTCGCGCGCGGCCTTGGGGTCGCGGTCGGCGAGGTCCTGGCGCGTGATGCGCGACAGCGGGCCCAGGTCTTCCTTGAAGTTGATGAGCGCCTTCAGGTAGAGGGCATAGTCGATGTTCTGGTGGTTGGGGTGCGTCTTGATGAAGCGGTCCACGGCGGTGAGCGCATTCGCCGTCTCGCCCTGCTTGTAGTTGGCATAGGCCGACTCGAGGGCGGCCTGCTGCGCGAACCGCCCGAAGGGGAACTTGGACTCGAGCTGCTCGTAGAGCTTGATCGCGGCTTCCCAGTTGCCGTTGTCGAACTCCTCCTTGGCGGCCTTGTAGAACTCGGGCGCCCCCCAGTTCTTGCGCTCGTCGGTCTTGTCGGCGAAAAGGCCGCAGCCGCCGAGGGCGAGCGCCAGGAGCAGCGTGGCCATTGCCGTTACACTTCGCGTCATGTCGAACCCCGTTTCCAGAGGCGGAAATTATACCGCGCAGGCACCCTCGATCCCGCGCGTGATGCTCACGATTCCGCTGGAAATGGCCGGCCTGCGGCTCGACCAGGCGCTCGCGAAGCTGTTGCCCGACGAATCGCGCACACGCCTGGCGCGCTTGATCGAGGAGGGCCACGTGCGGGTGGACGGCGAGGCCGCCGCGGCGAAGCTCAAGGTGCGAAGCGGCGAGGCGGTCGAGGTCGTCCTGGAGCCGCGCCCGATGGACGGCGCGCCGCGGCCCGAAGCCATCGGCCTCGAGGTGGTGCACGAAGACGAAGATGTCCTCGTGATCGACAAGCCCGTGGGCCTCGTGGTGCACCCCGGCAGCGGCAACTGGGAGGGCACGATGCTGAATGCGCTGCTGCACCACGTCTCTGCCAATGCGGCGTTGCCGCGGGGGGGCATCGTGCACCGCCTGGACAAGGACACGAGCGGGCTGCTGGTGGTGGCGAAGAACGAGCCCGCCCAGCTCGCCCTGGTGCGCCAGCTGCAGGCCCGCACCGTCAAGCGAACCTACCTTGCCCTCGTGCGCGGACGCGTGCGCGCCGGCGGCACGGTCGATGCGCCCATCGGCCGCCACCCGGTGCAGCGCACCAGGATGGCGGTGGTCGCGAGCGGCAAGCCCGCGATCACGCACTACAAGGTGCGCGAAAGGTTGGACGCGCACACCCTGCTCGAGTGCAGCCTCGAGACCGGGCGCACGCACCAGATTCGCGTGCACCTGGCCTCGATCGGCCATCCGATCGAGGGCGACGCCGCCTACGCCGGCAAGGGCGAGCGCCTGCTCGGGCGCCAGGCGCTCCACGCGTGGAAGCTCGCCTTCGTGCACCCGAAAACCGGAAAGACCCTCGCGTTCGAATCGAGCCTGCCGCCCGACTTCGCCGCATTGCTGGAAGGGCTCAGGCGATGAGGGGCTGGATCGTCCCCGACTGGCCGGTGCCGGGCAACGTCCGCGCGGTCGTGACCACGCGCTCGGGTGGCGTGAGCGCCGGCGAATACGCGAGCATGAACCTGGGATTCAGCAGCGGCGACGATCGCGAAAAGGTGGCCGAGAACCGGCGCATCCTGCGCACGCACCTGCCTTCGGACCCGGTGTACCTGCGCCAGCTGCACGGGACCGACGTGGCGCGCCTCGATCGCCTGGCTTCCCGCGACGACGTGACCGCCGATGCGGCGGCGACGATGAACCGCGGCCAGGTGGCCGGCGTCCTCACCGCCGATTGCATGCCGCTCCTGATGGCCGATCGCGAGGGCACCCGGGTGGCGGCGGTGCACGCCGGCTGGCGCGGCATGGCCGCGGGCGTGATCGAGCGCGCCGTCGAGGCGATGGAAATCGAGCCGGCCGCGCTCGTCGCATGGATGGGCCCCACCATCGGACCCGATGCCTTCGAGGTCGGCGCCGAGGTGCGCGAGGCGTTCGTCAGCCGTGATCCGCTGGCGGCCGGCGCATTCAAGGCCCACACGCCGGGCAAGTTCATGGCCGACCTGTATGCGCTCGCGGCGTTGCGGCTCGCCGCCGCGGGAGTGGGCGAGGTGCACGGCGGGGGCTTCTGCACCTTCCACGAGGCCGACCGCTTCTTCTCCTACCGGCGCGAGCCGAAGAGCGGGCGCATGGGCGCCTTCGTGTGGATCGAATGAGCGTCCTCGCCTCCATCCTGGTGGCATGCATCGCGGGCTCGCTGCTCTCGCTTTCGCTCGCGGCGGCGGTCGCCTTCCGCGTGAAGGCGCGCTGGATTCCCACGGTGGTGAGCTATGCCGTGGGCGCGCTCCTGGGGGCCGTCTTCCTGGACATCCTGCCGCACTTGTTCGAATCCGCGCAGGGGCCCGCGGCGGCCACTTCGCCGGCACGCATCGCGGCCTTCATCCTTTGCGGCATCCTCGCCTTCTTCGTGCTGGAGAAGCTGCTCCTCTGGCGCCACCACCACCACGAGGAGGGCGAGCCGCCGCACGCCCACGCCCACGAGAGCCACGATGCCGGGCGCACCGGCACCATGATCGTGATCGGCGACTCGTTCCACAACTTCACCGACGGCATCATCATCGCGAGCGCCTTCGTGGCCGATCCCAAGCTGGGCGTGGTGACGGCGCTCGCCATCATCGCCCACGAGATCCCGCAGGAGATCGGCGACTTCCTCGTGCTGCTGCACTCGGGATTCAGCCGCGCGCGGGCGCTGGCGATGAATGCGCTCTCGGGCGTGGCCACCATCGTGGGGGCGCTGCTGGGCTACTTCGCCCTGTCGATGGTCACCTCGTGGACGCCGGAGATCCTCGCCATCGCCGCGGCGAGCATGATCTACGTCGCGGTGGCCGACCTCATTCCCGCGCTGCACAAGCGCACCGCCCTGGGCGAGAGCCTGGCACAGGTGGCCTTCATCGTCCTCGGCGTGGCGAGCATCTGGATCATCCACGCCGTCCTTCACCCGGAGTAGAGTTCCCCCATGGCCCGCAATTCGCCGCACGCCGACACCGATGAGCTGGCCGCCCGCCTGCGCGGCCAATACGACTCGCCCCTCGGGGCCGCCACCGGCGAGGGCGCCTCGCAACAGGTGATGAACGGCTTCGCCGACGCCTACCGCGCGTGGCTCGAGGCGGTCTCGGCCAGGCCCGAATCGATGGTGGAGCTGCAGGGGCGCTACATGCAGGAGCAGCTTCGGCTGTGGATGGAGGCGATGGCGCCGCAAGGCGGCGCCGCGCCGCAGGCCGCGCCCGACAAGCGCTTCGCCGCGCCGGAATGGGACGCGCTGCCGGTCTTCCGCTATTTCCGCGATTCCTACCTGCTCACCTCGAAGATGATGATGCAGGCGGTGGAGAATGCCGAGCTCGACGCGCCTACCAAGCAGCGCATGCGCTTCTTCATGCGCCAGTACCTGGATGCGGCCGCGCCCTCGAACTACCTGCTCACCAACCCGGAGGCGCTCAAGGCGGCGATGGAGAGCCGCGGCGAGACGCTGCAGGAGGGGCTGAGGAACCTGCTCGCCGACATGGAGAAGGGCCGCATCTCGATGACCGACGAGGGCGCCTTCGAGGTGGGCAGGAACATCGCCGTATCGAAGGGCGCCGTGGTGTGGGAAAACGAGCTGGTGCAGCTCATCCAGTACGCCCCGCTCACTGCCAAGGTCTACGAGCGGCCGCTGCTGATGGTGCCGCCCTGCATCAACAAGTTCTACATCATGGACCTGCAGCCGGAGAACTCGCTCGTCAAGTTCGCCGTCGAGCAGGGGCATACCGTATTCATGGTGTCGTGGCGCAACGTGAAGAAGGGGCAGTCGAAACTCACCTGGGACGACTACATCGACAAGGGCATCGTGGCGCCCCTCCAGCATGTGCGCGCGATCTCGAAGTCTCCACAGGTGAACGCGCTCGGGTTCTGCATCGGGGGCACGCTCCTGGCCGCAGGCCTCGCCGTGATGCAGGGGAAAGGGGAAAGGGGAAAGGGGAAAGGAAATGCGAACCCGGCGGCGAGCCTCACGCTGCTCACCGCGCTCCTCGACTTCACCGACGTGGGCGAGATCCGCGTCTACATCGACGAGCGTTTCGTGGAAAAGCGCGAGAAGCAACTCGCCAAGGGGGGGATCGTTCCGGGTGCCGAGCTGGCCGGAGCGTTCTCAAGCCTGCGCGCCAACGACCTCGTGTGGTCTTACGTGGTGAACAACTACCTCAAGGGCAGGCAGCCGCCGGCCTTCGACCTGCTCTACTGGAACGCCGACGCGACCAATCTGCCGGGGCCGATGTACGCGTACTACCTGCGCAACACCTACCAGGAAAACAAGCTCGCCAAGCCCGATGCGCTCACCATGTGCGGGGTGCCCGTGAGCCTGAAGCGCGTGAAGCTGCCCACGTTCGTCTTCGCCGCGCGCGAGGACCACATCGTTCCCTGGCGTGGCGGCTACGACAGCGCGCGCACGCTCGGTGGTGACGTGACCTTCGTCCTGGGTGCCAGCGGGCACATCGCGGGCACGATCAACTCCGCCGCAAAGAACAAGCGCAGCTACTGGAGCGGCCCCAGGGGCAAGCTGCCTGCCGATCCCGACCAGTGGCTCGCCAAGGCGCAGGAGAAGCCCGGCAGCTGGTGGAACGGTTGGGCGCAGTGGCTCGCGCAGCACGGCGGGCGCAAGGTGCCCGCGAGGCGCAAGCTGGGCGACGCGAGGCACAAGCCGATCGAGCCCGCGCCGGGACGATACGTGAAGGAAAGAGCCTGAACAACAACAGGAGGGGATTCTTTTCATGACTCAACGCATCGCGCTGGTGACGGGCGGCATGGGCGGGCTCGGCGAGGCGATCTGCATCAAGCTCGCGCGCATGGGCATCAAGGTGGTGGTGACCTATTCGCCCGGAAACACCAAGTACGGCGAGTGGCTGAAGGAGATGAAGGCGCAGGGCTTCGACTTCCGTGCCTATCCCTGCGACGTTTCCGACCACGCATCCTGCGAGCAGATGGTCGCCACCGTGGTGAAGGACGTGGGGCCCATCGACATCCTGATCAACAATGCCGGCATCACCCGCGACATGACCTTCCGCAAGATGAGCAAGGTCGACTGGGACGCGGTCATCCACACCAACCTCGACAGCGTCTTCAACGTGACCAAGCCGATCTGCGACGGCATGGTCGAGCGCGGCTGGGGCCGCATCATCAACGTCTCCAGCGTGAACGGGCAGAAGGGCGCCTTCGGCCAGACCAACTACTCGGCGGCGAAGGCGGGCATGCACGGCTTCACCAAGGCGCTCGCCTACGAGGTGGCGAGGAAGGGCGTGACGGTCAACACCATCTCGCCCGGCTACATCGGCACGAAGATGGTGCTCGCGATCCCGAAGGACGTGCTCGACTCCAAGATCCTGCCGCAGATCCCGCTGGGGCGCCTGGGCAAGCCCGAGGAGGTCGCCGGGTTGTGCGCCTACCTCGCCTCCGAGGAGGCGGCGTTCGTGACCGGCGCCAACATCGCCATCAACGGCGGGCAGCACATGCAGTGATGCAGGACAACGCGGGACGCTACCGGGAGCTGGTCGAGCAGTCCGGCGCCGCGATCTACGTGATCGAGGGCTGGCGCGTGGCCTACGCCAACCCGCGCCTGTGCGAAATACTGGGCTACGGCGCCGACGAGATCCTCGGCATGGACCTCGCGGACATCGTGACCGACGAGGATCGCGAGCGGCTGCGGGAGAACCGCGCCCGGGCCGCCGCGGGCGACGCCTCGGCGCTCGTGGCCACCTATCGCGTGCGCCGCAAGGACGGCCGGGTGATCTACCTGGGCGTCGGCGGCCGCCTTATCGAGCAGGAAGGCCGCAGGACCGTGCTCGGGGTCGCCGAGGACCTCACCGACCGCGTGCAGGAGCGCGCGCTGCGCGTGGAGGCCGAGGCCCATTACACCGCGCTCGCCGAGCAGTCGTTCGTCGGCACCTACATCCGCGACGAGGAGCGCGTGCTCTACGCGAGCCCCAAGCTGCTGGAGCTCCTCGGCTGCACGCGCGAGGAGCTGGGCCCGCAATTCCTGTTCCGCTTCATCGTCGAAGAGGACCGGCCGCTGCTCGAGGCCTCGCGCGCGCGGCGTGCTGCCGGCGCGATGGGGCCCCTGCGCACCACCTTCCGCCTGCGGCGCAAGGACGGCGCGGTGCGCCACGTGGAGGTCGAGAGCAAGGTAGTCGAGATCGCCGGCCGCCGGGAGAACGTCGGCATCGTCCAGGACGTGACCGATCGCGAGCTCTCCGCGGCGGCATTGCGCCAGTCCTACGAGCGCATGCAGGCGCTGTCCGAGCGGGTGCTCGACATCCAGGAGGAGGAGAGGCGCGCGATCTCCCTCGAGCTGCACGACGACGTGGGCCAGTCGCTGGTGGCGCTGCGCATCGGCCTGCACCGCCTCGCCGAGCGGCTCGATCCGGCGCAGGCGCAGCTGCTCGAGCACTGCGTCGAGGTGACCTCGAGCGTGCAGCGCAAGGTGCGCGAGATGTCGCTGCAGCTGCACCCCCCGGAGCTGGCCGAAGTGGGGCTGCGCGAGGCGTTGCGCTGGCTCGCCGAGGGCCAGCGGCGCATCACCGACATGGACATCCGCTGCGATTTCGCCGGCGAGGAGCGGCGCCTTCCCGCGCCGCTGGAAAGCGCCTGCTACCGCATCTGCCAGGAGGCCATCAACAACGCCACGCGGCATTCGCACGCGGCAACCATCCGCGTGGAGCTGGCGATGCAGGCTGCCGCCGTCATGCTCGCCGTCTCCGACGATGGCGTGGGGTTCGATCCGCGCGAGCAGCGCGAGCGCGCCCCGGACGGGGGGAACCTGGGGCTCATCGGCATGGAGCAGCGCGCGCGCCGGGCCGGTGGCCGCTTGGAGGTTCGCTCCGCGCCGGGCCAGGGCGCGCGCATCGAGGCGTTCTTCGAGGTCGCCGCTTGAGCGCGCGGCGTATCCGCATCCTGCTCGCCGACGACCATACGCTGGTACGCGCGGGCATTCGCGCCCTCCTGGAAAACATCGAGGGCGCCGAGGTCGTGGGCGAGGCCGACAACGGGCGCGACGCGCTGGCGCTCGCCCACGCCCACCGGCCGGACCTGGCCGTGCTGGACGTGAGCATGAAGGAGCTGAACGGCATCGATGCGGCGGCGCAGATACGCGCCGACCTGCCCGCCACGCGGGTGCTGATCCTGTCGATGCACGAATCCGAGGCGGTGGTGCGCCGCGCCATCCGCGCCGGGGCCGCGGGCTACCTGGTGAAGGACGCGATCCCTGTGGAGCTGGACTTCGCGGTGCGTGCGGTGATGAAAGGCGAGATGTACCTGAGCCCGCGCGTCGCGCGCCACGTGATCGGGTCCGATGCCGAGAGCGGCGTGGCGAGCTCCCTCGAGGGGCTCACCGGCCGGCAGCGCGAGGTGCTGCAGCTCATCGCCGAGGGCCGCTCCACCCGCGACATCGCGCTCGTGCTGGGCGTGAGCCACAAGACGGTGGAAGCGCACCGCGCGGCGCTCATGCAGCGCCTCGCGATCTTCGACGTGGCCGGGCTCGCCCTGTACGCGGCGCGACACAACCTGGTGCAGATCGACCGCGCCGAGGAGTAAGGCTCGTTACCGTTGGTTGCATTAAGGGATTGCCCGAGGGGTACCCGAGGCGCCTCCCTATGGCGTCGCCCCATCCACGCAGGGAAACTCGATTCGTTGCAGTGAGTGGGCCGCGCCCGGCTCCATGCGCCCGCATCACAGCTGCCAAGTGTTAATTGCCGTGCACAACGGCATTAACATTTGTAGAATCAGGGGGCCGCACGCCATTCCCATGCCGAAAACCACCCGCATCCTGCTCGCCGACGACCATGCAATGATCCTCGCCGCGCTGCGGATGATGATCCAGCGCATCGAGGGGGTGGAAGTCGTGGCCGAGGCCCACAACGGCCGGGATGCGGTGGCGCGCGCGCGCGAGCTGCGCCCGGACCTGGTGATCATGGACATCTCGATGTCCGAGCTGAACGGCATCGAGGCCGCGGCCCTGATCAAGGCCGAATCGCCCGAAACGCGCGTGCTCATCCTTTCGTCCCACGCGAGCGAGGATTACGTGCGGCGCGCGATCAGGGCGGGCGTGGACGGCTACCTGCTCAAGGGCTCGCCGCCGGAGGAGCTCGCCATCGCGATCCGCGCCGCGGCCGAGGGCAATTCCTACCTGAGTCCCAGCATCTCGCGGCTCGTGATGGCGGGCATGGCGCGGGCAGGCGTGGCGAGCGAAAGCCAACTGGACGCGCTCACCGGCCGGCAGCGCGAGATCCTGCAGATGATCGCCGAGGGCAAGAGCACCAAGGAGATCGCCTTCGGCCTGGAGGTCTCGGTGAAGACGGTGGAGACGCACCGCGCCGCGATCATGGACCGCCTCGACATCCACGACGTGGCGGGGCTGGTCGTTTTCGCCGTTCGCAACGGCCTCATCGACATGGACGACGACGCGCGCCGCCGCTCGGGGGGCGCATGAGCCTTCTGCGAGACAGCCTGCGCCGCTTCCTCGGCGTGGCCACGCCGAAGGCCAACCCGCTCGGGCAGCTCGGCTACTGGATGGCGGCCGTGGCGATCGTCGCCATGGGTGGGGCGCTTTTCGTGGCGATGGGCAACCTGCGCGACGCGGCGGGGACGCAGGAGGCGGCCATCGCCTATCGGCGCGCGCTCTTCGTCCTGGTCGCGGCGGTGCTCCTGGTCATCGCCGTGATGATTCCCGGGTACGTGGGCTTCGTGCGCGAAGCGCGCGCGCGGTTGCGAGCCGAGCGCCTCATCACGCGGCTCGCCAACGCGGTGCCGGGGGCGCTCGTGAAGTTCCGCGTCTTCCCCGATGGCACACGCCGCTACGAGTTCCTCTCGGAAGGCGTGAAACGCCTGCGCGGAATCGACCGGGAGGCGGCGCTGCGCGATCCGAACGTGGTCTTGGGCACCATCCTCCCGGGTGATCGCGACGGGCTGCTCGCAGCGCTCGATGAAGGCGGGCGCACGCTCTCCCCGATCCAGCACGACTACCGCGTGCGCGGCGAAGGCGGCGAGATACGCTGGATCCGCACCAGCGCCGCCCCCGATCGCGGGCGGGATGGCTCCATCGTCTGGAGCGCCTACTGGGCCGACGTCACCGCGGAGAAGACCGCCGAGCGCGAGCTGCGCGAGTCGAAGGAGGCGGCCGACGCCGCCAGCCGCGCCAAGAGCACGTTTCTCGCCACGATGAGCCACGAGATCCGCACGCCGATGAACGGCGTGCTCGGCATGCTCGAGCTGCTCGCGCTGAGCGACCTCAATGCTGAGCAGCGCAACACGCTCGAGGTGGTGCGCGAATCGGGCCGCTCGCTGCAGCGGATCATCGACGACATCCTCGACTTCTCCAAGATCGAGGCTGGCAAGCTGGAGCTGCGCCCCGAACCCGCCTCGGTCGCCGACATCGTCGAGCGCGTGCACAACATCTACGCCGGCAACGCGAGCAGCAAGGGGCTGCTGCTGCGCCGCTGGGTGGATCCGGACATCAGCCCGGCCGTGGTGGTCGATCCGCTGCGCCTGCAGCAGGTCCTCAACAACCTCGCCAGCAACGCGATCAAATTCACCTCCGAGGGTGAAGTGGAGATCCGCGCCGAGCTGGCCGACCGCCTGGGCACCGAGGACATCGTGCGCTTCATCGTGTGCGACTCGGGCATGGGCATCTCCCCGGAGGACCAGCGGCGCCTCTTCGCGCCGTTCTCGCAGGCGGTGGAAGCGAGCCAGTACCACGGCGGCACGGGGCTCGGCCTGTCCATCTGCCAGCGCCTGGCGCAGCTCATGGGCGGGCTCATCTCGATGAAGAGCGAGCCGGGCCGCGGCACTACGGTCACGCTCACGCTGCCGCTGCCGGTGGCCCAGGCCGCACCCGGGCGCGCGAGCAAGCGCCCCGCCAACGTCCCGCTGCCCCGCCGGCGCCAGGCGCCCTCGACCGATGTCGCGGCGGAGGAAGGCACGCTGCTGCTGGTGGTGGACGACCATCCGACCAACCGCACGGTCCTCGTGAAGCAGGTCAACGCGTTGGGCTACGCCGCGGAGAGCGCGGCCAACGGCGTCGATGCCGTCGACCTCTGGAGCACCGGGCGTATCGCCGCCATCGTGACCGACTGCAACATGCCGGAGATGAACGGCTACGAGCTCGCGCGGCACGTGCGGGCCTGCGAGTCCCGCAACGGCCATGCGCGCACGCCGATCATAGCCTGCACCGCCAACGCCCTGGGGGGCGAGGCGGACAAGTGCCTCGCCGCGGGCATGGACGATTACCTCGCCAAGCCGATCGAGCTCGCGCAGCTCGCGCAGAAGCTGGAGAAGTGGGTCCCGCTGCCGGCATCCGCCTTGGCGGCCGAGCGGCCCTCGCGCCCGCAGCTGTCGCTCGTGCCCGAGCCCGAGCCGATCGACCGCAAGGTCCTCGCGCACGTCTCGGGCGGCGATGCGCGCGCCGAGCGGGAGATCCTCACGCGCTTCCGCGAGTTCAATTCGGAGGACGTGATCCATCTCACCAACGCGGCGGAGAAATGGGACCTGCGGCTGCTGCAGCAAGCCGCCCACCGCATCAAGGGCGCAGCGCGCACCATCGGCGCCATGGCGCTGGGACACGCGTGCGAGCGCCTGGAGCGCGCCGGGCGCGATCGCGACCTTGCCGCGGCCCGCGCCGCCATGCCCACCGTGGTAGCCGAGGTCGAGCGGCTCGATGCATGGCTCGGCTCGCTCGAGCGCACGGCGCCGCGTCCCGTGGCGGTGCCGAGGGTGAAGGGAGCAGTCGCCTGAGCTCGGCGCCGGCCAGTCCTGCGGAGCGGATCCAGAGGCCGCCGGGCGAAGGCATCGGCGAGCTGCGCTTCCTGGTGGTGGACGACCACGGCTTCCAGCGCTGGATGCTCGAAAGCTTCCTGCGCGGGCTGGGCGCGCGCCACATCGCCACGGCGGCGGACGGACGCGCCGCGCTGCAGGTGATGGACGCGAGCGCCTCGCCGTTCGACATCGTGGTGAGCGACCTCGACATGCCCGGCATGGACGGCATGGAGTTCATCCGCCACCTGGGCGAGTCCGCGGTGGACGTGTCGCTCATCGTCTCGAGCAGCCTCGATCGCGCCGTGGTCGCGTCGGTGGAGACGATGGCGCAGGCCTATGGGGTGCGGCTGCTGGGCGCGGTGGACAAGCCGGCGACGGCGGCCAAGCTGGCCGAGGTGATCGCGCGGCACCACGCGAGCCCGCGCGGCGCCACGCAGGCCCCGCAGGCCTTCGAGCTGGGCGAAGTGCTGGAAGGCGTGCGCCTTTCGCAATTCGAGCCGTTCTTCCAGCCCAAGGTGGACATGCGCACCCGGCACATCGTAGGCGCCGAAGCGCTCGCGCGCTGGCGTCACCCGCGGCTGGGCCTGGTGGCCCCGGAGCACTTCGTGCCGCTGCTGGAGGCGAGCGGCGCGGTGCCGCGGCTCACCGAGACCATGTTGCGGCGCGCGATATCGGTGTGCGGCCGGTGGAATGCCGCGGGGCTGGACGCCGGATTGTCGGTGAACGTCTCTCTGCGCTGTGTCGAGGACGTGACGCTCGCCGATCGACTGCACGACCTGGTGCGCGAGCAGCCGAAGCTCGAGCCGCGCCACGTGCTGCTGGAAGTGACCGAGTCGCTCGAGGCCTCCCACATGGGCCGCGCGCTCGAGACCTTCTCGCGGCTTCGCATGCGCGGCTTCGGCCTGTCGATCGACGATTACGGCACCGGCTACTCGTCCATGCAGCAGCTCGCGCGCGTGCCCTTCACCGAGCTCAAGATCGACCGCGGCTTCGTGCGGCTGGCCACGCAGAGCCCCGCCAACCGCGCGGTGCTCGAGTCCAGCCTGGAGATGGCGCTCAAGCTCGGCATCCCCGCCGTGGCCGAGGGCGTCGAGACCCAGGCCGAGTGGGACCTGCTGTGGTCGCTCGGTTGCCCCATCGCCCAGGGCTACTACATCGCCGCGCCGATGCCGGCCGAGGAATTCCTCGAGTGGGCGGGAGCTCAGGCCACCTCGAAGTAGCGCTGCGATTCCTGCTGGCCCGCGACCTCGAAGCCGGCGAGCAGCCAGCCACGTCCACGCTCGCGCACCCGGTTCATGGTGAGCCCGAAGGAGCGCTCGCCGAGGGCGACCTCCACCCGGGCGCCGCGCGTGAAGCCCTGGTCGGTCACGACGAAGCCGTCCTGGCGCCCGGTGGCGTCTGTGCCCAGCACGAAGAGCATCGGCTCGGTGTCGCCGCGGGCGTTGCGCACCTCCACGCGCCGCGCCGAGGCCGCGATACGCTTGGCGCCGATGCGAATGCGGCCGTTGGCCGCGGCTACGCAGCGCGTCACGCGGCAAAGCACGAGTGGTGCGTCTTCGAAAATACGGAAACCCACGAGGTCGCCCACGCACGCGAGCCCGCAATCGGCCTCCGATCCCTCGATGCCGAAGCCGCTGTCGCTCTCGTCCACGATGCGCACCTTGCGGCGGATGGGCTCGTAGATCGTCGCGGGAATCACGTCGTGGTCCCGTTCCCGGCGAAGGGAGCCCACGGGTGCGCCATCGCGTGTGGCAAGGGACAGCGTCGTGGCTAGTGCCGGCGCCTGCGGCAGGAAGGCGCGCGCCATGATCTCGGCATGGCCCACATGCATCTCGACCACGCTCGCCGAAGCGCGGCGCTCCGGGCGGACGATGCGCTCGCCGCGCACGACCTGCATGCCGCGGCGGATCTGCGCGAGCACCGCGATGTGCTCCTCGATCCGGAAGGTGGAGACGAGCCCCTTGTCGGGCACGATCCGTCCGCGGTGCAGCGCCTTCACCACCGTGTGGTGCGCCTGCTCGACCAGGTCCTGCGCGAGGTAGAGCGACTCGCCCGGCCCCTCGCGGGGGCCGCGGCGCAGGCCGTGGCGCGTGTCGAGGTCGGCTCTCAACGCGGAGCGCGAGGGCGCCTCGGTGGTCGCCTCGAGCTGCGGCAGCCAGAGGCAGATCCAGGTGTCCATGATCTCGATCTGCTTGGCGCTCAGCGGCCCTGCGTTGAATCGCGCCAGGGTGAGGGCGCGGAAGTAGAGCCCCTCGGGCGTGCACTGGAGCGTCTCCGCGCCGGCTTCGAGGTGGATCGGGCGGCGCTGCAGCCCGCGCCACAGCGCCAGGCGCATGAGGGCATGCATCGCCGGATAGTCGGGCCGCGCGGCATCGCCGGTCGCCACCTGGCTCTTGAAGGATTCGCCCGCGTAGTAGAGGGCGATAGCCAGGGCGCAGCACATCGCCTCGTCGTCGGCGCAGCCCACCCGCGAGAGCGCCTCGGCCAGTGAGCCGGCCGTGCGCGCGAAGCGCCGGTGCACCGAGTGCGCGTAGGCGGCCTCGGCCTTTTCCTCGTCGGTCCAGTGCAGCGGGGAGCCCAGCAGCCGCGCCCGCACGATGGCCATGTGGCGCTCGACCCGGCGGTGCGTCTCGCCCAGCAGCGCTGTGCAAGTCGACCCGGGAGTGGCGCGCGCGGCTGCTTCGACCTCTCCCAGCTTGCGTTCGATCTCGTTGTTCATGTTGTTCGTCTCCGTTGTCGGTATTGTTCAGGCGGCGGCTGGCAGGACGAGGGCTTCTCCCGGTGCCGCCGCATCGGCCATCGCGCGGTGGAATTCGCAGGCCGTGATCTCCGTCGTGAGGTCCCACGAGGCTCCGATCCAGTTCGGCATGTCGGGCCAGGGGCCGTAGTGGTCGTGGCCGCGGCGCGCTTCGACCGCGCCGAAGATCGCCTGGTCGGGCGCGAGCGCGTTGCCGAGGCGGCACACCTCGCGCCACTCCGGGCAGCCCGGGGCCGCGCCGCGAAGCGCCTTCGCGAGCTCGACGAAGCCGGCTGCGTCCCGGCGCAAGAAGGCGATCTCGATCTGCGCGAGGCGCAACGCCTTGCTGCCAGGGGCGAGCTCGAGGGCGATGTCGAGCAACTCGTGCGCGGTATTCGGCTGGTCTTCCTCGAAATAGACGCGGGCGGCCTCGATCACGCGGGGCACGTCCTCCAGGTCGGCGGCGCTGTGGAAGATGCCGGCGAAGCGCAGCTCGACATAGCGGTCGCGGATGCGCGATTCTTCGCGCGTGAGCCGCGGCGCTCCCGGAAGCGCGATCGCGGCGCCCGAGGTCGTCGCCTCCGGGCCGTCCCATTCCAGCAAATCGAGATCGGGAGAAGCGACGCGAGGCGCTGGATGCGGCGCGCAGACGCGCGCGCGCGCCGGAGAGGCCTTGCGCGCAACGCGCGGCTGCGCGTACAGGTGCTCGCTTTGCGCCTTCCGGTGCAGGGCAAGGAGGGCGATGCAGCAGCAGGCGAGCACGATGCCGGCGGCGAGCATGGCCCGCCTCAGCCTCGTGCCTGCGCGAGCCGCAGCTGGCGGATCGCGTAGCTGGAATGCGCCGGGTTGCGCAGGATCCGCTCGTCCCTCAGCCGGCGGGCGGCCGCGGCGACGGACAGGATCAGCGTGGCCATCGCCACGATCGCGAGGATCGTCGCGGGGCCCGAGAGCCTGCCGGCGGTGTACAGGTAGATGAGGCCCTGGCCGAGGAGCACGGGCAGCAACGTGGCCGTCGCTTCGTAGAGCCTCTTCATTTCGTTGTCGACGTGCGCAGGTTGGCGGGCAGGAGCGAGCGCTCGGCTTCGATGCGGCGCGCGCGCTCGGTGGCGAGCGCGGCGCGCTGGCGGGCCATGTAGGCGAGGTGGTCGATGAGCGCCGGGTCCTGCAGCGTGTCCGAGGCCTTCTGCGCGTCGGCGAGCGTCTCGCTCGCGCGGCGCAGATCGGCCGGGGCGAATCGTTCGACGCTGGCGTCGGCCTGCATGGCGGCCACCGCGCGATGCGCGGAGTCGAGCCGCGCGTTGTCCTTGGGGGTGAGGCCGCAGCCGGAAGCGAGGACGGCGACGGCGAGAGCGATGAGGGAGCGCATGGTCGTCTTCCTTTCCTAGTAGGCGGTCTTGAGCAGGCCCGCTTTCGCGTCCTGGCGGCGGGCGACGGCGGCGAGGGCTTCGCGCGTGGCGGCCCGGGCGGCGGCGAGCTCGGCGTCGATCTCGGCCTGCTCGGCGAGCCAGCGCGCCGGGCCGAACTCACCGGCGGCGGCGATACGCTTGCTGAGCGCGAGCTTGGCTTCGGCGCGCTGCACTTCGGCGGAGGTGGATGCGGTGACGCCCAGGGCGCGGGCCTCGACGATGCTCGCGCGGGCGGCGGACATCTCGGTGGCGGGGGCGGAGGCGCACCCGGAAACGAGGGCGGCCACGACGAGAAGGGGAGCTGCGATCAGGTTTCGGGCGGGGCGCATCGTCGGTCTCCGGTGGCGTCGTTGCAGTGACGCCAGAGTGCCGCGAGGGCCGCTTGGCCGCGATCAGGGAAGCAGGGAGACGGGTGCGCGAAAAACCTGAGGGGGGATAGGGGAAAGCGGAAAGGGGGCGTCGTTCCCGGCCTACGCCCCACCGGTAACTTTCCCTTGCTAGCTCAAAGGGTTAGCGTAGAGATCGTGCTCGTCCGCGGCGGTGATCCGCACGCGCAGGAACTGCCCGACCTTGGCCTTGCGCGCACCTTTTATATGCACCACGCCGTCGATCTCGGGGGCGTCCGAGCGGGAACGGGCGATGGCGCGGGTGCCGGCGACCTCGTCCACGAGGACGTCGGTGACGGTGCCGACCTTGCGCGCGAGCTTCTCGCGGCTGATCGCGGCCTGCACTTCCATGAAGCGAGCGCGGCGCTCCTCCTTTATGGCCTCGGGCACGGCGCCGCGCAGCTCGTTGGCCTTGGCGCCCTCGACCGGCGAGTAGGCGAAGCAGCCAACGCGATCCAGGCGCGCCTCGCGCAGGAAGGCGAGCAGCTCCTCGAACTCGGCCTCGGTCTCGCCGGGAAATCCCACGATGAAGGTCGAGCGCACGGTGATCTCGGGGCAGGCCTCGCGCCACGAGCGCACGCGCTCGAGGTTCTTCTCGCTCGAGGCGGGTCGCTTCATCAGCTTGAGGATCCGCGGGCTCGCATGCTGGAAGGGCACGTCGAGGTACGGAAGGATCTTGCCCTGCGCCATCAGCGGGATCACCTCGTCCACGTGCGGATACGGGTAGACATAATGCAACCGGATCCAAGCGCCCAGCTCGCCCAACGCCTCGCACAGCTCGGTCATGCGCGTCTTCACGGGCTTGCCACCCCAGAAGCCTGTGCGGTACTTCACGTCCACGCCGTACGCGCTCGTGTCCTGCGAGATGACGAGCAACTCCTTCACGCCCGACTTCACCAGGCTCTCGGCCTCGATCATCACGTCGCCGATGGGCCGGCTCACGAGGTCGCCGCGCATCGAAGGAATGATGCAGAACGAGCAGCGGTGGTTGCAGCCCTCGGAGATCTTGAGGTAGGCGTAGTGCTTCGGCGTGAGCTTGATGCCATGAGCCGGCACGAGGTCGATGAACGGATCGTGCGGCTTGGGCAGGTGCTGGTGCACCGCATCCATGACTTCCTCGCGCGCGTGCGGGCCCGTGACCGCGAGCACCTTGGGATGCGCGTTGCGGATCACGTCGCCCTTGGCGCCCAGGCAGCCGGTGACGATCACCTTGCCGTTGGCCGAGAGCGCCTCGCCGATGGCATCGAGCGACTCCTGCACCGCGGCATCGATGAAGCCGCAGGTGTTCACGACGACGAGGTCGGAGTTCTCGTAGCTGGGCTCGATCTCGTAGCCCTCGGCCTTGAGCTGCGTGATGATGTTCTCGGAATCGACCAGCGCCTTCGGGCAGCCGAGGGAGACGAAGCCGACTTTGGGGACTGTCCCCGCTTTTGGGGACTGTCCCCGGTTTTCGTCTTTCACTTGCTCTTGCGCCCCTTGCGCGGGGCCTTCGGCTTGGCAGCGGGCGGATCCTCCTCCTGCTGCGCCCCGGGCGCGGAATACGGGAAGCCCGAGAAGAGCTTGAACGCCTGGCTGCGCAGCTCCTCCTGCATGTCGATCACCGCCTTGGCGCCCTTCTCGAGGTAGTTGCCCATCACGTTGGGCATCGGCTGGTTGGGCACGAATGGCATCCGCGGCATCTCGCCGTAGAGCGACTGCGCCTGCTCCTGGAACCTCTTCTGCGCTTCGTGGAAGGCGAAGATCGAGCGCTCGAGGTACGAGCCCATGAGCCCCTGCATGGCGTGGCCGTAGTACCGGATGATGTTGGCCAGCATGTCGGTGGAGAACATCGGCACGCCGCCCGATTCCTCCTCGAGGATGATCTGCAGCAGAATCGCGCGGGTGAGGTCCTCGCCCGTCTTGGCGTCCTGGACCTGGAAGTCCTTGTAGCCCAGCACCAGCTCCTTCACCTCCGCCAGTGTGATGTAGGTGGAAGTCTCGGTGTCGTAGAGCCGGCGATTGGGATACTTCTTGATGATCCGGGGGGTGGCCATGGGCGGCGTCCTTCGCGATGCTGCGCTACATCAATCGGGTCGTGTGCGAAGCCGCGGCGGCGTGCCCAATGCCCGGCTCAAGTGCTTCATTTTATTGCATTTCCGGTCGTTGTGGCAGTGCAGCGCCTTGTTCCTGGTGCAATGCACAAAATTGCGCTTGACACGAGGCGGCGCCGCTTCCTAGAATGAAATTGTTGCGGCGCACCATCGGCCGCGGAAATCTCCTCCTCCTTTATCGCTTTCCCGGATAAAGGTTCGAACCCCAGGTCAACCCTGGGGTTTTTTTTATGCCTCCAAAAGGCGGACGAAAAGGCAAGGACATGGACAGGAAGATCGCCCTCGTCACGGGCGGGGTCGGCGGCATCGGCACCGCCGTGTGCAAGCGCCTCGCGCGCGAAGGCCATTTCGTCGTCGCCAACTACGCCATCCCCGGCAGCGAGGTGCGCTGGCGGCAGGCGATGGCGCAAGCGGGCATCGAAGGCGCCTCGGCGCTCGCCTTCGGCGACGTGACCGACTACGCCGCCATGGGCGAGATGATCCGCAAGGTGGAGGGCGAGCATGGCGGCATCGGCATCCTCGTGAACTGCGCCGGCATCACGCGCGATTCGACCTTCCGCAAGATGTCGCCGGAGCAATGGCGCGCGGTGCTCTCCACCAACCTCGACAGCGTCTTCAACGTGACGCGCCACGTGATCGACGGCATGGTCGAACGCGGCTGGGGCCGGATCATCAACATCTCGTCGGTGAACGCGGTGCGCGGCCAGTTCGGGCAGACCAACTACGCGGCGGCCAAGGCCGGCATCCTCGGCTTCACCAAGGCGCTCGCCCAGGAAGTGGTGAGGAAGGGCGTGACCGTGAACGCGGTCTCCCCCGGCTACGTGCAGACCGACATGGTGGCGGCGATCCGCGAGGACGTGCGCGAGAAGATCATCTCCGAGATTCCCGCGGGGCGCCTAGCCACGCCGGAGGAGATCGCCGACGCCGTGGCGTTCCTCGCTTCCGAAAGCTCGGCCTACATCACGGGCACCAACCTCGCCGTGAACGGCGGGCTGCACATGTACCAATAGCGCAGCCCGCTCGCAGCTCCTACTTCCGGCCCGCTCCCACCAGCATCTCGCAGGGACCGACGAAACCCTCCGGCCCCTCGAACTGCGCCAGCGCCGCCTCGATCTCGCGCCAGGTGTCGTCCCGCTCGGCCTCCGAGAGGCCGGCCATCATCTGGTGCAGCGCGCCGAAGGACTCGCGCTCGAAGCGCACGCACTCCGCGGCCGTGGGCACGCGCACCGGGGAAGCGACGCGGCGCACCTCGACATCGCGGAAGCCCGCCTGCTCCAGCGCCTTTTGCAAGACGCCTTCGCCTCCGAGCGAGAACGGGCCAGGCTGCCCCGGCAGCGGCGGCGGCAGCTTCGCGCGGCGCCGGATGATGCCCACGGGAATCGAGAAGAACTCGTTCCGGTCGGGCGTCGAATAGACCACCGCGGCGAACCGGCCAGCTTCCCTCAAGGCGTGGCGGATGCCGCGCAGCGCGCGCTGCTGGTCGGGGAAATAGATGAGGCCCACGCGCGAGACTGCGGCATCGAAGGCGCCAACCTCGAGCTGCTCGTGATGCTCGCCGTCGAGCTCGCGGGTCTCGACGTTGGCCAGGCCCGCGCGGCGGGCGGCCTCGCGCGCGAACGCGAGGATCGCGGGCGAGATGTCGGTCGCGAGTACGCGACCCGTCGGGCCCACGCGGCGCGCCGCCACGAGGGTCTGCTCGCCCGCGCCGGCGGCGACGTCGAGCACGCGCGAGCCCGCGGCGATCCCGGCCATTTCGAGCATCACCTCGGTGGAGGGGCCCAGCCAGCGCGCGAGCAGCGGGCCCCAGCGGTCCCAGGCTTCGGCCGCGCTTTCCCACTGCGCGCGGGTGGTCTTCTTGAACTTCTCGGCGTCGAATGCGGCAGGTGCGGCGATCGTGGCGGCCATGGCGGTAATCCTTTCCTGGAAGAGATGACGCGCAAACGCGTCGGTGCATCCAAGCTAGGCAAGCGGCGCCTCGGCCTCAAGTCCAGAATCTGGAGTTGTGCCCGCGGCGCGTTCGCATAGACTGGAAGCCATGATCGATTACGGACAGTTCTGCACGGTGGCGCGCGGCGCCGAGGTTCTGGGCGAGGTGTGGACGCCGCTCGTGGTGCGCGAGCTGCTCTGCGGCAGCCGGCGCTTCAACGACATCCGCCGTGGCGTGCCGCGCATGTCGGCGACGCTGCTGACCCAGCGGCTGCGCAAGCTCGAGGAAATGGGTGTCGTCGAGCGCCGCGAAGGCAAGGGCGGGGCCGAGTATCACCTCACGCAGGCGGGCGAGGAGCTGCGCCCCATCGTCGTGGGCATCGGCCACTGGGGCGCGCGCTGGATCGGCAGCCGCCTGAAGCGCCGCCAGATGGACGCCGGCTTCCTCATGTGGGACATCCGCCGCTTCGCCCGGATCGAGGAATTCCCGAAGGGCAGGCGCGTCGTGATCCACTTCACCTTTACCGATGCACCCAAGGGCGAGCGCGTTTGGTGGCTGGTGGTCGAGAACGGCGTGACTGACCTGTGCCGCGACGATCCGGGGCACGAAGTGACGGTCGAGGTCGAATCGAGCGTGCGCGCGCTGACCGAGATCTGGACCGGCGACAGCGATCCCGAGATGGAGATTCGCGCCGGTGAGCTCGAGGTGCTCGGCGCAGGCCGTGGCGGCCGCGACCTGTGGCGATGGCTGGGCCGCAGCATTTTCGCGCCGACGCGCATCGACGCCAGGGGCTGAATTGTTCGCAGGCCGAGGCACGCACGCTCAGCCGCGAAGCGCGCCTCACGCTGGGTACAACGCTCTTCGCATTCATCGCCGCGATCACCGTGCTCCCGCTGGAGTCGCATTGGCGCCCCCGCGGCACCCCGCCGCACCTGCACTAGGGCGTGTACGGCGCGACACACGGCGCACCCCACGGCGCGACGAACGTGACCGTCGGAAAGCAGGGCGCCGAAGACGAGCGGCGCATAGCGGGCGTTGATCTTCATCGTGCGAGCTCCATGAGGAAAATGTAAAGGCGGGCCGCGGCGTAGAGCCCGAACCCGAAGACGGCGTGCGTGACCAGGCTTTGCAGGCGTGCCGAGTTGGGGCGCGGAGTGCGGCTGGCGGCTATACCGGCGCCCATTCCGGGTTGCATCACCAGGAACGGAGCCGCCACGGTGGCGATGCCCAGGAGGAGCGCCGGCGCCAGCGTGGGATGACTCAGCCATTCGTGCCCGGCGGTAGCGAGAAGCAAGGCGGCGAAGCCGATGCCGACGGCGTAGTGCGCTGCCCAGCCGAGGGCCCGCTCGTTGCCCACCGGCGGGGATGCCGCGATGCGCTCGTGGCGGAAGCGCCCGCGCGCGAGATGAGCGAGCCAGCGCCCGACAAGGGCGTAGTCCGGCAAGGGCGTGCCGAACAGGCGCCGCCGCGCCAGCGTCCACGCGTCCATGACGGCGGTGGCGCCAATGCCGATCGCCAGCGCGTGCGAGGGAAAAATCGATATGTCCATGCTTGCCTCCAGTCGAAGATGACGGCACAGTGCCACTTCAAGTCGACTTGAGGTCAAGCGGTGCAACCCCTGGACATCAACGAAGTCGCCCGGCGCTCGGGCGTGGCGGCCTCGACGCTGAGGTTCTACGAGGAGAAGGGACTCATCGCCTCGGTGGGGAGGCGCGGGCTGCGGCGCCTGTTCGCACCCACGGTGCTCGACCGCCTGGCGGTGATCGCGCTGGGAAGCGCGGCCGGGTTCTCGCTCGACCAGGTCGCGCGCATCTTTTCACCCAACGGCAGGATCCGCATCGACCGCAAGCTCCTGGCCGAAAAAGCGGACGAGCTCGATGCCACCATCCGCAAGCTGGGCGCCATGCGCGACGGGCTTCGCCACGCCGCGGTCTGCCCCGCCCCGAGCCATCTCGAGTGCCCCACCTTCCGGCGGCTGATGCGCGCCGCGGCTTCGGGAGCGATCGCGCCGGCCCGGGTGTCCGCTACGAGGAAGAAGCCACGTCCAGCGGGCTCACCACCCCGCGCCCGCCGCGATTGAGGACGTGGGTGTAGATCATCGTGGTGCTCACGTCCTTGTGCCCGAGCAGCTCCTGGATGGTGCGGATGTCGTAGCCCTGTTGCATGAGGTGGGTGGCGAAGGAGTGGCGCAGGGTGTGGGAGGTCACCGGCTTGGCGAAGCCGCAACGGTGCGCCGCGCGCGTGATGGCGCGCGACAGCGTCTGCTCGTAGAAGTGGTGCCGGCGACGAATGCCGCTGCGCGGATCGATCGAAAGATGGTCCTGCGGGAAGACCCAGAACCACGGCCAGCTCGTCGCGGCGCCGGGGTACTTGCGATCGAGCGCGAAGGGGAGCTCGACACCCGGGGCTTGCTCGAGGCGGTCGCGCTCGAAGACCGACCGCGCCCCGATGAGCTGCTGCTGCAAGGGGATCACCAGGGCGAGCGGCAGCACGGTGATGCGGTCCTTGGCTCCCTTCCCCTCCCGCACCACGATCTCCCGGCGCGCCAGGTCCAGGTCCTTCACGCGCAGGGCAACGCATTCCGAGATGCGCATGCCGGTCCCGTACATGAGCCGCGCCATCAGTCCCGGAAGGCCCTCGACCTTGTCCAACAGGAGCCCCGCCTCCTCGCAGGTGAGCACGACCGGCAGCCGCCGGGGCCGCTTGGCTCTTACGACCTCCGCCAGCCACGGCACGTCCAGGCCCAGCACTTCCCTGTAGAGGAAGAGCAGGGCGGCCAAGGCCTGGTTCTGCGTCGCCGCGGCAACCCGCCCGCGCACAGCCAGCGACGACAGGAACGAGGTGAGCTCCGGGGCGCCGAGCTGCCGCGGATGGCGGCGCCCGTGAAAGGCGATGAAGCGGCGAACCCACAACACGTACGCGCGTTCCGTACGTAAACTGTAGTGACGGCTGCGGATGGCCACGCGCAGGGCGCCGAGCAGCCCCCGCGGAGCGGCCGAGGCATTACCAACTTGCAGAATCTCCGACATGACTCATCAACGGAAGCAAGGACTTGCGGTTGACACGCGGGGGCCGACATACCGGACGTCTCTCGTACTTACCGGACAGATGTCGTGCTTACCGGATCCTGAGAAACGTAGTTAGGCGTCACGTATGAGACATCGCGTCTCCAAGGTCGCAGCCGTGGTTTCCGCCGCATATCTAGCATTCGCAGTGGTGCTGCTCAATGCGGGCCCCGCGGCATTTGGGCTGTTGTTCCTGGGTCTTCCGTGGACCGCGATCATTGGCGAGGGGATGAGTGACATCACCGTTAACTCACTGCTTGCCGCAAGCATCATTGTCAACGCTGCGATTCTTTACCTACTGACCGCCGCGTTCGTGCAGTTTACGGCGAAGACATTTCGAGGTGCACGTGACACCTAACAAGGCGCTGCAGCGGAACGTGATTGATCGGGGCCACCCCGTGCTCGCAATAGATTGCGAGCTCGCCGGGTTGGAATGGGCATCGTGCTCGTCCGCTGAGCTCAATCGTTAGCCGTCACAGAGAGACCAATGCCAGTTCAGAGTCGTTCGCGAGGTGCAGTTGCTCGGTGGATCCGGACTCGCCGCGGAATGGTGATTTACGGCACCGTCACTTTTGGCACTGGAATGGCGGTGTTGAATTATCTGTACCTCCCGCGAATGTTCGACGTTCCTGTAATTGCCCTCATCGTTTCGTATCTTGTCGGGGCAATATTCGGCGAAGCGATGTGGCACTCAATGACCAGGTTGGCGCTGTGGAAGAAGAGTGACGGCTAACAAATCATTCGAGGCGGACCGTCATGCATCGTGGCCGCACCGTGCGCGCATGAATGTGTGCGCGGGCCGGTGCGGAACGGGTAGCGTGGCGGCCGCTCAATTCAATCGTTAGACGTCATTGCGAGGACCGTGGCTATGAGTAAGCAGCGAAGGAAGGTCGCACTGTGGCTCCGGACTCGTTCTGGCTTTCTCATTTTCGGTACCTTCACATTCGGCACCGGCATGTACTTCGCCAGCTTGAAGTACCTTCGCGGCGTTTCGGAATTGCCTCCGGGCGGACAGGTGATCGCGCTTGGCGTCGCTTGGCTAATCGGATACCTGTGGGCTTGGGCGGTGTGGGACGCAATATCGCGGCGTCGCATATTTGAACGCTCACCATTGCCTCCACTGAGAGACAAGGCAAATGACGTCTAACAAGGCGCTGCAGCGGAATGTGATTCATCGTGGCCGACCCGTGCTCGCAATTGATGGCGTGCTCGCCGGGCCGGAATGGGCAGCGTGGCCGTCCGCTGAGCTCGGTCGTTAGATTGCATTAGGGGCGTTGTCGCGAGTCCATGCCAGTGGATTACGAAGCCGAGTACGAAAAGCTCTCCGGCGAGGTGTTCGCCACCTTGGCATCGACGCCCAAGCGCGGATATATCCCCGCGAGCGATGGCGTGTACTTCAAGCGGGCGCTCGTTGAGCGAGCGCTAGAGGCTGGCCGCCGTGCCCTCGCGGAGAACGAGAATCTGGAAATGCTTCGCCTCGCTCGGGCAATGCTCCTTCACATGATCGGGCGGTCGACCGAGGCCGAGATCGATGCAGAGTTCCTTGTCGCGCGGGGCGGGGAAGTAGCGAAAGCGGCCCGTGTCTTGCGGAAACAGATTCGGGCAAGTAGAAATGCAATCTAACCACCCCCTGGAGCGTACCGTGATGCAGCGTGGCCGCGCCGTGCTCGCAATAGATTGCGTGCTCGCCGGCGCGGAACAAGCGGCGGTGGCCGGCCGCTCAGGGAAGCGTTAGCCATGCGAAAACCGATATCGCGAGCTTTGGCGTTTGGGGGCGGGGCCTTTCTAGCTGTGTTCTTTGTTCAATTCACGCTGTGGCTTATCGATCCGGTGAAGTGGAGGGTTACGCCTCAAGCCGCAATTATGGGATCCATCATCGCGGCTGCTCTTCTGACCATCGGGGCTTCGGTCGCATTCATCGTGGTGCGCCGCAAACTCGCCGGCTCGACGGAGGCAATCGTGCTTGGTGGTGTCACGGCCATTCCAGCCACCCTGCTTGGGATCTACTCAATCATTGACTTGGGTCCGGTCGCGGCGGCTTCGGTGGTCGTCGTCTGCTCTTTCATCGTCGCATTGCTGGGCGGCGGCGGGCTGCGGCAATGGGGGCCGCATGGCTAACAACGCGCTCAAGTCGGACCGTGATGCGGCGTGGCCGTGCCGTGCTCGCAATAGATCGTGTGCTCGCCGGCTTGGAATCACAGCGGGGCCGGCCGCTTACCTAGGTCGTTAGAGGGCAATGAAAAGGATCGCAGTTGTAGGCGTTCTACTTTCAGTGGTCAGCGTCACAACCGCTTGCGTAGGAACGATGGACGCTCGGGTCCGGGTCAAGGGCCATCTTCACGCTGCGGCCGATCATCCGCCCTGCCAGCTGTTCCTGGTCGAAGCGTCGGACCAGTTGAAGTACGGTCGGGACATCCGTGGCGGCTTTGTGGAGTGGTTCACTGTCCATCCGTGGGGTGGCCCGTATCGTGCCGTTGTGAAGTGTGGCGACCGCATCGCCCTTTCAAAGGACATTGCATACCGTGAATTTGGGGCAGATCCATACGATCTCGGCAGAATTGCCCTCTAACTACGCGCTGGAGCGTACCGTGATGCGGGGTGGCCGCCCCATGCTCGCAAAGGATTGCGCGCTCGCCGGTGCGGAAGAGCGGTGGTGGCCGGCCGCTCAGCAGGATCGTTAGGCAGCCCGATGCGCGCCCTGCATTTTTTGAAGATTGTCGTCGAAATCACGTTCGTCGCCATTTGCACGGGTATCGCGTTGTACAGCGGCAAGTGGCTGTGGGCGGTTCCGGGCGTCCTGATGACGGTGATTGTCTTCTGGGCGCTGAAGAGTGACTACTCGGACTGGCGCGATGAAGTCGAGGTCGAGAAGCTACTGCGGACACTTGGGGGACGAGCCACCGAGTCGCAAATTAAGGCTGCGTGGTCTGCGCCCAGGAATGACGGAACGGTCTATTCATCCGACCGCAGAGATCATCTCGAGGTGGCGCTTCTTCGACTGAGGGACAGAGGTCAGATCATCGAGGATGAACAGCACCTGTCCTTTGCCAAGAAATGAACGGCCTGCCTAACTACGAGCTGGAACGGACCGGGGAAACATCGTGGCCGCCTCGTGCTCGCAATGGATTGCGCGCTCGCCGAGGCGTAATCGGCAGCGTGGCCGGCCGTTCACCAAGGCGTTAGATGGCTCTAGGACCGACATCGACGACCGGGCGCGTTATTGCGGTCACCTGGCTCCTTCTTTGTATTGGAGTGCTTGTGTTTGCGTGGGTGCAGAAGGACATAAATGACATGCCAATCGCGTTCCTTTGGCTGATGGTCTTTCTAACCGCGCCAATTGGAATCGTTATCACTGCGCTTGACGGGGTTGCGGGGGCGATGGGCATCACCAATCAGCCGTTCTGGGAAATGGCGCTGCTTTGGGTGGTCTTTGTTGTGGCGGGGTATGTTCAGTGGTTTGTCTTCCTACCGAGCGTCTGGGGCCATTTCCGTGCGCAAAGAGCCATCTAACAAATCACTGGAGCGGACGGTGAATCATTGGGGGCGCACCGTGCTCGCAATAAATTGCGCGCTCGCCGGTGCGCGATGGCGGTCGTGGCCAGCCGCTCAGTTCAATCGTTAGCTCTCATGGCGCAACCAAAGAAGCCGACGGGCGAAATTGGAATGATGCGGCTCTCTGCGGGAGAGGGGGACGCGAGCGCCGAATTTATGCCCATCCCATTTCCTACGACAAAGCCCGACATAGAGGAGTACATCGTCAAGCGGTTTCTTGCCCAAGCGAGCGGAACCCAAGTCTTTCCGTACTGTGGTTGTGCCGTCGAGCAGAATCCGGAAGCTGATCTTGACTTCACCCTTACGTGCGCCGACAAAAAAACTAGAAAGCTGGAACTGATGGAGCTCGCACCTCTTGAGCACCTGAGGGGTGCCTACGCGGAGGCCCCGAATTCGTATAACTCTTACGACTTCGCGAAGTACATCGTAGGAAAAATCTTCGCAAAGTCGCAGAAGTATGGCCGCCCTTCGGGCTCGGAGCTTCATCTGCTCGTGTACATCACCGATTGGCGATTCTTGGTGAGTGACAACACCATCGCCCTGGTTGACTGGTGGCTTGCCCACGAACCGCACAACTTCACTGGCATCTACCTGTATGAGCCCATTGATCAGAACACTGGGCTCGGAATCTTGCTCTATCCAAGCAGTCACAAATCAAAAGACTTCGACCCCGAGGCTTTCCGAGGCAATGTCGTTTGGAATGCGGATCCGAAGGGATGGAAGCCGGTCCGTGGAAACGGCCATGAGAGCTAACAAATCGTTGGAGCGGACTTGGGATTACCGTGGCCGCGCCGTGCTCGCCATGAATGGCGTGCTCGCCGGCGCGGAATGGGCGCCGTGCCTGGCCGCTCAACTCAATCGTTAGGTGTCATTCGCCAAGCGCAAACAGCTGTGGCACGATAGTCATAGTGTCGAGGTGTGAGCGATGTCCACGCCAAAGGAAGATCTAACCCGCCTTATCGAGAGCCAGCCGGATGACGCCTCGTACGACGAGATCGTGCGAGAGCTGGCTCTTCACGTCATGATTCAACGCGGCCTCGCGGATTCGGATGCGCGGCGCACCATTTCGAACGACGAAATGGGGCGGCGCATCCGGTCATGGCGCAGATAACCTGGACTAACGAAGCACTGCGGTGGCTCGAGGACATCTTCGAGTACATTGCGGCGGACAATCCCGATGCGGCGAGCCGAACCGTTGAGGGCCTTTTCGAGCGCGCCCAGGTTCTTTCGCAGTATCCAGAATTGGGGCATCGCTTCATGCATTCCGCGCGCAACGTCCGCATCCTCCATCACGATCAATACCGCATCGCCTATCTCATCAAGACGGATGGAGACGTCGACATTCTCGGTGTCTTTCACGACGCGCCGGACATCTCGAAGTATCAACTGTGAATGACACCTAACCACGCGTTGGAGCGGACCAATGTGCATGGTGGCCGCCCCGTGCTCGCAATGGATTGCGCGCTCGCCGGGGCGGAAGGCGGTTCGTACCTGGCCGCTCAACTCAATCGTTAGTCGTCATCAGTGAAGCATCACGCCATTTGGCGCAAAGCTACCGAGTTCTTGCCGGTCGCAACGCGGCGACTGTCGACGCTCGGATTTGACGTCATCTCAAAGTGGCCAGAGTATCCCGGTGAACCGGCGGTGGATCTTGGTGCACCGCAGGAACTCTCCAGCGTCCGCTTCACGGTGATGAAAGACTCACAGCCCGATGGAACAATCCGCGTGGCGGTACAAATGTACCGTCACCGCCTTCTCGGGATCGGTGCAATGAAGGCCGATGGGTTCTTTATCTCATCGGCAGGCGAGGTGCGCTGGTTCACCGAGGCAGACGAGTGGGAAGTAACGTGATGACGACTAACAAATCATTGGACCGGACCGTGAAGAATCGTGGCCGCGCCGTCCTCGCCATAGATGGCGTGCTCGGCGGCGCGGAATGGGCAGCGTGTCCGGCCGGTCAATTCAATCGTTAGAGCGCAGATGAACGAGCGGTGGTTAGCCATCTCGACAACTGTCGTTGGCGTCTTTCTTCTGATAGTCGGCGCCGTCGCCGTGTATGGCATTAATGGGACAAACACCGTCGTTCTTGATCCCCTAAGCCCATTTGGCACCGCGGAGTATGTCGATAGCGTGAGAAGCATGTTGCCCGTGCTCTATCTATTGGCGATCGAAGGCATGGGGTTAGGCGCCGTCGCGTTGTCTCGGCCGTTGGCCTATTTACCGGCCGAGAATGGGCGCGTCGAACACTCGTGGGGGGCAGCGTGGTTCTCGCCATCTTGTCCGTGGCAATAATCGTCATTGCGCCCGGGACCTGGGACATTCAGGTCGCGTTCCTGGGCTTCTCGGCCTTGTTATGGTGGCAACTTTGGCAGTGGAAACGTAGAAATGCATCTGCGCCCTAACAATGCGCTGCAGCGGACCGGAGTGCATCGTGGTCGCCCCGTGCTCGCCAAGGGATGGTGCGCTCGCCGGAGCGGAATGGGCATCGTGCCTGCCGCTGAGCTGGATCGTTAGATTGCACCGTGTACGCCGTCGACATTGACTCTCACCGGGATATGCTCCAGGCCGTCGCGGCAAAGCACGCTGCACAGCCCGTCGAGTTGATCGTCGTCGAGAGTGTTGGCGATTGGTCCAAGGCACAGGGCATCAGCAACGCAAGGGGCGACCCGCAGGCTATGGCGATCGCCACGCCTGACCGATCAAAGTGGGCCGTCGTAATGCGCCAAGCCATCGACCAAAGTACGGTTGAGTCGACCATTTCATTGATGGAGCTTCGCGGGTTTGATCAGTGCCGCGAAACGCTGTGCAGCGCCTCGGAATACGCGCAGCATTTGATGCTTCACGAACTCGCACACCTCACAAACAATTGGGGGCAGGAGCGGGAGCGCGATTGTGACGTCTGGGCATTTGAGAGGCTGGAAGGTGCAATCTAACTACCAGTTGCAGCGTACCGTGGAGCATCGTGGCCGCACCGTGCTCGCAATAGATTGCGCGCTCGCCGGTGCGCAGTGGCAGCGGTGGCCGGCCGCTGAACAGAAGCGTTAGGCATCAATGACCAGCCTCGATCAGCGTCAGCGCGAACTCGAGCAATGGCGCGCCGTTGTGGGAAAGGCAATCGTTTGCTTTGGCGAACTCGAACTGGTCACGCATCAGTGTCTCGTTCACCTTCCCTCCGACAAGATCTCCGATACATCGTCGAAGTTGCCGTTCTCGAAAAGAGTCGACCTCATCGTTGAAATCCTGGAGGCGCGCGCGTCAGCGAATGACGCCGTTGTTACCTTCGTCCAAATGCTGAGGCGCGCGAAGAAGCTGGCGGAAACGCGAAATGACATCGCACACAATCCAGTGATGATGAATATTTTCGTCCGCGAGGAATCTGGCGATCCTCTACTGGCGCACTGCATCGCTACGGTGCGCAGCGGCCGAGTAATTGATCTCGCCGAGGCGACGGAGTTTGCGGACGAGGTCGAAGATCTCGCCGCCTCAATGTGGCTCCAGATCGGAAGATTGGACAAGAGAGCCGCGAGGGAATTGATGCCTAACTACACGCTGGAGCGTACCGGGGAGCAATGTGGCCGCGCCGTCCTCGCCACAAATGGCGAGCTCGGCGGCGCGGAAGTATCGCCGACGGCCGGCCGCTCAGCGCAGCGTTAGACGTCATGAAAAGCACGTATCGCGGGAGTTGCCACTGCGGACGCGTCCGGTTCGAGGTCGACGCCGATCTCGACCATGTGCGCGTGTGTGACTGCTCGATATGCCGACGTCGCGGTGCTTTGAACCACCGCGTAGAGGAGGCAGATCTGCGCATCCTCACACCGCTCGACCAGCTCACCGTGTACGAGTGGAACACCAAGATCGCGAAGGACTACTTTTGCCCGGTATGTGGCATCTTGCCGTTCCGCCGCCCTAGAACCGCTCCGGACAAGTGGACCATCAACGTACGCTGCCTCGAGGGCGTCCATCCTGACGCCATTCCAGTGAAGAATGTCCACGGTAGCGACTTGAGTGTCGTGCCATGACGTCTAACTACAAGTGGCAGCGGTCGGGGTGCCATCGGGGCCGCACCGTGCGCGCAATAAATTGTGCGCGCGGGCCGGTGCGGAGGGGCATCGTGGCCCGCCGCTGCACAAAGCGTTAGAGGGCAAGACGCGTGGCGGAATACACATCGCCTCAAGAGGAAGTATTCAAGCAGGGCTACAGCCCGAACACTGAGCACGCTGCGTTGGAGATATATCGGTTGCTCACGATCTTCCTTGCTAGCGCCGAGTTTGCGAAATTGCGAAAGGGAACCGGCGAGACATGGGAGGCAATTCTCCATCTTGAGCAATTCGAAGACGACGAAATCACCCGGATACTGCTTTCCTCCGCAATTACAGCGCGAGTCGTTGATGATCGCGAGGGCGGCGTCCTATCTAACTTTGCTGGACCTTGTGGAAGTCTTAGTGAGACCCTCGACGGAGAAGCTAAGGAGGTGCCACTTACCCTACGTGAGGCATGCAACAAGATCATCCACGCTAAGAAGGTCCGTTTTGACGTAGAGAAAACCGAGGAACTGCAGCCTTATCTCACACCGACGATTTATTTGTACGGATCGCGCTCTAATGGAGTTGAATGGAAGGCCACGCTCGACATAATTGCTTTCGCGAAGGAGTATGTCTCCGTCGTTTGCAGACCGTGACCGTCTTGCCCCCTAACAACGCGCTGCAGCGGACCAGCAAACGCGGGGGCCGCCCCGTGCTCGCCAAGGGATGGCGTGCTCGCCGGGGCGGAACGGACGCCGTGCCTGCCGCTGAGCGCAATCGTTAGGCGTCATGAAGACCGTGACTATCGCAGCAGCCTGTTCATAGCAGCCGTCGGACCGGCGTTCGCGGCAACCCCCAATTGCGACGGTCCCCGGGATTGGCCCGCTTTGATGGCGCTTTCTCACTTGAAAGATGCAGGCATTGCGAGCTACGAGAGGCTGGACTTCTCAAAGACCCGAGTCCTTCGGTTAGCCTCCGAGCAAAAGGGAACGAGGCTTCACCGTCAGCTGCACCTGGTTGCATTTGCGGATAAGTCTGGCCAGATCATTCACGTCATCACGAGCAATGACGCCTCAGAGGAGTTGTGCTCCGAAGGCGCTGTAGATGTGTTTCTAATCTCACGGCAATGGCACGGAAAATGACGCCTAACAGCGCGTTGGAGCGGACATGAACCAGCGTGGCCGCCGCGTGCTCGCAATGGACTGCGTGCTCGCCGGGGCGCAACAGCAGCGCTGGTCAGCCGCTCAACGGAAGCGTTAGCCATCATCCGTGGGCCGAGCGTGGGACATCGACGAGGGGCACATAGATACCGAGGTCTTCTTCGGCATCCTGCCAAAGTGCCTCCCAGACGCATCGACGATCTTCTTTGAAGGCACGTTTATTGCTGACGAAGTGAAAGGGTGTCTTTCGCGTCATGCGGAGGCAGGCAAGCACTTGCCCGGGCGCCAGACGCTATGGCCGATGTCGACGCTCTACCGATGCAAATTCTCGCAAAGGCTGTGCGACGAAATGCAGGAGCTTTCGTCGCGTCACGCCCAGCCAGAATTGTGCGATCACCTGAGCATCTATCGGGGCGAGGAAGAAGTCCTCGCATTTCACGACTTCGGTGCGAATCACATCTACGTAGCCGGCTCCGTGCCCGAGCAAGCGGTCAGTTCATTCGCGAGCGCGCTTGGCCTGAAGTACATTGAGGTGGATGATGGCTAACAAATCGCTCCAGCTGACCAGCGAACACCCTGGCCGCCCTGTGCGCGCTGTGAACGGTGTGCGCGGGCCAGGGCGGAATGAGCTGTTGTGGCTGGCCGCTGAGCTAGATCGTTAGGCGTCATTGAGTCCATCGCGTCGACAATGAGCGTCAACAAGGCCACTGCTGCAGCGATCGAGGCCGTGGGTGGCGATCCCACTGATCACACGTGGGAGTGGCTCGCACTTTACGGACCTCATGGCGAGCGATTTACCTGGAGCCAGACGCGAAGTCAGCCTCCGGGATACGTCAGCGTTGAGCATCTTGAGGAAACGTTCGTCGAGCGCGAGCGCCAGGACCCGGGCTACAGGGCGCGAGTACTTGGCGTTGCGAGGAAGGCTCTGTCGTCGACGGACTCTGGGTTGTTGCTGCGTGCCGTGCAGATAGCGGCGGTGCTTGGCGGCGGGGACGAACTTAGGACCATCTCGGCGTTGAAGGCACATCCGGACCTAGGCGTAGCCGCCAACGCAAAGGCAGGCGCGTTCTATCTGAAACAGAAGCTGCGATCATCGGGAGAGTCGGAATGACGCCTAACCAACTCCTGGAGCGTACCGGGAAGCGGAGTGGCCGCGCCGTGCTCGCCAAGGGATGGCGTGCTCGCCGGCACGGAATGGCGGCGGTGGCCGGCCGCTCAGGACATCGTTAGACGTCACATAGAACCAATGTCATGGCGCCCTTGGACGACCCGTCGCAAATCCTGGCAACCGCAGTTCCACCATCTCAAACACACGAAACCGGGGCCGCGGTGGTCCGAACCGCGCAACTACTTTCTCGCCAGCGCATGGCCGCGCCTGCCGAAGATCTACCTAAATCTGGCGATCAAAAAATTGAGCACCGAGGAATTTGTGGCGAAAGGTGCGGCGCGCGCCCGTTTCCGATCCAAGCGGCTCCGTGCCGTGGAAGTGTTTCGTCGTCGCTTTGGGGAGCCGGCTTGGTTGATCGACTATTCACATCGGAAGGGGCCGTTGTGAGCAATGTGACGTCTAACAATGCGTTCGAGCGGACCGGCGGTCATCGTGGCCGCACCGTGCGCGCATGTATGTGTGCGCGGGCTGGTGCGGAAAGCGGCTTGTGCCAGGCCGCTCAACTAGATCGTTAGCTTGCATGAACGTCATCTCGGCGCGAAACACCTGAAGCAAAGTGAGCGTTCCCGCCATTGTGGCTATGGTCGCTGCGTTCGCCGTTATCGCGGCAATATTCCTGGGTGCAGTTGAGGCACTTTTGCCGGGTGGTCGCTGGAATCCATACCATGCGGGAAATGTCGAAAAAAGCCATACTGCCGTCCGTGTGATCGCCTACGTGATCGCGTACATCGTGGCAGCGGGTTTCCTAGGGCTGTCGTCGTGGCTGCGGTAAACGAACATGCCAGCTAACAACAAGTTCGAGCGGTCCGTGAATCATGTGCGGCCGCTCCGTGCTCGCAATAGATTGCGCGCTCGCCGGTGCGGAGACGCATCGTGGCCGGCCGCTCAACAAGATCGTTAGTTGCCCGATGCGTGCCTACGCGTGGATTTGTCGAGTGTGCGACCAAAGCGCTCCATCCGGCACCGATCTGTGTCCGAGCTGCGGGGCGCCGGCGTCAATCTCCCCACGCGAGGTTGACCGGCTTAGAGCTCAGCGGAGCGGCATCGTGACTGAATCAATGAGCGCTACGCCGCCGACGCCGGAGCCGTCTAATCCTTTCTGGGTAGTGTTTGTCGGCGGGCTTATCGTCTTTCTTGGCTTTGCGACAATCATCGGTCAGAAGTGGCCGATCATGGTGACCCCGTTCCAACTGGACCTCATCGCTGTTCCGCTGACTTGGATCTTCGGCGATCAGCTAGGGGCATACTTCTCGGGCGCCGTATGCTTCGTCGTGGGCGGCTTCTTTGTATGGGTGGGCCTTAATGATCGAAGGCCGGGCAACTAACAAGTCATTCGACGCGGACCGAGTCCCGTCGCGGCCGCACCGTGCGCGCATCAATGTTTGCGCGGGCCGGCGCGGGATGAGCAGCGTGGCGGCCGCTCAATTCAATCGTTAGAGCGCACCAAAATGCTCCGTGCATGGGCGAAGCAAGCGGATCGGGTTGAAGTTCGGGCGCTGCTGGCGTTCTTTGGAATATTCGGAACCATCGCGCTAGCGCCGCTTGCGGGCTTTGGCACCTACATGTTGATTTTGACTCCCTTCTCAAGTGCAGACGACCGCTATCATTTCCTCGGCTGGAGCATCGTCGGCACCTTCGGGCTCTTTGGCATTGTCGCCGCCTGGTTGCGGGTTCTCGTGCCAAGTCGGATCTTCGCCGCCCACCCGGTCCTCTTTTGGGCGACGGTGACCGGCCTTACATCTGGCCTGTGCATCGGCATCCTATTCATGGTTCCGGCGCTGTTCGGCCGGTTCAACGCCATGGCCGCAATGGCCTTCATCCCGGTGGTAATCGGGGTGTTCCTTTTAGGCGCAACTTTGGGGGCTCGTAAAGGTGCGCTCTAACAAATCGTTGGAGCGGTCCTGCGGTTATCGTGGCCGCGCCGCGCTCGCAATAAATTGCGTGCTCGCCGGCGCGGGATCAGCGCCGTGCCAGGCCGCTCAACTCAATCGTTAGAGGGCACCCGAATCAGTGACTACGCAATCCGCATTGCAAGTGCTGGCGGCGGTGCTCGGTTTTGCCGCCTCGGTGCTGTTTGCGCTGGGGGCAACTCGACTCGAGGCTCAGCAAATCCACAGGCTGGCTTCTATGCGTTGGGATTTTCACCCCAACGTAGCGAAACAATTGTCGGAGCAGCGCGCCGACTACACTGTCGGCGCGGTCCTTCTCGTTTTATCGTTCCTCGCCGGAATAACATCCATCGCGCCATTTCCGTTCAACCAATCAGTGCTTCCCGGTACGGCGGAAAGTGGTTTCTTGGGGACTGTTCTCCTTGGCGTGGTGGCGTGGATTGCGGGTATCGCGATTGCTCGGCGGAGCGCCCGAGTGATGGCCTCGCGAGCGGAGACACTGGCCAAGGAAGCCCTCGACCGCGAAGAGCAACAGTCCAAGGAAAGAAAGGGTGCCCTCTAACAAGTCGTTGCAGCGGACCGGTGGGTACCATGGCCGCCCTGTGCGCGCTATGAATGGTGTGCGCTGGCCAGGGCGGAATGGGCGGTTGTGGTCGGCCGCTGAACTCAATCGTTAGGCATCAGCATGGGCAAACCGTGGCTAGCTTCATTAATCGCGATGTCGATTGGTCTAGTCGCGTACTTTGCCGTTGTGCGCCACGTGCCGAACGAAGTCGCCGTAGCGCTCGCCTGGGCAAATCCCATACTTGGGGCAGCCGTCGCGTCATACGTGGCGCCGCGAAACAAATTCAATGTCGGAGCCGCCACCGCAGTTTTGGCGGTCCTGCTAATTGGCGCCGGCACCTTACTTTGCCGGTCGGATGGGCTTCGGAGACTTCGTTGGGCTGGAGGGGACGACAATCGGCATGGTGATTTCTCTGCCGCCCATCGTTGGAGCGTCGGTGGTTGGCGCACTGCTGGGAGAGTGGGCGTCCAAGCGGAGAGCTGATGCCTAACTACCAGTTGCAGCGGACTGGGGTGCATCGTGGCCGCACCGTGCTCGCAATGGATTGCGGGCTCGCCGGTGCGCAGTGGCAGGGGTGGCCGGCCGCTGAACAGAAGCGTTAGCCGTCATTGAAAAGGAGGCGCGAAATGAATCGGCTTCTTGCCATTGCCGTCACTGCGACGTTGGCGAACGTGGCCAATGCCTCAAATCAGCCGCCCGTTCGAATTACAGTCGAAGTGAAAAAAGCCGGCACAATTGTTGAGTGTCCATCCGTCGACGGTGTCATGGGCCAGGAGGTCCGCGTTCCCCTTTCAATCGGCCGTACCGTGGTAGCCGTTGCTCGCCCGATGGACGCCGATGGTCGGTCGAAGATCACCGTGCGGTTTGAGACGCCGCCTGTGAGTGGCGGGAAGCTCACGTCGGCGCATGAGCTGACCAACACGTTCAACTTGGCGCAAAGTTCACCGTCGTTCCAGTACGGGGGAGACGCCGAGCGCATTTCGTATACGGTGCTCGTCACGAGTCCTCCACTTCTCGCCACAACCGAGCAGAGCCCGACTGGCGCAAGCACCTTCATAAGCTGACTCCGGTCCGATCCACGCAGCCGGGCGAATGCAAGCCGATCCTCGGCTAGCCGAAAACCGACCGAACGAATGACGGCTAACAACGCGCTGCAGCGGACGAATGGAAGCCGTGGCCGCGCTGTCCTCGCAATGAATTGCGTGCTCGGCAGCGGGGAACGGGCGGTCTGCCCGGCCGCTGAGCAGGATCGTTAGCGGGCATTGATCGACCGACGGTGCTAGAGTTATCGCATGGGTGAAATGTCCATTTCCGAGTTGCTGAAGCTGCCGGTGGCCGAGCGAATCAAGCTCGTCGAGGCCATTTGGGACAGCATCGCCGCGGCCCCCGATGCCCTGGAGCTAACGGACGCAGAGCGCGAAGAGCTGGACCGTCGCTGGACGGCTTACGAGCGCGATCCATCGGTCGGTTCTCCCTGGGCGGAGGTTCGTGCCCGTATCCAGCGGAATGGATGAGCCTCGAGCTCGTCATCCGGCCCGAAGCTGAGGCCGACGCCCTAGAGGCATATCGGTGGTATAGCGAGCAGCTTCCCGGTTTGGGCGACGATTTCCTCGCCGAGATCGATCGCGCGATTGAGAGCATCGGTGCCAATCCCGAAGCCCATCGGAAACTGCATGGCGAGTTCCGGCGCGTCCTTACTCGGCGTTTCCCGTATGCCGTCTTCTACGCTGTTCGGCGCGACCGAGTCGTCGTGTTCGCCATTCTCCACACGGCACGCGACCCTCGGCTATGGAGGAAACGTGGCACGAATGCCCGCTAACAAACCGTTGGAGACGGACCGTGATGCGTCGCGGCCGCACCGTGCTCGCAATGGATTGCGCGCTCGCCGGTGCGGAATGGCATCTTGGCCGGCCGCTCAACACGATCGTTAGCTGGCATTGATGAGCGCCGCCGAAGAACTCAAGCAAATTGCGCACGAAATGGAGGCGTTGGAATCGCGCTTCGTGCGATCCGATTCAATGGGGTACTACCTGAAGACTGAGGACGAGGCGAAATTCAAGCGACTAACCGTTGAGGCGAAGTCGGCGATGGACGAGGGTCTCGGCGTGGCGAATGACTTCTCGATCAACCTGCTCCATACCGCCAACAGCATGCGCGGCGGTTTCGCTGGAGGCATCTCTCTGGCAGGCGTGCGATCGGCTCGAGAGCTAGTCGAGGCGGCAGCAAGGCGGGCTGAACGAAAGGCTGTTGCTGCCCCCGCAGTGAGCTTGGGGTCAGCGAAACCTCACTATGTCGATCCCGCTCGAATCGCGGAGCTTCGCGTGTCGAAGGGAACCTTCGACATGACTCGACTGGTCCGAATGTGCGAGGAATTGAACCTCGCGAATCAGGCGGATGCGCACATCTCGAAAGCTATGTTGGTGCGGGCCATTGTGGATCACGTACCGCCAGTCTTCGGTTGCCGCAACTTTGGCGAAGTGGCAAACAACTATTCCGGGAGCAAGTCCTTTCGGGGTTCTATGCAGCATTTGGACACCTCCCTCCGAAATATTGCGGATGGGCATCTGCACGTTCAAATTCGGAAGGCGGAGGTGTTGCCGTCACCGCAACAAGTCGACTACCGCCAGGATCTCGACGCACTCCTGGCCGAGGTCGTGCGGATCAGTAAGTGATGCCAGCTAACCACACGCTGGAGCGTACCGTGATCCATCATGGCCGCGCCGTGCTCGCCGGAAGATGGCGTGCCCACCGGCGCGGAACGGGCAGCGTGGCCGGCCGCTCACCGATACGTTAGGTGTCATTCGCCAAGCGCAAACAGCTGGTCGGCGAAACGCTTGCCGTGGGAGGTAAGGTGACGTCTAACTACAAGTTGCAGCGTACGGTGGAGCAACTTGGCCGCACCGTGCGCGCAATGGATGGCGCGCGCGGGCCGGTGCGGAAATGCATCGTGGCCCGCCGATGAACAGAGCGTTAGCAGTCCTGGAATCAGCGCCTATAATTTGGACATGAGCAGCCAGTTCGACGACCTGACCAAGCGCATACAGGCACTCTCTTCCCAGGAGAAGGCTGCGCTTGTCCGCGTGCTCATCGATGACCTAGACCCTGGACAAGATCCGGAAATCGAGAAACTTTGGATCGAGGAGGCTGAGCGCCGATATGCCCAGTATCTCCGAGGCGAAGTTGAAGCGATCCCCGGTGATGAGGTAATGGCAGAAGCGCGCAAACGCCTTAAGTGATCGCGCATCGGTATCTTCCCTTTGCGAGGGAAGAGCTGAACGAAGCCGCCTCGTTCTACGAGGCGAGGGTGCCCGGATTAGGGGCGGCGTGTCTCGACGATGTGGATCGCTCGATCGAGATGATGTGTGCAAACCCGCGAATCGGTGCAGTTGCGGGACGCACATTCCGAAAGGTTCTTGTCCGTCGCTTCCCGTACAGCATCATCTATGCGCTTCGTGACGAGGAATTGGTCATAGTCGCGATCGCTCATCAGCGGAAGCGTCCGGGATACTGGCGGGGGCGATAATGACTGCTAACAATGCGCTGCAGCGGACCGCCGATCAACGTGGCCGTCCCGTGCTCGCCATAGATGGCGTGCTCGCCGGGGCGGAATGGACAACGTGCCTGGCCGCTGAGCTGGGTCGTTAGCCGTCATGAAGCGCGAGACCTTGGCAGCCATCGCCTGTGTAGCGGGTGTTGCATCGGCTGGAGAGCCCACAACGGTGACAATCTCCGTTCCGTGGGCGAGCGCGACCGCGGAGCAAGTCGAAGAATCGATTTCCTTGCCTGTGATGAAGTTACTCAAAACCCTCCCAGGCATCGAGCAGGTGCGGGTCTCGGCTATCCAGGGTAACGCCAACATCGAGGTGACCTTCGTTGGTGTGCCCAAGTGTGAGCAGATCGTCGAAACCGTGCAGGTCGCGAGGTCCACGCTGCCACATGGGAGCGGAGTGCCGGCGATCACGCAGGGTGGCCAGTGCAAACAATGACGGCTAACTACCCACAGGAGCGGTCCGTGAAGCATCGTGGGCGCACCGTGCTCGCAGTAGATTGCGCGCTCGCCGGCGCGAAAGCATCAGCGGTGGCCGGCCGCTCAGTGAAGCGTTAGAAGTCACGATGCCCGTAGCAGACGACGTGCTGATGCGAGAGTTGAGAGGATTTGCCGAGCAGTTCATGGCCCGGCTAACGTTTGAGCGCGCTGCAGCAATGCTTGAGCCGGCGAAGACTTTCACGATTATCACGACACACCTCCGGCGGAAACCTACTACGAACTGGAGGCATCACCGCTGTTCCGAGGTAGCGACTCGGATGGTGAGTTTGTTTCCATAGCCTTCAGCGCCATGGACACAAGGCCCAAGGGGTTCTACGGCAGCGCGTGGGCACCGATCATCATGCAAGCGAGCATCACGGAGACGGGGCTGGTCGTGTTCAGTGAATTTTCGCAAGTCCCGGCTGGCGGGGGCGTTCGTGACTTCTAACTACCCGCTGGAGCGTACCGTGGTCCAACGTGGCCGCGCCGTCCTCGCCACGGATGGCGTGCTCGGCGGCGCGGAACAAGCAGCGGGGCCGACCGCTCACCGAAGCGTTAGATGGCGCTAGAACCAGCGTCGCGTGCCACCGTGGCCATGCCCATGGCCGCAGCTGTTGGCATCCTCTTGTTGTTCGGCGGCATTCTTCTCGACTCTGACAACTTCGCAATATTGGGCGCCGTTATCCTTTCACCGCCGGTGGCGGTGATGCTTTATCGCCTTATCACCCGTCCGCCGGCCGTCGTGGACACAATTGAAATGGACTTAGGCGTTCCGACACCCGAAGGCGACCCTCAACCACTTTCGCACAATGAGGCAAAGTCTCTACTTCGAAACACCGGAGAGGAGAAGCGACCAAAGTGAGAGCGCCATCTAACTACAAGGTGGAACGGTCCGGGCAACACCGTTGGCCGCGTCTGACCGCGGCAATACAGTCAGTGGCCGGCCGTTCACCACGGCGTTAGCCGTCATTGAAAAGGAGGCGCGAAATGAATCGACTTCTTGCCATTGCCGTCACTGCGACGTTGGCGAACGTGGCCAATGCCTCAAATCAGCCGCCCGTTCGAATTACAGTCGAAGTGAAAAAAGCCGGCACAATTGTTGAGTGTCCATCCGTCGACGG
>Ga0196977_1000029_pt1 | contig 106903 bp, 81 predicted proteins | sample S3v_1013CmetaG_FD_148634 | JGI IMG/M metagenome (GOLD analysis project Ga0196977, IMG submission 148634) | Soil microbial communities from Anza Borrego desert, Southern California, United States - S3+v_10-13C | ecosystem: Environmental > Terrestrial > Soil > Desert | place: USA: California...
GGTCGTGCCCGTCTCGGTGACGGACTCGGCGGGCGAGGCCGTGACGGGCCTGAAGCTCGCCGACTTCCGGCTCCAAGAGGAAGGGCGGGCGCAGGAGCTGGCGGCCGTCGGCGACGCCGAGCAGGTTCCGCTCGACATCGCCCTCGTCTTCGACGTTTCTTCGAGCGTGACGAAGAACTTCGAGTTCCAGAAGCAGTCGGCCGCCGGCTTCCTCAAACAGGTCTTGAAGCCGATCGACCGCGCGGCCATCTTCACCATCGCCGAGCGCCCGCAGATGGCGCAGCCGCTCGCCTCGGGCGCCGACGCGCTCGCGGGGCTGGCGAAGCTGCGCGCCGCCGAGAAGGCGACGGGCACGGCCTTCTACGACACGGTGATGGCGGCGGCCAAGTACCTCGGCGCGAACGCGCCCGAGCGCAACCGCCGCGTCATCCTCGTCATCACCGACGGCGAGGACAACTTCAGCGACGACGTGCGCGACGCGACCGTCGCCGCGCTCAACCGCGTGAACAAGTCCGACGCGGAGCGGGCCGACGAGGAGAAGCTGCTGGCCGTGGCCCAGAGCACGACCGCGCCGCACCGCCGCGCCTTGCAGAAGCTCGTGCGCGAGGTGCAGCGCGCCGACGCCGTCTTCTACTCGATCAACCCGAGCGGGCCGGGCTTGCGCCTGAACGTCATCAGCCAGCGCGCGCAGGACAACATGCAGCAGGTGGCCGAGACGACCGGCGGCAACTCCTTCGTCCCCGCGCGCCTCGAAGACCTCGACTCGGTCTTCCGCCGCATCGCCGCCGAGCTGCGCGCGCAGTACCTGCTCCAATACCTCTCGAACGCCGCCGCCCCGCCCGGCAAGTTCCTCCGCATCAAGGTCACCGCGCCCGCGCGCCCCGACCTCCGCATCCGCGCCCGGCAGGGCTACTACAAGAAGGGGTGAAGAAAAGTAGACAGTAGTCAGTAGTCAGTAGTCAGTAGAAAAAGCGAAGCGGAAGCCCGACCGTGAAGGGCGGCTCAAGCCCCACGACACAGTCGTTCAATGGGGCTTGAGCCGCCCTTCACGGTCGGGCTTCCGCCTAACTGCCGGCTGCGCGGAGCGCTACTGACTACTGACTACTGTCTACTTCTTTAAAGCTCTATCAGCGCGTCCGTCAGCCTCGTGCTGATGGCGAGGAGGGTGCGGCCGGCCTGATCGAAGCGGTTGGCGTTGACCTGCTGGGCGGCCTCCTCGGCTTGGCGCGAGACGCCTTCGAGCGTGCGGTACTGGCGCGCCAGCCCCGAGGTGAAGCGGAACTGCGCCTCCAGCTTGTCGAGGCGGTCTCCCATCGTGCGGATGTTCTGCACGACGCTGTTCTTGGCGCGGGCCGTCACCTCGGCCGACTCGGCCTGCGCGCCCGTCAGCTCAAGGTCTTTCGAGAGCCGCCCGTAGAGGTAGAGGAAGCTGGTCAGGTCTTTGTTGAGCGCGGCGAGTTGGAGGCGCACGGCGTTGACCTGCGTCTGGTCGAGCCGCGACGCGGCGGGCTGGCGGCGCTGCGGGGTGGTGCGCCGCCCGCGCCTCTGGGCCAGCGAGGCCGCCGGGAAGGTCAAAAGCAGGCACACGGTAGCCGTGGCGAAAAAGGATTTCACGTTCTCCCTCCTACGCGTGTTTGTCGGTAAAGTCTCGGGGCGACCGGCTTAAGCTTTGCCCGTTTGCCGCCGAAGGTCAAGCGGGGGAGTGGACAATTAAGAATTAAAAATTAAGAATTAAGAACGGCGTGGCGGGGAATCCCGAAGGGCGCTGCGGCGATCACGTCATTCTTAATTTTTAATTCTTAATTCTTAGTTGCTCTTATGCGTTCGAGACAGTTGAGAGTTCGCCGGCTCGGCCGGATGGAGTACGGCGCGGCCCACTGCGTGCAGAAGGAGACGGAGGCGGCGGTGCGCGAGGGGCGCGAGCCGGACACGCTGCTGCTCGTCGAGCACCCGCACGTGCTCACGGTCGGCCGCCGCGCCACGCCGGCCCTCATCCTCGCCCCGCCCGAGGTGCTCGCCGAGCGCGGCGTCTCGGTCTTCGAGACGAACCGCGGCGGGAAGATGACTTACCACGGGCTGGGCCAGCTCGTCGGCTACCCGGTCGTCAACCTCAGCCCCGACCGCGAGGACGTGCACCGCTACGTCCGCGACCTCGAAGAGGTCTTGATCCGCGCGATGTCGGATTACGGCGTCGAGGCTTTCCGCGTCAAAGGGCTGACGGGCGTCCACACCCCGCGCGGCAAGGTCGCGGCCATCGGCGTCCACATCGCCCGCTGGGTGACGACGCACGGCTTCGCCCTCAACGTCAACACCGACCTCAGCTTCTTCAGCCTCATCGTCGCCTGCGAGGGCGAGCCGGTCACCTCGCTCGCAGAACTCACGGGCCGCGAGACGCCGCTCCGCGAGGTCGAAGACCGCGTCGTCGCCCGCTTCTCCGAAGTCTTCGACGTGACGCCCGAAGAAGAAGTCTGGAGTCTGAAGTCGGAACCGGAAACCTGTCTTTAAACTTGTCTCTGAACCCGGACTGTCTTACGCCGATGCTCACTTACGAAACCATCCTTGAGGCGCGCGAGCGGATCGGGTCGCGGGTTCACCGGACGCCGGTGCTCACGTCGCGGACGTTCGACGCGCGGGCGGGCCGCCGCGTCTTCTTCAAGTGCGAGAACTTCCAGCGCAGCGGCGCGTTCAAGATTCGCGGCGCGACCAACAAGATTCTCGCGCTGACGGCCGAGGAGCGGCGGCGCGGCGTGGTGGCCTTCTCGTCGGGCAACCACGCGCAGGCCGTGGCGCTGGCGGCGCGCGACGCCGGCCTGCGCGCGACGCTCGTCATGCCGGACGACGTGCCCCGCGCCAAGCTGGCCGCGACGCGCGGCTACGGGGCCGAGGTCGTCTCCTTCGACCGGCAGCGCGAAGACCGCGAGCAGGTCGCGCGCCGCCTCGCCGAGCGCGAAGGCTTCGCGCTCGTCCCGCCCTTCGACGACTACCACGTCATCGCCGGGCAGGGGACGTGCGGGCTGGAGCTTTTCGAGGAGGTGCCCGAGCTCGACGCGCTCGTCGTGCCCTGCGGCGGCGGCGGCCTCTTCGCGGGCGCGAGCACGGCGGCGAAAGCCCTGAGGCCCGGCGTGCGTTGCTTCCCCGTCGAGTCGGAACTCTCCGACGACACGCGGCAGTCTTTCCGGCGCGGCGAGCGCGTCACGATCCCGCCGCCGCCCACCGTCGCCGACGGCATGCGCACGCAGACGCCCGGCGCGCTCACCTTCCCCTTCGTGCAGCGGAACGCCGAGGACGTGCTCACGGTCTCCGAGGAGGAGATCGTCGAGACGCTGCGCCTGCTCCTCTTCCGCCTCAAGATTCTGGTCGAGCCGACGGGCGCGGTCGCCGCCGCCGCCGTGCTCTTTAACAAGCTGCCGGCCGGCATCGACCGCGTCGGCGTCGTCCTCTCCGGCGGCAACGTAGACCCCGAGGCGCTCGCCGGCTTCATTCAGCAGGCGTCAGAAAGCCACTCGTAGTCGGGCGTCCCGAACCCGATTTCGCGGGCCGAAGGCTCGGGGCGGACGGGGCTCCAGAACCACCCGGCGCGCGGCCGATCCTTCTTCGTGCGCCCGTCGGCGAGCCGCGCCGCGAAGTTCGCCCGCGCCCTCCGCACGCCCGCCGTGCGCCGGTACCGGCCGGCCGGGAGGGGCGCGCGACAAAGCGCCGGGCGGGTGTTAAAATCGGGCCACCGACTTCGACGAAGGAGCAGATTTTGAGCCGCGAGCTGAGAGTCATCAACAACCCCCCGACGGCGCGCCCGCCGCGCGGCCCGAAGCCCGAGTGGCTGAAGATTCGCCTCGGCGACCCCGCCAACCAGAACTACGTCCTCAAGCTGATCGAGAACCTCAACCTGCACACGGTCTGTCAGGAGGCGCGCTGCCCCAACATCTTCGAGTGCTGGAGCGACCGCACGGCGACCTTCATGATCGGCGGCGACATCTGCACGCGCCACTGCGGCTTCTGCGCCGTCGGCAAGGGCCAGCCGGGCACGCTCGACCCCGACGAGCCGCGCCACGTCGCCGAGGCCGTCAGGACTTTGAACCTCGCGCACGCCGTCATCACCTCGGTCAACCGCGACGACCTCGCCGACGGCGGCGCCTCGCACTGGGCCGAGACCATCCGCGAGGTGCGCGCCCTCAACCCCGGCTGCAAGGTCGAAGTCCTCATCCCCGACTTCAACGGCGACCCGCGCGCGCTCGACGCCGTGCTCGACGCCGAGCCGGACGTGCTCAACCACAACACGGAGACCATCGCCCGCCTCTACCGCCGCGTCCGCCCCGACGCCGACTACGGGCAGACGATGACGCTCCTGCGCCGGGCGGCCGAGCGCCGCGACCGCGAGCGCCGCGGGATGCTCACGAAGAGCGGCATCATGGTGGGCCTCGGCGAGACGTTCGACGAAGTGGTCGGGCTGATGCGCGACCTGCGCGCCGCCTCGTGCGACATCATGACCATCGGCCAGTACCTCCAGCCGCACGCGCGCCGCCTCCCCGTCGAGCGCTACGTCACGCCCGAAGAGTTCGCGCGCTGGCGCGAGGTCGGCATGGGACTCGGCTTCCGCCACGTCGAGTCCAGCCCGCTCACCCGCTCCTCCTACCACGCCCGCCAGCAGACCGAAGGCGCATAAACGAGTTTCGGGTTAAAAACGGGGGAGGGTGATAGCCGATGAGGCCGTCACCCTCCTCAGTTTTTAACCCGATACCCGAACTCGTTTCAGTCGCCGATCATCTTCCTGACGGCTTCGACGGCTTCCTGCGCGCTGTCGGCGACGGTGACGCGGTCGCCGCCGAGGTATTTGAAGAAGGCTTCGGCCTCGCGGCCCGCGTGGAGGAGGACGACGGGCTTGCGCGCTTTGAGCGCGAGGGCGACTTCGGAGGCCGTGCCCGCGCCCATGCCGCAGGCGACGACGGCGCGGCTCGAAAGGACGTTGACGTTGTTGCGCGCCTGTCCCATGCCGGTCGCGACGGCCACGTCAACGAACTCGGACGCCCCGCCGGCGTCCTCGCCCGGCAGGATGCCGACGACGAGCCCGCCGGCCTCGCGCGCGCCGCGGCCCGCGGCCTCCATCACGCCGGCCGCGCGCCCGCCCGTGACGAGCGCCCAGCCCTCGCGCGCGACGAGCCGCCCCAGCTCGCGTGCGGCGGCGAGCGCTTCGTCGCCCGCGCCCCCGCCCGGCCCCATCACGCCGATCAGAATCCTGCTCAATGTTTCCTCTCGCGAACGGCGGGCGCCTCGCCGTCAGGCGTTATCGTAGTTCGTGCCGTAGGCGTCGCGGACGACCTGCATGATGCGCCGTTCGTGGTAGCGCGTGCCGAAGTACCAGCCGAGGTAGACGAGGTGCAGGAGCGACCACGCGATGAGGGCGGGGAAGTAGAAGGAGGCCGGCGGGAAGTCGCGCTCGATGAGCGGCAGGAGCTGCCACGCGCGGTAGGAGGCGAGCACGACGGCCGCCGCGCCGAGCGCCCAGAAGTGGATGGTGATGAAGCCGATGAAGGTCTGGTCTGCGCGCAGCGGCACGCCGGCGAACTGCGGGCCGGAGAGCGGGAAGAGGTACGTGGCTTCGAGGCGGTGCGCGACGAGCGCGTCGCCGCCGAGCAGGTCGTTCAGGGACTGCTCGAGGCCGGTCGCGTAGACGCGCGCCAGCACGACGTAGGTGAGGAAGTAGGCCGACTGCACGCCGACCCAGATGGCGAAGAAGGGGATGAGCAGGGCGACGGCGCGGAAGGTCTCCGTCATGCTCAGCGCGGCCATCAGGGCGAGGGCGGGGACGGCGAGGAAGATGAGCTTGTAGAAGAGGTCGGAGTAGCCGTACTGCATGGCGCGCATGCGTTCGAGCTGCGCGTGCAGCGCTTGGAACTGCAACTCCACGGGGAAGCGGCCCACGTCGGGCGTCGTCGGTCGTGTAGACATCGGGGCAAGTCCTCGCGCCGGCCGGCCGCGGCGCGCCTGAAGGTTTCAGCGCGGGAGGTACTCCGCGGGGATCGGATTGTCGGGGCGCTCGGCGTCCCAGAAGATGGTGACGACGCGGTAGCGCCGGCCGTCGTGGAAGAGCTGGATGCTGTTGACGCCGCGCGAGAAGGGCTCCGGGTCGGCCTCGTCGCGGCGCGACTCGTAGGTCGAGAGCGCGTGCGTGACGTGGCCGAAGCGCTCGACGCGGCGCGCGATCTCGCGCTCGTAGAAGCCGTGCGAGCGGAAGTATTCGCCCGCGGCGCTCAGGTACTCGTCCACGCCCATCACGGCCGGGAAGGCCGCGCCGCCCTCGCCGAGCGTGGTGCGGATGAGGCGCGCGCCCTCTTCGAGGAAGAGCGAGCGGAAGCGCCGCGCGTCGCGCTCGACGCCCGCCGGCCCGGAGATCGAGTCGTAGAGCGCGCCGATGATGCCGTCCAGCGTCGAAAGGTCGTCCGCCACCGCTTCAGCCTCCGCCCGTGATGTAAAGATGTCAGCCCCGCCCTGCGTTATATTGAACCGCGCCGCCCCGTGTCAATGGGAAAGGGCGTCGGGGCCGGGCGGTCGCGCGCCGGGTGAAGACAAGTCGCTCCCCCCGACGCCCGTCGCCCGTCGCCCTTGTTTCCCCGCCGGGCGCTTCTCATCTACAATCGAAAATTATGAAAGCAGTCGCCTTTTACGAACACGGCGGGCCGGAGGTGCTGCGTTACGAGGAGCGGCCCGACCCTTCTTTCAAGGCCAACGAGGTGCTGGTCGAGGTGCGCGCCTGCGCGCTCAACCACTTGGACGTGTGGGCGCGCAAAGGCATGCCGGGCGTCGAGATCCCGCTGCCGCACATCCTCGGCAACGACGTGGCGGGCGTCGTGCGCGAGGTCGGCGAGCTGGTCGACTGGGTGAGGCCGGGCGACGAGGTCTTGTTGCAGCCGGGCGTCTCGTGCGGCCACTGCCGCGAGTGCCTGCGCGGGGCCGACAACCTCTGCCCCGAGTACCGGATCATCGGCTACCTGCGCGACGGCGGCTACGCCGAGCTGGTCGCCGCGCCCGGCGTCAACGTCGTCCCGAAGCCGAAGGGGTTGAGCTGGGCCGAGGCGGCGGCGCTCCCGCTCGTGACCGTGACGGCGTGGCACATGCTGGTCGGGCGCGCGGGCGTGCGGCCGGGCGAGGACGTTCTGATTCACGCGGCCGGGAGCGGCGTCGGCTCCGTCGGCATACAGGTGGCGAAGCTGCGCGGCGCGCGCGTCATCGCCACGGCCGGCTCGGACGCGAAGCTGGAGAAGGCGCGCGCGCTCGGCGCCGACGAGGTCGTCAACTACACGCGCGAGGACTGGCCGAAGGAGGTGCGGCGGCTGACGGAGAAGCGGGGCGTGGACGTGGTCTTCGAGCACACGGGGGCCGAGACGTGGCCCGGCTCGATCCTCTGCCTCAAGCGCGACGGCCGGCTCGTCACCTGCGGCGCGACGAGCGGCTGGGACGCGCGCACCGACCTGCGCCACGTCTTCTACCGGCACCTCAACGTGCTCGGCTCCTTCATGGGGTCGAAGTCGGAGCTGCTCGACGCCATGCAGTTCGTCGAGCGCGGCCGGATTCGCGCCGTCGTGGACAGGGAACTGCCGCTCGCCGAGGCGCGGCGGGCCCACGAGCTGATGCAGGATCGCGCGCAGTTCGGCAAGCTCGTGCTCGTCCCTGAAAAGCCGTGAGTCGCGAACCGTAAATCGTGAAGACGAGTCGAGCGCCGCCGCGGGTTGAAGAATCCGACCCGCGGCGGCGCTCGACGCTTTTCACGACCGACGACTGACGTTTCGCGGCCGACGGCTTTAACTGCCTTCGCCGGGCGGGACGTTGTCGGGCGGCGGGTCGCCCTTCTCGTCGCGCAGGCGGAGGATGGAGCAGTCCTCGTCCTCGTAGGCCACCTCGAACCAGCCGCTGTCGAGCATGTTGTCGAACATGTCGCCGTGCTCGTGGTCGGTGATGACGTGGCGGGCGCAGCGGCGCGCGGCGCCCTCCCCGACGCAGAACTTCTCGCGGATGATGGGGCCGGGGTCTTCCTCCTCGCCGCGGCCGATGCGCTCGTAGTGGCGCATCAGCTCGGGGTCGCGGTCGAGCAGGTAGGTCGGGTCGAGGCCGGCGATGAAGGGGCGCGCCGGGTCGTAGAAGAAGAGCTTGGGGAAGTCGTCCCAGTCGGAATTAAAGACCGGCTCGCCCGGCGGCACGTTCGCCCTGACCCACTCCATGCCGCGGCGGTACTGGTCGGGGCCGGCCATCCCCGCGATGTCTTTGGCCGTCACGCGCGTGTACCAGATCATCGGCGCCAGCAGCAGGAGCGCGGCCGTCGCGACGAAGACGAACTCCCACGCCCGCGCGCGCTCGGCGCGCTCCGCCGCCGCCGCGTCCCGCCCGTCCCCGCCGGCCGTCAGGTAACGCTCGCGCGCCGCCGCCACGAGCGGGTCGAGCGCGAAGGCGGCGAACAGGACGGCGAAGGGCGGGAAGTATTCGGCGAAGCGCCGCCAGCGCATGTTGACGAGCATCAGGAAGGTGGCGAAGAGCAGGAGGAAGAAGGCGCGGCGGTTCTCGGCGCGCGCCGCCCCGCGGAAGGCCACGTATCCCGCGACCATCGCCGCCAGCGCCACCCCGCAGTTGCCCAGAAACTCCCAAGTGCTGTACGGGTACCACTCCGAGCCGACCGCTGTCGTGAAGTCCTTCGGCGTCACCTTCATCAGAAGGTGCTGGTAGGTGAGCACGACGTTGCGCGGGAAGTACGGGTTGATGACGCTGCCGAGCGCGATGCCGAGCGCCACCAAGCCGACGGCGACGGCCGCCCGTTTGACCTCGCGGTTGAGCGAGCGCTCGCCCCACAGGACGACGGCCAGCCAGCAGACCGAGGCCACGCCGAGCAGGAAGACCATGTCGTAGGTGAGCGCGAAGACGAAGGCGAGCGGGAGCAGCCAGAGGTACCTGCGCTCGAAGAGCAGGTAGATGCCGGCGACGAGCATCACGATGGAGACGCTCATCGCCTTGCCCATCTGGATGCGGTAGAGGAACGGGGCCGAGCTGCCCAGCACGGCGACGAGCCAGAGCAGCGGGTAGCCGACGCGGTAGCGCACCAGCAGCCAGAAGCAGGCGAGGACGGCGGCGCAGGCGAAGAGCCACGTGCCCACCTTCGCCCCGGCCTCGAAGTCGGGGAAGAAGGTGAAGGGAATCTGGAAGACGTGGAAGAGGAGGTGGTGGTCAACGTAGTCCTGCGGGTTGAGGGTCGTCAGCGGCAGCGCGTCGAAGGAGGGCGGGAACCGGCCGGCCCACAGCCCGTCCCAGAGCATGCGGCTCCAGCGGAAGTGGTAGTAGGCGTCGAAGTCGCCGCAGCAGATCGAGGCGGTCGAGAATTGCAGGTACCAGAAGGTCGCGCCGACGAGCAGCGCCGCGACGGCGAAGGTGAACCAGCGCCCGCCGAAGGCCGCCGCCAATGCGCCGCGCCACGCCCGCGCGCCCCGCGGCGCGCCCGCGGCCGCGTCCACGCCGCCTTCGATGTTCTCCATAAGACTCGCCTCCTCCGGCGGGCGCCCGGCCGAAACCGCGGCCCCTTTGAAAGAGGGAAACATAGCACGAAGGGGCGGGCCGCACGAAACGGCTCGCGCGGCCGCGCGCGCCGCGTCCCGGCCGCCGCGCGCCGCCCCCGGCGGCTGCCGCCGCCGCGCCGGATGTGCGGCGAGGGGGCGTAAGTCCAATGATTCGCGGGGCCGGGCGGGCAGAAAAATATTGACCCGGCCCGCCGCCGCGTGTATCGTTCTCGTCGCCCGGCAACGGGCGCTCGTAGCAGCCCATGCCCTTTTGGCGGAATCTCTCACCTGATTCCGCCTGCCCGCGACTCTCCTCCTCGCATGGTTCGGCCGAAACCACCTCATCGGAGAACAGGAGATTCCTCATGAAACACAGCCGACAACCTCCCAACGCTCGGCGCATTTCCCTGATCGCGCTCGCCCTCGCGGCCGCGCTCCCGCTCGGGCCGCCGACGGCCGGGCGTCTGCGCGGCGGCGGCGAAAAACCGGGGCAGGACGGCGAGGCCGTCCTTGAGCGGGCGCGGAGCTTCAACCCGCCCGTCGAGATCACCCTCGTCAGGTCGCACTCCGGCGTCATCGAGCCGGGCAAGAAGTTCCCGGCCGGCGAAGACTGGTTCAAGGGGCTCACCGTCACCGTCCGCAACGACGCCGACCAGCCCGTCACGCACATCGCGCTCAACCTCCGCTTCCCGCGCCCGAAGGGGCAGGAGGACGAGCGTGACTTGGTCGAGGTGCTCAACTACGGCGAAAGCCCGATCCCTTACGAGGACGGCCGCGCCCCCTTCAACCCGGCCCGGCCCGTCATGCCGGGCGAGAGCGTCGAGCTTCAGTTGTCCGACGCCAGCTACGAGGGGCTGCGCGCCGTGCTGGCCGAGGCCAACTTCCCGCGCAACATCAGGAAGGTCAAGGTGGACGTGACGATGCTCGGCTTCGGCGACGGGACGGTCTGGATAGGAGGCAAGCGGTACGAACTCGACAGGGGCAGGCCGGGGAAACTAATCCCGGTCGAAAAAAAAAATCAGTCCCGGGTGAAGAGTCGCGCCAGATTCCTTAAGGCCGCCGCCCCGTCGCTCACCTTCTGCGGCAACGAGATTACGGCGCGCCGGCTCGACTGCGACGCGGCCTTCTGCCACGTCCCGGACTTCCGCGTGGACGGCGACATCGACGGCGACATCATGAGTGCCGAGGTCGACGTGCGCTGTCAGGACAACAAGACCCTCCAGATTTGCCCCGGCAAGAGGAAGGCGCGCGTCGTCGTCCCCTGCCTGACGGCCTACCAGCCCTGCCCCACCATCGAGAGTTGCACCGCCGGCTACGCGCAGGCCCCCTACCCCGACTGCACCTGCCAGCCGGCCTCGCCCGTCGTCCTCGACGTGGCCGGCGACGGCTTCGCGCTCACCGACGCGGCCCGCGGCGTCAGCTTCGACATCAACGGCGACGGCCGGCCCGAGCGGCTTTCGTGGACGGCCGCCGGCTCCGACGACGCCTTCCTCGCCCTCGACCGCAACGGCAACGGCGCGGTCGACAGCGGCGCGGAGCTGTTCGGCAACTTCTCGCCGCAGCCGCCTTCCGAGACGCCCAACGGCTTCCTCGCGCTCGCCGAGTTCGACCGCCCGCGCGTGGGCGGCAACGCCGACGGCGTGATCGACGGCCGCGACGCCGTCTTCGCGCTCCTCCGCCTCTGGCGCGACGCCGACCACGACGGCCTCTCGCAGCCGAACGAGCTGCACGAGCTGCACGCGCTCGACGTGGCCCGGCTGCACCTCGACCACATGGAGTCGAGGCGGGTGGACGACTACGGCAACCAGTTCAAGTACAGGGCCAAGGTGGACGACCGGAAGGGGGCGAAGGCGGGCCGCTGGGCGTGGGACGTGTTCCTCGTCGCCGGGTCTTGAGCCGCCCGCGAACGAAGCGTTAAAGCGCGACGCCCGCGCGGTCTTCGCGACCGGCGGGCGTCTCGTCGTTCGGGGCGCGGCGTCCGGGCCCGACCTTACTTGCGGAGGCGCTCGACGGCGCCGAGCAGGTCGTTGGTGTTGATGGGCTTGGCGAGGAAGTCGTCGAAGCCGGCGGTGAGCGCGCGGGCGCGGTCTTCGTACATGGTGAAGCCGGTGACGGCGATGAGCGGGACGGCGTCGTAGCCGGGCGTCAGGCGCAGGCGTTCGGCCAGCTCGTAGCCGTTCATGCCGGGCATCCCGATGTCGGAGATGACCACGTCGAAGCGGCTGGAGCGCGCGATGTCGAGCGCGTCGGGCGCGCTCAGCGCCGTCGCCACGTCGTAGCCGGCGACGCGCATCATCATCCCGACCATCTCGGCCACGTCGGGCGCGTCGTCAACGACGAGCGCGCGCGGCCGCGGGGCCGCCTCGCCGCGGTCGCGCCCGTCGAGGGGCCGCGGGCCGCGGGCCGGGTCGCCGCCGGGCGGGCCGAAGGTGATGGTCGCCGCGAGGTGAGTCGGCGTCGGCCGGCTCGCGCCGGCGTGGAGCGTGGGAGTCATAAGGCAAAGTGGTCGGCGGACGGTGGTCGGCGGTCAGTGGAAAAACGATCGCTGTTGATTCCTTCGCGCGCCGGCGTCGGCGCTCCCGACGCGGAGCCTGCCGGCTACTGACTATTGTTGCCGCCCCTCCCGTCGCGGGCGGCGCGGCGCTTGAGGAGTTGTTCGACCTGCTCGGCCAGCGTCGAGGGGTCTACGGGCTTGGCGACGTGCGCGTCGAAGCCGGCGTCCAAGGCGGCCTCGGCGTCGCGGGGGGCGGCGTAGCCGGTCAGGGCCACGGCCGGCGTCTCGCCGAGGTGCGGCATGCGCCGCAGCCGCCGGATCAGTTCGTAGCCGTCGATGCGTGGGAGACCGATGTCGGAGACGATTATATCAAACCGCCCCGACCCGGCAACGGCGAGCGCCTCCTCAGGCGTGGCGCACGTCTCGGTCTCGTAGCCGCGCGCCTCGAAGACCACCTTCAGCATGTCGAGCGTGTCGCGCGCGTCCTCGACGAGCAGCACGCGGCAGGCCGCCTCGGCGCACGCCTCGGCCGCCTCCGGCAGCGACCCGCCGGACTCGCGCGCCGCTGGCGCCGGCAGCGCGGGCAGCGTGACGACGAAGCGGCTGCCGCGCCCCGCGCCGTCGCTCGCGGCCGTGACCCGGCCGCCGTGCGCCTCGACGAAGCTCTTGACGAGGGCGAGGCCGATGCCGAGGCCGCCGTGCGCGCGCGTCGTGCCCATGTCGGCCTGCCGGAAGCGCTCGAAGACGTGCGGCAGGAAGTCGGGCGCGATGCCCGTGCCCTCGTCCGCGACCTCGACGCGCGCGGCCCCGCCCTCGGCGAGGCAGCGGACGCTCACGCGCCCGCCCTCGGCCGAGAACTTCACGGCGTTGTTGATGAGGTTCCAGAAGACCTGCACGAGCCGCGTGCGGTCGCCGCTCACGGTGACGGGGTCGAGCCCGCCCGTCGCCACTTCGAGCGTGACGCGGCGGGCGTCGGCCTGCGGCCGGACGGTCTCGGCCGCCTCGCGCAGCACGTCGCCGAGGACGACGGGCGCGCGCTCGATCCGCATCTTGCCCGAGAGGATCGAGGACATGTCGAGCAGGTCGTTGATGAGGCGCGAGAGCGACTGCGAGTTCTTGTCGATGACGCGCAGGCCCTGCCGCGTGTCCTCGTCGCCGAGCTGGCCCGAGCGCAGCATGTGCGTCCAGCCGATGATCGGCGTCAGCGGCGTGCGCAGCTCGTGCGAGAGCGTGGCGAGGAACTCGTCTTTCGCGCGGTTGGCCTCCTGCGCGCGGCCGTAGAGCAGCGCGTTGTCGAGGGCGAAGGCGGCGCGCCGGCCGAGCTCTTCGGCGAAGGCCACGTCCTCGCGCGTGTAGTCGCGCGGCGCGCCCACCGAGGCGAAGGTGAGCGCGCCGAAGGTGCGGCCGCGCGCGTCGAGCGGGACGGTGACGAACGAGCGCAGGCCCAGCCCGCGCAGCAGCGCGAGGTGCGCCTCGCCGCGCGTGAACGAGCGCAGGAACTCTTCCGAGGCGTCGGGGACGACGGCCGGCTTGCCGGTGCGCAGCGCGACGGCGACGCCGGAGGACTTCGAGAGGTCGGGCGGGAACTCGCGCAGCCGCTCGGCGACGGGCCGCATCGCCGGGTCGCGGTGCGCGACGGCCGCGCGCCGCGCCCGGCCGTCGTCGCCGACGATGTCCACGAGCGCGTAGTCGGCGAGCGCGTCGACGGCGAGGCGCGCCAGCTCCGAGAGCGTCGTCTCGTAGTCGAGCGAGGAGGAGAGCACGCGCGTCGCCTCGGCGAGGAAGCGGACGCGCTCCTCGGCCTCGCGGCTCTCGTGGATGTCGGTGGCCGTGCCGAACCACTTGACGACGCGGCCCGACGCGTCGCGCAGCGCCTCGGCCCGCCCGAGGTGCCAGCGGTACTGGCCGTCCGAGGCGCGGCGGAAGCGGTACTCGACCTGATAATCCTCGCCCGTGGCGACGGCCGTCGCCCACGCGCGCACGCTGCGCTCGGCGTCCTCCGGGTGGACGACGTGCTGCCAGCCCCAGCCCTCGGCCTCGGCGGGCGTGAGCCCGGTGTACTCGTACCAGCGGCGGTTGTAGTAGTCGTTGAAGCCGTCGGGCCGCGCCGTCCAGACGATCTGCGGCATGGCGTCGGCGAGCGCGCGGTAGTGCTGCTCGCTGGCCTCGGTGGCGGCGCGCGCCGCCTGCTCGCGTTCGAGCAGTTGCTCGCGCTCCTCCTCGGCGCGCACGCGCTCCGTGATGTCGCGCATGATGACGGTGAAGAGCTTCTGCCCGCCGGCCTCGATCTGCGAGATGGAGGCTTCGAGCGGGAACTCCTCGCCGTCGGCGCGCAGGCCCGAGACGGCGCGCGCCCCGGCCATCGCGCGCGAGGTGACGCCGGTGCGGCCGAACGCCTCGACGTGGCCGGCGTGCGCGGCGCGGTGGCGCGCGGGGATGAAGCGTTCGAGCGGCCGGCCGATGGCGTCGGCCGCCGCGCAGCGGAACATCGCCTCGGCCGCGCGGTTGAAGAGCAGGACGCGTTGCTGCTCGTCCACGGTGATGATGGCGTCCATCGCCGACTCGACGACGCCGGCCACGCGCTCCTCGCTGCGGCGCAGGACCTCGGCCGCCGTCTTGCCGGCCGTGATGTCGAGCAGCAGCCCGCTCAGCGAGACGGCGCGCCCCGCCCCGTCGTACTTGAACCTGCCGCGCGCGTGCACCCAGCGCACCTCGCCCGACGGGAGCAGGACGCGCGCGTCCGACTGCGACGTGCGGCGCTCGGCGCGCGCCTCCTCCAGCTCGCGCTCGACGGCCTCGATGTCGTCGGGGTGGATGCGCGAGCGCCAGTGCTCGTAGACGGGGTCGAAGGAGAAAGGCTCGTAGCCGAGCAGCTCGAAGTGCTCCTTCGACCAAGTGAGCCGGCCCGTCGCCAAGTCCCACTCACAGATGCCGAGGTTGGTGGCTTCGAGGGCCAGCTGCAAGCGCTCGCGGCTCCGGCGCAGCTCCTCCTCGTCGCGCCGCCGCTCGGTGATGTCGCGGGCGATGACCGAGGCCCCGAACACCCGGCCCTCGCCGTCGGTGACGGGCGAGATCGTGACCGAGATTTCGACGCGCGCGCCGTCCTTGCGGAGCCGGACGGTTTCGAGGTGCTCGACCTGCTCGCCGCGCGCGATGCGGCCGAGGATCGAGTCGAACTCCTCGCGCCGCTCCGGCGGGATGATGACCGAGATCGGGCCGCCGACGACCTCCGCGGCCTCGTAGCCGTAGAGCCTCTCGGCCGCCGCGTTCCAGCTCGTCACCGTGCCGTCGAGCGTCTTGCCGATGATGGCGTCGTCGGACGAAGCGACGAGCGCGGCCAGCCGCTCGCGCTCCATCTCGGCCCGGCGGCGGTCGCTCACGTCGTGGAAGACCAAGACGACGCCGGTCGTCGGCCCGCCCGCGTCCTTGATGGGCGCGGCGCTGTCCTCGATGGGCGTCTCGCGGCCGTCGCGCGCGACGAGCACGGTGTGGTTGGCGAGGCCGACGACGACGCCGTCGCGCAGGACGCGCGCGACCGGGCTTTCCACCTCGGCGCGCGTCTCCTCGTTGAGGATGCGGAAGACCTCGGCGAGCGGGCGGCCGCGCGCCTCGTCCGCCGGCCAGCCCGTCATGCGCTCGGCCACCGCGTTCATAAAGGCGACGCGCCCCGCGCCGTCGGTGGCGATGAGGGCGTCGCCGATGCTCCTGAGCGTGGTCGCGAACGACAGCTCGCTGCGGCGCGCGGCGGCCTCGGCGCTCCGGCTGCGGCCCGTGAGGTAGACGATGATGCCGGCGACGACCACGAAGAGGAGGGTCTGCAAGACCCCTTCGGTGTTGAGCGAGAGCGCGTAGGAGGGGCCGAGGAAGAAGTAGTTGCCGGCGAGGGCCGAGAGCGCGACGGCGAGCAGCGCCGGCCCGCGGCCGCCGCGCAGGGCCGCCAAAAGGACGGCCGGGAAGAAGAAGACGAAAACGATGCGGACGCTGTCGGTGCCGAGCGCGGCGCGCAGCACGAAGGTGAGGAGGAGCGCGGCCGCCGCGAGCGCGACCGCCAGCCCGTAGCGCGCCCACGCCGGGGACGGCGCGCGGCCTCCCTCCGCCTCCGCGTCGTGTGGGGTCACAGGCTGGGGGTCAGGCATCTCACTCCCCGGGCACGGTTTCGGGCGGCGGGTCGGCCCCGGCGGCGCAGGGGGCCGCGCCGGAGGCTTAAGGCTTCGATCGAGTCCAAAAATTGTGGGCCGCCGAAGAAAAATCCCGCGCGGCCCCGCGGGAGCGCGAGCCGCCCCGCGGCCCGCCCCGAACGCCGCCCGGCGGGACTCCCAAACCCCCCGGGGCCGTCCGTCTCTCGAATGTGGCCGCCAGCGATTCGCGGAATCAAACCTACCCGCTTTCGCCCCGCCAAGTCAAGACACTCCTCGGCGGGGCGTCGGGCCGGGCGCGGCCCCCGCGGGCGGGCCGGCAAAATTATCGTTGACAGGGCCGGAGGGCTACGATTAGTCTGCCCCACCTCGCCGCCCCCGCCGGCCGCGAAACCTTCGGCCGCCGGGCCGTAAAAATTATGTTCCCCCCGTTCACCGACATCGAGACCCTCGCGCCCGCGCAGTGCGAGGAAATCTGCTCGGCCGTCCACCACCTGCGCGACTACTGGTCGCAGGTCAACGACGGCGTGCTCTTCTTCACGCTGGGCGCGGCCAGCTACATCGAGTTCTGCCGGCCGGGCGAGGCCGCCGAGCGCTACTACGGCAAGGCGCGCGCCCTCAACCCGCTCCTCGACGGATACTTCCCCGGCATCATGGAGCACCTGCGCGGCACGCTCGAAGCCCACCTCGGCGAGCCGGTCGCCTTCGCCGAAGAGTTCGGCCGCCCCGGCTTTCACATCTGGCTGACCGAGGCCATCCCGACCGAGCCGAGCGCCTCCGTCCACTTCGACCTCCAATACCAGCGACTCGGCTGGCCCGCCCACGCCGAGATAGATTACGGGCGGCCCGTCTCCTTCACGCTGCCGCTGCGTCTGCCGGCCGGCGGCGGCGGCGTCAACGTCTGGGACATCCACTACGGCGAGGCCGAGGAGGCGATGCGGCTCAACCTGCCCTTCAGCGTCGAGGAGTTGCAGGCGGTGCGCGAGCGGGCGCACTACGCCTACGCGCCGGGCCGGCTCGTCCTCCACTCCGGCCACTTCCTGCACCAGATCGCGCCGGCCGCGTTCGTGCGCCCCGGCGACGAGCGGATCACGATGCAGGGGCACGCCCTGCGCTGCGGCGGGCGCTGGCTGGTCTATTGGTGAGCGGAGGGCGCGTTGACAAAAGCCGCCGGCCGGGAGTATAAATGCCGCCGCTTCATCACCCGGCGGGACACTTCAGGGCGCGTTTCTTTCAGGCGCGGGCGCGTTTTCGGCGGCCCGCTGGCGGCAACCCACCTCGGCCCTCGACACGGACGGAGACTGGCGTAACCATGCCCGGCAACCGCAGACGGTCGGCCTCCCTCTCGGGAGACGGGCTCCCCGTCTCGCGCGCCCGCCGGGCCGCCTCGCCCGCGGCCGGAAGTCGGCCCCCGACGGCGCGCCCGCCGCGCTGAACTCGCCCGCGCGGCGGCCGCAAACCCCGCAACCAGACCGACGCGCCCCGCGAAGCCTCCACGTCGGAGGCGGCCCCGGCGGCGCGGCGGTCTCACCCCTCGACCTCTTGCCCAATCTCACGGCGCACGGCGACTTGCTTCACAAATTATCTGAACACTTGATTCAGTTTGGCTGACAAATTCGCCTGTACCGAGGGGGCCTCCCGCTCCCCCCGCGTCTTCTGATCCCACCCGGAGGCAAGGAGTGTGGCGATGTCCGTGTTAAAGATTCACCTGTTCGGCAAGTTCTGCGTCAGCCGGGGCGGGCGGCCCGCCGACGGCTTCGACGCGCACAAGGAGCAGGAACTCCTCAGCTACCTCCTGCTCCGCCGCAACCGCCCGCACGCGCGCGAGGCGCTGGCCGGCCTGCTCTGGGGCGACGTGCCGACCGAGAAGTCGAAGAAGTATTTGCGGCAGGCGCTCTGGCACGTGCAGGCGGCGCTCGACGCGCGGCCCGAGGGCGGGGCGGTCGGCGTGCTCGCCGTCGAGCACGACTGGGTGCAGCTCGACGCCGGCCCCGGCGTGTGGCTCGACGTGGAGGTCTTCGAGCGCGCCTTCATGAGCGTCCACGACAGCCGCGGGGCCGAGCTCGACGCGCCCAGCTTCGGCGCGCTTCAGGAGGCCGTCGCCCTCTACCGCGGCGACCTGCTCGAAGGCTGGTATCAGGACTGGTGCCTGTTCGAGCGCGAGCGCTTGCAGAACATGTACCTCGTGATGCTCGACAAGCTGATGTGCTACTGCGAGGCCCACCGTAAGTTCGAGCTGGGGCTGCTCTACGGCGCGGCCGTCCTGCGCCACGACCGCGCGCACGAGCGGACGCACCGCCAACTGATGAGCCTGCAATACCTCGCCGGCGACCGGACGGCGGCGCTCAGGCAGTTCGAGCGCTGCGCCGCGGCGCTCGAAGAGGAGCTGGGCGTCAAGCCCGACCGGCTGACCGACGCGCTCTACCAAAGGATTCGCGCCGACCACGCCGCGCCGCCCGCGCCGGCCCCCGCGCCCACGGCCGAGGCCGCCCCCGTCACGCTCGCCGACCTGCTCCGCCACCTCAAACAAATCCAGACCGTGCTCTCCGAACTCCAGAGCCGCCGCCAGAAAGACCCCGCGAATTAGAACCGTCGGAGGCCCGGCCGCGAGGCGGGGCGTCTCAAGGTTTAAAAGGCGAGAGGCAGAAGTGGAGGACGAAGGCCGCCGTGGCCCTCGTCCTCCACTTCTGCCTTTTTGCGCTTCGACTTACCTGAGACGCCCCGGCCTCGCGGCCGGGCCTCCGCTTTTGAAAGTCGGCGGGCAGACGCCGGGCAGACGCTCGGCCGCCGCCCCGTCTGTTATACACCGCGGGCGCGTTCGACCTGTCGCCCTCGGCCCGCGACCGCCGCGGTGCCGGGGCGCGCTCGCTCGCCGGGGAAGGAACCCAAACGGGACGGCACTCCTTTGTCTGAGCCGAGTGTGCACTCGTTCATCATCAAGCTGCGGTTTGAAAAACCCCGCGGGGAGGCAGGCCCGACCGTCTGGCACGGCTACATCACGCACGTGCCCGGCGGCGAGCGCAGCTACCTGAAGGATTTGGACGGGGTCGCAGCCTTCATCACGCCTTACCTCGAAGCGGGCGGCGTGAGGCTCGGGCTGTGGTGGCGCGCGTCGCGCTGGCTGAAGAGTTTGGGCGCGCGCGGGGCCGCGCCCGTTAAAGGGCCGCCGGCGGGAGGCTAGACAGGGGTGGCGACATTCCCGGCAATCGCGGCGACGGGGCTGGCCGTCGTCGGCCTGCTCAAGGACGCCAGCGCCGGCACGGAGTTCTCCGACCTGCGCTTCGAGCTGTATCAGGCGGCCGACTTCAACTCCGGCAGTCAGATGACCGAGGGGCTTTCGGTCTACGCCTACCGCGTCTCGGTCAACACGGCGCGGCGCAACATGCCGCCGACGGTGGGGCCGGACGGCCGGCGCTACCGCGCGCCTCTGCCGCTCGACCTCCACTTCCTGCTCTCGCCGTGGGCGAAGAGCGCCGTGCGCCAGTTGCGCATCCTCGGCTGGGCGATGCGCGAGTTGCAGAACGTGCCGATCCTGCCGGCCGGGCTGCTCAACCACTACGGGCCGGAGCACGACACGTTCCGCCCCAGCGAGGCCGTCGAGCTGATCTGCGAGCCGCTCACGATACAGGACACCAACGCCGTCCTCGAAGCCGTCAAGCACGCGCAGCCGCTCTCCGTCCCTTACGTCGCGCGCATGGTGCTCATCGAGTCGGCCGTGCCGCTCGACGAGGGCGGGCCGGTGCAGACGCGCGAGTTCGACTACGCGAAGGTGGAGGCGCGATGACGACGACCTTCAAAGTCATCGAGCGGCAGACGCTCACGGCCCCGCTCGGCCTGCGCTTCCGCGACGCGGCCACCGGCGCTTCGGTCGCCTCGGGGCTGCGCGTCGCCGTCTACCCGGCCGCCAACCCTTCGCGCCGCACGCCCGCTTTCGTCAACGGCTCGGGCGTCTACGTCGCGCACCACGCCGCGGGCCTCGGCGCGGCCGAATCGGGCGCGGGCGACGAGAGCTTCTGGGCCGCGCCGCCCGCCCGGCTGCCCTTCACCGTCGAGGTCTCGGACGACGAGCGCCGCTACCTGCCTTACAGGTTCCAGACCACCCTGCCGGCGCGCGGGCTCCACCGCTGGACGTGGCCGCTCGCCGACGCCGCCTCGCGCGCGCCCTCGGAGCCGGCCCAAGCCTTCGCCGACGACTTCGACGACGCCGCGCGCGCCGACGCGTGGAAACTCGGCACGCTCAACACGCCGCCCAACGTCTTCGACGAGGGCGTGGCGGTCGTCGAGCAGGGCGGGCGGCTCGAAATCACGCCGCGCGACGTGGGCGGCAAAAACTACAACGGCTACGTCTCGGTCGCGGGCTGGAACCTGTCGGACGCGCGCGCCTCGGTCGAGGTCGCCGGGGCCGCCGACGGCGCGGCGCAGACCTTCTTCACGCTCGCGGCGGACTCGAACAACTGGTTCCGCTTCCTCGTCGAGTCGGGCCGGCTCAACTTTCAGGCGCGCGCCGCGGGGGCCGAGTCCTCGCCGAGCGTCGGCTACGACCCGGCGCAGCACCGCCACTGGCGTCTGCGCCACGACCGCGCGGCCGACCAAGTCGTCTTCGAGACGAGCGCCGACGGCGCGTCGTGGGCCGCGCGCCGCTCGGTGGCGCGCACGTTCGCTTTGACCGGCCTGCTCGTCGAGCTGGGCGCGGGCACGGCGTCGAAAGTGAACGCGCCGGGCAAGGCCGTCTTCGACCACTTCCGTCTGGAGTCGAACCCGTCCGACTCGCTGCCGCTCTTCTCCGCGCCGACGCGCCCGGCCGGCGGCGGCCTCGCGGCCCTGCGCGCGACCCTCTGGGACGCCGCGGCGGACGCCCCGGCCGCGTGGGCCTTGCTCGAAGCGCGCGTCGCCGGGCAGCCGACCGTGCGCGGCTTCGCCGACGAGGCGGGCCGCGTCGCGCTCGTCTTCCCGTACCCGGAACCCGCCGGCTTCGCCGAGCAGAGCCCGCCGTCGGCGCCGTTCACCAAGCAGGAGTGGGCGGTGCAGCTCTTCGCCTCCTACGCGCCCGAGCGGCCCGCGCCGCCGCTCCTGACTTTGCCCGCGGCGCTGCGCCAGCCGCGCGCGACTCTCTGGGCCGACCGCGCGCGCACCACGCCGCTCACGCGCGCCGTCCTGCGCTCGGGCCACGAACTCGTCGTCCGCTCGTCGGCGGCCTCGGCCGAATCACCGCTCAACGACACACCGCTCCCGGTGCTGCTCATGACCCCGGCGGGCTCCCCGCCGTAGTGAAGGAGGACTCATGCCTGAATACCTTGCTCCCGGAGTTTACGTCGAAGAGGTCTCATACCGTGCCAAGTCCATCGAGGGCGTGAGCACGACGACGACCGGCTTCGTCGGCCCGGCGCGCTTCGGCCCCCTCGACTTGGAGCCTGATGTCGTCACCAGCCTCGGCGAGTTCGAGCGCGTCTACGGCGACCGCCAGCGGCTCGACTTCGACGGGGCCGCCATGCACAACTACCTCTGGCACGCGGCGCGGGCCTTCTTCGAGGAGGGGGGCAAGCGTCTCTACGTCTCGCGCGTCTTCCGCCCGCGCAGCGGCACCTACCCGCCGGCCGACTTCAACTCGGTGGCGCTCGCGCAGGGCGTCTACCCGGACGGGCACGCGCGCCGCTCCGTCCCGCAGGGCGGCGGCGCGGCCGCGCTCGGCCTGCGCGCGCGCTTCCCCGGCGCGGCCGGCAACCTCCGCGTCCGCTTCACGCTCCGCCTCGGCCAGAGCGTGCTCGGCGTCGGCGAGCCGGGGCAGCCGACGCTCGGGTCGCTGCGCCACCGCGACCTCGTCTGGATCAGCGACGTGACCAGCCCCGTGAGCAGCCCGCTCGCGGGCGGGGCCTTCTACATCGCCGACCAGTTCTTCGACACCAACACGAGCCGGCGCACGTGGCGCTTCCTCGACCGCACGCTCAACCCCAACGCGGCGCTCCCGCTGAGCGCGCTCACGCCCGACCTCGACCCCGCGCGCGGCGATCAGGTGAGGGTCGTCACCGTCACCGTCACCGTCATGCCGGTCGCGGGCGACGCCCTGCCCTCGGTCTGGGACGGCCTCGCGCTCGACCCCGGCCACACCGTGGACGGCGCGCCCGACTCGCTCTCGGCCAAGTTCGCGCCCGACCCGACGAGCCTCGCGCAGGCGCGCACGCTCCCCATCGTCGTCACGCTCGGCGCCGACCTCGATTCCGGCATCGACGTGCTGCGCGTCCTGCTCAACGCGCGCCCCGGCCTCGAAGCGCGCCTCGCCGACCCGACCGCGAGCGACGAGGAGCGCACCGTCGACGTGCTGCTCGAAGGCGGCAACGACGGGCTGAGGCCGGCGGCGGCCGAGTACGAGGGGCGCGCCGACGACACGACGAGCGTCAAGACCGGCCTCAAGGCGCTCGAAGACATCGAGGACATCTCCATCGTGGCCGCGCCCGGCTCGACCTTCGGCTACGAGAACGGCTACCGCGCCAACGCCAACACCATCGTCAACCTCCTCATCTCGCACGCCCAGCGGATGCGCTACCGCATCGCCGTCATCGACAGCGGCGAGGGCCAGTCCATCGCCGACGTGCGCGCCATGCGCGCCAAGATCGACTCGACCTACGCCGCCTTCTACTACCCGTGGGTGCGCGTGCTCGACCCCGTCACGCGCGCCGAGATCAACCTGCCGCCGTCGGGCTTCGTCGCCGGCATCTACGCCCGCAACGACGTGACGCGCGCCGTCTACAAGGCCCCGGCCAACGAGGTCGTCAACCTCGCCATCGGCTTCGAGACCCTGCTCAACAAGAGCCAGCAGGACGTGCTCAACCCCGACGGCATCAACTGCTTCCGCTACTTCGAGGGGCGCGGCCACCGCCTCTGGGGCGCGCGCACGGCCAGCTCCGACCCCGAGTGGAAGTACGTGAATTTGCGCCGCTACTTCATCTACCTCGAACGCTCCATCGACAAGGGCACGCAGTGGGCGGTCTTCGAGCCGAACGGCCCGGCGCTGTGGGGCAACGTCCGGCGCACCATCGAGGACTTCCTGCTCAACGAGTGGCAGTCGGGCGCGCTCCTCGGCGACAAGCCGGACAAGGCTTTCTTCGTCCGCTGCGACCGCTCGACGATGACGCAGAACGACCTCGACAACGGGCGCCTCGTCTGCCTCGTCGGCGTCGCGCCGCTCCGCCCCGCCGAGTACGTCATCTTCCGCGTCGGCCAGTGGACGGCGGACAGGCGGCAGTAAAACAGGCGGCGGGCTTCCGGGCGGCGGGCGGCGGTGGAGACCGAACCCGGCGCGCGGCGCCCGCCGCCCGGCACCTTCTTTCTAACGACGGAGGAAAGCAATGGCAGTCTTACGTGATCGCCCGTACGTGCAGTTCAACTTCCTTGTGGACTTGGGCACGGGCACGACCGACGGGCCGGAGGCGGGCTTCCAAGAGTGCAGCAACATCGGCATGGAGGTCACGGTCGCCGAGTACCGCAACGGCAACGAGAAGGAGAACAGCGTCCGCAAGATTACGGGGCTGAACAAGGCGACCGACGTCACCTTGAAGCGCGGCGTGATCGGCTCGCTCAACCTCTACCAGTGGCTCGACCAGATCCGCAACGGCGACCAGAACGCCTCGCGCACCGTCACCATCCAGCTCCAGAACGAGGATCACACGGCCGTCGTCCAGACGTGGAAGCTCCTGCGCGCGCGCATCATCAAGCACGTCAGCGGCCCGATGAACGCGAAGGGCACGGACGTGGCGATGGAGGAGCTGACCATCGCCTACGAGCGCCTTGAGATGGAGTGAGCCGGTTAGGCACGGAAGGGTGAGGGCGTGACGGTCGCGCGCACAAACAGACGGCTGCCGGGCTTCCGCTTCGAGGCGCAGTCGCCGCCGCTCGACGAGGTCTTGCCGCGCATGGACGTGGCGGTCTTCGTCGGGTTCGCGGCGTCGGGGCCGCTCCACCTGCCGGTGGCGGTCGAAGACGCGGCGCAGTTCGCGGCGCTCTTCGGCGCGGAGGCCCCGCTCGCGTGGGACGCGCGGCGCGGCGAGACCGTCAACGCCCACCTCGGCCCGGCCGTGCGCGCCTTCTTCCGCAACGGCGGCCGCCGCTGCTGGGTGGTGCGCGTCGCCGGCCACGCGCTGCCGAACTTCTTCCACGTGCCGGGGCTGGCGCGCCTCAAGCCCGACGGCCGCCTCGCGCCGGCCCTCGCGCGGGCGCGCTCCGAGGGCGGCTGGTCTGACCCGCTGCAAGTCGCGGCCGCGCTCCTGAGCCGCGCGGTTGTCGTCACGCGCTTCACTTCGATTTCGGATTTCGAGGTCGAGGCGGGCGGCCCCGAGGCTCTGGCCGCGGGCGACCTGCTGCGACTCACCTTCGCCGAAGGCCACGCGCCGCTCGTCGTCGTCAAAAGCGTCACGCCGCTCGGCGCGGGCGGGCGCGGGGGCCGAGGCGCGGCGCGCGTCGAGGGCGGCGAGGCGCGCTGGTTCCGCGCGACCGCCGCGCCGCCCGTCGTCAGGGCCGGCACGGCGCAGGTGCTCACCTTCGACGGGCGGAGCCGGACGGCCGCCGCCGCCGTCGCGCCCGACTCGGCGTGGGGCCGCGGGCAGACGGTCGCGGCGGGGCGCCCCGTGGCCCTCAACCTCGACCTGCCGGCGGCCGACGCGCCCGCGCCCGGCTCGTTCGTCCGCGCCAAGCTCGGCAACCGGCGTCTGTGGCTGCGCGCCGACGAGGTGCGCGTGCTGGGCCGGCGCGAGACGGGCGGCGCCGTCGCGGTGCAGGTTTCGGGCGAGGCGGTGTGGCTCAACAAGAACGCGCCGGCCGGGCCGCTCTCCGGGACGCCCGTCTGCGAAAAGCTCCTCTTCGAGCTGCGCGTGCGGCGCGGCGACGAAGACCCGACGGGGCTGGCCGAACTCGGCTTCGCCCGCCGTCACCCGCGCTTCTGGGGCGCGCTCCCCTCGGACGAGGAACTCTACCGGCCGGGGCCGCGCGGCTCCGACGCGCCGCACCAGTCCGTCTGGCGCGACGCCGCCGCGCCGCGCTTCCCGCTCGCCGGCCCCGGCGTCGAGGAGGGCGGCGAGGTCTACTTCCCCGTCCTGATGCCGACCTTCCCGCGCGACTACCTCGGCCCGCGCCGCCGCGCCGGCTCGGCGCTGGAGCGCGACGGCCTCGCCGACTTCGGCACCGACCTCTTCCTCGACCCCGCGCTCAAAGAGACGGGCGCCGAGGCGCTCATCTCGCAGGCCGACTTCATCCGCTACCAGAGTTCGAAGCCGCGCGCGCTCACCGGCCTCCACGCCGCGCTCGAACTCGAAGAGGCGACCATCATCGTCGTCCCCGACGCGGCGCACCTCGGCTGGGAGCAGCGCCACGAGACGGCCCCGCGCCCGCAGCCTTCCGCGCCGGTCGCGCACCCCGAGTGGTGGCGCTTCCTCGACTGCGACGAGCGGCGCGAGGCCCCGCCGGCCCACGCGCCCCGGCGCGAGAACTTCCTCGACTGCGAGCTCAAGGTCGTCACCCCGCCCGCGCTCACGGCCGGCGAGCCGGACGCCGCCGGCACGCTCGCGCTCACGTGGTCGGGCGAACCGGGCGCGCGCTTCGTCCTCGAAGAGGCGACGACGCCCGACTGGGGCGGGGCCGCGGTCGTCTACGCCGGGCCGGAGACGCACGCGGTCGTCTACGGGCGCGCCGGCGGCAACTACTTCTACCGCGTGCGGGCCGAGGCCGGGGGCTTTTCGAGCGACTGGTCGAACGGCGTCGGCGTGCGCGTGCGCGCGGCGGCCGGCTGGCAGTCGAAGCCCCCGGCCCTCTACCGCGCCGACACGCTGCGCGAGGTTCACTGCGCGCTGCTGCGCGTCGCGGCCGCGCGCGGCGACCTCTTCGCCGTGCTCTCCCTGCCCGAGCACTACCGCGAGGACGACGCGCTCGGCCACGTCCGCTCGCTGCGCCCCTCGGCCGAGGGGCGCCCGGGCCTCGTCGCGCCGCTCGGCTTCGGCGAGGCGCGCGCCCTCTCGTTCGGCGCGGTCTACCACCCGTGGCTCGTGAGCGCGGCCGAGGGCGGGCCCGGCAATGCCCTGCGGCGCTCGCCGCCGGACGGGGCCGCGGCCGGCGTCATCGCGCGGCGGGCCGCGGCGCGCGGCGCGTGGATCGCGCCGGCTAACGAGCCGCTGCGGGGCGTCGTCGCGCTCGACCCGCCCGTGCGCGCCACGCACCTCGCCGCGCTGCACGAGGCGCAGGTCAACGTCGTCCGGCAAGACCCGCGCGGCTTCCTCGCCCTCAGCGCGGACACCTTGAGCGACGAGGAGGACTACCGGCCCATCGGCGTGCGCCGCCTCCTGAGCCTGCTCCGGCGGCTCGCGCTGCGGCTCGGCGCGGCCTACGTCTTCGAGCCGCACGACGAAGCCTTCCGCCGCCTCGTCCGCCGCGGCTTCGAGGGGATGCTCGGCGAGATGTTCGCGCGCGGGGCGTTCGCCGGCGCGGCCCCGGCCGCCGCCTTCCGCGTCGTCACCGACAGCACCCTGAACACCGACCGCATGGCCGACCTCGGCCGCTTCGTCGTCGAGCTGAAGGTCGCGCCGTCTTTGCCGATGACCTTCCTCACCGTCCGCCTCGTGCAGAGCGGCGACCGCGGACTCGCCACGGAGGAGGGCTGAGAGAGATGGCCATCCCGTTCCTCGAATTCGTCACGAACCCTTTCACGGCCTTCAACTTCTCGGTCGAGATTCACGTCGAGGGCGTCTCGAAGCAGGTCTGTAGCGCGGCCTTCTCCGAGTGCGACGGGCTGGAGGTGACGATGGAGGCCAAGACCATCCGCGAGGGCGGCGACAACGGCCGGCTCATCCGCCTGACGGGGCCGGCCGGCTTCGGCACGCTCACGCTCAAGCGCGGGCTGACCTTCAACTTCGACCTCTGGGACTGGGTCGAGGCCGTGCGCAAAGAGCCGGCGCTGCGCGCCGACGCCGAGGTCGTCATCTTCGACTCGAACGGCGTCACCACCGTCGCCAGCTTCGTCGTCACGCGCTGCCTGCCGGTCAAGCTCAAGGCCCCGGCCTTAAACGCCGCGGCCGGCGGCGTCGCCGTCGAGGAGTTGCAGCTGGCCTACGAGACTCTGTCTTTGAAGAAGCCCGACGACGCGCTGCTGTCGAAGCTGACGGGCGGGCTGTCGGAACAGTTCGGGAAGAAGTGAGCCCGCGGCCGCGGGGAGTTTGTTCGAGGCTGAGGAGGTGTCGATGGCCGATCAGGCGAAGATCACGAGGGCCGAGCTGCACGAGCTGCTCCCGGACGGCGAGGAGGCCAAGGATAAGAAGAACACGCTCTACGTGCAGTTCAACCCCGAGACGCTGAAGGTCTCTTTCGCCAACCAGATCAAGCCGAGCGGCGACCAGAAGGACACGAGCGGCTGGCTCTACGTCGGGAAGGGCTCGACCAAGCTGAGCGTCCAGCTCTGGTTCGACGTGACGGCCCCCCTGCGGAGCGAATACAAGGAGATCAAGGACGTGCGCGAGCTGACGAAGAAGGTGGCCTACTTCATCACGCCGGGGCCGGCGCACGACACGGCCAAGGAGATTTACCACGCGCCGCCGGGCGTGCGCTTCATCTGGGGCTCGTTCCAGTTCGACGGCATCATGGAGTCGCTCGAAGAGTCTCTGGAGTTCTTCTCGCCCGAGGGCAAGCCCCTGCGCGCGAGCGTCAGCATCGGCCTCACGCAGCAGAAGATCGAGTTCCTGATGAGGGACGCGGGCGCGGGCCAGCCGCCGGGGGCCGGCGCGCCGGGCGGCAAGCCGCCGGGCACGAGCCCCCTAGCGCAGGCGCTCTCCGGCTCGTCGCTGCAAAAGCTCGCGTCCGGGATGGGCGAGGCCGCCAAGTGGCAGCGCATCGCGCAGGCCAACGGCATCGAGAACCCGCGCCGGCTCGCGCCCGGCCAGTTGATCGACATGAGCGCGCCGAAGCTGCGCTAGGGAGGGGGAAGTCAGTTGGCAGTCGTCATCAGCGATTTCGAGGTCGTGGTCGAACCGCCGGGCGAGGCCGCGCCGGCGGCCGACGCCGACCCCGAGGCCGAGCGGCCCGTGCTCACGCCGCAAGACCTCGAACTGCTCCTTGAGCGGCAGGCCGAGCGGGCCGCGCGCGTGCGCGCCCACTGACGGCCGCGGAGTCTTTCATGCCCGAAGCACAGCTCATCGCCAGCGCGCGCCCCGCCCTCGCCCTCGACGGGCGCGACGACCCCGCCCTGTCGGAGTCGCTCACGTCGCTCGCGGTCGTCGAGGACAGCGCCGGCCTCTACCGCTGCGAGGCCGTCTTCGGCAACTGGGGCGGCAGGGGCAAGGAGGTGGACTACCTCTACTTCGACCGCCGCAAGTTCGACTTCGGCAAGGCGCTACGCGTCTCCCTGCGCGACGCGGCGCTCTTCGAGGGGCGCATCACGGCGCTCGAAGGCCGCTACCACGACCACGGCCCGCGCGAGCTGGCCGTGCTCGCCGAAGACCGCTTTCAGGATTTGCGCATGACGCGGCGCACGCGCACCTTCGCGGACGTGACCGACGCCGAGGTCTTCTCGCGCGTCGCGGGCGACCACGGGCTGACGCCGCGCGTCTCCGTCGAGGGGCCGCGCCACAAGGTGCTCTCGCAGACGAACCAGAGCGACCTCGCCTTCCTGCGCGAGCGGGCGCGCGCCGCGGACGCCGAAATCTGGATGGACGGCTCGACGCTCTACGCCGCCGCGCGCGCGGGCCGCGACGCCGGCACGCGCCGGCTCACCTACGGCGGCGACCTCTTCGAGTTCTCCGTCCTCGCCGACCTCGCGCACCAGCGCACGAGCGTCTTCGCCAACGGCTGGGACGTGGCCGGCAAGCGGGGGTTGCAGTTCGAGGCGACCGACGCGGCGGTGGCCGGCGAGCTGGGCAATGACGCGAGCGGCGCGAGCATCCTCTCGGCCGCCTTCGGCGCGCGCAAGGAGGCGCTCGCCCACACCGTGCCGCTGACCGAGCAGGAGGCGCGGGCGCACGCCGAATCCTTCTTCCGCCGGACGGCGCGCCGCTTCGTCGTCGGCCGCGGCGTCTGCGCCACGGCGCCGGGCCTGCGCGTCGGCGGCCGCGTCGAGCTGGCCGGGCTCGGCCCGCTCTTCAACGGCCGCTACTACCTCTCCGAGGTCAGGCACACCTTCGACTTCGCGCGCGGCCTGCGCACGACCTTCACGGCCGAGCGGCCCGGCCTCGGCCGCGCCAACTGAAAGGGCAGAGGGGACAGGTGTCGGAACACAACTTCCTTGAGTCGCTGTTTGACGAGCGCGTGCCGAGCGGCCTCGGCGGCCGCTGGTACGGCGTCTACCCGGCGCTCGTCAGCGACATAAAAGACCCGGAGGGGCAGGGCCGCGTGCGCGTGACGCTGCCGTGGTCGCCCGACACGGCGGGCGACCGCTACGAGGCGTGGGCGCGCGTGGCGACCCTGATGGGCGGCAACAACCGCGGGAGCTGGTTCATCCCCGACGTGCAGGACGAGGTGCTCGTCGTCTTCGAGGGCGGCGACCCCCGCAGGCCTTACGTCATCGGCGGGCTGTGGAACGGCAGCGACTCCCCGCCCGAGGCGATGGACGGCGCGGGCCGCAACCCGCGCAAGGTCTTGCGCTCGCGCAACGGCGTGAAGGTCACCTTAGACGACACGGACGGTCAGGAGAAGCTGATCTTGGAGACGCCGGGCGGCCAGAGCGTGACGCTCAAGGACGGGCCGGGCGCCATCGAGGTCGTGGACGGCAACGGCAACTCCATCAAGCTCCAGACCGGCGGCATCACCATCACCTCCTCGGCGAAGGTGACGATCAACGCGAGCCTCGTCAACGTCTCGGCCAGCATGGTGACGGTCGACGCGGGGATGTCGAAGTTCAGCGGCGTGGTGCAGGCCGACACGGTCGTCTGCAACTCGATCATCAGCGCCTCGTACACGCCGGGCGCGGGCAACATCTGGTGAAGCGATGAAAGACCACATCCAATGGGCCGCGCCCGCGCCGCTGTGGGCCGCCGCCGGCGAGGCGGCGGTCGCGCGCGCGGCCGTGCTCCGGCCCGCCGTGCTGCGCTTCGCGGCCGACACCTTCATGGAAGATTTCCTGCGCGTGCTGGAGACCGACCCGGCGCGCCTCGGCGACTACCTCGCGCGGTTCGAGACGTGGCACGGCCCCGCGCCCGCGCCGGAAGTGACGCCGCTGCCGCCGCGCTTCCTGCGGAAGCTCAACCGCCTGCGCCTCGCCGCCGGCGGCGCGCTCGACCAAGCCTCGGCGCTCGCCACCCGGCGCGCGCTCGCCGCCGCCTCGGACGACGAGGCCGCGGGCCAGCTCAAGCTCTACCAGCCGGCGCACCAGCGTTATTACCTCGTCACGGCCTGCCTCGTCTGCCGCGTGCCGGGCCTGCCCGACCACGCGCCCGACCCGAACCGCGAGGAGTCGGTCGGCTACGTCGTCCGCCGCCTCTTCCAGCGCGAGGGCGAGGAGGCGCCCGAAGAGTACGCCTTCGTCAACACGCCGCGCGGCGCGGGCTGGCAGAGGGCCGCGGGCGCCGCGCCCGTCGAAGGCGAGGAACGCCTGCCGCTCTTCCCCTCCTACTTCGACGAGCGCGACGGCCGCCGCCGCCGCGTCTTCGCCGGGGTGATTCCGGTCGGCCGGCGCGAGGCTTACATGGGTGCGGCCGAGTTGGCCGCCCCGGCCGACGGCAGCGGCAACCACGCCGCGCCCGGCGCGACGAAGAAGACGGCGCGCAAGCTCCACTTCCGGATGCAGATCGCCGAGCCGTGGAAGAGTCTGATCGAGCGGGCCGACGCCGCCAACCGTCTCAGGACCGAATCGCCGCCGCCCGCCGAAGACGAGCCGGCGCGCGACTTCGCCACGCCGCTCCGCGACAGCCGCGAGCAGATGCAGACCATGTCTTGGTACCTGCTGCTCGACCTCTCGAAGTACCTCGCGCGGTACCTGCCGAAGGTCTGGGCGGTGGTGAAGGAGCCGGAGTCCGAGGGGACGATCGCCGGGACGAACGAGGGGAAGCTTTACGACGAGCTGAAGAAGATCAGGATCGAGCCGGGCGGCGCGCTCGCCGAGGCGCTCACGGCCGGGACGGGCTACGCGGCCGAGGACGTGGCCGCGACGATGCTCGACGCCCTGCGCCGCCTCGACGACCCGGCGAAGGGTTGGGCCGCGAAGCTCGAAAGCGTCGCCGTCGGCTACGACCGCCAGCAGCCCCACGCGCTCTGGCCCGACTTCCTCTTCCCGCTCGCCGACCCCGAGCACGAGCCGCCTCTGCCTTCGGCCTCCGTCACGCCCGCGCCCACGCCTTCGGACGAGTCGGGCGAGACGCACGCGCTCGACCCGACGGGGCTGTCGCAGGCGGTGCGCGACCGGCAGGCGCGCGTCGATAACCTCGTCGCGCTCGTCGTGCGCGCGCTCCCCGCCGAGTCGGACGCGCCCGCGCCCGCGCCGCCTCTGGCCGCGCAGCCCGTGATGGCGACCGGCGAGACGCAGTTCGTCCTGCGCTGCGTCTACGAGCGCCCGCTGTGCGGCCCGCTCGACCCGCCCGTGGTGAGCGAGCCGACGCGCCCCTTCCGCATGGCCGGCTTCTTCGACCCGGACGCGCCGGCCCGCCCCATCCGCATCGCGCTGCCCATCGACACGACGCCCGCCGGCCTGCGCAAGTTCGACAAGAACACGGTCTTCATGATCTCGGACGCGCTGTGCGGGCAGATTCAACGCATGCGCGGCATCACCTTCGGCGACCTCGTGCTCTCGGTCCTGCCGTGGCCGTTCCACAAAGACCTCTCGTCGAAGGTGCCGAAGATGGCGCCGTGCCAGTCGGGGCCGGGCGTCGAGATCGGGATGATGTGCACGCTCTCGATCCCGATCATCACCATCTGCGCGCTCATCCTCTTGATGATCATCGTCGTGCTCTTCGACTTCATCTTCAAGTGGGTGCCGCTCTTCATCATGTGCTTCCCTCTGCCGAAGTTTAAGGCGAAGGGCTGAAGGGGGGGAGGGGGCTTTATGGACGACGGGCGTTTATTCGGGAGAGGCATGGCCTTCCCGCCGCGCGTGGGCAGCGACGGGCGCATCTCGTGGTCGGAGGGCGAGGCCAACGTGCGCGAGGCCGTCCAGATCATCCTCCTGACGGAGCGCAACGAGCGGCTGATGCTGCCCGAGTTCGGCGGCGGGCTCGGCCGCTACCTCTTCGAGCCGAACAACGTCGCCACGCGCCACCTGATGAAAGACCGCATCGCGAAGGCTCTGGCGCGCTGGGAGCCGCGCGTCGCCGTCGAGTCCGTCGAGGTCGAGGAAGACCCCTCCGACCCGCAGGGGGCCGTCGCCACCATCACCTACCGGCTCGTCGCCACCCGCGCCTTAGAGCGCGTGAGCCTCAACGTCTCGCTCGCCGGTTAAAGAAGGGGGCCGCCGCACAATGCCTTTGACGATCCCGACGATTGACGACCGCACCTACCAGCAACTCTTAGACGAGGCGCTGGCGCGCATCCCCGTCCACAACCCCGAGTGGACGAACTTCAACAAGAGCGACCCCGGCGTCACCATCATCGAGGTCTTCGCCTTCCTGACCGAAAACCTCCTCTACCGCAGCAACCAGATACCGGAGCGCAACCGCGTCAAGTTCCTCTCGCTGCTCGGCATCCCGCTGCGGCCCGCCTCGTCGGCGCGCGGCCTCGTCACCTTCGCCAACGACCGCGGGCCGCTGGAGACCTTCACCCTCAACGCCGGCATCGAAGTGCGCGCCGGCCAAGTCCCGTTCCGCACCGAACTCGGCATCGACGTGCTGCCCGTCGAGGCGCAGGTCTACTACAAGCGCCGGCTGACGGAGCCCCCGGCGCAGGTGCAGGACTACTACAAGCAGCTCTACGCCTCCTACGCCGCGGCCGCCCCGACCGACTTCCAGCTCTACCAGACCGTGCCGCTCGGCGCGCGCGAGAGCGAGACGGTGGACGTGGGCGCCGAGACCGTGGACGGCTCGCTGTGGGTGGCGCTGCTCGTGCGCGCGGGCGACCGACCCTACCCGCAGGCCATCGAGGCGGCGCGCGAGGCTCTGGCCGGCAAGACCCTCGCGCTCGGCGTCGTGCCCGCGCTGGCCGAAGCCTCCGGCCGCCTCGGGCCGGGCGCGCGCGCCAACCGCGAGGGCGCGGCCCTGCTCCAGTTCCTGCTGCCGAAGGTGCCGGCCGACGGCGCGCTGGAGAAAGACCCGAACGGGCCGCCCCTGCCGCGCTACCGCCTGCTCGACGCCGGCGCGACGGCCGACGTGCTGACGGAGCCGGGCGTCGTGCAGATCACTTTGCCGGCCGCCTCGGAGCTGCGGCTGTGGGAGAACCTCGACCCTCTGGAGGCCGGCGTCGGCGACCTCCCGCCCGCGGTCGAGGACACGAACCTGAGCGAGCGTCTGGTGACGTGGCTGAGGATTCGGCCGTCGGCCGCCGTCCCGGCGCGCCTGCTCTGGGTCGGCGTCAACGCCGCGCCCGTCTCGCAGCGGGCGCGCGTCTCGAACGAGCTTTTGCCGCAGGGGACGGGCGAACCCGACCAGACGGCGACGCTCGCCAACACGCCGGTCGTCCCCGGCACGGCGCGCGTCTACGTGACGGCGCAGGGGCAGACGACGGAGTGGCGCGAGGTGGACGACCTTTTGAGCGCCGGCCCCGAAGTGCCTTCGGCCGACCCGCGGCTGCCGCCCGGCTCGCCCGTCCCGCCGCCGCAACCCTCCGAAGTCTTCACGCTCGACCCCGAGTCGGGCCAAATCCGCTTCGGCGACGGCGCGCGCGGCAAGCGCCCCCCGCGCGGGGCGACACTGCGCGCCGACTACGACTACGGCGTCGGCGCGGCCGGCAACGTCGCCGCCGGCTCGATCAGCGCGGGCGCGGCGCTGCCGGCCGGCGTGCGCGTGACCAACCCGGTCAGGACTTGGCGCGGCGCGCGCGGCGAGACCGCGGCCGAGGGCGAGAAGCAGATCGCCCGCTACCTGCAACACCGCGACCGTCTGGTCAGCGCCTCGGACTTCGAGGCCATCGTGCGGCGCGCGCCCGGCGTGGACATCGGCCGCGTCGAGATCATCCCGGCCTACAACCCCGAACTCGTCCCGAACGAGCCGGGCGACGCGCCGGGGGCCGTCACCGTCATGGTCATCCCGAGCTACGACCCGGCGCAGCCCGCCGCGCCGCTGCCCGACAAGCTCTTCCTCGACGCCGTCTGCGCGCACCTCAACCCGCGCCGCCTCGTGACGACCGAAATCTTTCTGCGCGGGCCGGCCTACAAGCCGATCTGGGTCTCGATGGGCATCAACGTCGTGGCGGGCGTCGGGCTGGCCGAGGTGCGCGAGGCGGTGCGCCGCGCCGTCCTGCGCTTCCTCGCGCCGCTGGCCGAGCGCGGGGCGGACGCGACGCGGCTCGCCGGCATGGAGAAGGGCTGGCCGCTCCGCAAGCCCGTCGCCGACCGCGAGGTGCTGGCCGTCGCGAGCCGCGTCCCGGGCGTGCTCTCGGTCAACGATGTCTTCATCGCCGAGGGGAGTCTGCCGGCCTCGACCCAGATCACGATGACGGGGCTTGAGCTGCCGCGCGTGATGGGCATCTCGGTGACGGTGGGCGAGGCGCTCGACCTCGACGCCCTGCGCGGTCAGGGCGCCGGGCTGCCGGGCGGCCCCGGCTCGCCCGAAGGCCCCGGCGAGCCGGGCGGCCCCGCGCCGCCGGTCGTCCTGCCCGTGCCCACGATTCCTGAGGAGTGTTAAGGCGTTGGACGTTAACGGAACCAGATTCCACCTGCTGCTCGGCGAGGACGACTGGGCCGCCTGCACGGACGGGCGGGTGAGGGTGCGCGCGGCCGAAGCCTCGCCGCCCGAGGAGGCCGAGGCGGCCGACCTCGCGTGGAACGCGGAGCGCGCGGAGCTGACCCTGCGCCCGCTCCTCTTCCAGTTCAACGCGCCGCCGAAGGACACGCCGCCCTCGCTCGCCTTCCGGCGCGGCGCGGCCCGCGACCGCTACGGCGACTGGTACTGGGTGGACTCGACGGCCCGCCGCGTCTTCGTCTACCGCGAAGAGTCGCGGAAGGTCGAGATCTTCTGGCCGCCGCCGGCATCCGCGGCGCCGGCGGCGACGGCGGACGCGGGCGAGTTCCGCCCCCGCGAGGTCGAGGCCCCCGAGCCGCTGCGCCTGCGCGGCCTCGCGGTGACGGCCGACCAGTACCTCGTCGTCGGCGTGCTTGAGCCGGCCGGCCTGCTCGTCTTCGACCTCTACGCCGACGACTCGCCCGCGCGGCTCGTGTGGCCCGACGGGGTTCCCTTCGCGCCCTTCGACATGGCGGCCGGCGCGCAGGGCGGCCTCTGGATTCTCGACCGCGACAACCGGCGCTTCTGGGCGCTCGACCGCCGCTTCAACGTCGTCGGCCGGGAGCAGGAGGAGACGACGCTGGAGGCGGGCGGGCGCGACGACTTCCAGCCGCGCGGCGCGGGGCCGGAGCGGCGCACGCCGCCGCGCACCTTCCCCTCCGGCCTCACGCTCGACTCCGCGTCGCCGCTCACGGCCGACGACCCCATCTCGATCGAGGCGCTGCCCGACGGCTCCGTGCTCGTCCTCGACCGCAACCCTTCGGGGCGCTTCTCGCTCGTCTACCGCTACCGCTTCCAGCGGCAGTTGGGTCGCGCCGCCTCGGCCGGCCGCATGGAGCGGCTGATGCGGCCCGCCGACCGCCCGGCCTTCCGCCTGACCGCCTTCGACTTCGCCTACGTGCCCGCGCACGCCGGCCCCGAAGGTCAGGTCTCCGACCGCCTCTACCTCGCCGCCGAGGACGGCAATCAGGTCTTCGCCTTCGCCCTCTCGGAGCGCGACGACTGTCTGGAGCTGGAGCCTCTGCCCGACTACCTGCCGATGCGCAACTTCGGCGGCAAGGGGCTGGTCGCCGTCGGCGCGCAGTTGTTCTACGACTTCAACGAGGGCTGGATTCCGCTCGTCGAGCAGAAGCGCCCGCGCTACCTGCCCGAGGCGACGCTCTACACGCCGCTCGGTTCGGGCGGGGCCGAGGAGGGCGCCGGGCCGCGCGCCTTCGACGGGCGCGAGCCGGACTGCGTGTGGCACCGCCTGATGATTGACGCCTGCCTGCCGCCCGAGACCTCGGTCTCGGTCGAGAGCCGCGCGGCCAACGACGAGCGCGCGCTGGCCGAGTCCGAGTGGCAGCCCGAGCCACAACTCTACGCGCGCTCCTCCTCCGAGCTGCCCTTCGCCGACCGGCGCGGCGCGGCCCGCGGCGAGGCCACGTGGGAGCTGCTCTTCCAGCGCGCCCGCGGCCGCTTCCTCCAACTGCGACTGACGCTCCGCGGCAACGGGCGGACGACGCCGCGCCTGCGTCAGCTTCGCGCCTACTACCCGCGCTTCTCCTACCTCGAAAACTACCTGCCGGCCGTCTACCGCGAAGACCCGGCGTCGGCCTCCTTCCTCGACCGCTTCCTCTCGAACTTCGAGGGCGTCTACACCTCACTCGAAGACCGCATCGCGGCGGCGCAGATGCTCTTCGACGTGCGGAGCGCGCCGGCCGAGACTTTGGAGTGGCTGGCCGGCTGGCTCGGCGTGGCCCTCGACCCGACGTGGGACGAGACGCGCCGCCGCCTCTTCATCAAACACGCGCCCGCCTTCTTTCAGGCGCGCGGCACGGTGCGCGGCCTCCGGATGGCGCTGCGCCTCGCGCTCGACGAGTGCCCCTCGGACGACATCTTCGCCGAGGCGGGCGCGGCGCGGCAGCGGCCGGGCGGCATCCGCATCATCGAGCGCTACCGCCTGCGGCAACTGCCGGGCGTCGTCTTAGGCGACCCGACCGGCGGCATGAAGTCGCGCCCGACGCTCGCCGCGCCGCGCTGGCGTCCGGCGCAGGGGCGCGCCGCGCTCCAGACGCTCTACCGGAACTTCCTCGCCGCCGCGGCGGCCGAAGACGACCTCGCGCGCAAGCTCTCGGCCAACCCGGCCGACGCCGGCTACAGGCTCTTGCCGCCCGCCGGACCCGAGGAGCTGTGGTCGCGCTTCTCGCGCGACACGCTCGGCTTCGTCCCCTCGGTGACGGCCGCCGAGACGGCGCTCTGGCAGGAGTTCCTCAAGCGCCGCCACCGGCAGGTGCAAGACCTCAACCGCGTCCACAAGACGAAGTGGAAGACGTTCGCGCAGGTCTTTCTGCCGGGAGACTTCCCGGCGGCCGGCGGCCCGCGCCGCGACTGGCTCGACTTCCTCGCCGAGACCGAGGCGACGCCCGCGGGCGCGCGCCGCCGCCTCTGGCACGACTTCCTCGCGCGCCGTTACCACCGCGTGAGCCGCCTCAACGCGGCCTACGGCACGCGCTGGCCCTCGTTCGGCGCGGCCTCCGTGCCGGAGGAGCTGCCCGGCGACGGCGCGGCCATGCAGGACTGGTACCAGTTCGAGGGCGTCGTCGCGCCGATGTGGGAGGCGGCGCACCGCTTCACGGTGCTGCTGCCGATGCGCCACGCCGCCGCGCCCGACACGGCCGAGGAGCAGAGGCGGCGCGGGCTGGCCTCCCGCCTCGTCGAGCTGGAGAAGCCGGCCCACACTGTCTTCGACATGAAGTTTTACTGGGAGCTGTTCCGCCTCGGCGAAGCGCGCCTCGGCGAGGACACGGTCGTCGAGCTCGGCGGCCGCGCGCCGCAGTTGATGACGCCGCTGGCTCTGGGCCGGGGGCGGCTTGCGGAGTCTTACCTCACGGCGCGGCGGCCGACGCCCGCCGACCGCCGGGTGCTCGGGCGCGACCCGCTCGCCGGCTGAATTCATACCGCCTGACAGGAGAAACGAGATGAGCAGTTTCGTACCGCGCGCGACCCCGCCGACGCTGGCCGAGCCAGACCCGACCAAGCACGTCAAGTACACGCTCGGGATGGTGCTCGGCGTGGACGACTTCACGCAGGAGTTCGCCTACCTCTCGGGGCGCGACCAGTGGCTCGCGCGCGACCTGCTCGGCTACGGCACGGCCTCGGGCCTGCGCGTCGTCGCCGAGGCGGAGGGCGGCGCGCCGCAGGTGCTCGTCACGCCGGGCGTGGCCGTGAGCCCGCGCGGCCAGCTCATCCGCGTCGCGCCCGCGCAGTGCGCCGACCTCAACTCGTGGCTCATGTCGCGGCGCGAGGAGCTGGGCAAGCGGCTCGGCTCCCTGCCCGGCAACGCCGCGCAACTGCGCCTCCACGTCGTCCTCTGCTACCGCGACTGCGCCACCGACCTCGTGCCCATCCCCGGCGAGCCCTGCCGCGCGCAGGAGGAGACGCTCGCGCCCTCGCGCCTCGCCGACGACTTCAGGCTGGAGCTGCGCTTCGACGCGCCGGGGCAGACCGAGGAGGACGCGCTGCGCGACTTCGTCGAGTGGCTCAGTCAGGTCGAGGTGACGGACGAGCCGGGCAGCTTCGCCAGCGTCGAGGAGTTGGAGAAGGCGATCCGCGACGCGGCCCGCCTGAGCGCCCCCGCGCCCGCCTCGCCGCCCGACTTCCTCCACGGCTCGCCGCCCGAGGCGCTGCGCATCCACCCGAGCATGGCCTACGAGTACCTGCGCTCGGCCTTCCGGCTGTGGGCCACGGAGCTGCGGCCGCGCTGGCGCGCCGGGCGCGACGCGGGGCGCGAGTCTCTGGCCCGCACGGGCGACCGCGGCGAGGACGACTGCGTGCTCCTCGCCGAGCTGGCCGTGCCGCTGGCGCGCGCCGGCGTCTTCGCGCCGTGGCAGGTCGAAGACTCGGGGGCGGTCGAGGTTCACGAGGAGCGGCGGCCTTACCTCGTCCACCTGCGCATGTTGCAGGAGTTGATCGTGAGCGGGCGGCGCGCGGGCGGCGGCGCGACGGGCGGCGGCCCGGCCATCGGCCCGGCCTTCAGCGTCACCCCCGAGACGACCTTCGGCCTGCGGCCCGGCGCCGGCCGCCGCTTCGACTACGCGCGCGCCGACCACACGCACGGCACGCCGCCGCCGCCCGCCGCGGCCGGCGACGTGATCGGGCTCCTCGGCTCGACCACGGTCGCCGCCATCCGCAACCGCGAGGTCGATCCGGCCACGCCGGGCGAGAATCAGGTGCTCACCTACCGGGGCGGGAAGTGGCGCCCGGCCGACCCCCCGGCCGGCGGGGGCGGCGGCGGGGCCTCGCCGCAGCCCGCGACGACCGTCGTCCCCGAGACCGGCGTCAGTCAGGTGTCGAGGGTCGGCGCGAGCCTCAACTACGCGCGCGAAGACCACACGCACGGCTCGCCGCCGCTGCCGACGATGGGCGGCGACCTCTCGGGCGCGGCCAACGTCGCGAAGGTCATCGCCTTGCAGGGCGTGGCGGTGGACGCGACGCGGCCGACGGCCAATCAGGTGCTCGCCTTCGACCAGACGCTCGGGCGCTGGAAGGCGGCCGCGCCGCCGCAGGGCGCGCCGGCCGCCGACGCCGTGACGCGGCCCGCGGGCCGCCCCGCCTACCGCATCGTCGCCGCCGGGCTCGTCCCGCTCGCCGAGGGGGGCGGCCCGAACAGCTTCAGCAACCTGCGCGTGACGCGCGTCGCCGGCGGCCGCGTCACCCTCAACTTCGACGGCTACGAGCCGCCCGCGCAGCCCAACCCGCGCCACCAGTACGTCGTCAAGGCGCTGCCCGTGCTCGGGACGGACGCGCAGCTCGTCGCGCCGGCCGTCGCCTTCGCCGGCTTCGGCGACGCCGCCACCGGCTTCAGCCTCCTCGTCACCAACGCCGGCCAGCCCCTCGAAGGCGCGCGCCTCGCCACGCTCTCGCTCATGATCGAGGTCAGCCAGTTCGACGTGCAGGCCGTCAAGGACTTGAAGGAGAAGGAGAAGGGCAAGGAGTCGGAGAAGGCTGTCAAGGAGAGTAAGGAAGCGGAGAAGGCGGTGAAGGAGAGCAAGGAGGCCGAGAAGGCGAAGGAGTCGAAGGAGGCCGAGAAGGCCAAAGACACCAAGGAGGCGGAGAAGGCCGTAGAGAAGGCGAAGGACACCAAGGAGAAGGAGAAGGCCGTAGAGAAGGCGAAGGAAGCCGAGAAGGCCAAGGACACGAAGGAGGCCGAGAAGGCGGTAGAGAAGGCTAAAGACACGAAGGAGAAGGAGAAGGCCAAGGAGTCGAAGGAGGTCGAGAAGGGCAAGGACACGAAGGAGAAGGAGAAGGGTAAAGACACGAAGGAGGCCGAGAAGGCGAAGGACACGAAGGAGGCGAGCAAGGAGCAGAAGGAGGAGAAGGAGCAGAAGGATCGGACGAAGGAGGGCATGGCCCTCAAGGAGAAGGACAGGGATTCGGAGCTGGCCCCGGCCAACCACGCGCGCTCCTTCACCCTCGCCGACCCCGGCCTGAGCGCCGACGCCGACGCCCCCGCGCCCGACGCCCGCGCCTTCATCCGCGAGGAGGAGCGCCCCGCGGTGGGGCGACGCGCGCTGGAGCTGGCCGATAAGTCCGACGACAAGCTGCCGGAGAGCGGCGGCGCGGTCGAGAAGCCGGGCGAGGCCGTCAACTGAGGGCCGCGCACGCGGAGAAAGCTAACGGCTTATGAGCACCATCGAACAACTGCTGCAACCCGTCTTCGAGGGCGGCATCCGCTCGGTCAACTTCTTCAACGGCCGCGTCCTCACGGGCGAAGACCTGAGCCGCGAGCAGGAGGCGCAGCGTCAGGCGCGACGCCTGCTCGGGCAGGCGGTCGGCGAGGGCGTCGCCTTCGGCTTCGAGGTCGCCGAGGCCGCCGGGGCGAGCACCGCGCAGTCGCCCGTCATCACGGTCTCGCCCGGCCTCGCCGTCAACCGCGCCGGGCAGACGCTCCGGCTCCACGGCCGCGCCGAGGTCGGGCTCACGTGGCGCGAAGCCTCGCCCGCGGGCGAGCCCACCAACGTCACCTTCCGCGACTGCGCCCCGCTCGACCCGGCCATCTACGTCGCCTCCGAGAGCGTCTACCTGCTCACGGTCGCGCCGGCCGAGGGGCGCGAGGGGCGCGCGCCCACGGTGGGGGCGGGCAACGTGCCGGCCGCCTACAACACCGGCTACCTCGTCGAGGGCGTCCAGTTCCGCGTCCTCGTCGTGCTCACGGGCGAGAACCTCGGCGACCGGCAGACGCTGCGCAACCGCGTCGCCTACGCCTGCTTCGGCGTCGAAGGCCCGCGCCGCGCCGCCGGCGACCCGTTCGGCACGCCGCCCGACACCTACGGCCGGCTCGACGAGCTGCGCGCGCTCGAAGAGCTGACCGACTGCGAAGTGCCGCTCGCGCTCGTCCACTGGTCGAACGTGCGCGGAGTCGAGTTCGTCGACATGTGGCCGGTGCGCCGCCGCCTGACCGCGGGCGCCGCGAGCCGGCGCTGGCACGCGCTCGTCGGCGACCGCCGCGAGGCCGAGGCCGAGGCCATGCTGCTCCAGTTTCAGGATCAGGTGGCCGACCTCGCCGCCACCCCCAACGTGAACCTGAGCGCCGCCGCGGCCGCGCAGCACTTCCGCTACCTGCCGCCGGCCGGCCTCGTCCCCGTCGCGCGCCGCGCGCCGACGGGGCGCGACTTCAAGGGCGTCAACCCCAACACCTTCTTCGGCGCGCACGCCGTGCGCCAGCCGACTTACATAGACGGCGCGGCCGTGCGCTCGCTCCTCTCGGACGCCGGGCGCTACGAGCCGGTTGACCTTTCGCGCGGCGAGGCGGTCTGGCTCTATCAGGTGGTGCAGAACGAGCAGGCTTTCAACGCCGCCGGCGCGGGCGTCCAGCCTTACCTCGTCTTCACCAGCGCCCAGATGCCTTTCCGGGGCGCGGCCCGACTCGACCTCGCCCGCTTCGACCAGAGCAACTTCGCCTGACAGCCGTGCCCGCCCGGCGGGCCGCAAGGAGGAACCGCGATGCCACAACGTTACGGCCCCGGCGATCTCATCACCGCCGCCATCATCAACGACATCCTCGCGCGGCTCGAAAAGCTGGAGGCCGCCAAGCAGGAGAAGGAGCAGGAGAAGGGCAAGGAGGCCGAGAAGGGCAAGGAGTCTGAGAAGGGCAAGGAGACCGCCGAGAAGACCAAGGAGACGGAGAAGGGCAAGGAGTCGAAGGAGACGGAAAAGGGGAAGGAGTCAAAGGAGACGGAGAAGGGGAAGGATTCGAAGGAGACGGAGAAGGGCAAGGAGTCGAAGGAGAAGGAGAAGGGCAAGGAGGCCGAGAAGGGGAAGGATTCGAAGGAGACCGAGAAGGGCAAGGACACGAAGGAGGTCACCAAGGAGAACAAGGAGGCGAAGGAGGAGAAGCAGGAGAAGGAGGCCAAGGATCGCACCAAGGAGGGCCTCTCGCTCAAGGAGAAGGATCGCGACATGGAGCCGGCCCCCTTCAACCCGAACCCGCCGGCCGCCACCTTCGGCCCCTCGAACATCAACGTCAACGTCGCCGGCCCCGGCGCGCCCGACACCCCCGAGTCCCCGACCGCCCGCGCCTTCATCCGCGAGGACGAGCGCCCCGCGGTGGGGCGACGCGCGCTGGAGCTGGCCGACACCTCCGGCGACAAGCAGCCCGAGAAGCAGGCCGAGGTCGCGGCGCAGACCAAACAGGCGGAGGCCGCAAGCTGATGCTCGTCATACTCGCCAGCCGCCACGACGCCTCCGCGCGCGACCTCGCCGCGCGCTGGGCCGAACACGACGCCGCACTCCTCACGCCGCGCGGACTCTCCGCGGCCGGGTGGCGTCACCGCCTCAACTCGCCCGCGGACTCCGTCGCCGTCCTCGGCGGGCGCGCGGTTCCCGTCTCCGGCATCACCGGCGTCCTCACGCGCCTCTGGGCCGTCGCCGAATCGGAACTCCCGCACGTCGTCCCCGCAGACCGCGAGTACGTCTCCGTCGAGATGTCGGCCTTCCTCACCTCGTGGCTCTCGTCTCTGGAGTGCCCCGTGCTCAACCGCCCCTCGGCCACCTGCCTCGCCGGCCCGAGCTGGCGCGCCGAGGAGTGGACGCGGGAGGCCGCGCGCCTCGGCATCCCCGTGCGCCCGGTCGAGCGCCGCAGCGCCCTCGGCGCGCGGCCCCCGACGCCGCGGCCCGTCGAGGATTTCTCGTCCGTGACGGTCGTCGGCGCGCGCTGCCTCGGCGCGGCGGACGAGACTATGCGGCGACACGCGCGGCGGCTGGCCGAGCACGCCGGCACGGGGCTGCTCGAAGTCTTCTTCGAGGGCGAGGGCGACGGGGCCGCCTTCGTCGGCGTCAACCTCTGGCCCGACATCGGCGCGCCCGAGACGGCCGACGCCCTGCTCGCGCACCTGAAGGGAGGCGGCACATGCTGATCCTGCTCTGGGGCCTCGCGACCGAGCGCCCCTTCGAGGTGATGTGCGAGGAGCTGGAGCGGCAGGGTCTGCCGACGTTGCTGCTCGACCAGCGCGAGGTGGAGGCCGTCGAGGTGGAGTTGAAGGTCGGCGCGGAGGTCGAAGGCCGGCTCCGCGTCGGCGGGCGCGAGGTGGACTTGCGCTCCATCACGGCGGCCTACGTCCGCCCGTGCGACTCGCGCCTCCTGCCCGCGGTCGCGCGCGCCGGCCCCGACAGCCCCCTCTGGCTCCACGCCACGACGCTCGCCGAGACGCTCTCCGTCTGGTGCGAGCTGACCGACGCGCTCGTCGTCAACCGCTTCAGCAGCATGGGGTCGAACGGCTCGAAGCCCTTCCAGCTCGACCTCATCCGCCGGCAGGGCTTCAGCGTGCCCGACACGCTGGTGACGACCGACGCCGGGGCGGCGCGCGCCTTCCGCGAGCGGCACGGCGAGGTCATCTACAAGTCCGTGAGCAGCGTCCGCAGCATCGTCTCGCGCCTCGGCCCCGAGCAGCTGGGCCGGCTCGAAGACGTGGCCTCGTGCCCGACGCAGTTCCAGCAGTACGTCCCCGGCACGGACACGCGCGTCCACGTCGTCGGGCAGGAAATCTTCCCGTGCGAGATCGTCTGCGGGGCGACCGACTACCGCTACCCCGGCGACGAGTCGGTCGAGCTGCGCGCGTGCCGCCTGCCCGCCGAGGTCGAAGAGCGCTGCTTCCGCCTCGCCGCCTCGATGAACCTGCCGGTGGCCGGCATCGACCTGCGCCGCACGCCCGAGGGCGAGTGGTTCTGCCTCGAAGTCAACCCGTCGCCCGCCTACTCTTACTATCAGGCGCACGCCGGGCTGCCCATCAGCGAGGCGGTCGCCCGCCTGCTCGCCTCGGCCGGGCGCGGCGGCGGGGCCGGAGGCGCGGGCCTCTTGCGCGAAGGCGGCGACGCCGCGGCCGCGTTGCTCGCATGATCGTCGAGCCGGGCAAAACTTACGTCCGCAGGCTGCGCGCCGTGAGCGCCGAGCGCGACGCGCTGGCGCTGCGTCTGCGGCTGGAGCGCGCCCTCTCGGCGGCCGACTTCCGCCCGCCGGGGCTGCCGGCCTCGGCCGTCCTCTGCGTGAGAAAACTGACGGGGCGGCGGGCGCACGCGCTGCTCGCGCCGGGCGCGGGCGCGCACTCGCTCGCCGACTGGCAGCGCGCAGTCGCCTCGGCCGTCGAACGGCTCGCGCGCCACGCGGCCAGCCCGGCGCGCGGGGCCGTCCCGGCCAACGCCGAGGCCGTCATCTTCCGCGATCAGGCCGAGCTGCTCGCCTGCCTCGCGGCCGACTGCTGCGACGAGGCCGCGCCCTCGCGCTGGTGGTGGCAGAGCCTCTTCGGCGGGCGCGAGGCGGCGGCCGCGCTTTTGTCGGCGTGGCTCGACGCGCCCGAGCACGTGCCGGCGGCTTTGGGCCGGCTCGCCACGGCCGGCAAGCTCGTCGCCCTCGCGCGTCGTTTGAATGAAGGTGAGGCGCGCGCCGTCCTCCGGAACGTCGCGCGCAAGTTCGGGCTGCGCGAGTTGCACGCGGCGCTCGAAGCGCCGGCCGCGCCGGAAGAGCGTCCGGCCCCGCGCGCGCCCGCCGAAGCGGCAGGCGAGACGGACGAGGGCGGCGACGATGTTTCGCCGCGCGCTCCGGCCGCGACCATTTCGGCGCCGTGGGAGCGCGACGTGCCGGAGCTTCGCGGTTACGGCTTGGGGCGCGAGCAGGCTTGCCTCGCGGGCGTCGGCCTGATGCTTTTGCGCGCGCCGGCGCGTGCGCGCTCGCCCTCTTTCGCGAGGCTCGTCACGGACTGGCGTTCGGGCGCGAGCGCGACGGCGCAAACGACGCCGACGCCGGCCGCGGCCTCCGCCGCGCGGGCGACGAAGACGCGCGCCGTCGAAGTCGCGGAGAGGCCGCCGGCCCGCGCAACGCGGCGCGAAGGTCAGGCGGGCGCGGAGGTCTTTCGGGTTGACGCGCGCGACGTTGAGGTCAGCGCGAACTTCGTCAACGCGCCGCCCGCGCCCGCGCCCGAAAGCCGCGTGACGGATGGGCGGAGCGGTAACGAGTCGGCGACGCGCGACGCCGGCCCCGACACGCCCGCGGCCGAGCCGCCCGCGAATGCGGACGCCGAACCTCTTACCGGCGCGCGCGCGGCCGAGCCGCCACGGGCGCTTGAGAGGCCGCGCCTCGACGAAGGCGCGGCGGCCCCGGCGGCCGGCGAGTCTCAAGAGACGTTCGAGCCCGCCGCCGTCTTCGAGGCGCGGATTCAGACGGGCTTCGGCGGACTCTTCTACCTGATTAACGTCGGCCTGCGCCTGAACCTTTACGGCGACTTCACGACGCCGCTCAGTCCGGGCCTGTCGCTTTCGGTCTGGGACTTCGTCGCGCTGCTCGGCCGGCGGCTCTTGGGCGAACGCATCACGGAGGACGCGGTCTGGCCGCTGCTGGCGAGGCTCGCGGGGCGGCGCGAGGGCGAGCCGCCGGGGCACGACTTCGACCCCGAAGACGAGTGGCGTCTGCCGGCGGAATGGCTCGCGCCGTTCGCCGGGGCGGGCGCGTGGGAGTGGGCGGCGGGCGGCGGGCGTCTGCGCGTGCGCCACCCCGCGGGCTTCCTCGTCCTCGACGTGCCGCTCGCCGCGGGAACGCCGGCGCGCGCGGCCGAGCGGCGGCTCGCGGACGCGTTGAAGGTTTATGAAGGTCGCGTTGATTTCACCCTCGAACCCTCCTTGCCGGGAGACTCCGCCGGGACGCCGCGGGCCGCCGGCGACGGGGGCGAGGGCGGCGCGCTCGGGCGTTGGCTCGACTGGCTGACGCCTTACGTCGTCGCGCGCCTGCGGCTCGCGCTCGGCGCGGGCGAGGCGGCGCGTCTGCTGTGCGAGCAGGCGGCGCGCGTGAGCGTGACCGAGACGCGGCTCGACGTGACCTTCGGGTTGGCGCGCCTGCCCGTCGAGGTGCGCCTCTCGGGACTCGACCGCGACCCCGGCTGGGTGCCGGCCGCGGGCCGCGGCGTCGCTTTCCATTACGAGTGAGGGACGGAAGGAGCAAGTCGCCGATGCGGACAGAGACTTACGAGGCCGAAGTCGCCGGGGCCGAGACTGCCGAGGCCGAGGCGCTCGCGCCCGGTCAGCACTTCAACCTGTACCTCTACGCGGCCGTGCTCAACCTGCTGCGCCACGCCGCCGAGACGCACGGCTCGTGGGAAGAGGTCTTCAACCAGTACCCCTTCCTCGGCGGCTACTACCACGAGGTGACGGCCAACGGCGTCGGCGGGATGTCTCTGGGCGAGGCGGCCGAGTTCTGGCGGCGCGCGCTGGAGGAGGCCGCGGAGACGCCGGCGCGCCTGCCGCTGCGCGCGCTCGGCGCGGCCTACGGCCTCGACTACGAGGCGCTGCTGCTTCTGCTGACCACGGGCCTCGTCGAAGAGGACGCGCGCTTCGGCGCGATGTTCGAGCGGATGCAGGTCGCGGCCGGGCAGCACCGCCCGACCGTCGGGCTTTTGCAGGAGCTGTGGCAGGACGCCGTGGGCGACGTGCAGGGGCCGCTGCGCGCGCTGCGCGAGTGCGGGCTGGTCGAGGTCATCAACCCCGAAGCGCCGCGCGCCGAGTGGGCGCTGCGCGTGCCCGGCCCCGTCTGGGACGCGCTGCGCGGCGAGGCCCGCGAGTGGCCCGCGCCGTGGGCGCGCTACGCCCCGCCCGAGAGCCTGACGGCGTGCGAAGAGCTCGTCGTGGACGAAGAGGTGCGGGCCTCGCTCCCGACCGTCGCGGCGCTGCTCGGCGCGGGCGAGGCGCGCGCGCTCGTCGTGCGCGGGCCGCGCCACAACGGGCGGCGGACGCTGGTCGGCGCGGTGGCGCGCGCGCTCGGCCGCGGCGTCGTCGAGGTCACGGGCCTCGAAGGCCCCGGCGACGAGCGCTGGCGCCTGCTCGGCCCGCTGGCCGTGATGCTCGACGCCGTCGTCCTCGTCGCGCTCGACCCCGCGCCCGGCGAGACGGTCGAGGTGCCGCGGCTGCGCGGCGACGGCGCGCTGCTCGGCCTCGTCCTCGGCCGCCACGGCGGACTCGCCGGCCCCGGCGTCGAACGCTCGCTCGCCGTCACGCTGGAACTGCTGCCGGAGCCGGGCCGCCGCCGCCTCTGGGAGCGCGGCTTCGACGGCCGCCCGCACGCGGACGCCGCCGAGGTCTGCGGCCGCCTGCGCCTGACGAGCGGGCACATCCTGCGCGCGGCCGGGCTGGCGGCGGCGCGCGCTTCGCTCGAAGGGCGCGAAGAGGTCACGCGGCGCGACGTGCGCGAGGCGGCGCGCGCGGCCGGCCGGCAGGCGCTCGACACTCTGGCCGCGCGCGTCCACGTCGAGGGCGACTGGGGCCACCTCGCGGCCGGCCCCGAGACGTTGCGCGAGCTGCGCGCGCTGGAGAGCCGCTGCCGCCACCGCGAGCGCCTGCGCGAGAGCGTCGGCGAGAGCTTCGGCCGGCAGTTGAACTGCGGCGTGCGCGCGCTCTTCGGCGGCCCGAGCGGCACGGGGAAGACGCTGGCCGCGCGCCTGCTCGCCGCCTCCCTCGACATGGATTTGTACCGGCTCGACCTCTCGTCGGTCGTCAACAAGTACATCGGCGAGACGGAGAAGAGCCTCAACCAACTGTTCGCGCGGGCCGAGGAGCTGGACGTGATCCTGCTGCTCGACGAGGGCGACGCGTTGCTGACGCAGCGCACCAGCGTCCAGTCCTCGAACGACCGCTACGCCAACCTCGAAACCAACTTCCTTTTGCAGCGGCTCGAAACCTACGAGGGCGTCATCGTGGTGACGACCAACGCGGCCGAGCGCATCGACACGGCCTTCCAGCGGCGCATGGACGTGGTCATAGACTTCCGCCCGCCCGAGCCCTCCGAGCGCTGGCTGATCTGGCAACTGCACCTGCCGCGCGAGCACGCCGTCTCGCGCGAGGCGCTCGAAGAGGTGGCGCACCGCTGCGCGCTCACCGGCGGGCAGATACGCAACGCCGTGCTCCACGCCTCGCTGCTCGCGCTCGACGCGGGCGAACCCGTCGCGGACGCGCACCTCGCGGCCGCCGTCCAGCGCGAGTACCGCAAGGCGGGCGCGGTCTGCCCGCTCCGGAATTTTTGATTGACAGTCGTCAGTCGTCAGCCGTCGGCCGTCAGTTCTCCGGCCACGCCGAAAACCGAAGACTGATTGCTGACAACCGAAATGGCTTATGCCGAAGACGCCCGCCACACGCACGAGCAAGGCCGCGCCGAGCGCCCCGGCGGTGAGTAAGCCGGCCGCGCGCCCGTCGTCTTCGCGACCGGCGGCCGGGGCGAAGTCGCGCCTCGCCGGCAAGCCGGCCGTGCGCCTGCCGGCCGCGCGCGCCAAAGGGAAGGGGAAGGCCCCCGCCCCCGAGTCGCCGGCGCAGGCGGCCGCGGCCGCCGACCCGCGCCTTCAGGACGCGCTCGACAAAGTCAGGCTCAACGCCAAGCGGACGAAGGATCACCGGCCCGCCTCGGAGAAGAGTCAGGAGGCGCGCGACGCGGCCGGCGAGCAGTTCAAGGAGAAGAGCCGCCTGTCGCGCGCGCAGGAGTCGCAGGTCGAGAAGATCAAGGAGGCCGAGGGCCAGCCGCCGGAGGAGAAGAGCTTCCTCGAAACGCTCGAAGAAGAGATCGAGAAGGTCATGCCCAAGACCATCAAGGACGCCGACTCCTTCATGAACAAGAAGGATCAGGACAAGTTCAAGGGGGCGATGACCGGCAACATCGAGCAGCAGAAGGAGGGGATGACGGCCGGCATGCGCGGCGCCGCGCAGAAGCCGCCCGACCCGACGAAGGTCGCCCGCACCGAGGACGACGAGTACAAGCCGCTCCCGGCCGAGGCGCTGCCGGCGGCCGCCACCGTGCCCGTCGGCGCCCGCAACGCCATGCCCCCGCCGCGCCCAGACCCCGAAGTCTCGCTCCAGTCGAGCAAGGACGAGGTCGAGCGCGAGATGGCCGACAACAAGATCACCGACCCCCAACTGGCGAAGGCCAACGACCCGCGCTTCAGCGCCGTCCTCGAAGCCAAGGCCGAGGTCAACCGCAACGCCGACGAGGCCCCGCAGCGCTACCGCGAGGGCGAGATGAAGACGCTCGCCACCGCCGCCTCGCGCGCGGCCGGCGCCGAGCGCCGCGGCATGGCCGGGATGGCGGAGGCGCGCGGCCGCGAGGGCGGCGAGGTCAAGACGCGCCAGACGGCGGCGCAGCAGCGCGAGGAGAAGCGCCGCGAGTGGGTGGCCGGCGAGGTCGAGAAGATTTACGGCGAGACGAAGGGCAACGTCGAGAAGAAGCTCTCGACGCTGGAGGCCGACGTGACCCGCATCTTCGACGCCAACCTCAAGATCGCCATCGACCACATGAAGGAGGAGACGCAGCGGAAGAAGAGCGAGTGGAAGCGCGACCGCTACTACACCGGCCCCATCTTCAACGCCGTCCTCTGGGGCTACGACAAGTTCAAGGGCATCGACCACCAGCCGCGCATCAAGCAGATTTACGTCGAGGCCGCCGAGGAGTTCACCAAGGACATGAAGTTCATCGTCCGCCTCCTCGCCGGCCTCGTCGCGCGGCGGCTGAAGGAGGCCCGCGAGGAGGTCGAGCGCGGGCGCGCGCGCATCCACACCTTCGTCGCCGCCCTGCCCGAAGACCTCAAGGGGTACGGGGAGGAGGCCGAGAAGGCGATCTCGGATCGCTTCGACGAGCTGAAGCAGAGCATCGAGGACAAGAAGCAAGACCTCGCGATGAGCATCGCCCAGCGCTACAAGGAGGCGCACGACAAGGCGGCCGAGGCCATCAAGGAGATGCAGGCCGAGGACAAGGGGCTGGTCAAAGCCTTCCTCGACAAGCTGGCCGAGATCGTCGAAATCCTCCGCAACTTCAAGCGGCGGATCATGTCCATGCTGCGCAAGGCGGCGAGCGCCATCGACCTCATCGTCGCCGACCCCATCGGCTTCCTCGAAAACCTGCTCTCGGCCATCAAGCGCGGCGTCGGCCAGTTCGTCGACCGCATCTGGGAGCACCTCAAGACCGGCTTCATGGAGTGGCTCTTCGGCTCGCTGGCGGCGATGGGGGTGAAAATCCCGAAGGACTTCTCGCTGCCCTCCATCCTCCAGCTCGTCCTCGACGTGCTCGGCATGACCTCCGCGCGCATCCGCGGCAAGGTGGTCAAGATCATCGGCGAGCGCAACGTGGCGATGCTGGAGGCGGCGTGGGGCGCGGTCGACACGCTGCTCAGGGGCGGGCCGGCGGCGCTCTGGGAGCAGGTCAGGGAGTACCTGTCGAACCTCAGGGAGATGGTCGTCGGCGCCATGCAGGACTGGCTGATCACCGCCATCATCCGCTCGGCCGCGACCAAGATCGCGATGATGTTCAACCCGGCCGGGGCCATCATTCAGGCCATCCTCATGATCTACCGCACGGTGATGTTCTTCATCGAGAACATCGACCGCATCCTCGCCTTCGTCGAGGCCATCATCGAGTCGGTCTACAACATCGCGACGGGCGCGGTGGGCGCGGCGGCCGACTGGATCGAGAAGGCGCTGGCGCGCACCATCCCGATCATCATCGGCTTCCTCGCGCGCCTGCTCGGCCTCTCCGGCCTCGCCGACCGCATCAAGGGCTTCATCCTCAGAGTCCAGACGCGCGTGGACAAGGCCATCGACAAGGTCATCGAGAAGATCGCCGGCGGCATCAAGAAGGTCATCGGGGCGGGCAAGGCCGTGGCCGGCAAGATCGTCGCGTGGTGGAAGCAGAGGCGGAAGTTCACGACGCCCGAGGGCGAGACGCACACCATCTTCGTCGGCGGCGAGAGCGCCGACGGGCCGCTCATGATCGCCAGCAAGGAGCAGCCCTACCGCGACTACGTCAACGCCGTGACGTTCCCGAAGACCGACCGGAAGAAGACGGCCGCGAAGGCGCTCGCCCTCACCACGCTCGGCCAGATCGAGCGGATGCGGAAGCGCAACGAGGACGACGGCACGAAGACCGCGCGTTTCACCGACCTGCTCGACGAGCTGTCGGGGGCCACCCTCGTCCTGATGAGCGGGGGGGCGATGCCCGAGTCCACGCCGCCCGTCTACGGCGGCGCGTCCGCGGCCGGGTTCGGCACCACCGTGACCGTCAACATCCTCTCGAAGCAGGGGGCCGGCGGCAGCCCCGCCGACTCCGACGGGATGACCGGCGCGACTTGGGATATATTGAAGCAGCGCTACGAAAAAAAGACGAGCAAGCGGCGCTTCTACAAGCTCGGCCACCTGCTCAGCATGCACCTGCACGGCCCCGGCGACCACTGGCCGAACCTGACGCCGCAGTCCGAGAGCGGCAACCAGCTCTTCGAGCGCGGGAAGGGCGAGAACCAGCTGAAGCGCTGGGTGCACAGCGAGGGCAAGGTCGTGCGCTACTCCGTCACGGCCGCCTACGGCCGCAGCACGAACAAGGCCGCCATCATCGCCAAGTGGAAGGCGGCCCGAGACCCGAAGATCGCCCAGAAGACCAAAATCCTCAACGCCGAGGACAAGGTGGCGACCGAGCTGCGCTTCGACTATCAGGTCATCTTCGAGAAGGGTAAATTCGTCACGAACGGGGCGAAGGAGTCCGGCTCGGCCGCGAACGACATCCGGCAGGAGGCCGACAAGTACCACATACCCTGAGGGCGAACGACATGAACATCGACATCGTCGAGGAACTGGGGAAGCTGGCCGGGGCCGTCAAGGCGCACCCGATGCTGGAGCTGCTGGAGCATGAGGTGCGGCCGCCCGTGGCCGACAAGGTCGTCCGCGAGGTGGAGAAGAAACTGGGGCACGCCGTACCCGACCCGGTGAAGAGCTTCTACCGGCAGGCCGACGGCGCGAAGCTGAGCTGGCGCTTCAAGCCGAGGCTGTCGAAGAAGAAGAAGGATCAGGCGCGCGAGGAGTTCAAGGAGCTGGCCGCGCCGCCCGACATCGTCTTCAAGGTGGCCGGCAACATCAACCTGCTGCCGCTGCGCGACTCGCTGCTCGACGAGGAGTACGCCATCCCGCAGAACGAGGAGGTCGAGGGCGAGTTCGACTTCGAGGGGAAGGTCTATTCCGACAACGAGTTTTGCCGGATGCTGCGCCCCTTCGACTTCATCGACGACTATTACGCCATGGCCTTCGTCGTCCGGCCCGGCGCCCCTAACTGGAAGATGATGCTGCTCGGCGACTACTGGATCGAGTACGACAGCTCGCGCGTCACGTGGCTGGAAGATTATCTGAGGTTCGTCGTCGCGACGTGGGGCATCAGGCGGGCCCGCGAAAAACTTTTCAGCGAGTACCGCGGCGACAAACAGCCGCCGCTCACTTTCGACGCGGGCCTCGCCGCGCGCGTCGTGCCGGCGGTGCTGACGAGCCCGGCCTGACGGCCGCGGGCGCGGGCGGATAAAATCTTGCGGGACTCACGCATCTACCTCGACTCGCTCCCGCCGCTCGACGTGCAGGTCGGCTACGGCGCGCTGGGGCTGCGGGGCGAACTCGGCTACGAGGGCAAGGCCGTCTCGGTCGGGCGGCGGGCCTACGCGCACGCGCTCAGCACGCACCCGCCCGCGCGGCTCGTCTTCGACCTCGGCGGCCGCTTCCGCGAATTCAGCGCGCAGGTCGCGCTCAACGACGACGCGGCCGCCGGGAGTTCTTACGCGGACTTCCTCGTCGTCGCTGACGGGCGGCCCGTCGCCGCGGCCCCGCGCGTCACGGCCGGCGAGCCGCCGCGCCCGCTGTCCGCCTCGGTCGCGGGCGCGCGTCGTCTGGAGCTTCTCGTGAGCACCACGCGCTGGCGGCACAGCCACGCCGTCTGGCTCGACCCGCGGGTGAGCGAGGGCGAGGCGGCGGCCCCGCGCCTCGCGCTGCGCGACTGCCTCGCGCGCGTGGAGATCGGGCCGCCGGCCGAGCCCCTGCGCGCGCGCCGCGCGGTGGCGACGGTGGTCTCGCCCGGCTTCGAGTCCCTGCTCGACGACATGCTCGGCTCGCTCGGCGCGCACGGGAACTGTCAGGACGCCCTGCTCGTCGTCTTCGGCGTGGACGCGGACGACTCCTGCCGCCGCGTGGCGACGAAGCACGGGGCGCGCTTCGTCGAGTGCCGCCGCCGCGCGGTCGTCAACCCGACCGTCAAGTCCGTCCTCTACTCGGCGGCGCGCGTCGTCGAGGCCGAGAGCTTCCTCTGCCTCGACTCGGACATGCTGGTGCTCGGCGACCTGCGGCCCGTCTTCGCCGCGCTCGAAGCCTGCCCGCCCGGCAGCATCCTCGCCTGCCGCGAGGCCAACGGGAGCGAAGAGACGAGACTGGCCGAGGCGCTCTCGGTCGTCTACAAGGGCGGGGGCGCGGACATCGCGCGCGTCGCCGGCCGCGACGGGGGCGAGGGCGATTACGCCCTCGTCGTCAACGACGGCCTCTTCGCCGGGGGGCGCGCGGCGCTGCTCGCGCTCGACTCGCTCGTCCGCGGCTGGGAGGGCGCGGCCGCGTGGGTGGACGAGCGCGAGGACGTTTGGTGGCGCAACCAGTTCGTCTTCAACCTCGCGCTCGCGCGCCTGCGCTGCGGCGTCGAACTCTCACCCGTCTACAACGTGCAGCTCAACTCGCAGGACGTGGAGCCGAGCCTCGCCGGCGGCCGCGCCCGCGCGACGTGGCGCGGGCAGGAGGCGCGCGTCCTCCACTTCAACGGCGGCGGCCGCGCGAAGTACCCGGAGCTGCGCGGGCGCTTCGCGGCCGTGGCCGAGCCGCTCGCGGGCGCGGGCGGCGGCGACGGCTACGCGGCCTTCCTCGAAGCCCTGCGCGGGTGGGTGGGCACGCGGGGCCTCGGCGCGCTGGCGTGGTCTTTCTACGGCCTGACGGACGGGCGCTCGGCCCGCGTCGCCGACCCCTCGACGCTGCCTTTGCTCGCCCTGCTCCACTACCTCGTGCGCGCGCAGGGCTGCGTCCGCGTCCTCGAAACGGGGACGGCGCGCGGCGTCTCGGCCGCCTGCCTCGCCTCGGCCGTCGCGCACCGCGCGGGCGGGCGCGTCGTCACGCTCGACCCCTCGCCGCACGCGGACGCGCCGGAACTCTGGGCCGCGCTGCCCCCGGAGATGCGCGCGCGCATCGAGCACCGCGCCGCCGACTCGCTCGCGGGGATGGCGGCGGCCGTCGAGGCGGGCGAGCTTTACGAGGCCGCTCTGCTCGACACGCTCCACACGGAGGAGCACGTCTGGGCCGAGTTCCGGCTGGCGGCGCGGCTCGTCTGCCCCGGCGGGTTGATTCTGATTCACGACGCGACCTACGCGCACGGCACGGTCGAGGCGGCGCTCAAGCGGATCGAGCGGGCCGGCTACGGCGTGACGCGCCTGTGGGCGGCCGAGGGCGGGTCGCCGGAGGACGACCGGCTCGGCCTCGCCGTCGTCGAGAACCGCCGCCGCACGGAAGGCGCGGAGGCTTGATGAGGAAAGTCTGCGTCGGCATCCACGTCCACGCCGAGCCGTCGCGCCTGCGGGCGACGCTGGAGAGCGTGCGCGCGCGCACGCCGGGCGGGGTCGGGCTGCTGCTGCTGCCCGACGGGCCGGACGCCGAGACGGCCGAGGCGCTGGCCTCGATGCCGGGCGTCGAGCAGTCGGGCACGGACGCGGGGCGCGGGGCGGCCGCCTGCTTCAACCGGCTCGCGTCCGCCTCGCCGGCCGACGTGCTGGTGCTCGTCGAAAGCGGCGCGGTGGTCGGCCCCGGCTGGCTCGACTATCTGCTCGCGGCGCTCGACGCCGACGCGAGCCACGGGCTGGCCGGGCCTTCGACCAACAACGCTTGGAACGAGCAGGGCGCGTTCCCGCGCGCGGGCGGGACTGTCGAAGAGGTCGGGCGCGCGGCGCGCGAGGCGGCGCGTCGCTTCGCGGGCGAGGTGCGTGCGCTCGCCCCGCTCCACAGCCTCGCCGACTTCTGCTACGCCGTGCGGCGCGAGGTGGTCGAGGCCGTGGGCGCGGCCGACGAGGCTTACGGCGCGGGGCCCTGCTGGGAGATGGACTACAACGCGCGGGCCGCGCGCGCCGGCTTCAAAGGCGTCTGGGCCTGCTCGGCTTACGTCTGGCGCGCGCCCTTCACGGCGCGGCGGCGCGAAGAGGAGCGCCGCCTGTTTGAAATCAACAAGCGGCGTTATCAGGATAAGTTCTGCGGCGCGCGCCTCCGCGGCGAGAAGACGGATTACCGCCGGCACTGCCGCGGCGACGCCTGCCCGAACTTCGCCCCGCCCGAGTCAATCCGAATCCACCTGCCCCTGCGCGCTCGCGGGCCGAAGGCGCCGACCCCCGCGCCGCCGGAGCTTCGCCGCGCCGCGCACGCCGCGCCGCCCGCGCCGCACGCCGTTCCGGACGCAGCGCGCACGCCGCCCGCCCCGGCGCACGTGCCGCGCGCCGCCGCTTCCGACGTGCCCGACGCAGCGCACGCGCTTTCCCCCGGAGCGCACGCCCCGCTCCCCGAAGCGCGGCCGGCGCTCGCCAACGCGCCGCGCGTTAACGCGGGCGTGCCGCTCGTGACCTGCATCATGCCGACCGGCGACCGCCGCGCCTTCGTGCCGCAGGCCGTCCGCTGCTTTCTCGCTCAGGATTACCCCGACGCCGAGCTGCTCGTGCTCGACGACGGGGCCGACGCGGTCGCCGACCTGCTCCCGGCCGACGCCCGCGTCCGCTACGTGCGGCTGGCGGAGAAGCTGAGCGTCGGCGCCAAGCGCAACCTCGCCTGCGAGCAGGCGCGCGGCTCCTTGATCGTCCACTGGGACGACGACGACTGGTACCCGCCGTGGCGCGTGCGCGTTCAAGTCCGGGCGCTCACCGAGGGCGGGGCCGACCTGTGCGGCACGAGCCAGCTCTTTTACTACGAGGCGGCCTCCGGGCGCGCGTGGCGCTACGCCTACGCCGGCTCGCGCGGCGCGTGGGTCGCCGGCAACACGCTCGCCTACCGCCGCGACTTCTGGCGGCGTCACCGCTTCCCGGACGTGCGCGTGGGCGAGGACACGCGCTTCGTGTGGGGCGCGGCCGGCGCGAAAGTCAGCGACCTCGCAGACCCTTCGCTCTGCGTGGCGACCGTCCACGCCGCCAACACCAGCCCGAAGAACACCGGCGGCGGCTTCTGGCACGAACTCCCGCCCGAGGAGGTGCGCCGCCTCGTCGGCGACGACTTCCACCTCTACCGCACCGCCTCGCTGGCGGCCGCGGGCGCGGACGACTGGCCGCTCGTCTCCTGCATCATGCCGACCTACGACCGGCGCGCTTACGTCCCGCTCGCCCTCGAACACTTCCGCCGGCAGGACTACCCGCGCAAGGAGCTGATCGTCGTGGACGACGGCGCGGACGCCGTGGGCGACCTCTGCGAGGGGCGCGCGGGCGTGCGCTACGTGCGGCTCGCGATGCACACCTCCATCGGCGGCAAGCGCAACCTCGCCTGCCGGCAGGCCCGCGGTCAGGTCATCGCCCACTGGGACGACGACGATTGGTACGCGCCCGACCGCCTGCGCTATCAGGTCGCGCCCATCCTCGCGGGCGAGGCCGACCTGACGGGCCTCGTCAACAACTGCGTGCTGGAGTTGCCCGGCGGCGACTTCTGGACGACGACGCCCGACCTGCACCCGCGCATGTTCGTCGGCGACGTGCACGGCGGCACGCTCGTCTTCCGCGCGTCGCTGCTGGAGACGGGCATCCGCTACCCCGAAACGAGTCTGGCCGAGGACGCGGCGCTCATCCGGCAGGCCGTCGCCCGCCGCGGCCGCCTGCTGCGCCTCTCGAACCCCGGCCTTTTCGTCTACGTCCGCCACGGCGCGAACGCGTGGCGCGAGTACGCGCCCGGCCGCTTCATAGACCCCGACGGCTGGCGGCGCATCCCGCAGCCCGCGACCTTCCCCGCCGCCTCGCTCGCCGCCTACCGGACCGCGTCGCGGAAACGATGAGCTGAAAGCCGGGTCGCCGGTCGCCGGCCGTCAGTTTTCGGCGAAGGCGGAGAACTAGCGGCCGGCGACCGAGAAACGATGATTAATTCATCGTTGCCCCGTTCCGCGTTCAACGTTTCTGTGGTAAATAAGTGGCATGGCTGACAACCCGACCGCGCGCCGTGGCCCCCGGTGGCTGCGCCCTTCGCTCGACTGGCTGCTGGTCTTCGTGCCCGTGGCCGCCGCCCTGAGGTTCGTGCCCGGCCTCGACAACCCGACGGCGCTCTTCATCGTCTCGTGCCTCGCCATCATCCCCCTCGCCGGCTGGATGGGGCGGGCCACCGAGCACCTCGCCGAGCACTTGGGGCAGGGCGTCGGCGGGCTCCTCAACGCCACCTTCGGCAACGCCGCCGAGCTCATCATCGCGCTCTTCGCCCTCTCGAAGGGGCTGACCGGCGTCGTCAAGGCTTCGATCACCGGCTCGATCATCGGCAACATCCTGCTCGTGCTCGGCCTCGCGCTGCTCGGCGGCGGGCTGAAGTGGCAGAAGCAGGAGTTCAACCGCACGGCCGCGGGCGTCTCGGCCACGGCGCTGACGCTGGCCGCCATCGCGCTCATCATCCCGACCGTCTTCCATCAGGTGGCCGACGACGTGCCGGTCGCCGCCGGCGGCTGGACGCCGGAGAAGGAGCAGGGCCTCTCGCTCGCCATCGCCATCGTGCTCTTCCTGACCTACGCGCTGACGCTCGTCTTCACGCTCGTCACGCACCGGAGCCTCTTCGGCGGCCACGACGCGCCGCACGACGTGGCCGGCGAGGCCGGGGCCGAGCGGACGCGGATGGAGGCCGAGGAGGGCGCGCACGCGCCGTGGTCGGTCGGCAAGGCGCTCACGGTGCTGCTCGTCGCCACCGCCTTCGTCGCGCTCATCTCGGAGTTTCTGGTCGGGGCCATCGAGGGCGCGCGCGAGTCTCTGGGGCTGACGGAGGTCTTCGTCGGCGTCATCGTCGTCGCCATCGTCGGCAACGCGGCCGAGCACTCGTCGGCCATCCTGATGGCGCTGCGGAACAAGATGGACATCGCCATCGGCATCGCCGTCGGGTCGAGCCTCCAGATCGCGCTCTTCGTCGCGCCGCTGCTCCTCTTCGCCTCCTACCTCTTCGGCACGCCGATGGACCTTGAGTTCACCGTGCCGGAGGTGATCGCGGTCGTCGGCTCGATCATCATCGTCGAGCAGATCAGCGGCGACGGCGAGAGCAACTGGGCAGAGGGGCTGCAACTGCTCTCGGTATACGCCATCCTCGCCATCCTTTTCTACTTCCTCCCCGACACGCACGTGCCCGGCGCGGCCGCGCCGCACGCGACGACGCCGGCCCACTAACCGACAGGGCCGGGCGCCGGAGACCGTCTCCCCGGCGCCCGGCCCGGAGCCCCGGCCGACACGATGTTAAAGGTCATCTTCGCGCTGCTCCTGCTGCCCTTCGCCGACGCCGGCCCCGCGCGCTGGGAGCCGCAGCGGAGCGGCGCGTCCGTCCGCCTGCGCGGCGTCAGCGCCGTCAGCGCGCGCGTGGCTTGGGCGAGCGGCGACAAAGGGACTTTCGCGCGCACGACCGACGGCGGGCGGACGTGGCGGGCGGGCGTCGTGCCCGGCGCCGAAGAGTTGGACTTCCGCGACGTGGACGCCTTCGACGCCGAGACCGCCTACCTGCTCTCGATAGGCGAGGGCGCGCGCTCGCGCATCTACAAGACGACCGACGGCGGCCGGACGTGGGCGCTCCAGTTCCGGAGCGCGCGCCCCGCGGCCTTCTTCGACGCGATGGCCTTCTGGGATCGAGACCACGGGCTGGCCGTCAGCGACCCCGTCGAGGGGCGCTTCCTCGTCATCACGACCTCGGACGGCGGCCGGACTTGGAGCGAGACGCCGCGCGACGGGATGCCCGCGGCGCTCGCCGGCGAGGGCGGCTTCGCGGCGAGCGGAACCTGCGTCGCCGTCGGCCCCGCGGGCCGCGCGTGGTTCGGGACGGGCGGCCCCGCGGGCGCGCGCGTCTTCCGCACCGCGGACGCGGGGCGCACGTGGGAGGCGGCCGAGACGCCGGTGGCGGGCGGCAAGACCGCCGGCATCTTCTCGCTCGTCTTCCTCGACGCGCGCAGGGGCGTGGCGGTCGGCGGCGATTACGCGAAGGAGCGGGAGGCGGGCCGCAACGCGGCGCTGACCGGCGACGGCGGGAGGACTTGGCTGCCGGTCGGGGCGGCGGGGCCGCGCGGCTACAGGTCTTGCGTCGCGCTGCTGCGCGGGGCCGGGCCGCCCGCCCTCGTCGCCGTCGGCCCGAGCGGGTCGGACTACTCGCTCGACGGCGGCCGGAGTTGGCGCGCGCTCGGCCCCGCGGGCTACCACAGCGCGAGCTTCGCGCCGCGCGCCGCCGCGGGTTGGGCCGTGGGCGAGGCCGGCGGCGTCGGCAGGTACGCCGGCCGGCTCGGGCGCGCGGCGGGCGCGGCGCGGCGGCCGGGCCGACACCGCCCCGGCCCGAACCCGAAGACCTGAACTCTTAAAGGCAGCACGGAGTCCGAAAGGCCGCGCCATGTACCCAGCCGGCAACCTTCACATCCCCGCGCCGCACGGGCGCATCGAGGCCATCCTCAAGGAGCCGCACGGCTCGGCCGCGCGCGGCGTCGCGCTCGTGCTCCACCCGCACCCCCTGCACGGCGGGACGATGCACAACAAGGTGGTCTTCCGCACGGCCCGCGGCCTCGGCGACGCGGGGCTCGTCACCCTGCGCATCAACTTCCGCGGCGTCGGCCACTCGACCGGCGCGCACGACCACGCCCGCGGCGGCGAGCAGGAGGACGCGCGCCTCGCGCTCGACTACTTGGTCGGGCAGTACCCGGGCCTGCCCGTCTTCCTCGCCGGCTTCTCCTTCGGCGCGCGCGTCGGCCTCGAAGTCGGCACGCGGGACGGGCGCGTCCGGTTCCTCGTCGGCGTCGGCACGCCGGTCAGCATGGCCGAGCGCGACTACGACTTCTCCTTCCTTTCGGAGTGCCGCAAGCCGCTCCTCCTCGTCCACGGCGAGCGCGACGAGTTCGGCGACGTGGGCGTGCTGCGCGCCCTCGCCGCCCGCCTCCCGCCCGAAGCCCGCGCCCGCGTCGAGGTCATCCCCGGCGCCGGCCACTTCTTCGACGACCAGCTCGAAGACCTCCGCCGCGTCGTCGCCGCGTGGGCGGCCGAGATGTTGGCCGAAGGCAGTTAACGGAAGCCCGAAGGCGGTTAACGGAGGCCGGGGCGGCGGCGGTCGGCGGTTACGTCAAAGACCCCTCTGACGTAACCGCCGGCCGACTGCCGCCCCGGCCTCCGTTCAGCGTGCCGCTTACGCCTCTTCGTAGAGGCGGTCGATCACGTCTTTGTATTTTTCGTCGATGACGCGGCGTTTGACCTTGAGGGTCGGGGTGAGTTCGCCGCCGGCGACGGTCATCTCCTGCTCGATGAGGGCGACGCGCTTGACGCGCTCGAAGCGGGAGAGGTCTTCGGTGAGCGAGTCCACCTGCCGCTGGAAGAGGTCGAGGATGCGCGGGTGGCGGCAGAACTCCGAAGGGGTCTTGAGGTCGAGCCCCTTGTGCTGGGCGTAGGAGCGCAGCGCCTCCCATTCGGGGACGATGAGGGCCGCCGCGAACTTGCGGCCGTGGCCGACGAGCACCACCTGATTGACGAAGCGCGACTGCTTGATGCGCTGCTCGATGGGCTGCGGGGCGACGTACTTGCCGCCGGAGGTCTTAAACAGCTCCTTCTTGCGGTCGGTGATGCGCAGGGCCCCGGCGGCGTCGAGCGTGCCGATGTCGCCGGTGCGGAACCAGCCGTCCTCGGTGAAGACCTCGCGCGTCGCCTCCGGCTTGTTGTAGTAGCCGAGCATGACGTTGGGGCCGCGCGTCTCGATCTCGCCGTCGGCCTCGGCGATCCTCACCTCGACGTTGCGGATGGGGCGGCCGACCGTGCCGATGCGGTTGTCCTCGGGGCCGTTGACGCAGATGACGGGCGAGGTCTCCGTCAGCCCGTAGCCCTGCACGATGGGGAGGCCCGCGCCGTTGAAGACGTGGCCGAGGTCTTCGGGGAGCGCCGCGCCCCCCGAGCAGAAGATGCGGACGCGGCCGCCCGTCGCCTCGCGCCACTTCGAGAAGACGAGCCGCGACGCGAGCCCGTGTTGCAGCGCGAGCGCGGCCGGGACTCGCTTCTTCTCCGTCGTGAGGCGCGACCAGCGGCGGCCGACGCCGACCGCCCACATCAGCAGCGCCGTCTTCGCCCGCCCGCCCTCGGCCGCCTTCTCCTTGATGCGCGCGTAGATTTTTTCGAAGAGCCGCGGGACGGCGATGAGCACGGTCGGGCGCACCTCGCGCATGTTGTCGCCGATCTTCTCCATCGCCTCGGAGAAGAAGACCCGCGCGCCGTGGTGCAGGTACATGTACATCGAGCCGCGCTCGAAGATGTGCGAGAGCGGGAGCACGGAGAGCACCACGTCGTCGTGGCGGAAGGCGAGGCGGTCGGAGGTGTCGATCAGGTTCGAGACGACGTTCGAGTGCGTGAGCATCACGCCCTTCGGCTCGCCCGTCGTCCCCGAGGTGTAGATGATCGTGGCGAGGTCTTCGGGCGTGACGGCGCGCGCGAGCGCGTCGGCGAGGCCGGGCTGCTCTTCGCCGAGGGCGCGGCCGCGCTCTTCGAGCTGCGCGAGCGTCAAGACCTCGCGCCCGTCGGCGCCCTCGGCCTCGCCCGCCATCAGCACGACGCGGCGCAGCGTCTCGCACTCGCCGACGCCTTCGCGGACGCGCGCGTAGGCTTCCGGGTTCTGGATGAAGAGGACGGTCGAGCCGGAGTCGTTGAGGATGTAGCAGGCCTGCGGCGGGGCGAGCGTCGGGTAGAGCGGCACGTCTATGACGCCCGCCGACAGGCACCCGGCGTCGGTCAGAACCCACTCGGGCGAACTCTCCGAGAGGATGGCGACGCGGTCGCCGCGGCGGACGCCGAGGGCGTGGAGCCCGAGCGCGATGTGGCGCGCGCGCCGCAGGAACTCTTCCGAAGAGATGGGCTGCCACGCGCCGCCGCGCTTGGCGTTGAGCGCGTCGGGGCGCGCGTGCCGCCTGAGCGCGCGCTCGAAGACCTCGACGAGCGTGCGCGGCTCGTCGTCGTGGAGCGGCACGCGGCGGGGGCCGGCGGCCGGCGCGGGCTGATGGGTTTTCGTCTGCTCGGTGGTGTTCATCATTTGGCGCTCACCCCGTCGAAGAAGATGTTCAGGACTTCGTCGGCCATCGGCGCGAGCTTGTAGCGGCGCTTCGAGAGAATCCAGTTGGTCGCCATCTCGTCGAGGGCGCCGAAGAGGATTTTCGAGACCAGCTTGGCGTTCAGCTCCGGGCGGAAGAGGCCGGCGGCCTGCCCCTCCTCGAAGACCTCGCGGATGAGGTTGAGGTAGGAGGCGAGGCCCGCCTCGGAGAACTCCTCCATGAACTTGGTCGTGCCGCGCAGCTCGACTTGGAAGACGACGGCGAGGTCGCGGTCGGAGCCCAAGCGTTCGAGGTGGTGGCGGGCGATGCGGCGCAGCTTGTCGCGCGGGTCGGCGATCTTCGAGAGTTCCTCGCGCCCCTCGGCGATGGCCTCCGAGGTGTTGCGCTCGAAGATCGAGCGGAGGATCTCTTCCTTGCTCTTGAAGTAGAGGTAGACGGTGCCGTCGGCGACGCCGGCCTCGCGCGCGATGTCGGCGACCTTCGAGCCGAAGTAGCCGGAGCGCGCGAAGACGCGCGTGGCGGCGCGGAGGATGGCCTCGCGCTTGTCGCCCGCGGCCGGGCGCGCGCTTGAGAGTGAGCGGGCGGAACGCATCAGGGGGATCGGTCTCCGTGTTGGCCGGCGGCCCCGAAGCTGAATGACTGTTCAGTCAGTGGAAGACGCCCTTAGCCTAAACCGCGCCGGGGAGGAGAGTCAAACGCAAGCCCGGCCGCGCCGGCTGGCGTCGGGGCTTCAGGCCGGGGCCCGGGCCTGTTCTTCCTCGGCCGCGGACGGCTCTTCGGGGCCGCCGTCGGTTTCGGCCCGGAGCATTCGTTCGCGCGCGTCGAGGCGCAGCGCGCCGCCGCGCAGGTTGAGGTCGCGCTGCGGGAAGGGGATTTCGATCTTCTCTTCGAGGAAGAGGCGGCGGATGTTGTAGTTGACGGCGCTCTTGATGGTAGGGTGGCGGCGCGGCCTGTCCGTCCAGACGAGCAGGCGAAAGTTCAGGGACGAGTCGCCGAACTCGGTGAACTGCACGGTCGGCTTCGGCTCGTCGAGCACGAACTTGACGCCCTCGGCCGCGCGCAGCAGCGTCCGCGTCACCAACTCCACGTCCGAGTCGTAGGAGACGCCGACGGGGATCGAGATGCGCGAGCGCTTGCCGCGGTACGACCAGTTGATGAGGTTCTGGTTGGTGAGGTTCGAGTTGGGGACGATGACCGAGACGTTGTCGTTGTTCTGGACGACCGTGGTGCGGAGGTTGATGGAGATCACCTTGCCGTCGATGATCTTGCTGTCGGGGCCGGTGACGGTGATGAAGTCGCCGACCTTGACCGGGCGCTCGAAGAGCAGGAGGAAGCCGGCCGCGATGTCGCCGGCGATGAACTGGAGGCCGAAGCCGATGCCGACCGAGAGCGCCGTGAAGATGACGGCCAGCGACGTGAAGTCGGCCCCGACGGCGATCCTCAGCCCCGCGACCACGCCGGCAAGGACGACGATGTAGTTGACGAGCCGCAGGATGGTGAACTGCACGCCGGGGTCGAGGTGCGGGTGGGCCTGCATGCGGCGTTCGAGGAAGGAGCGCAGGTAGCGCGAGGCGACGAGCGCGAGCAGGAAGACGGCGAAGCCGAGCGCGATGCTCGAAATGGAGAAGACGAAGTTGCCCAGCTCCCACTTGAAGTTGAAGTAGTCGCGCACCGGCAGCGTCCAGCGCCACAAACGCCGCAAGACGTTGTCGCCCTCCTGCCGCAGCGCCAGCATCCCGAACAGCAAGACACTCATCATCATCCGCGCCTTCCCCCGTCAGCCCCCGCCGGCCCGAAACGGCCGAAGCCGCCAACGCCACTTTGCGGGGGGCGGGCGGCTTCGACGGACGGAACTTCCAACGTTGGCGGAGGGGACAGGACTCGAACCTGCAAGGGATTTCTCCCGGTAGTTTTCAAGACTACTGCCTTACCATTAGGCTACCCCTCCACGATTCTGCTCGCCGGCCATCTTAACCCAGCGCCGAAAAGGAAGGCAAAAGGCCGGAAATAATCGAAAAACGCCGCGCCCCGCGGCCGTGACCATTTCGCCTCCGGAATCTCGCGCGAGTGGCTGACGAAGATTCTCCCCGCGCGGAGGTCGAGACTGCGACGGCCGGGAAGTGGGCGAGGCGTCTGTTGAAGGTCGCGGGTTACGGGGCGGCGTGCCGGCGCTGCTGCTTGCACGCACCGCAAGCTCTACGACATGAAGCACGGCGGCGGGGACAGAAACTAAAAGGCGACGGGCGACGGAGAAAAAGCGACCTGCTTCTTCACCGTCACCCGACACTTGGCACCCTTCCGCTTTAGAGGTGGACTTTCAACCGGAAGGGGAGTGGCACGGCTTCTGTCATTTCCGAGGCAAAAGTTTGCGGCCCCCGATGAACGTCGAGAGGGCGAGGTTGAACTCCGCCGGCCTGTCCATCATCAGGAAGTGGCTGACGCCGTCCCACATCAGGAAGTCGAGCTCGGGCGCGAGGCGGCGGAAGCGCTGCTCGGCGTCGGCCGGCCAGAAGGGCGAGCGCGCGAGCACGACGAGCGCCGGCACTTTGATCGCGTCCTCCTTCCAGTTGGCCTCGTCCATCATCCCCTCCATCGCGGCGACCGCGACGTGCGCCGGCGTCCGCGTCATCGCCGCCCTGACCCGCTCGCGCTCGGCGTCCGAGCGCATCGGCCGCAGCATGCCCTCCAGCATCGGCCCCCGCACCTTCTCGTAGTCGGCGCGCATCGAGCCGAGGATTTGGTCGGCCATCGCGGGCGGCACCAACGACCACAGCGCGCCGTCCACGAAGACGAGCCCCGCCGCCTTCTCGGGGAAGAGGCGGTAGAACTGCCGCACGACCGGCGCGCCCATGCTGTGGCCGACGAGCACGGCGCGGCGCACCTTCGCGTCGCGCATCACGGCCTCGACGGCGCGCGCGAACGAGTCCATCGTGTAGGCCGACTTCTCCGCGGGCCGCTCGCTCTCGCCGTGGCCGGGGAGGTCTAAGGCGATGACGCGCACGTTCTTCGAGAAGGCCGGAATCTGCGCGCGCCAGAAAGTCCAGTCGCACGTCCAGCCGTGGACGAAGACCACAGCCTCCTCGCCCTTCCCGAAACTGCGGTAATGCACGCGCGCCCCGCCCGACGCGGCGAAGCGCTTATCGCCTTCCATGTCCTCCGACCCGCCGCGCGCGGCGACCGACAGCGGGCAGAGCGCCACCACCACCGCGGCCAGCGTCAACGTGAAGCGGCCGAAAGAGGGAACCTGAGTCATAAGTCGCCCGAACACCTTTCCTCTAAGCTCAATCGCGGGCGCCCGCCCTTATACGGCGGCGGCGCGCGCAAGGTTGCCGCCTCACGTCGTCAGGCGACGGTAGATCGCCGGCATGCGCTCGGGCAGGGAGAGCACGTCGTCGATGATGGTGTAACCCACTTCGCCGTAGAGGTCGCGGAGTTCGGCCTCGGAGTCGCGGTCGATGGTGATGCAGAAGGGGGTGATGCCGTCGAGGCGGGCCTGCCTTAAAGCCTCGCGGGTGTCCTCGCGGGCGTAGCGGGCGTCGCCGTAGTCGTGGTCGTAGGGGCGCCCGTCGGAGAGGACGATGAGGAGGCGGGTGCGGGCCTCTTGGCGCGCGAGGCGGGCGGCGGCGTGGCGGACGGCCGCGCCGAGCCGGGTGTTGTTCTGGTAGTTGATGCCGCCGATGCGGCGCTCGACCTCGTCGGCGTAGCGCTCGCCGAAGTCCTTGATGACATAAAACTTGACGTTGCGCCGCCCCTCGCTCGTGAAGCCGTAGATGCTGTAGGGGTCGCCGACGGCTTCGAGCGCCTCGCTCATCAGCACCAAGCCCTCCTTCTCGACCTCGATGATGCGGCGGCCGGGGTGCGTGTAGGGCTGCAAGGGGTGGCGGCCGATGGTGCGGGCCGTGGACGAAGACTGGTCGAGGAGGAAGGAGACGGCCACGTCGCGCTCGCGGCGCAGGCGCCGGGTGTAGATGCGCTCGGACTGCTGGCCGTCGGCGCGCCGGTCGACGACGTAGTCGATGAGCGCGCCGAGGTCGTAGTCGTCGCCGTCCAATTCGTTCGGGACGCGGCGCAGGCTCTCGGGGCGCATCAGTTGGAACTGGTGGCGGATCGAGGAGATGACGCCGCGGTAGCGCGAGCGCGTGAGTTCGACGAAGGAGCGCTCGCCGCGCCGGACGCGCTTCTCGACGACGCGGCACCAGCCGACGCGCGTGTCGGACAGATCACGATCCCACTCGTCGTACTCGAAAGCCTCCTCGCCCGCCTCCAACTCCTGCTCGGGCATCTCGGACGAAGTCCAGCGCTCGGCCCCGGTGACGGACTCTTCGCCGTCGGGGTCGCGCGACTCGGCCGCGGCCCACGCGTTGAAGAGTTCGCGCGCGTCCGTCTGCCGGCGGCGGCGCGCCTCGTCCGCGGTCTCCTCGCGTTCGTCGCCCTCGCGTTCGAGGTTCGACTGCGCGCCGGTCTGCTCGTCGGCGCCGGCCTCCTCGTCCTGCTGCTGCCGGCGCTCGGTCATCTCGGGGACGGCCGACTGGAACAGCGCGTAGACGCGGCTCGTCGCCATCAAGGTGTCGGCGACAGCGGCGCGCGGTGAGCCGAGGTAGTCGGCGACGATGGCTTCGAGTTCGGAGACGATCTGGCCGTAGAAGCCGCGCGCGTCGTCGAGCGCGCCGCCGCAGAGCGTGATCTGGAAGAGCAGTTCGAACGGGACGACGTTGATGGGGACTGAGGCGATGCGCGGCCGGCCCCCGCGCAGGCGCGCGCGCACGAGGTCGAGGTCGCGCGCGAGGCCGCGGTAGGCGCGCCGCAGCCTCCGGTCGATGCGGCCGTTCTCCAGCGTGCCGAAGATGCGCGCGGCCAGACCTTTCTGCGGGAAGAGCGCGAGCACGGCGCGGTAGTCGCCGCCCTCGGGCAGAGTGCGCTTCGCCTGCGCGGCGAGGCGCGCCTCCTCCTCGGGCGTGAGGGCGCGCTCGCCCCCCGCCGGGTCGTTGATGTAGCCGCCGAGCGAGAAGGCGTCGAGCGCGTCCACGTTCTCGGGCGCGTAGAGTTCGGCGAGCGCGGCGAAGGCGGCGCGCAGGTCGCCCGTCTCGCGCTCGTGCGTGCCGAACTCGATCTGGCCGGCGGCGTGCGCGGCGAGGACTTTGTAGAGGCGGAAGTCGAGCTCGTCGTCGTCGAACTCGTCGACGGCCGAAGGCAGGTGGATGGTGCGGCCGTCGCCGATGCGCTGCTCTTCGGGGACGGTGGCGACGGGCGCGACCTCGACGGCGCGGCCCGTCAGAGCCTCGACGTAGAGCCTGAGCGTCTGCGCGACCTCTTCGAGCGCGAGGCCGCGGCCGCCGCTCTGCAACCGCTCGTTGCTGCGGCGGGTTTCGAGCGCGTAGTAGCTGCGGCGCGCGCGCGGGCTGGCGTTCTCAAGTTCCAGACCTTCGCGCGCCCAGCGCTCGAACTGCTCGACGGTGGTCGCGCGCAGGGCCGCGGGCGCCGAGCGGAAGCAGGAGATGGCCGCCTCGGCGTCGACGCGCGCCACCTCGCGGGCGGCGGCGAGCACGCGGCGGAGGGCGTCGCCCGCGTCGGAGGCCCCGCGCGTTTCGGCCGCGGCGCGGAAGAAGCCGGGCGTCGAGCGCGCGAGGGCGACCAGCGCGGCGTTGCTGTGCTCGGCCACGGCGCGCAGCAGCCGCGCCCAGTCGTCGAAGGCGTCGGGCGCGGCGCGCAAGACCTCGCCGCCGGCCGTGAGCGCGTGCTGCGCGGCCGCGCCGCCGCGGTCGAGAAACCCTTCGGCGTGACCGAACAGGCGCAGGGCCGCGTCGGCTTCGAGGTTCTCGACGGCCGCCGGCAGCGCCGCCCACACGTCCGAGGCGATGCCGCCCGCGCGCGTGGCGAACGAATTGACCATCGCGACGGCCGCGCCCGCGACCCGCCCGCCGCCGGGAGGCGGCGCGCCGCCGCCGCTCGCGTCATCCGGTTCGCGGCGCGGCGCGAGCGCGGCGACGACGCGCGGGGTGGCGGCGACGAAGTCGGCGCTGTGCTTGGCCGAGCGGCGCGCGACTTCGAGCGCGACCTCGAAGATGCGGCGCAGCAGGTCGGCCTCGGCGACCGCGCGCGCGACCTCGGGCGCTTGGCGGAAGGTTTCGAGCGCGATGGAGGTCGAGAGCGTCAACTGCCTCGCGCAGACTTGGAAGAGGAGCAGGCGCGCGCCGCCCGGGACTGCTTCGAGGCCGGCGGCCCCCGCGGCGAAGAAGGCCGCGCCCGTCTCGGCGTCGGCCATCGTCAGGCGACGGCCGAGGTCGCCCCACGCGCGCAACTCCTCGGCGTCGAGCACGCGGGCCGCGTCGGGCACGACGCGCAAAAAGTCCACGCCCGCCCGCAGCGAGACGCCGGCGAGGCCCGCGCTGACTTCGAGCGCCGCCCGCGCCGACTCGGCCGGGAGCTTCCCGATCTCGCGGGCGAGGCCCGCGATCGTCCGCCGCTCGGCCGGCGAGCGCACCGAGCGCAGGCGCTCGCGCAGAGTCCTCTCCAAAGGCTCCGCCCCTTCGCCCTCGCCGCCCACCACCTTCGACTCGAAGCCCTGTTCCCGTCCGCTCATCACACCTCGGTAGAGGAAGACGCCCTTCAAGTACGATTAACTGCACGTCCGTCCAACGGCGCGCGCGCAGTTCCGACATCGGCCCGCGCGTATTGTAGCGCACGCGCTTCCGAGGCATCCAAGAGGCGCGCGCGAGGCATCTCTCAGACACACCTCGCGGCCCTCTGTCATCTGAAAAACTTCGTAAGGAGCGACCACGCCGATGAACTCGTCCGTGCTCAAGCGCGCCAGCCTTCTCCTCCTCGCCGTCTGCGCCTCGTCGCAACTCGTCCCCGCAAGCCCGCAGACCGCGCCGCCCCGCCAGCCGCCGTGCAAGGCGCGGCCCGAGTATCGCCAGTTCGACTTCTGGGTGGGCGAGTGGGACGTGCAGAATCCGCAGGGCCAGTCGGCCGGCACCAACAGCGTGCGGCTCATCCTCGGCGACTGCGTCGTCTTCGAGAACTGGACGGGCGCGCGCGGCGGCGAGGGCAAGAGTTTCAACGTCTACAACGCGGCGACCGGCCGCTGGCAGCAGACGTGGGTGGACAACTCCGGCAGCGTCCTCGAACTCCACGGCGACTACAAGGAGAACCAGATGCGCTTCGTCGGCGAGACGAGGGCGGCCGACGGCAAGGTGACGCTCGAACGCCTCACCTTCACCAAACTCTCCGACGGCCGCGTCCGCCAGTTCTGGGAGCAGTCCGCCGACGGCGGCAAGACTTGGACGGTCGCCTTCGACGGAACCTACATCAGGAAGAAATAGCTCCGGGTTCAACGCCGGACAGGGACGGAACCGCCCGCCGCGGCCCGCGGTTCCGTCCTTAGTCGCGGCTGTCTTTAAGTCGAGAGCGCGATGAGCCACTGGGCCGCGAAGTAAGTGCCGAGCACGAGCGCCTGCGCCGCGCGGAAGCCGCCTTTAAACCTGTTCCACGCCAGCAGCGTGTCGGACGCGACGAACAACAAAGCCCCGCCCGCGGCCGGCCCGCTCCCCGCCGGCCCCCCGCCCAAATACCTGCTCGACGCCGCCCACGCCATCAACAAAATCACCGCCACGTAGGCCGACACCGCCCCCTTCAACTTCCCCAGCCGCGGCCACAGCAGCCCCAGCATCAACGCGCCGTAAGCCGCCAGCGCCGCGCCGGCCCACGCCGACCACGCCAGCCCGCCGCCCCACGCGAACGCCGCGACGTAGAAGACGTGGGCCGCGAGGAAACTGCCCAGCCCCTCGACGAAGCGGTCGCGCGGCAGCATCAGGAACACGTCGCCCGCCAGCGAGAAGAGCAGCCCGGCGACGATGAGGGTTTTGTAAATGCCCGGCGTCTGAAACTTCGATTGCAGCGCGACGAGGATGATGAGGAGGGTCGTGAGCGGCTTGTAGACGTAGACCTGACGCCTCGCTCCCCTCTGCTCCGCGCTGATATTGAGGAGCGCGCAGGCGAGGACGAGCGTTGACAGGGCGGCCGTCAGCATTCATTCAGGAAACAGCTTGGTCTTAATTAAAGTCATCGCTATCTTATAAACTTGTGGTTCGAGGCGCTTGAGTTCGGCGAAGGTGTACCGCTTCTTCCGGCCGTCACCGGCGCGCGGGCCGAAGCGCTTCTCCAGATACTCCACGGCGAGCGCCCCTGATTCTTCATCGAACACGAGGTAGTAATGATGCTCGTCGTTATAACCGCTACGCTCCTCGTAATTGTGGATTAATGTTTTCATCACCCCGCAACCCTCCTTGCCGGCGCCTGTTCAAATCACCGTCGTCACGATCTCGCGGATGCTGCGCTGGAGGTCGCGGTCGTCGGTGATGGGGGTGCAGAGGGCGACCTCGGCGGCGGCGGCCGCGGGGATGCCGCGGGCGGTGAGCTGCGCGGCGTAGATGAGCAGGCGCGTGGAGACGCCCTCTTCGAGGCCGTGGCCGCGGAGGTTCCTCACCTTCTGGCCGATGAGGACGAGGTCGCGCGCCGCCGGCAGGTCAACCCCGCCCTCGCGCGCGACGACCTCGGCCTCGAGCTCGGGCGGCGGGTAGTCGAACTCCAGCGCGACGAAGCGCTGGCGCGTGGACTGCTTGAGGTCTTTGAGGATGGACTGGTAGCCGGGGTTGTAGCTGACGACGAGCATGAAGTCGGGCGGCGCGTCGAGGATGGTGCCGCGCTTCTCGATGGGGAGGCGGCGGCGGTCGTCGGTCAGGGGGTGGATGATGACGACCGTGTCCTTGCGCGCCTCGACCACCTCGTCGAGGTAGCAGATGGCCCCGTTGCGGACGGCCGCCGTCAGGGGGCCGTCGTGCCAGACCGTCTCCTCGCCTTCGAGGAGGAAGCGGCCGACGAGGTCGGTCGAGGAGAGGTCTTCGTGGCAGGCGACGGTGATGAGCGGGCGGCCGAGCCGCCACGCCATGTGCTCGACGAAGCGCGTCTTGCCGCAGCCCGTCGGGCCTTTGAGCATGACGGGCAGACGCGCCGCGTGCGCCGCCTCGAATAACTCCACCTCGCGCCCGACCGCGAGGTAGAAAGGCTCCTCCGCAACGACGTACTCCTCGATCCGCCTCTCGCCCATGCTTCGCCCGTTTAAGTTTGAGACTCCCCGTTCCTGCGCCAGTTCTGCACGATGTCGATCAGGGCGTCGAGCCGCCGGTCGCTGTGCGCCTGCGACTCGGCCAGCGCGGTAATTTTCCGCTCCGATTCGGCTTGCGCCTCCGCGAGCCGTGTTTGTGATTCCGCGAGCCGTGTCTGCGACTCCACGAGCTGTGTTTGCGACTCCGAGAGCTGTGTCTGCGATTCCGAGAGTCGTGTCTGCGATTCCGCGAACTGTGTCTGCGATTCCGCGATCTGTGTTTGCGATTCCGCGAGCGCGGCGAGCCTTCGTTCCGATGCGGCTTGCGCGGCCCGCAGTTCCTCAATACTGCCCTGCTGGCTCTGCGCCAAGTCCACGAGCGTCAGATACGACTGCTCGACCTGCGCGGTGCGCCGCTGTTGACCCACGCCGAACTGCGCCAGCGCGCGGAACCCTTCGGCGAGCTGTCTGAAAGCGTCTTCGAGCCGCACGAAGGCGCCTTCGAATCGCACGAAGGCGTCTTCGAGCCGCGCGGTGCGTTGCTCCTGATTGGCGCTCAGCTCGGCGAGCGTCGCCAGCGCGTTTTCGAGTCGCAGAATCCTTTCGTCAGCCGACATTTTTGTCCTCACTTCCGTCAAAGGCGGCCGGTCGGTGGGCTGACGTTTCGCCGCGCATCGGTTATCCTGAGTAGGCGCGAAAAAGCTGCCAAAAGCGACGGAGGGGCATCTTAGCACCTGCCGCGAAGGGGCGGCAAACAAGGGGTAAAAGGCGTGCATCGTGAAGAGAGGTTATCGGTCGTCGGCCATCGTTTGTCAGCAAAGGCAAACGACTGACGGCTGGGGACTGTTTTCGATTCAAGACTGATGAGTGACGGTTGATGAAGATCGCGGTTGCCATGAGCGGCGGGGTCGATAGTTCGGCGGCCGCCGCGATGTTGAAGGACGAGGGGCACGAGCTGGTCGGCTTCACGATGCAGCTCTGGAACCAGCGCCGGGGCCTCAGCGTGGACGCCGACGGCGAGCCTCTGCCGTCGCGCTGCTGCTCGCTCGACGACGTGTACGACGCGCGGCGCGTCGCCGGCGAGCTGGGCTTCCCGTTCTACGTCCTGAACCTTGAGCGCGAGTTCGAGCGCGACGTGGTGGAGCCTTTCGTCCGAAGTTACCTCGGGGGCGAGACGCCGATCCCGTGCGTCGCCTGCAACAGCCGCCTGAAGTTCGCCTCGCTCGACCGCCTCGCGCAGAGCCTCGGTTGCGACAAGGTGGCCACTGGCCACTACGCGCGCGTCAGTTTCGACGAGGCGGCGAACCGCCACAGGCTTTTGAAGGGCAGGGACGCGCGCAAGGATCAGACCTACTTCCTCTGGGAGCTGACGCAGGCGCAACTGTCGCGCGCGCTCTTCCCGCTCGGCGGGCTGTCGAAGCCGGAGGCGCGCGAGGCGGCGCGCCGTCACCGGCTCACGGTCGCCGAGAAGGCCGAGTCGCAGGAGATTTGCTTCGTACCCGACGGCGACTACGCGGGCTTCATCGACCGCTACCTCGAAGCCGAGGGGCGCGGCGGCGAGAAGCCTCGCGAGGGCGAGATCGTGGACGCGCGCGGCGAGGTGCTCGGCCGCCACGGCGGCGTCCACCGCTACACGGTCGGTCAGCGCCGCGGCATCGGGGTCGCGCGCCCGCTCCCGCTCTACGTCGTGCGCATCGAGGCCGAGCAGAACCGCGTCGTCGTCGGCCACGAGGGCGAACTGCTGACGCGCGAGTTCACGGCCGCGGGCGTCAACTGGGTCGCCTTCGACGAGCCGGAGGGGCCGGTGCGCGCCGACGTGCGCGTCCGCTACCGGCACGCCGAGGCCCCGGCCACCATCACGCCGCTCGGCGGGGGGCGCGTTCTCGTGCGCTTCGACGAAGCGCAGCGCGCCGTCACGCCCGGTCAGGCCACGGTCTTCTACCGCGGCGAGGAGGTCGTCGGCGGCGGGTGGATAGTGAAAAGCGGTAGACAGTAGTCAGTAGTCAGTAGCCAGTAGAAAGGCAATCTTTATCAAATCGTTCGCGTATCAGCGTCAGCCGTCTCTGCGCGGAGCGCCTACTGACTACTGACTACTGACTACCGACTACTGACTACCGCTTTTAAACCTTTGCCCCGCCCCTCTCGTAATACCAACGCCCTCCCCGTCTCCCGGAGGAGGGGATCACAAACACCGGGTTGTAAAAAATTATGGCAATGTCACGCGGACGCAAAATAGCTTTCATCGTCGGGGGCGTGCTCCTCGGCCTCGTTCTCATCGCCGCCGTCTTCGTCGGGCTGATCGTCATGGCGCTCAACGACACGCCGAACATCCGCGACAACAGCGTGCTCGTCCTGCGCGTCGAGGGCTCGCTGCCCGACTACACGCCGGCCGACCCGGCCATGAGCCGCCTGCTCGGCAGCGAACAGAACTCGCTCTCGAACCTGCTGCTGCAACTGCGCAAGGCGAAGGCCGACAAGCGCGTCGGCGCGGTGCTCCTAGACGTCGGCCTCGTCGGCGCGGGCTGGGCCAAGTCGGGCGAGATACGCGAGGCCGTCGCCGACTTCCGCCGCTCGGGCAAGCCCATCTACGCCTACATGGAGTTCGGCTCCGACAAGGAACTCTACATCGCGTCGGCGGCCGAGCGCGTCTACGTCGCGCCCATCGGCGACCTCTTCGTCAACGGGCTGGCGGCCGAGGCCATGTTCTTCCGCGGCACGTTCGACAAGCTGGGCATCTACTGGGACTCGTACCAGATCGAGAAGTACAAGACCGCGCCCGAGCGCTTCACGCGCAAGGAGATGTCGGAGGGCGAGCGCGAGACGCTCAACTCGCTCCTCGACGAGATTTTCAGAACCTACGTCGGGGCCGTGGCCGAGGCGCGGCGCAAGTCGCCGGAAGACGTGGTGGCCTTCATCGACGGCGCGCCGCACCACGCGCGCGAGGCCGCGGCCGCCGGCTTCATCGACGGCGCGCTCTACCGCGAGGAGGTCGAGGCCGAGCTGAAGAAGCGGCTCGGCGGCTACAAGGAGGACGAGCAGCTGCGGAAGGTCTCGATGCGCGACTACCGCCGCGTCACGCCCGAATCCCTCGGGCTCAACGAGGGCGAGCGCGTCGCCGTCATCTTCGCCGCCGGCCCGATCAACCCCGGCTCGTCGAACGACGGCAGCTTCGGCGGCGAGCAGACCATCGGCTCCGACACCGTGGTGCGTGCCATCAACGACGCGCGCGAGAACAAGTCGATCAAGGCCATCGTGCTCCGCGTGGACAGCCCCGGCGGCTCGATCTACCCGTCGGACTTGATCTGGCGCGCCGTCGAGGAGGCGAAGAAGAAGAAGCCGGTCGTGATCTCGATGAGCGACCTCGCGGCCTCGGGCGGCTACTACGTCTCGATGGGCGCCAACCGCATCGTCGCGCAGCCCCTGACGCTCACCGGCTCCATCGGCGTCTTCGCCTACAAGCCGGTGATGAAGGGCTTCTACGACTGGGTCGGCATCTCGACCGAGTACGTGATGCGCGGCCGGAACGCGGGCATCTTCCGCGAGACCGAGCCGTTCACGCCCGAGGAGCGCAAGACCTTCGAGGGGCTGATTAACCACTACTACTGGGACGAGTTCGTGCCGAAGGTGGCGCAGGGGCGGAAGTTCCCGAGCGTCGAGGCGGTGCACGAGGTGGCGCGCGGCCGCGTGTGGACGGGCGCGCAGGCCAAAGAGCGCGGCCTCGTTGACGAGTTCGGCGGCCTCGACCGCGCCGTCGAGGTGGCGAAGGGGCTGGCCGGCATCCCGGCCGACAAGGGCGTCCGCCGCGTCGTCTACCCGGCCCCGCGCCCGCTGCTCCAGCAAATCTTCGGCGGCGGCGAGGACGAGGAGGCGAGCGTCCGTGCGCTCCGGCAGCAGGAAGCCTTCATCGGCTCGCTCCCCAAAGACGTGCAGCGCACCTTCCGCCTCGCCGCCATGTTCGACCGCTTCGGCAAGGGCGAGGCGCTGACGATCCTGCCCTTCGACCTGAAGGTCGAATAAAGAAGTTTCGGGTTTCGGGCTCGGGTAAAAGCGGGAGGGGGATGACGGCCGCCGTGGTCGCCATCCCCCTCCCGCTTTTCAACCCGAAACCCGTAGCCGGAAACTCTCACCCGCCGGCCGACTTCTGCCTGCTGCCTTCGATCTTCTCCACCCCGTCCATGTAGGGCCTGAGCGCCTCGGGGATGACGACCGAGCCGTCCGGCTGCTGGTAGTTCTCAAGTATCGCGAGCCACGTGCGCCCGACGGCGAGGCCCGACCCGTTGAGCGTGTGGACGAACTCCGGCTTCGAGCCGGCGCCGCGGCGGAAGCGTATCTGCGCGCGCCGCGCCTGAAACGATTCGAAGTTCGAGCACGAGGAGATTTCGCGGAACGAGTTCTGGCTCGGCAGCCAGACCTCAAGGTCGTAGGTCTTCGCGCTGGCGAAGCCCATGTCGCCGGTCGAGAGCGTGACGACGCGGTAGTGGAGGCCGAGCCGCCGGAGGATGGTTTCGGCGTCGCGCGTCAGCGCCTCCAACTCGTCGTAGGAGTTCTCGGGCGCCGAGAGCTTGACGAGCTCGACCTTGTTGAACTGGTGCTGGCGGATGACGCCGCGCGCGTCGCGCCCGTGCGAGCCGGCCTCGGAGCGGAAGCTCGGCGTGTAGGCGACGAACTTCCGGGGGAGGCTGGCCGCGTCGAGAATCTCGTCGCGGTAGATGTTCGTGACGGGGACTTCCGCCGTCGGGATGAGGTAGAGGCCGCGCTCGTCCGTCAGCTTGAAGAGGTCTTCCTCGAACTTCGGGAGCTGCGCCGTGCCGAAGAGCGAGTCGGCGTTGACGATGAAGGGCGGCAGCGTCTCCTCGTAGCCGTGCTCGCGCGTGTGTATGTCGAGCATGAAGTTGATGAGCGCGCGCTCCATGCGCGCCCCCGCGCCGCGCAGGACGGAGAAGCGCGCGCCGGCGATCTTGGCCGCGCGTTCGAGGTCGAGGATGCCGAGCCGCGTGCCGATGTCCACGTGATCCTGCGGCTCGAAGTCGAAGCGCGGGGCCTCGCCCCAGACGCGCTCCTGACGGTTGGCGCTCTCGTCGGCGCCGACGGGCGCGGACTCGTGCGGGACGTTCGGAATCGCCGAGAGCAACTCCTGCATGCTCCGCTCGGCCTCGTCGCGCGCGCGGTCGAGCGCGGCGATGCGCTCCTTCAGCTCGCCGACCTCGCGCCGCCGCGCCTCTGACTCCTCCCCGCGCCCCTCCTTCATCAGCGCCCCGATCTCGCGGCTCGCGGCGTTGCGCTGCGCGTTCAGAGAGTCGGACTCGGCGATGGCCCGGCGCCGCTCGGCGTCGAGGCGCGCGAAGTCGTCGAGCGCCGACGCGGGGTAGCCGCGCGCGTCGAGTCCCGCGCGCACGCGCTCCAGATTTTCACGAACGTAATTCAGATCGAGCATCTCTCGCCTTCCGCGTGGGCCGCCGGTCGAAGGTCTCCCGCGCGCCCCTCAGTTAAAAACTTCAAGCTAAAGGAGGGTCACGTGACTGTCAAGACGCGCGGCCGTCAGGCGCCCGAACCGCGCTCGCCGAAGACGCGGTTGACCTCTTCGAGCGTCTCCTTCGAGCCGATGTCGTACCAGAGGCCGGGCACCGTCCACGTGTAGAACGGCGTGCGTTGGTACATCCACTGCACGAGGCGGCCCGGCTGGTCGGGGTTGTTGCCCTCCTCGACGTACTGCCGGATGAGCGGCAGCGAGGCCGCCGGGTAGTAGTAGAGCGCGATGCCCGTCAGCGTGCTCTTCGGCTGCTGCGGCTTCTCCTCGAAGAAGGTGATGCGCCCCTCCGCGTCCACCTCGATGGAGTTGTACTTCCTGATCTCTTCGAGGTCGCCCACGTCGTAGACGGCCAGCACCGGCGCCCGCCTCCGGCGCGCGAACTCGCCGAACGGGGCGAGGTCGCCGGTGAAGAGGTTGTCGCCTGCCACGACGATCACGTCGTCTTCGATGCCCTGACTCGTCAGCACGAGGTGCAGGTCGCCGATGGCCCCGAGCTTGTTCGAGTCGTCGGTGGAGCGGTCGTTGACGACGGTGAACGCGAGCGAAGGCCGGCCCGCCCTGTAGCCTTCGGCCCAGCGACCGAAGTGGCCGGCGAACTTGGCGTTCGTGACCACGTAGACGTGGTCGATGCCCTCGACGGGCAGCAGCCGCTCCAGCACATGCTCGATCATGGGCCGGCCGCCGACCTCCAGCAGCGGCTTCGGCTGGTTCAGCGTCAGCGGGTAAAGTCGCGTCGCGTAACCCGCCCCGAGAATAATCAACTTCATCCCCCCACCCTCCTTACGTGCCTTGATGCGCGAACGGTTCGGGCCCCCGACGGGTGGCCCGCCCCGACGAATCATTACATTAAAAGACCGGGCGGCCAAATTCGGGTGCGGCCGCCCGGCGGTCGGTCGGGCCGTGTGTTAACATACGCGTTCGCCAAAGCTGCCTGTCAACGGACGCCCGCGGCCTCGTCGGCCCGGCGCAAACTCATTCGGGAGGAGAGGGATTTGAGTGCCGAGCTGAAACCTTTCGCGGGGCGGGCCGGGATCGTGACCGGGGCCACGCGGGGCATCGGGCGCGCGGTGGCGCTCGAACTCGCGCGCCGCGGCGCGTCGGTCGCCTTCAACTACGCGCAGAGCGCGGGCGCGGCCGGGGAGCTGAAGTCGGAGTTGGAGGCGCTCGGCGTGCGCTCGCTCGCGGCGCAGTGCGACGTGGCGGACACCGAGGCGACGGCCGAGATGGTCAAGCGCGTGAAGGACGAGTTCGGGCGCATCGACTTCCTCGTCAACAACGCCGGCATCACGCGCGACAACCTGATCCTGAGGATGAAGGAGGACGACTGGGACGCCGTCATCGACACGAACCTCAAGGGCGCGTGGAACCTCTCGCGGGCGGCGCTGCGCCACCTGCTGCGGCAGGAGGGCGGCGGCTCGATCCTCAACGTCTCGTCGGTGAGCGGGCTGGTCGGGATGGCCGGGCAGTCGAACTACTCGGCGTCGAAGGCCGGCATGATCGGCCTCACCAAATCCCTCGCCAAAGAGGTCGCGAGCCGCAACGTCTCGGTCAACGCGCTGGCCCTCGGCCTCGTCGCCACCGACATGTCGCAGGCGCTCGACGAAGCCTACCGGCAAAAACTCCTCGAACAGATTCCGATGAAACGGCTCGCCGAACCCGACGAGGTCGCCCGCATCGCCTGCTTCCTCCTCTCAGACGACGCGCGCTACATCACCGGCCAAGTCGTACAGGTTGACGGCGGGCTGGCGATGTAAAGGTCGTCGTAAAAGTCATCGGTAGTCAGTTGTCAGTCATCAGTTTTTCGCCCGCCCGGGTCGGCAGGAGAGAACGCGCGGGCCGCGAAAGAGATTAAAACTGGTGGCTGAGGACTGAAGACTGAAAACAAAAAGAAGGACGCCCCGCCGGCTTAGGGTAACCGACGGGGCGTTTGATTTCGGGCAGGCTCGGAGATCAGGGTGGCGTTGACGGTGCTGGAGATCGTCACCTACGGGCGATCCGGTGGTACGGGCGGTCGTTGGGGATGGGCGAGATAAAATAGCTTAAGGACTTGCTCAACCTTCACGAGAGCCGGAATCAAAACCGCTGGCCCTTGCCCGTAAGATTGAATTAACCCCACCGCCGTACTTTTTCAATCATCGCCGAAGCTTCACCTGAATGTGTTGACTTCGTAACTTAGTGGGAAATTATACTGATTTTTTCGCGGCTGTCAAGAAGAAAATGAAAAAATCTCAACAAATTTGTGACAGACGAAACGGGAAACGTAAATGTTTGAGCGGACAAGGGTTAAAGTAACGTCTGAGAAACCCGGAATTAAGTCTTGAAAATCTTTTCGGTTGGGGTCGGCGTCGCCAGCCGCTGCGGGGAGGGCGCCACTTGGGGTTTGACGTAGAGGTCGGGTTCGCCGGGCGGGCGCGTCTTCCAGCGTTTGTGAATCCAGAGCCACTGATCCGGGAAGCGTCGGATGTAGGACTCGATGGCGGCGGTGAAGCGCGCCGTGTTGACCTCCACGTCGCGCGCGTGGTCGCCGGTGCGGACGAGTTCGAGGACGGGGCCGCCGCGGAAGACGAACTTGCCGCGCGCCTCGTCCCAAGGGGCAAAGCAGGGGATGACGGTGGCGTCCGTGCGCAGGGCGAGCGTGGCGACGCCGGCGGTCGTGCAGGCGAGGTGGCCGAAGAAGGGGACGAAGACGCCCTCGCGCTCCTGCGAGTTGAGGTCGGCGAGGACGCCGAGCGTGCCGCCGTCGCGCAGGAGTTTCATGGCGCGGCGCGCGGCGCTCTTCTTGTCGATCGGCTCGTTGCCGAAGCGCGTGCGCAGGGATTCGACCAACTCCTCGACCAGCGGGTTGTCGATGGGGCGCACGAGGAAGCTCAGCGGCTCGTAGAAGACCGAGTGGGCGAAGCAGAGCAACTCCCACGCGCCGAGGTGTCCGGTGAGGAAGATGACGCCGCGGCCCCGCTCGCGCGCCACGTCAAGCAGCTTCACGTCCTCGGCGTCGTACTCGACCGCCTCGCGGAGGCGCTCCGGCGTCGCGCGCGGGAACTGGCTGACCTCGCCGAGTTGCCGCCCGAGGCTTCGGAACGAAGCGCGCAGCAGGCGCTCGCGCTCGGCCCCGCTCAGCTCGGGGAAGGCGAGTTCGAGGTTGCGTAGGCCCGTGCGCCGCAGCCCGCCGGCGAGCGCGTAGGCGGCGCGGCCCATCCCGCGGCCGGCCGCGACCGCCGCGCTCCGCGGCAGAAGGCCGAGGCCCGACAGCAGCGCCCGCGTCGCCGCGTACTCCAGAAGTGTCTGCGCTCTCCCCTTCTTACCCATCCCGGCCCCCGAACAAGTCGCAAAGTGTAACCCGCCCGGCGCGGCGCGGGCAAACGGCTGGCCCGCGCCGCGCGGCGGATGCTATAAAGCAGTAGACGGCAGCCGGCAGCGCCCCTCGCCGCGGCGACTAACTCTGATACGCGAACGATTCGGTAGGGAATGACTTTCAACTGACTACTTCTTCTTATGCCTTCGGGGAAGACGCACGACCTGATCACGCTGGTGCTGGCCCCGCCGACGTTCGCGGCGGCGTGGGGGCTGACCGGGAGCTGGGCGCTGGCCTCGGCGGCGACGGCCGCGACGCTATTCGGCGGGCTGATGTTCGGCCCCGACCTCGACATCCAGTCGAAGCAGTACACGCGCTGGGGAGTGTTCCGCTTCCTGTGGTTCCCTTACAAGGTCGCCTTCCGGCACCGCTCGCGCTGGTCGCACGGCATCGTCTTCGGCACGCTGATCCGCGTCGTCTACTTCGCCGCCGCGCTCGCGCTCGTCGGGTGGGCCGGCGTCTACCTGCGGGCCGTCTACGTCGCGGGCGGCGCGCCGCCGGGCTGGGCCGAGTTGGAGCAGGCGTGGGGCGTCATACAGGCCGGGGCGCGGCACTACGGCGTCGGCCGCGACGTGCTGCTCGCCGTGCTGGCCGGACTCTGGTGGGGCGCGGCGAGTCACACGCTCACCGACGTGGGCGTCTCGGTCGTCCGCAAAGGCTCGGAGATATTTTGAAGGCCGCGGATCGCGAAGCGTAAGTCGTGAATGGTTGAAAACGTCGGGGGCCGCCGTGGTTTGAGAGACTCAGTCCGCGGCGGCCCCCGGCGTGTCTTAGCCGTTTGACGATTCGCGGCTTTTCTAATGTCCCTCGCGCGTGGACGAGAGCCTGTACGCCTGACGGCGGACGTTCTCGGAGACGTTGCGGTTCTGCGAGAGGGCCTTGAGGTCTTTGGTGTGGAGGCGGGGGAGGATGTTCATGGCCGACATGATGGGCGTGCGCGGGTTGCGCGCGAGGTTGTGGATGATGGGGTAGGAGCGCGCCCACGCGCGGTTGAGCGCGATCAGGCGCAGCACCTCGTCCGAGACCGCGCGCATGGCGGAGATGGCCTCGACCTCCTGATCGGTGATGCGCGGGTTGTGGATGACGGCCGTCGAGACCACCTTGTTCGAATCGCGGATGAGGATCGAGCGGGCCTCGCGGTCGCCCTTCATCCCGAGCTTGATGCGGTCTTTGACCTTCATGAACATGATGCGGCGGATGAGCGAGAGGCGCTCGGGCGCGACCTCGCCGATCTCGGCGTGCGTCTCGTTGACGATGCGCTCGAAGTTGGCCGCGCGCTGCTCGTAGGTCTCGTCGAGCCACTCCTCGATGCGCTCCGAGGGGAGCCACGAGTCGTCTATCTCGTCGTCGCCGACCTCGATGTGCTGGGCGATGACCCACGCGTCGTCGAGGCTGACGCCGCCCTGCTCGTCAAACGAGACGGCCGCCTCGACGAACTCGGCGGCGGCCGACATCCCGCGCGCGCGCATCTCGTCGGCGATCTGTTGCGCCCCGCGCTCCTTCTCGAAGAACTCGCGCTGCGTCTCGCGCGCGCGGCGCTCGGCCTCGGCCGTCCGGGCCGGGTTCTCGATGATGGCCTCGATGAGGCCGCCGGCGCGGATGAGCCGCTGCTGGTTGATCGAGATGACTTCGAGCACGGCCCCCTCGCGCGTCGCGCGCGCCAGCGCCGTGACGGCCTCGTCGGGCGTGCGCGGGTTGAGCGCCAGAGCCTCCTGCACCTCGCGCGGCGTCCCGGCCCGCGAGGCGAGGTAGGAGAGCACGGAGGCCGCGGCCTCGTTCGAGGAGGCGGCGTCCAAGAGCGCGGCCGGCTCCTGCTCGGCGAGCGTGGCCCCGGCCGCGCCGGCGATGTCGGCGTCGGCGTCCGAGGCGAGCGCCACGAGCACTTCCAGAAGCTCGTTCTGCGCGAGCGGCAGCAGCCCGCGCGCGGCCGCCATGCGCGCGCCCGCGGGGGCCTTGCCGGAGAGTACGGCCTGCACTACGGGGTTGGTGGAGGTGCTCATCGGGTGGCGTCGGGCGCGGCCCGTCGGGGCGCGCGGGCGCGCGGCGCGGGCGAAGGGGCGCGGACGAGGCGGAGCGCGGGGCGGACGGTCTTCATGGGCGGAGGAAAGGGCAATGGCCGTGTCACCTCCCGGGCGGGCGGCTTCAGCCTTCGTGACCTGCGGCCGGCGCGGGGCGCGTCTCCGTAAAGACTCGCCCCGCGCCGGCCTTTCGGGCGCGGACTTTTCAGAGGGCCGCGCCGCAGCACTTCTTGTACTTCTTGCCGGAGCCGCAGGGGCACGGCTCGTTGCGCCCGATCTTGGGCTGGTCGCGCGTGACGGTCTTGGTGCGCGCGGCCTCCTCGCCGGCGGCCGTCGCGCCCTGATTGGCCTTCGTGAAGGTCATCGAGGTCGGGCGGCGCGCGCGGCGCTGCTGGAGCTGCTCGGGCGACTGCTCGGCGACGACTTGCAGGTTGAAGAGCGTGCGGATCGTGCTCGTGTCGATGCGGTCGAGCATCGCCTGAAACATGTCGAAGCTCTCCTTCTTGTACTCGACGAGCGGGTCTTTCTGCCCGTAGCCGACCAGCCCGATGCCCTGCTTGAGGTGGTCGATGGCGAGCAGGTGATCCTTCCACTGCGCGTCGATGATGTTGAGCATGATGATGCGCTCGTAGGTGCGCATCGCCTCGGCCCCGACCTGCGCCTCCTTCGCCTCGTAGTGCGCGCGGGCCTTCTCCCAGACCTGCTCCTCGATCTGCTCGGAGGCCGAGTTCTCGAAGTCGATCCGCTCGGCCTCGGCGTCGAAGGCGTAGACGGCGTGGAGCTGGATTTTGAAGTTCTCCACGTCCCAGTCGTCGGGCGCGGCCTCGGCCGGGAGGTACTGCTTGACGAGGTCGGCGAGGAGGTCGCGGGCGACGCCGAGGACGTAGTCGCGCTGGTCGGGCTCCTCCATCAGCTGGCGGCGCAGGCCGTAGATGGTCTCGCGCTGCCGGTTCATCACGTCGTCGTACTGGAGCAGGTGTTTGCGCGTCTCGAAGTTGCGCGCCTCGACCGACTTCTGCGCCGCCTCGATGCGCTTCGAGACCATCTTCGACTCGATGGCGACGCCCTTCTCCATCCCCAGCCGCTGCATCAGCGCCTTCACCTTGTCGCCGGCGAAGATGCGCATCAGGTCGTCTTCCAGAGAGAGGTAGAAGCGCGACGAGCCGGGGTCGCCCTGACGGCCGGCGCGGCCGCGCAGCTGGTTGTCGATGCGGCGCGACTCGTGGCGCTCGGTGCCGAGGATGTGCAGGCCGCCCAGAGCGACGACCTCCTCGTGCTCGCGCTCGACGAAGGGCTTGATGTAGCGGAGCGCCTCCTCGAACTGCTCGGGGCTCGCCTCGTCGGGGTCGACCTCCTGCCGCTTCAGGTGCTCGCGGGCGAGGAACTCGGGGTTGCCGCCGAGGAGGATGTCCGTGCCGCGGCCGGCCATGTTCGTCGCGATGGTGATGGCCCCTTTGCGGCCGGCCTGCGCGACGATCTCGGCCTCGCGCTCGTGGTGCTTGGCGTTGAGGACGTGGTGGTAGTTGGGGATCGTCGCGTCGCCCTCGATGAGGATGTTGCCGCGCTCGTCCTTGTGCGGGATGCCGGCCTTCGAGAGCCGGCGCGAGATGAGCTCCGAGTTCTCGACCGAGACCGTGCCGACCAGCACCGGCTGCCCCTTCTCGTGCAGCTCGACGATCTCCTCGACCACGGCGTCCCACTTCTCCGGCAGCGTGCGGAAGATCATGTCCGGGTTGTCCTTGCGGATCATGGCCCGGTGCGTCGGGATGACAGCGACTTCGAGCTTGTAGGTCGCGTCGAACTCGGCCGCCTCGGTCTCGGCCGTGCCGGTCATGCCCGAGAGCTTGTCGTAGAGGCGGAAGTAGTTTTGCAGCGTGATGGTGGCGAGCGTCTGGTTCTCGCGCTCGATCTTGACGCCCTCCTTCGACTCGACGGCTTGGTGGAGGCCGTCCGACCAGCGGCGGCCCTGCATCAGGCGGCCCGTGAACTCGTCCACGATGATGACCTGACCGTCCTGCACGACGTAGTGGTGGTCGAGCTTGTAGAGCGTGTGCGCCTTGAGGGCGTTCTCGACGCAGTGCAGCATCTCCATGTTCGACGGGTCGTAGAGGTTGCCGACGCCGAGGAGGCGCTCGGCGTGGTCGACGCCGTCCTCGGTGAGCACGGCCGAGTGCTGCTTCTCGTCCACGATGAAGTCGCCGGGGCCCGGCTTGTTGTCCGGCCCCATCTCGGCGCGGCGCAGGTGCGGGATGACGGCGTTGGCTTGGTAGTACTTGTCGGTCGCCTCGTCCGACGCGCCCGAGATGATGAGCGGCGTGCGCGCCTCGTCGATGAGGATCGAGTCCACCTCGTCGACGATGGCGTAGTAGTGCGGGCGCTGGACGCAGGTGGCGAGGTCGAACTTCATGTTGTCGCGCAGGTAGTCGAAGCCGAACTCGTTGTTCGTGCCGTAGGTGATGTCGGCCGCGTAGGCGTCCTTGCGCTCCCAGTCGTCGAGGTCGTTGACGATGGCCCCGACCGTGAGGCCGAGGTGCTTGTAGATGCGCCCCATCCAGTCGGCGTCGCGCGTGGCGAGGTAGTCGTTGACGGTGACGACGTGGACGCCGCGGCCCGTCAGCGCGTTCAGCGTCGCCGGCAGCGTGGCGACGAGCGTCTTGCCCTCGCCCGTCCTCATCTCGGCGATCTTGCCGGAGTGGAGGGCGATGCCGCCGACGAGCTGCACGTCGAAGTGGCGCATGCCGGTGGCGCGCACCGACGCCTCGCGCGTGAGGGCGAAGACCTCGGGGAGGATGGCGTCGAGCGCCTCCTGCGTGCGCCGCTTGCGCTCCTTGCGCGCCTCCTCGCCCTTGCCCGGGATGTCGCCGATGGCGGCGATGACCTGCTCGCGGTAGTTGCGGATGCGCTCGCGCATCTCCTCGTCGGAGAGCAGCTTCGTCTCCTCCTCCAACTCGTTGATGCGGGCGACGAGCGGCTGGAGCCCCTTCAGGTAGCGCTGGTTGCTGCTGCCGAAGACTTTGGTCAGAAACTTGTCTATCATCGTCTTAAATCCTTATCGGAAAAACAGTCCGGAGTCCCACGCCCGGAGTCTCAAGTCAGGAGCGCGCCCTCGACTTCGGACTTTCAGACCTGTGACTCACGACTAATCGCTTTGAGCGATTCTATGTGAGCGGCGGGGGGGTGGCAAGCCGGCGTAAAGTTTCGGGTTAGGGGTCACGGGTTGCGGGCCGGAGGCGATCTCCCGGCCCGCAACCCGAAACTTTGAACCCGGAACTCCCGAGGCTTCGGCCGGGGGGGTTAGTCGGGCGTGACCTGCTTGAGGAGGAGGTTGCCCATCGCCTCGCGGGTGGTGTCGAGGTTCATGACGAGGTGCTTGCCGCTGGCCGAGAGCTTCATGCCGCCGAGGACGACGCCCTCGGGCGTGCCGCGCCGCATCATGCGCCCGAGGTTGAGCATCATGCGGTAGCCGCGGGCCATCTCCTCGGCGCGCGCCTCCGAGGGCGTCTCCGAGAGGGTGTGGGCCGTGAAGCGCTCGCCGTCGAGCGTGAAGGTCATCGAGACGCGCGAGACGCTTTCGAGCGGCCCGAGCGCGCGGCTCTCGCTCAGCGAGGCGACGAAGTCCTGCGCGACGGCGCGGAAGTGCGGGTTCGAGGCCGACTCGCCGGTGATGACCGGGTTCGAGAGCGTGCCGTCCTCGGCGCGGTCGGCCTCGACCGTGAGCGACTGCCGCTTCGAGAGGTCGAGCTTGCGCTGCCCGTGGAGCCGCCGCGCGCGCGCGAGGAAGGAGCGGAACGGGGCCATGTTGATCTTGGCCGGCTTGCCGGCGGCCGCGTCCACCCTCCGCGCCTGCGCGAAGACGGCCGCCTCGGCCGACGCCGGCAGCACGCCGAGCACGAACGCCCCGACGACCGCCGCCCGCACGATAAAGACCCTGCTGAAAAGTGTGTTCCTCATCTTTAAGTGTCGAGCCCCGAGTCCCGAGTTTACTCTGCGCGAGTTGGTTAGCGCGACCCGCGCCGCCCGAACCCGGAACTCCCCTTAGCCCTTCCCCTGCGCCGCGGCCGCCTTCGCCGCCTTCTTGGCGAGCATGTCGGCGAGCATCTTGCCGGCGACCTCACGCGGCATCTCGAAGTTCATGACGAACTGTTTGCCGTCGGCGCTGACGTTCAGGTTCTTGTACAACTCGCCCTCTTCCGTCCCCTCCCGCGCCTTGCGCGCGCCGACGAGCAGCAGGCCGTAGCCGGTCGCCATCTGCGAGGCGCGCGAGTCGGTGTCCACCTCGCTCACGATCCTGACGGTCAGCTTCTCCTGATCGAGCCGGAGCTTCATCTGCACGTTCTTCACGCCCTTGAGCAGCGAGAGCACGCGGCTCTCCGAGAGGGCCGTGATGAACTCCTGCGCGAGCAGGGCCATGTTCTCGTCGCTCGCCTGCTCCCATTCGAGCTTGACGGTGTCGCGGTTCAGCGTCCCGTCCTCGTTGCGCTCGGCCGTCGCCGTGACGCCGACCGTCCCGCTCAGGTTCAGCTTGCCCTCGTCGAACATCGTCTTGCCCTTCTGCGCGATGTCCTCGAAGGGCTTGGTGTTGATCTTCGGCGGGCGCTCGACGCCGCTGGCCTTGGCGATCTCGTCCAGCTCCGCCTCCTGCGCCTTCTGCTGCGCCTCGTCGGGCGCGGGCGAGGGCGTCGCCTGCGCGATCTCGACGGGCGAGGGCACGGGCTCGGGCGTCGCGATGACCTGCGGGCGCGGCGCGCGCACGCGCGGCTGCCGGATGACGACGGGCGGCGGCGGAGGCGCGGCCACACCCATCAGCAGAGGGTCTTCGGGCGACGCGACCTCGGGCGGCGGGCCGAAGTAGTCCGCGGGGTAGTAGAGCTTTTCGTAGGGTTCGAGCTTGATGACGGTGGCCCGCTGCCCGATGAGCGAGCGGTCGTAGTCCTCGCTGACGAACTCGATGCCGGCCGCCGAGCCGGCGACGTAGAGTAGGCCCCGCAGCGAGGGCACGTAGACGACGGCCAGAAAGAAGACGCCGTGCAGCACGACCGAGAGCGCCACGAGCCGCGACATCAGCGGCCAGCGCGGCACCCTGTCTACCTCGAACCTGTCGAACAGTTCGGCCATAAATTCTGAGCTTCACCCCGGCCGGCCCCGCCCGGCGCAAAACCCGCAAGTCTTAGACGCGGAATGTGCCCCGAGCGTTGCGAAAACCACACAAAAGTTACCATTACGCGGGAGCCTTAAACAAAGTTCGTACTGTAAAATGCCGACTTATGCCACGCCCGCGTAAAGGCGGCCCGAGGCCGCGCAAAGGTTCTAAAGGCCGCCGCGACGAGCGCCCCGAAGGCGGCGGCCGCGGTCACGCTGGCCCGCGCCGCCCGCCGCCCGCGCCCCCCCCGGCCTCGGCCACGGCGGCCGAGGACGCCTCGCGCCGCGCCACGCGCCACGCGCGCACGCGCCCCCTGCGCCAGCTCCTCGAAGGCATCGGCGCGCCCGCGCCCGCGCCCTTCCGGCCCGACCCGTTCCAGCTCGAAGCCCTCGCCGCGCTCGAACACGAGGACGTGCTCGTCACCGCGCCGACCGGCAGCGGCAAGACGTGGATCGCGCGCGAGGAGATCAGGCGGCTGCTCGCGCAGGGCAAGCGCGCGTGGTACACGAGCCCCCTGAAGGCGCTGACCAACTCGAAGTACCACGAGTTCTCGGCCGAGTTCGGCCACGAGCGCGTCGGCATCCTGACCGGCGACCGCAAGGAGCGCTCGGACGCGCCGCTCATCGTCGGCACCACCGAGGTCTACCGCAACCAACTCTTCGACGCGCTGCGCGGCGGCAGTCAGGTCAACGCCGACCTCGTCGTCTTGGACGAGGCCCACTACCTCTCCGACGAGGAGCGCGGCCACGTCTGGGAGGAGGCCATCATCCTCACGCCGCCGCGCGTGCGACTGCTGCTCCTGTCGGCGACCGTGGGGCGGGCCGAGGAGTTCGCCGACTGGATCGCCGAGGTGCGCGGCACGCGCGTCCGCGTCGTCTCGCGCCCCGGCGCGCGCCCCGTCCCCCTCCGCGCCGCCTTCCTCTACCCCGACAGCGGCCTCGCCCCGCTCGTGGACGAGGAGGGGCGCTTCAACCACGAGATCGCGCGCTTCATGCAGACGGCGCGGAGCGAGCGCCCGCCCGCGCCTTCGCGCTACGGCGGCCGGCCCGCGCCCTCGCGGCGGCCGGGGCTGCCCGAGATGCCGCCCTCGATCCTGCTCGCCGCGCTCGGCTCCTACGACCTGCTGCCGGCCATCGTCTTCCTGCCGACGCGGCGGCGCTGCGACGAGGCCGCGGCCGAGGCCGCCTTCGCGCCGCGACGCGGCTCGGGCGACGCCGGGCGGCGCGACCGGCGGCGCGAAATCCTCGACGCCCTCACGGCGCAGTACCCGGAGGTGCGGCGCCACCGCCACTGGGAGATGGTCTTGCGCGGCGGCGTCGCCTCGCACCACGCGGGGCACCTGCCGGCGTGGAAGCTGGCGATCGAGAAGCTGATGAGCGCGGGCCTGCTCGACGCCATCTTCGCGACGGCGACGGTCGCGGCCGGCGTGGACTTCCCGGCGCGCACCGTGGTGCTCGAAAACATGGACGTGAGGACGGGCCACGGGTGGCGGCCGCTGACGGCGTCGGAGTTGCAGCAGATGACGGGGCGCGCCGGGCGGCGCGGACGCGACCGCGTCGGCTTCGTCGTCGCCGCGCCGGGCCTGCACCAGAACCCGCAGAAGCTGGCCTCACTTTTAAGCGCGCCGCCCGACCCGCTCGAAAGTCGCTTCCGCGCCACCTACACGACGCTGCTCAATCTGCTCGACGCTTACGGAACCTTCGCGCAGGTGCGCGACATCAGCGAGCGCAGCTTCGCGCGCCGCGACGCCGTCGAGCTGATCGCGCGCATGGGGCGCGAGCGCGCCGCGGCCGAAAGGGGTTTGCGGGAGAAGCTGAGCGAGGCCGGCTGTCGCCTGCCGCCCGAGGCCGCGCGCGGGCTCGAACGGCTGGCGAGCGCGCAGCATTATCTTTTGACCGACGCGCCGCAGACGCGCGCCGACGCCGGCCTGCGCTGGCTCGACAAAGAGGTGGTGCCGGGCCGCGTCGTCGGTCTGGGGCGCGGCAGCCGCCGCCTCGTCTTCGTCACCGAGCGGCGCGGCGACGGCTTCGCCGGCGTGCGCGACAACGGCAAGCGCGTGACCTACGCGCTCGACCGCGTCGGCACGGTCTACGAGGAGACTTTCCCGCTCGACGAGCGGCGGCGCGAGGCGGCCTTCGAGGCGGTGCGCGCCGGCCTCGTCAAACTCCTGCACGAGCCGCGCCTGCGCGAGGCGCGCGCCCCGGCCGAGGAGGCGGCCGCGCTCATCGGCCAGCTGATGGAGTCGCTGGCGGACGGCTCCGACGAGCGCGCGCTGTGCGAGCGCGCGCTGTGGGCCGCGAGCGAGGAGGCCGCGACGATGGAGCGCATGGAGCGGCGCATCGGGGCCGTGCGCGACGAGGTGTGGGAGCCTTTCGAGCGGCGCGCGCGCGTGCTCCACCACTTCGGCTACCTCGACTTCTTCGCCGAGCGCGTGACCGAGCGCGGGCGCTGGCTCGCAGACCTCCGGCTCGACCGCCCGCTCCTCGTCGGCGAGGCCATCGGGCGCGGCCTCTTCGCCGCGCTCGACGCGCCGCGCGCCGCCGGCCTCATGGCCGCCCTCGCGGCCGACGCCGAGCGCGACTACGGCGAACTCGAACTCGACGACGCGCTCCTGACGGCGCTCGGCAAGTTCGACCGCATCGCCTACGACGTGTCGAGCGTCGAGTGGCAGCAGGACATCGAACCCGCGCCCGAGATCAACTTCTCGGCCGCGGCCACGGCCGCGCGCTGGGCGGCCGGGATGGACTGGCCGACGCTGGTGCGCCGCACGCGCGCCGAGGAGGGCGACCTCTTCCGCATGCTCTCGCGCACGGGCGAGGGGCTGCTGCAAGTCTCTAACCTACAGGACACGCACCCCGAGGCCGCGCGCGTCGCCGCCGAGGCCGCCGCCGCGGTGCTGCGCGAGCCGGTGCGCTCGGAGGCGGCCGTCTGAAGTTTCGAGTTGATGTCATCCGTGTGGCTGCGCGTGTCGAGCCGTAATCTTTGTCGGGCGCGGGGGAGGCTTTTACTGCTGGCGTTGCTGTCGCTGGCGGCGTGCGGGACGCGCGGCGAAAATTCAGGGGGGGGCGCCGGGCCTGAGATGAGTGAAGGGAAGCGGAAGCCGCCGGTCGTCTACGTGGCGCTCGGCGATTCGACGGGCGTGGGCGTCGGGGCGCGCAAGGGCGGCGGCTATCCGGCCCGTCTGCTGGAGCGCATCGAGCGGGCGCGGCCCGGCTCGCGGCTCGTCAATTTGTGCGTGAGCGGGGCGACGACGAGCGACGTGCTGCGCGGGCAGGCGGGCCGCGTCGGCGAGGCGCGGCCGACGCTGGTCACGCTCTCCATCGGCATCAACGACGTGAGCCGGCAGGTCGCCCCCGAGCAGTTCGCGCGCAACTACGAGGAGATCATCTCTCGCGTCCGCGAGCAGACGGACGCGCCGCTCGTCATCTCCAACCTGCCCGACATCGCGCAGGCGCCGGCCGTCCCCGCCTTCCTGCGCGAAGAGGCCAACCGCCGCGTCAACCTCTTTAACAACCTCATCGCCGAGGCGGCCGCGCGCCACGGCCTCCCCCTCGTAGACGCCTACGCCAAGAGCCGCGCCGTCATCCCCGAACACCCCGATTTCTTCTCGCCCGACGGCTTCCACCCTTCGGACGAGGGCTACGAGTTCTGGGCCTTCGAGATGTGGCCGACGATTAAAGCCGCCGTCGGCGAGGAATAAAGTCTCGGCTCCGGGGCGACTCGCCGCGGCTCCGCGTCGCCGGCGACCCGGCCGCCGCGCGCCTCCGGATTCTCGCGCGCGCGATGAACCGCGGCCCGCCCGCCTGACTGCCCCGTCGCTTCGGGCGGGCGCGGGCGGCGTGTTAGGATGTGACTCCGGCGGGAACGCGCGGCGCCTCGCGGCCGTATGGCTTGTGTGAGGAGGTTCGTAAAGTAATGGCTGACACACACGACCCGCGTTACGACACGGGCAACCCCGTCTGCGACGCGCTCCGCTTCGTCTGCGACGCGTCTTTCGCCGTCCTGCCGCGCGACGTGGCCCGGCAGTTGGGCGAGCTGGAGAAGAACTTCTGGGGCGGCGTCCGCTGGTTCGCCGACCGGAAGATCACTTGGGTGGACGAGAGCCTCGCGGCGGCCGACCGCCTCCGCGAACGCTGGCGGCGCGAAAGCCCGCCCGCGCCCGCCCCCGGCCCCGAGCCGATTAACCCGACGTAGAAGTTATCAGTCACCGGTTTTCGGCCGCCGGCGAAGACAGAACCGGCGGCCGAAAACCGGTGACTGACGACCGAAGGCCGATAACCGAAATGCAAGTTCTCTTAGCCGACGAGTACGGGTTCTGTTTCGGCGTCGAGCGCGCCGTCGAGATGGTGGAGGAGGCTCTGGCCGAGGGCGCGACGGTGCGCACGCTCGGGCCGCTCATCCACAACACGCAGGAGATCGAGCGGCTCGAAACCGGGGGCGTCCGCACCATCGACGCGCCCGCCGAGGTGCGCGACGGCGAGACGGCCGTCATCCGCGCCCACGGCGTCACGCCCGGCGTCCAGCGCGAACTCGAAGCGCGCGCGACGAAGGTCGTGGACGCCACCTGCCCGTTCGTCACGAAGGTGCAGAAGCTGGCCGAGCGCGCCGCCGCGCAGGGCCGCGACGTGGTCGTCGTCGGCAACCCCGACCACCCGGAGATGATCGGCGTCCGCGGCTACGCGCCCGACCGCGCCCACGTCGTCCGCGACGCCTCGGAGGTCGCGGGCCTGCCGCGGCTGCACGCGCCGCTCGTCGTCTCGCAGACCACGCTCAAGCTCAAGACGTTCCTCGAAGCGGCCGAGGCCGTGCGCGAGCGGGCCGACGCCGAGCCGCAGATCGTCAACACCATCTGCTCGGCCACGCGCGACCGGCAGGACGCGGCCCGCGCGCTCGCCGGCCACGTGGACGCCTTCTACGTCATCGGCGGCAAGCACTCCTCGAACAGCGTCAAGCTCCTCGCCGTCTGTCAGGAGCAGTGCCCGCGCAGCTTCCTCATCGAGACGCCCGACGAGATCAGCCCCGAGGACGTGCGCGGCGCGGCCCGCGTCGGCGTCACGGCCGGGGCCTCGACGCCCAACTGGCTCATCGAAAAAGTCGTCGCCCGCCTGCGCGAGATCGGGAAGGAGCAGGAGGCGGGGGCCGGGGTTTAGAGGCCGAGGCCGTCGAAAAAGTCAGGGGCCGGTGAAAGCTTATGCCTTCACCGGCCCCAACGCTTTTACAAGCCTCTGGTCTCGGGCCCTACCTTAAAGATCGTCCTCGGCGTCGTCGGCTTGGTCGAGCACGTTGACGATGAGGCGCGCCTCCTCGGACTCGTACTCGTCGGCCTGAGATTCGAGGGCGGAGCGGGCCGTCTCGGCGTCGATGGGGTCGCCGAGCAGCGAGACGAGCGCGCCGGTCGGCAGTTGCAGCAGCGCCTCTTGGGCGAGGGCGCGGACGGAGGGGTTCGGGTTGCGCGCCAGCTCGCACAGCTCGCTCGGCGCGAGGCGGCCGGACATGGCGTCGGCCAGAGTGTCCACGCGCGCGTAGTCGCGCGAGCGCAGGGCGCGTTCGAGCAGTTGGGCGAAGACCTCGGCCGAGCGCGCCTCGCTGTGCAGGACGGCGGCGCAGGTCTCGGCGACGCGGCGCAACTCGCGCGAGACCTCGGCGCTCAGATTCTTCGCGCCCTTGTCGGCCGCGCGCTCGTCGAGCGCGGCGAGCAGGCGGCTCAGCTCCCACTCCGAGCGCGGGTCGTAAGACGAGTCGCCGCGCGCCGACGCCACGCCGGGCGGCGGCGTCACCGTCAGCGCGCGCTCGACGAGGCTGCGCGTCGAGGGCCTCAAGCCTTGCCAGACGCTCGCCACGCCGGCCCCGAAATCCTCAATCGTCATCCGCAAACTTCTCCTGCCGGTTCGGCCCCCCGGCGCGCTTACTATAACAGAACCGCCCGCGGGAAACGAGAAGCAAAAAAGCCGTGAATCGTCAGCCGTCAACCGCCAATCGTGAAGACAGTTTGAGCGCCGCCCGGACTTGAATCCGTCAGGCCGGGGCGACTCTCAACGCTTCCCACGAGTGACGAGTGACGGTTGACGATTCACGGCTTTTTGGGCGACGGCCGGCCGCCGGCTACCTGTTATGGTCGATGATCTCGGTGATGTTGACGAAGGGGATTTTGATGATCTCGCCGTCGGGCCGCTCGATCTTCACGCTGGGGCGGGTGAGCGCCTGCGTGGTGCGCAGGCTCCGCACGACGCCGCGGACGCGCGTGCCGTCGTCGGTCACGATCTCGATGTTGTCCTTGCCGTAGAGCGGCCGGAGCGTTACCAGAGCCTTGCTGACTTCCACTAACTTTCTCCTTCAATGAAGCTTCCGGTTAAAAGCATTTTTGATTTCGGGTTTGCGATTGAGCCATCGGCCGCCGGCCGCCGGCCGTCGCGTCTTGTCCTTACTGACGGCCGATAACTGATAACTGGTAACTAAACCGAAAATCCTTCGGCCCGAAACTCGCTCGGGCACGCGCCGTGCCGCGCGCTTGCGCGGGGGGGCGCGGCGGGCCAAAATATCCTGTCAGGCTAGGTTTAGACGCGCGGCGAGTCTACGGCCCCCGTCCCGTTAGATGCAACCGGGTCGCTCCAAGAGGCGTATAATCCGTACACGAAGCCGGGCGCGGGTTGTTAAAGCGTCCGCCCGGCCGCGGCCCCCTTCAAGGAAGCCGACCGAGATAGAGATTATGCAGACAAAACACGAAGAGGCCGAGAGGCAGTTCGAGGGCGCGGGCGTGGTGACGTGCCCGAACTGCCGCGCGGAGATGGTCGCGGGGCTGCGCTTCTGCCGCATGTGCGGCTTCCGCCTCGGCGAGGGCGTCGAGGAGTACACCGAGACGCGCCGCTTCGACGGCAAGACGCCGCCCTTCGCGCCGCCGGCCGCCGCCGCGAAGGAGGCGCCGAACTTCGCCGCCAACCACACGTGGGCGGCCGCGCCGCTCGCGAATGTCGCGCCTCACGCGCCGGCGCGCGCCGGCGACGCCGCGGGGAAGTGCGCGGGCCGGTTCGGGTCGTGGCGGATGGGCTGGATCGGGTGGGTGGTGCTCGCGCTCGTCCTCATGTTCGCCGTCGGGACGGTGATGAGGAGCGCGCGGCGGGCGAACCGCGTCAACGAGGCGCCGCGCATCTCGGTCGAGCGCGAGGTCGACGGCTTCGAGACGGCCGACGGCGGCGGGGCCTTCATCAAGGGGCTCGACGGCCCCGGCACCACGCTCGAAGCGGCGGGCTTGCGCGGCGGCGACGTGATCACCGCCTTCGACGGCAAGCCCGTGCGCGACGCGCGCTCGCTGCGGCGCATCCTGCGCGACACGCCGCTGGGCAAGACGGTCGAGATCGTCTACGTGAGCGAGGGCCAGACGCGCACCGCGACCATCGTCACGGCCGCGGCCGGCGGCTACCGCGGGCGCGAGGCGCTGCGCGCGCGGCCGGGCGGCGAGGGGCAGATCGGCGTCAACGTCGGCGGCCGCGTCCGCGTGGCGGAGTTGAACACGCACGGCACCGAACTCGACCGCGTGACGCGTAACGGGCCGGCCGACATGGCCGGGCTGAAGCGGGGCGACGTGGTGCTGGAGTTCAACGGACAGCCGACGCGCACGCCCGGCGACCTGCGGCTGCGCATCTACGAGGCCGTGCCGAACTCGACCGTCACGGCCGTGGTGATGCGCGACGGGCAGCGGATGGAAATCCCCGTCAAGGTGGGCCGCAGCCGCGACGACGACTAACCGGGCGGCGAGACGTGCTCGCGCAGCCGCGCCTCCATCTCACGCCGCACGTCGGCGCGATCCTCCTCGGCCTCGTCAGGCTCGAACAGCTCGAAGAGCGCGTAGGGCGGCTCGGCCACGAGCCGCAACTCCCAAGCCTCGCGCCCGCCCTGCGAGGGGCGCGTGAACCAGAGCGCGTCCACCTCCGCCTCGGCGGGCGCGACGCCGCCGAACAGGTCGGCGCCTCCCGCCCCGCGCCACTCGGCCAGCGCCGCGCCCGTCATCAACACGCCCGCCACGCGCCACCCGTGCCGCCGGTAGACGGCCGCCACCTCCTCGAATTTCTTAACCAAGCTCATAAAGAAGTAGACGGCGGACAGTAGCCGGTGGAAATACTTTCTCTTTACGAGAGTCGCGGTGTCAATCCTCGCCCGCCGGGCGGGGCGTGCCGGCCGCCGCCCGCCGACCGTTGACTACTGATTTCGCGCTTCTCCGTTTGACCGGGCGGGCGGGCCGTTTTTATGATGCGTTGGTGCGTAGAACGGAGAGCGGGGAAGCCGGGTTGAAGCGGCAAGGCATGGGTGAGGGGCCGGACGGGCAGGGCCGCGCGCCTTTCGAGACGGCGCTGGAGCGCGCGCTGGCGCGGCGCGGCGTGAGCCTCGACTGTTTCAGCTCGGGCGGCGACAAGGTGTCGCGGCGGATGCTCGTCGAGTACGGCGCGATGTTCGTCGCCGAGGGCGTGCTCCTGCCGCCGGTCTGCCTCTTCGAGGACGACGAGCAGGTCGAGAGCTTCCAGCGCGAGGCCGGGTGGCGGGGCGAGGTGATGGGCGGGGCGCGCGTCGAGTTGCAGCCGGCGGCGATGGCGGCGCTCGTGCGGGCGCGCGCCGACGCGGCCGAGGCCGGCCTCGACATCACGCCGCGCGGCGGCAGCGAGGCGGGGCGGCGCGGCTTCGCCGACTCGCTGCGGCTGTGGCGCTCGCGCTGCGACCCGGCGCTCGACCACTGGTGCGCGTCCGGCCGGCTCGACGACGAGGAGGCCGACCGCCTGCGCGGCCTGCCGACCCGCGAGCAGGTGGCGGCCGTGCTCGAACTCGAACGCGACGGCATGTACTTCAGCACCGACTTCTCGAAGAGCATCCTGCACTCGGTGGCCGCGCCCGGCGCGTCGCAGCACTTGGCGATGCTCGCCTTCGACGTCGCCGAGTTCCGCGACGCGCGCGTGCGCCGGCTGCTGGAGCGCCACGGCTGGTTCCAGACCGTCCTCAGCGACCTGCCGCACTTCACCTACCTCGGCCTCCCCGAAGAGGAACTGCCCGCGCGCGGCCTCCGCCGCGTCGTCATGCACGAGCAGGCGTTCTGGGTTCCCGATCTGGGGGACGACGGGTAGGCGGAGGAAGTAGCCGGTAGTCAGTAGCCAGTAGACAGTAGCGCCCCGCGTTATTGTTGCCGACGCCGACACGCCGACGATTCGATGGCGAATGTTCTTCTACTGGCTACCGGCTACTGCCTCTTTACTTTTCCAGCCGTTTGAGAAAGACTGTCGCGCGCCCGTGGGGGCCAGAGGTCTCTCGCCTGTGAAGTAGGCCGGCCGGTTCGGCCTGACCCGGTCCAAACCAATCGAATCAGACGGAGTTCCCCCGCGGCGGGGAGGCGACCGCCGGAAGCCCGCCGCGCACCGCTTCGGTAAAGGAGACAGTGATGACCATTTGCACAACTTGCGGGGCCGAGAACGCCGACGGCGTGCGCTTCTGCGTCAAGTGCGGCACCGCGCTCGTGACGGCCCCGCCCCCGGGGTCGTGGCAACAGCCGAGCGGCAACCTCGGCGCGCAGGGCGGCGGCTCGGCGGGCTGGGGCAGCAGCCAGAGCGGCGGGCTGAACAACCCGAGCGGCGGCTTCGGAACCCCCGGCTACACGCCGCCCGCCGCGCCGCTCTCGCCGCAGGGCTACGGCTACGGCCAGCCGGCGACGACCACGGGGCCGGGCGGGATGCCCTACGCCGAATGGGTTGACCGCGCGCTGGCCGCGCTCATCGACGGCGGGCTGGTCATGGCCGGCGTCATCATCCTCTACATCATCATCGGCATCATCGGCGGGCTCGGGAGCGCCGCGCTCGGGTCGATCTCGGAAGACCTCGGCGGCCTCGTCGGCTCGGCCTCGTGCTGCGTCTTCTTCGTGCTGCCGCCGCTGGCCGCCTTCATCGTCGGCCTCTACAACAAGGTCTATCTCATCAGCCAGCGCGGCTACTCCATCGGGCAGGGCGTGATGAACCTGAAGGTCGTGATGGGCGACGGCGGCCCCGTCCAGCTCGGCACGGCCATCCTCCGCCTGCTCGTCCAGATGGGCCTCGGCGTGATCCCGTTCGTCGGCTTCATCCTCGCGATCCTCAACCTGCTCTGGCCGCTCTGGGATCCGCAGAAGCAGACCCTGCACGACAAGGCCGTCGGCACGTTCGTCATCAAGAGGGGTTAAGGCCGGGATGTCCGTGGGCGTGAGTTTTAACGCGGGGCGGGCGGCGGCCGGCGTCACGGGCGCGGCGCTCGTCGCCGCCCTCTTCGTCACGCGCTCTCTGGCGGCGGCGACGCCGCAGGCCGTCTACTTCGCCGGGAGCGAGCTGGACTGGGCCTGCTCCGTCAGGCAGCAGTTCGGCGTCCCGTGCCCGGCCTGCGGCCTGACGCGCAGCGTCCTGCTGACGCTGCACGGCCACCTCGGCGCGGCCTTCGGCGTCAACCCCGGCGGGCCGCTCGTCGTGCTCGGCGTGGCGCTGCTCGCCGCGCTGCTCGTCGCGCTGGCCCTCCCGCGCCGGCCCGGCGCCGCGGCCGACCCCGACCGCCTCGTCCGCCGCGTCGTCCTCGGCGTGTCCGCCTACGGCTGCCTGACGGCGGTCGTCCTGCTCGCGCACTGGATCAGAGCCCTGAACTGAAGTCTTCGGGGTGAAAACTCACAAAATTTCTTGCGCGGCCGCGCAAAAGTGCTACACTCTCGCCGTGCCCGGTCGCTCCCGCAACGGCCGGGCCTAGTCAACTCCCCGAATCGAGAAACAACCGAATAGTTCTGACTCGTACCGCTCGGTCACGCCCCCTCTTCTCCGCAGCCCCGTCAGAGAACAGAGCGCGCCGTCCGCAGCGACCCTTTTTCCCGTACGAGAGGGTCACAAGATGGACACCCCCCAGATCATCGCCGGGCGATTCCGCATCGAATGCGAAATCGGCCGCGGGGGCATGGGCACGGTCTACCGCGCCTCGCACCTCGGCCTCCAACGCCCCGTCGCCGTCAAAGTCTTAAAGCAGGAGTTCGCCGCCCAGCCCGACGTGGCCGAGCGCTTCATGCGCGAGGCGCGGACGATGGCGCGCCTGCGCCACGCGCGCGCCGCCATGATCTTCGACGCCGGCCACCTCGCCGACGGCCGCCCCTTCATCGTCATGGAGTACGTCGAAGGCTCGACCCTCGCCGAGACGCTCGCGCGCGAGGGGCACTTCGACCCGGCCCGCGCCGTCACGGTCGCCGCCGAAATCTGCGACGTGCTCTCCGAGGCGCACGCCCTCGGCATCGTCCACCGCGACCTCAAGCCCTCGAACATCATGCTCAACGAGCGCGGCGTCTGCGTGCTCGACTTCGGCATCGCGAAGGTCTTGCAGAACTCGGCCGACGTGACGCGCACGCACGCCACGACCGAGTCCGGCCTCGTCATCGGCACGCCGCGCTACATGTCGCCCGAGCAGTGCCTCGGCCACGCGGTCGGCCCCGCCTCAGACCTCTACAGCGTCGGCGTCCTGCTCTACGAGATGCTCGCGGGCCGCCCGCCCTTCCTCGACACGCTCTCCTCGGCCGTCCTCGTCAAGCAGGCGACGGCCACGCCGCCGCCTTTGCTCGCGCTCGCGCCCGAATGCCCGCGCCCGCTCGCCCTCGCCGTCCACACGCTGCTCGCCAAGACGCCCTCGCACCGGCCGGCGAACGCCGCCGAGGCGCGACGCCTGCTGGAGCGCGCGGTCGCGCCGCCGGCGTCGGCCGCCGAGGGCGAGGGCGGCATCGAGCCTTTGGCCTCGACCATCGGGGCGCTCGACTCCGGGCGCTACGCCTTCACGCGCGTCGCCACGCTGTTCACGGTCGCCGCGATGCTCACGGTCGTGCTGCTGGCGTGGTCGGTCGGGGCGGGCGGGACGGGCGCGGCGCGCTCGGCCGAGGAGGCCGCGGCCTCGGGCGCGCTGGCGGCGGCCGCGCGCCTCGCCCCGCGGCGGCTCGCGCCCGAGGGCCGGCCCGCGCTCACCCCCGAGGCGGCCGCCCGCGTCGCCGCGTCGCTCGCGCGGGGCCGCGTCCGCGAGGCCCGCGTCGTCCGCACGCGCGAGGGGCAGTCGATCGCCGCCGTCCACGACGACCCGGCCGACGGCATGACGCAACTGCTCATCATCGAGCGCGGGCGCGGCGCGTCGCGCGGGGCCTTCCGCGTCGCCGACCGCGCGGCCCTCGATGTCGAAGGCTTCCGCGGCGCGGACTGGAGCGCCGAGGTCATAGACCTCGACGGCGACGGCTACGGCGAGGTGCTCTGCACGGGCGAGTCGCCTTCGAGCGACGACTCGGACAGCCGCCGCTACGTCGTCTACTCGCCGCGCACGCGTCAGGTCTACAGCCTCCACGTCGCGCCCGACGACCGCGGCGACGACGGGGCCATGCGCGCCACGTGGTCGCCCAACACGCAGGGCGAGCAGGCCCGCCTCTTTCGCCACGCCCTGCGCACGCGCGCCTACGCGCGCTGAAGGACGCACGCCGGATAAGGTGGCGGGCGGCGGGTCAGCGGGCGCCGGGTTTCGGATTACAAGTAAGTGGTTTTAATCCGAAACCCGGCGCCCGCTGACCCGCCGCCCGCCACCTTTTCCCGTATGCAACCCCGCGTGTTATCATCGCACCAAAAGATGCGAGCCAGAGCCGGGTCAAGTTCCGCCGCACACCTCGTGCCCGCGGGCGTGTCCGCCACGCGGGCGATCCACCGTGAAAGCTGAAAGGTTTATGAGGGCTGATTCGTTGAAGCGTTGTCTCGTCGTCTTCGCGCTGCTGCTGTCGGCGGTCGCGTCACCGCCGGCCGAGGCCGCCGCGCCGCCGCAGCGCCGCGCCCGCCAGCAGCAGCAACGGCAGCGCGCCGCGCGGCCCGCGCCCGCGCCGACCCCGGCCGCGCCGCTCGCCGAGCCGGCCCCGCTCGTCAACCGCACGCTCCAGAACGGCCTTGAGGTGATCGTCCTCGAAGACCACTCGGTGCCCATCGTGACGGTCGAGCTGGCCGTGCGCAACGGCTCGTTCACCGAGCCGCCCGAGTACAACGGCCTCTCGCACCTCTACGAGCACATGTTCTTCAAGCCGACGCGCGAGCTCTACCTGCGCGAGCAGTACCTGCGCACCATCGACCTGCTCGGCATCGTCTACAACGGCGAGACGCGCGAGGAGCTGGTCAACTACTACTTCACCACGACGACGCCGAACTTCCCCGTCGCCATGCGCTTCATGCGCGACATGGCGCGCTTCCAGACCTTCGACGAGCAGCAGTTCGCGCGCGAGCGCGAGGTCGTCATCGGCGAACTAGACCGCCACGAGTCGAACCCCTACGGGGCCGTCGGCGAGGAGCTCAACCGCCGGCTCTTCTACAAGTACCCGACCCGCAAGCAGCCCGGCGGCACGCGCGAGACCGTGCGCGCCGCGACCACCGACATGATGCGCACCATCAAGGAGCGCTACTACGTGCCGAACAACTCGGCCATCGTCGTGACCGGCGACGTGGAGCCCTCGGAGGTCTTCCGCCTCGTCGAAGAGTTGTTCGGCGCGTGGCCGCGGGCCGAAGACCCCTTCAAGCAGTTCCCGCCCGTCGAGCACCCGCCGCTGGAGAAGAGCGAGGGCGCGGTGATCACGAAGCCGGTGCAGAACGTCGTCATCCAGATCGGCTGGCACGGCCCCTCGGTCGGCAAAGACGACGCGGCCACCTACGCGGCCGACGTCTTCTCGTTCATCCTCCGCCAGCCCAACTCGCGCTTCCAGCGCGCGCTCGTGGACTCGGGGCTGACCACGGGGAGCGGCATCGGCTACTACACGCAGCGCAACACGGGGCCGATCACCGTCGTCGCGCAGACCACGCCCGACAAGGCCCGCGCCGCCGTGCGCGCCATCTACGAGCAGGTCGCGCGCTTCGACGACCCCGACTACTACACCGACGAGGAGCTGGAGAGCGCCAAGGCGCTGCTCGAAGCCGACGACCTCTACTCGCGCGAGAAGCTCTCGGAGTACTCGCACACGATCAGCTTCTGGTGGTCTTCGACCGGCCTCGACTACTTCCGCGGCTACCTCAAGCGGCTGCGCGCCACGTCGCGCGCCGACATCAGCCGCTACGTCAAGACCTACATTCAGGACAAGCCGCGCGTCGGGCTGGCGCTGATGAGCGAGGAGTCTCTGAAGGCTTCGGGGCTGACGGGCGAAGACTTGGTCGGCGGCGCGCGCGCCGGCGCGGCCGCGGCCGGACGCTAAGGGGAAGGGTTTAAGGGATGAGCAAGTTGGTTCAGGAACTCCGCAGTCTGGCGCGCGGGGCCGCGCCGTGGTGGTCGGCGCTCGCGCTCCTCGCGCTCTCGTCGGCGCCCGCGGCGGCGCAGACGGCCGCGCCGCAGGCGAACCCTCCGGCCGCCGCGGTCGCGCCCGCGCGCCCCGGTCAGGACATCCCCGACAGCGCGCGGCTCGTCACCGAGTTCGAGGTCAACGGCCTCAAGGTGCTCTTCAAGCGGCGCGAGGGCAGCGCCTCGGTCGTCGCCGGCCTCTTCCTGCGCGGCGGCGCGCGCAACGTCACGGCCGAGAACGCCGGCATCGAGGCCCTCATGCTCGACGTGGCGACCGAGGCCAGCGCCAACTTCCCGCGCGAGCGGATGCGGCGCGAACTCTCGCGCATCGGCACCACGATCAGCTACGGCGTCAACTACGACTACTCGGCGCTCTCGCTGGGCAGCACGCGCCAGCACTTCGACCGCTCGTGGGAGATTTTCACCGACGCGGCCCTGCGGCCCAGCTTCGCGCCCGAGGACTTCGCGCGCGTCAGGAACCGGCTCGTCGTCTCGCGCAACGACGACGAGGACACGCCCGACTCGCACCTTCAGGTCTTGCAGTCGCGCGTGGCCTACGCCGGCCACCCTTACCTTAACGACCCGCGCGGCACGGCCGCCACGGTCGCGCGCTTCACGGTCGAGGACGTGCGCCGCTACCACCAGCAGATGATGCAGACCTCGCGCCTCCTGCTCGTCGCCGTCGGCGACCTCGACCCCGACCAGTTCCGGCGCAAGGTCGAGTCCTCGTTCGGCAAACTGCCGCGCGGCGACTACAAGCCCACGCCCGTCCCGCCGCTCGCCTTCGACGCCCCGGCCGTCGAGGTCACGGCGAGGCAGTTGCCGACCAACTACGTGCAGGGCGTCTTCGTCGCGCCGCCCCTGAACTCGCCCGACTTCTACCCGATGCAGGTCGCCTCGTCGATCCTACAGAACCGCGTCTTCGTCGAGATACGCGCCCGGCGCAACCTCTCCTACGCGCCCGACGCCTTCCTGCGCGATCAGGGCGCGAACGTCGGCGGCATCTACGTCACCTCGACGGACGCCAACCTCTCGGTGCGCCTGATGCTGGCCGAGATCAACCGGCTCCAGAGCGAGGCGGTCACGCCGGACGATCTGACCGGCGTCGTGCAGCACTACCTGACGCGCTACTACCTCGGGCAGGAGACGAACGCGGCGCAGGCCGGCGAGCTGGCCAAGTACGAGTTGATCGGCGGCGGCTGGCGCAACTCGGCCGAGTTCATCGAGCGGCTGCGCGGCGTCACGCCCGACGACGTGCGCCGCGTCGCCCGCGCCTACATGCGCAACATCCGCTTCGTCTACCTCGGCAACCCGCAGAGCATCGACAAGAGCATCTTCACCGGGACGGCCGGGGAGTAAGAGAAGGCGACAAAGAGAAGGCGCAAGGCGGGGGGCAGTCAAAAACCGCGACCCGGTTTTTGACTGCCCCCCGCCTTGCGCCTTCTTAAATTCTCTACTTCTCGATCTCGCGGAGCAGCTTCTGGTGGAGCGCTTCGTCGAGCGGCCTGAGGCGGCGGGCCTGCGCGTGGGCCGAGGCGCGGTCGCCGAGTTCGTAGTAGGCGAGGGCGAGGTTGTAGTGGCCCTCGGCGAGGCCGGGGCGCAGGCCCACGGCGCGCTCGTAGGATTCGAGCGCCTTGCGGTAGTTGCCGGCGTAGTAGTAGGCGTCGCCGAGCTTGTTGAGCGCCTCGTAGGAGTCGGGTTCGAGCTTGAGCGCCTGCTCGAAGGCGCGGATGGCGTCGTGGTTCTTGCCCTGCTTGACCTTGCAGAAGCCGACCTGAAGCCACGCCTCGGCCCGCGACGGGTTGCGGTTGACCGCGTTCTCGAAGTGGCCGAGCGCGCTCTCGTAGTTGCCGAGCCAGAGCGAGTTCAGCCCGTTCTTGTACCACCAGTCGGCCTGCGCGTCGGCCGTGCGCCTGACCTTGCCGCGCGCCGCCAGCTCCCTGAAGCCCATCGGCTGCTCCGCGGGCCGCAGCTCCGCGAAGCGCGCCGCGCCGAGCGCGAGGTTGATGTTCTGCCCGTTCATCACGCGGATGGTGACGATGCCGACGACCTGCCCGCGCATGTTGAAGACGGGGCTGCCCGAGCTGCCGTGCGAGATGGGCGCGGTGATCTGAACGATGCGGCCGAGGCCGGGAACCTCGCGCACGGCCGAGACGATGCCGTCCGACACCGAGCCTTCGAGCCGCAGCGGGTTGCCGATGACGAAGATGCGCTCGCCCTCCTCGGGGACGGAGGCGGCGAGCGCGGCCACGTCGGCCCGCTCGGTCGGCATCACCACGCTCAGGAGCGCGAGGTCGCCCTCCTCGTCCATCGCCGACAGCCCCGTCACCTGATAGGTCTTGCCCTTGCCCTCGAACGTCCGCACCTCGACGCGCGACGCGCTCTCGATGACGTGGAGGTTCGTCAGGACTTGGCCGGGGCGGACGAAGAAGCCGCTGCCGGTGAGCGCGACTTCGCCGGACGCGTTGTAGGTGATGACGGAGGCGACCGCCGGCTTGACGCGCCGGATGAGTTCGGGGAGCGACTCCTCGGCGCGGACGCTGGCGGCGAAGAAGAGAAGGGCCAACAGGCCCAAGCACGGGGGAAGCTTGAGTCTCAACATCTTCAGGTTCTCAACGTCTATTGAGCCCCGGCGCGCGCGGCCCAAAAGGAGGGATGAAGGGTTGAACGCTTCCGCCGCCGGGTCTGGGCGCCCGGCGGCGGCGTGAGAACGATTATGCCGGGAAAAATTTGACTGTCAACCTAATTGTTGCAAAATTATTGTAAAGCGCGAAAAGCCCGGTAAAGTCGCGGGAAATTGTGCCGGATTGCTGTCGGGCGGGGGGGCGGGCGGAGTTCAGGGGACGAGCGCGAAGGGCGCGGGGAAGACAGCCTTCTTCCCCGCGCCCTTCGCGCGCTTTCAGGCCCGGCGGGGCGCGTCTCGCGCCGCCCGGCTTCGGGCCGCGTCCTGACCGGCTTTACGGCATGATCGTGCCGACCACGTCGCCGTGCGGCGAGGTGGCGGTCTCGTCCTCCAGCGTAATCAGCAGGCCGAAGTCGGCGAGCGTCGTCTCGCTCTTGATTTCGGCCTCGTTACGGTTGCCGGTGTTGACGACCTGCCCGAGCTTGGTGAACTTGTTGTCGGCCGAGACGGCCCACAGCGTGAACACCTTGCCGGCCGGCGACTCCTTCAACTCGTGGAAGCGCGCCGTGACCATCGTCGGGCCGTCCTTGCGCGGCTCGATGTTGAAGTTGACGCGCGAGCCGGTGAGCGCGCCCGTCAGGTTCACCTTGACCTGCGTGTCTTCGCCGCGCGCCATGCCCGGCACGTTCAGCATCGGCACGTTGTAGGGCGAGGTCGCGCCCGCGGTCGTCGTGGCCGCGACGCGCTCGCCGACGGGCGCGCCGCCCTCGCGGTCGGTGCTCGCCAGCGGCACGACGGCGAAGCCCTGCGGCACGGTGCTGCGGAAGGCGTAGGCCGTCTGCGGCCCGTAGGTCGTCAGGTTGGCCTCGGGCGAGAGGACGAGCATGAACTTGTCGAGCGGCGTCGTCAGCGTGTGCGTCACCGCGCCGTCCTTGAAGGTCAGCGGCCCGAGCAGCGTGGCCTTGCCCAACGGGTCGACGGCGTAGACGTTCAGGTTCGAGGTGGTCGCCGGCAGGCCCGACAGGTCGAGCGTGACCATCGTGTGGTCGGCCATGCGCATCACCTTCGCGCGCCCCTTCGCGGTCGAGAAGTCAGCGCCGGGCGCGAAGTCCACGACGACCTCCTTCTGCGCCGGGAACTCGACGACCGTCCACGAGCCGTCGGCGTTCTGCACGGCCTGCGTGGTCTGCGTCGTGGTGGTGGTCTGCGTGGTCGGCTGCGTCTGCGTCGGCTGCTGCGTGGTGGTCGTCTGTTGCGTCGTGGTGGTGGTCTGCGTCTGCGCGGGCTGCGCGGTGGTGTTTGTAGGTTGCTGCGTGGGCGTGGTCTGCGCGAGGGCCGCCGCCGACATCGCGGCGGTCAGCGCGAAGCTGCCCAAGAAACTAAACGAACGTGTGCTCATCTACTTTTTTCCCCTCCTTCAACTGGACTCAGTTATTTTTCTCCCGTTGATGAGTGTCCCGCCCGCGGCGGAACCAATGAAATGATGGCAATGAGCATGCCGCCGGAGCGAAATCGTGCGCTGACAGTAATTTAGCCGGATTCGACGGCCGCCGGTGGGGGCCGCAACGGAGGATTCCCGTACAAAAAAGTGTACGCAATTGGCCGCCGGAAAAGCCGGGGATCGAAGTTATCAGTTGTCAGTAAAGATAAAAAAACTGATGACTGACGACTGTCTTTTCGATTCACGGCTTACGGCTTTTGCGGATAGCGGAGCGTGAGGTCGGCGGGGCGTTGGCAGGGTTGGAGGTCGAGGGTGACGGCGGCGGCCTCGGCCTCGCGGCGCAGCCGGGCGCGGGCTTCGGCGTCCCAGAAGGGCGGTCGCGGGCGCGTCTCGTTCGGGTCGGCCGCGCGCACGACGAGCAGGTAGCGGCCGGGCGCGAGGTTTCGGAAGGTGAAGGAGCCGGCGGGCGTCGGGGTCGCTTCGGCGTAGCCCGGCAGGTCGTCGGCGCGCTCGCGCTCGGCCGGCACGAGGTAGACGCGCAGCGAGCCGAAGGGCGGCGAGCCGGCTTCGACGGAGACGCTGCCGGTGACCGCGGCCGCCCCGGCGGCGAGCTGGAAAGAGAGGCCGGCGAGCTGTTGCCCGTTGGCGAGCTGGACGGGGGCGTCGGCCGCGGGCCGCGCCGCCCCCGGCCTCGCGCCGCCGGCCGCCGCCGCGGGCAGCCGCACCGAGCGGACGTAGAAATGTTCGTCGAGCGGGCGCGCCTCGAAGCGGTAAGCGCCGGGTTCGAGGTTGCGGAGCGTGAAGGCGCCCGTCTCGTCCGGCGAGGTT